>Ga0209655_10000852_pt1 | contig 11536 bp, 8 predicted proteins | sample BogFormECP03_OM2_FD_188236 | JGI IMG/M metagenome (GOLD analysis project Ga0209655, IMG submission 188236) | Bog forest soil microbial communities from Calvert Island, British Columbia, Canada - ECP03_OM2 (SPAdes) (version 2) | ecosystem: Environmental > Aquatic > Freshwater > Wetlands > Bog ...
CGGCCAGCAAGTCGGCCTCTTCGGCGGGCCGTCTTACTCGATCTACAAAGCGCTGATGGCCATACAAATTGCCCAGGAGCTCAGGCGCGAAGGCGTCGACGCTGTCCCCATCTTCTGGATGGCCACAGAAGACCACGACGTTCACGAGGTGCGTCACGCCACGTGGTTTCACGATGGCCGAGCCACGCGGTTCGAACTTTCAGCGCCTGCCGATGCCGGCAAACCGGTGGGCCGCGTCACGCTTGGCGCTGCCAGTGCCGAAGCCGTGCGGGAAGCCTCCGACGCGATCGAGCAGCAGGGCAGCTCGCTGCTGGCGCACATCCTGCGCGACAGCTATGCTCCAACAGAAACGTACGGCTCGGCGTTCGCAAGACTCTTTGCCAGAGTGTTGGCCGGTCGCGGAGTGATTTTGCTGGACCCGTTGGACGCCGATCTGCATCGCCTAGCCGCCCCGATTTATGAGCGGGCCGCCGTACAGCGAGACGCGCTGAACGAATCCCTGCTGCAACGTGGCAAGGATCTGGAGAAATCCGGTTACGCCGCGCAAGTGAAAGTCACCGCCAAGAGTACGGTGTTGTTTTATATGGGCGACGGCTCGCGCCAGGTAGTCACCGCCACGGCGGCAGGCTTCCAAGCTGGAAGCAGGATGTGGTCGCGCGAAGAATTTAGCAAAATGGTTTTAGCCGAACCGCAAAATATCAGCCCCAACGCATTGTTTCGCCCAGTAGTGCAGGATTATCTTCTGCCCACGGTCGCTTACATCGGGGGAGCCGCGGAAATTTCCTATTTCGCGCAATCCGAAGTTCTCTACCGCGAACTCCTCGGCCGCATGCCGGTCATGCTCCCGCGCGCCGGTTTCACGCTCATCGACGTGAAGGCCGCAAAACTCTTGAAGCAGTACAACCTGGCCGTGGAAGACGTTTGGCGCGGTTCGCAAGAGATTCGCCGGCGGATGGAACGCGGCGCGGTCCCGAAATCTCTAGCCGCAAAATTCGACCGTGAACAAAAACACATCGCCAAAACTTTGGTGCAGTTAGGCAAACAAATCGAAAAACTAGACAAAACTCTGCAAGGCTCGGTAACCACCGCGCAAAAGAAAATCGCTTTCCAGTTGGATAAGTTGCGCCGCAAAACCGGTCGCGCCCAGGACCAAAAAAACGCCGTCCTCTCCGCCCATCAACAATTTCTCGAAAACCTCCTCTACCCGCACCACACCTTCCAATCCCGCGAACTAAACTTCCTCCCATTCCTGGCCCGCTGGGGCAACACCGCGCTGGACGAACTCCAAAAGCGCTGCGCCACCAAAAAGCTAGGCCACCATTTCATAATGCCCTGGCCGTAACCGGGAAGTCGCGCCACCCGCCTTCCGAGGCGAGCGCCGTTGACTCTGTAGTGGCGAATCTTTAGGTTCGCATCTGCGCCCTTGTAGCGGCGGGTCTTCTGATCCGTGCCTTTCATCTCGCCGCGTTGCAATAAAACGATCGACTCGAGACAGTCGCCCCAATGCACACCCACAACCGATATGCTAGAGTTTTCTATCCATGCCGCCGCTCGGAATCTACGTGCAGGTGCCGTTCTGCCAGACCAAATGCACCTATTGCAATTTCCACACGGGCGTAGTTTCTTCATCGCGATTCGCTCCGTACGTTGATGCCGTCTGTGCGGAAATTCGCGAACATTCAGCGCTGCAACAACATGCTGGAATCGCGGTTTCGGAAGCCGTAAGCGCCCTCACCGTCGACAGTGTGTACATCGGCGGAGGCACCCCGAGCCTGCTCGATCCCGCCCGCATCGCCAACCTGTTGTGCGCTATGCGCGAAACGTTCTCCTGGAGTTCGGGCGGCGATTCAACAGAAGTTTCAGGCGAAGTTTTGTGCGAGGTGACGCTCGAAGCCGATCCCGAAACCATCGATCCGGACAAAGCCGCCGCGTGGGTTTCCGCAGGCGTAAATCGCGTGAGTTTCGGCCTGCAATCATTCATCGACAAAGAATTGATTGCCTCCGGCCGCATGCACCGCCGCGCGGACATCTACCGAGCCGTCCCTATCTTGCGCGCCGCAGGAATCCGCAACATCAGCTTTGACCTCATCGCCGGCCTCCCGCATCAGACTGCCGCCAGTTGGCGGCAATCGCTGGATGAGCTCGCGAATCTGCAGCCTGAGCACGTTTCGATCTATCTGCTGGAAATTGACGAGGGCAGCCGCCTCGGGCTCGAAGTCCTGCAAGGCGGCAGCCGCTACAGTGCTCGCGATATTCCCAGCGAAGATGACATGGCGACATTCTACGAAACGGCACAGGAGCATTTGCAGGCGACGGGCTACCATCACTACGAAATCTCCAATTGGGCCAAGCCCGGCTACGAATCACGCCACAATCTGAAATACTGGCGCCGCGAACCCTACCTGGGATTTGGCGCGGGCGCGCACTCCTTCGTTGCCGGGAATCGCTGGGCCAATGTGCATGATGCGGCCAACTACGTGACAGGGCTGGAGCAATCGCGCTTGCCGGTTGCGGAGCACCAAGTGCTGACTGCGGAAAGCGCGCTGGAAGAAGAATTGTTTCTCGGTCTGCGCCAGTTGGACGGCATTGATGCTGCGAAGCTCGAGCGCAACTATCGGGTACAGTTGAGCGCGCGCTTCGACCCGCTGGCGAAACAAGGCTTGCTCGAACGCCAGGGCGATGTCGTGCGGCTGGCGCCCGCAAAACTGAGCGTCTCGAACGAGGTCTTCGTCGCGTTAATGCGTTAAAGCAATGCAAAGCGAAGTCAGTCTACTTTCCGAAACCGGGTAGGAAATCAATGAACACAAAAACGATGGAAACCAACACCATACAAGGGCTCGACCAGGATGCTTTGCGCAAAGCGGTCGATCTGCGCAGCGATACGCTGACCCAGCCCACGCCAGAAATGCGCGCGGCCATGGCCAGCGCCGAAGTCGGCGACGACGTTTACGGCGAAGACCCCACGGTAAACAAACTTGAAAAACGCGCCGCGGAAATCTTTGGCAAAGAGGCCGCCCTGTTCGTCCCAACGGGTTGCATGGGCAACCTGATCGCCATCAAAATCTGGACGCATCACGGCAACGAAGTAATTTGCGACGAACTCGGCCACGTAAACTTGTACGAACTAGCCTCCATGTCCGCGATCGCGGGATGTATGCCGCGGCCGGCCCGCGGGGTCGATGGCATTCTCGATTGGAAATTGATCGAAGCGGTGATTCGGCCAAAGATTTATTATGATTCGCAAACGGCCCTCATTTGCCTGGAAAATTCGCACAACATGGCCGGCGGCATGCTCTATACCAGCGCAGAAATTACCGATATCTGCCGGCATGCGCATGCCGTCAATTTAAAGGTCCACCTGGATGGCGCGCGCGTCTTCAACGCCTCGGTGGCGCTCGGCGAAAGTGTGGCGGAGATTTGTCGCCACGTGGATTCTGTGATGTTTTGTTTGTCGAAAGGTTTGGGCGCGCCGGTGGGCAGCATGATTGCCGGCTCGCGGGAATTCATCGATCAAGCCCGCGTGTACCGCAAAATGCTTGGCGGCGGAATGCGCCAGGCCGGCGTGCTGGCGGCCGCGGGACTGATCGCCCTCGAAAAATCGCCCGCGCGTTTGCATATCGACCACGAAAACGCACAACTGTTGGCCAAAGCCGTAGCCAGCACACCCGGGTTGCGCATCGATGCGGCTAAGGTTCGCACAAATATTTTGATCTTCGATTGCTCGCAAACGGGCAAGACCGCCGTCGAACTATGTGACGCGCTGGCCGCGCACGGCGTCCTGGCGCAAGACACAGCCTTGCATTCCGTGCGTTTTGTGACGCATTGCGATGTGGACCGTGCTGGAATTGAACGGGCCATTGAAGTGTTGCGCGAAGTGGTGGCAAAGACGGAATCGGCGAGGGCGTGATGACCAATAGAAATTCTCTCGGCGTGGTGGGCTTTGCCACGGCATGGATCGTGATATTCGGGTTGCTGACGGTGGCCCCAAGCAGCGCGAACGAACCTGCGCAGCCTCACGCAAAAACCGCCGCGCCAGGGAGCGAACCAACGGCAGCCGAAGCTGATGCGTTTATCGCCAGCTCTGAAGAAAAGCTTTTCGACCTTGGCGTGAAAGCGCAACGCGCGGCTTGGGTGCAGGAGAATTTTATTACCGACGATACCGAACAGATCGCCGCGGATGCCGCCGAGGCAGCGACGAATCTGACCGTGCAGGTGGCGAAGGAAGCCCATCGCTACGATCACGTAAAACTATCTCCGGTGAATGCGCGAAAACTTTTGCTGCTGGAGCTGGCCATCGGCTTTCCGGCGCCCGCCGATCCCAAAGAATCGAAAGAGCTGGCGCAGGTAGCGGCATCGCTGGATGGTGACTACGGAAAAGGAAAATGGTGCCCCGACGGCAACACTTCCAACGCCAACGGCGAAAAACCCAAGTGCCTGGACGTGACGGCGGTCAGCAAATTGATGGCCACCAGCCGCGATCCCGAAGAGCTGAAACGCGCCTGGATTGGCTGGCATGCCGTCGGTGCACCCATGCGCACGAAGTATGCGCGGATGGTGGAACTGGGCGATAAGGGCGCCGCCGAACTCGGTTTCCACGACGCGGGATCGATCTGGCGTTCGCAGTACGACATGCCACCGGATGAATTTACCGCCGAGATGGACCGCTTGTGGGAGCAGCTGCGGCCGTTGTATCTCTCGCTGCACGCGTACGTGCGCGGACAACTCGCAAAAAAATATGGCGCGAGCGTGGTGCCGCCGCATGGTCCGATTCCCGCCCATTTGCTCGGGAATATCTGGAGCCAGGAATGGAACAACGTATACGGTTTGATGGATTCACCGAAGCCGGCGCAGAGTTTTGATCTAACAAAGACTTTGCAAGACCGGAAAACCGACGCCAAAGGGATGGTGCGGTACGGCGAAGGGTTTTTCACTTCCCTGGGATTTGCGCCGCTTCCGGCCACGTTCTGGGAGCGCTCGCTGTTTACCAAGCCTGCGGACCGCGATGTCGTGTGCCACTCCAGCGCCTGGGATGTGGATAACAAGGACGATTTGCGCGTCAAGATGTGCATTCAGATCACCGAAGAAGATTTCCGCACCATTCATCACGAACTGGGCCACAACTTTTATCAGCGCGCCTACAACACGCAGCCGCCGCTGTTCCAGAACAGCGCAAACGATGGATTTCACGAAGCGGTGGGAGACACGATCGCCCTCTCCGTAACGCCGGAATATTTAAAGCAGATTGGATTGATCGACGCGGTGCCGCCAGCATCCGGCGACGTTGACTATTTGTTGCAGCAAGCGCTCGAAAAAGTGGCGTTTCTGCCGTTTGGTTTACTGGTGGACAAATGGCGCTGGGAAGTTTTCTCGGGGCAGGTGAAGCCGGAGGAGTACAACAAAGCATGGTGGGATCTGCGCCTGAAGTACCAGGGTATCGTGCCGCCGGTCATGCGCACGGAAGCCGATTTCGATCCCGGAGCCAAGGCCCACGTGCCGCAGAACGTTCCCTACGCGCGCTATTTTCTGGCGCGGATTTTGCAATACCAGTTTCAGCGAGCACTGTGCAAGGAGATTGGGTACTCCGGTCCGTTGCACCGCTGCTCGATCTACGGAAACAAGGCGGCAGGCGCGAAGTTGAATTCCATGCTGGCGCTCGGTGCAAGCAAACCGTGGCCCGAGGCGCTGGAAACACTTACGGGAGAAAAGAAGATGGATGCCTCGGCGCTGGCCGACTACTTTGCGCCGCTGAAAGCCTGGCTGGACCAGCAGAACGCCGCGAAGCATTATCCGGTCGGCTGGTAGCGGGAGACTTGAGGGTGATCGGTTCGGCGAAAGTCGATTGATGTAACATAACGGGCCGAGGGAGATGCAGGTGCTCGGAAGCACGTCGGACTGGATCATCGCCTTGAGCACGACAGTGCTGGGCGTCCTGCTGTCAGAAGGTGTGGCGTATTTACTTGCTTACAGAGAGGTCCGGAGAAGAATCGACCTCAAGGGCGATTGGCTGTCGCTTTCGGAGACCGGGGAAACGTCGGATCCTGTTCGAGATACGGTAAAGATAGGAGTACGGCGCGGCAAACTCCACCTCACGAACCAGGACAAGACTGGCGGCTTCGAGTACGAGGCTTTCTGCAGGGTGCGCGATAACACGATGCTGGTAGGTCCCTGGCATTCGCTGCGCCCAGGAGCGATTGCGCAAGGGCAACTGCTCTTGCAGATCGATGCGCAGGGGCAATACATGTACGGCGTATATTCGGGGATCCATTCCGACGGCCGGCATATGCTGCTGGCCTGGGTACTCGGGCGCAAGGAAGAAGACCTTAACCGTGCGGTGGGCACTTTGCGGACGAGCACGGCGCTGTCGATGCGAGCGCCATAGCGACGCCGCCGGAATGCGCGAATAGTTAGCTTCAGGTTGGGTGACGACGCGGCAGCTTAGGATTTACGGTAGGACACAGATTCAGACACTCCTGCTTCTCTTACTCCCAGGAACGTGATGGAATTGGAACGCTGGCAGTCACGTGCGTCGTCGCTTGCGGCGCGGTATGTTGCTGCTCGCACGCGTGGGCCCTTTGCTTATGAATGTGCTGAATTATTTGCTGGAACAGACCGCGGTTTACAGTCTGTGGCAAGCGCCGTTTGCTACCGCAAAGCTCGCGCCGCTATTCGTGCATAACAACGTTGCGCGGGCGCGGCGGGTGCTGGATGTGGGCTGCGGGCCGGGAACGAATACCGCGTTGTTCGCTGGCGCGGAATACCTGGGCGTGGACATCAATCCAAAATACATCGCGCATGCGCGGAAGAAATACAAAAGGGCGTTTGTCGTGGCGGACGTGAGCCTTTATGCGGAAGCTCCGGCCAGCGGATACGATTTTATTTTGGTGAGTAGCTTTCTGCATCATTTGGAAACAACGGACAACGCGAAGATTTTGCAGCGGCTGCAAGCGTGGCTGAGTCCCGATGGCTACATTCACTTGCTGGAATTGGTGCTGCCGGGGGATCACTCGCTGGGGCAATTTATGGCCAAGGCGGACCGTGGCAAGTTTGTGCGGCCTTTAGCGGAATGGCGTCAGATTTTCGAAACGCATCTGGAGATTGCTGTGTTTGAGCCTTATCCAATGCGCGTGATGGGTACGACGCCGTGGAATATGGTGTATTGCAAAGCGCGGGCGAAACGATGAGCGCGGGATTTCGACTTTCGGTTGCGATACCGCTGCACAACGAAGAGAGCGTCTTGCCGGAATTGCTGCGGCGGACGTTGGGAACGCTGGATGCGCTCGAAGGCGGTCCTCACGAATTGCTTTTTGTGGATGATGGAAGCAGCGACTGCTCGGCGGCGCTGGTCGAAGAGGCCGGAGCCAAGGATTCGCGGATTGTGCTCGTGGAGCTATCGCGAAATTTTGGACATCAAGCGGCGCTTAGCGCGGCGCTGGATCATGTGACCGGAGATGCGGTGGTGGTGATGGACGGGGATTTGCAGGATGCGCCGGAGACGATTCCGCAACTAGTGCAGCGGCATCTGGAAGGCTATGACGTGGTGTATGCGCAGCGCACGGGCCGGAAGGAATCGCTGCTGCTGCGCGGCTGCTATTTTTTGTTTTATCGGTTGATGGCCAAGCTCTCGGATATTCGCATGCCGCTGGATTCCGGCGATTTTGGATTAATGTCGCGGCGGGTGGTGGACGAACTGCGGCGGATGCCGGAGCATCACCGGTATTTGCGCGGAATGCGGAGTTGGGTGGGGTATCGGCAGATTGGGATGGCGGTGGAGCGCTCGGAGCGGCATTCGGGAAAGAGTAAGTATGGCTTTTTGCGATTGCTGAAGCTGGCGGCGGATGGTTTGTTTGCGTTTTCGATTGTGCCGATTCGCGCCGCGGCGTTGCTGGGCTTTGCGGCGATTGCCATCTCCACGTTGTTTGGACTCTATGCGGTCATTGCCAAGGTGGCGATGCATCAATCGCCCCAGGGTTTTACGGCGCTGCTGCTGCTGATTACGTTTCTCTCGGGGGTTTTGTTGTTTTTTTTGGGTGTCATTGGCGAGTACGTGGGACGGATCTATGAAGAGTCCAAGGGACGACCGCTGTATATCGTTAGCCAGATTATTCGCAGCAAGGAGCATCCGCTGAATCTTTCGACGCGCGCGTGGGCTAGCCGCAAGGAAGAGGAGTCGCTGGCGCGGCGTGCGGAGCCGTGGCGGTCGTGAGCGGTACTCCTGAAGTTCGCAGATGACCACTCTTGCGCACATGCCGCCGCCCGGTGGGACTGCCCTCGTGGAGCAACCCGAACATCCTATCGAGTATCTGTCGCCTGCGGCCCAGGTGAGCATGGCGGATCAGTGGTTTGAGATTGCGTCCACGGAACATTTTTGGGTGCGCCGGCGATTTGAAGTGTTGCGCGGATTGGTGGGTGGGTGGATTGGCGGCGGCGCTGGATTGGCGGAGATTGGATGCGGGCACGGACTGTTGCAGAGGCAGATGGAGGACGCGTATGGATCGAGCGTTACGGGATTTGATTTGAATGATTTTGCGCTGAAACGAAATGTGAGCCGGCGGAGCAGAGTTTGTTGCTATGACATTTTTCAGCGGGACGCCGCGTTGCGCGGACGATTTGACGTGATTTTTTTATTCGATGTGCTCGAACATATCGCGGACGAGGATGGATTTTTGCAGGCATTGCTATATCACTTGGCGCCAGGCGGCAGAGTAGTGGTGAATGTGCCGGCGGGGATGTGGGCGTTTTCTGGTTATGACCGGGCCGCCGGACACGTGCGGCGCTATTCGTTTGCGACACTGAAGCTCGCGATGGCGCGGAATCGATTGGCAGCCCGCGAGTGGAGCTACTGGGGGTTGCCGTTGGTGCCCGTGCTGGCGTTGCGGAAATTGTGGTTGCTGGGAAACCGTGATCAGCGGGAGATGATTACCACGGGGTTTGATTCCCGCTCGGCGGCGGTAAACAAGATGCTGGGGACCATTTCGCGGTGGGAGCCTATACCACAGCATTTGCTGGGGAGTTCATTGATGGGCGTGTTTCAGGCGCGGACGGCCTCGTGAGCGGCGTTCGGCGAATCGATTAACGTTATCGCAACGGGCATGCGGAAACTTCGGTTGGATTGACGAGCGGCAGCGTGCATCTCACTATCAAGACTCAAGCAGAAATCAGCGAGTTTTCGATGGATGCCAGAGTTACTATCCCTATGCAAAAACGGCAGTTGCTGCTGGGCGGACTGCTGGCCCTGAGCTTTCTGGTATACGCGAATTGCGTGCTGAATGGATTTGTTTTCGACGATCACTCGCAGATCGAGCACAATCCGTGGGTACACAGTTTTAAATATACCGGAAAACTCTTTGGAACTTCGCTGCTGGCGCAGCAAGGGAAGCAGGCGGCGCCAAATTTCTACCGTCCTACTGTGAACTTTGGCTTTTTGGTGTGCTACAAGCTGTTTGGAACCTCTCCTGCCGGCTTTCACCTTGTAAATATATCTTTGAATTGCATCGTGGTGTGGCTGGTGTTCCGTGTGGGCAGCGAGCTGTTTTTGAACGAATGGCTCGGTTTCTTTGCGGCACTGGTCTTTGCGGTGCATCCGATTCACACCGAGCCTGTGGCGTGGATCGACGGCATCAGCGATCCGGAAGTTACGGTGTTTTACCTGCTGACCTTTTTGTTTTTCTTGCAGTTGAGCGCGCGGGAAACCCGGCGACGTGCGTGGCTGTGGCCGGGGATGTTGGGTGCGTTCGCGCTGGCCTTGTTTGCCAAGGAGCCGGCGATGACGTTTCCGGTGCTCGCCACAATTTACGAACATTGTTATCGCTCCGACCGCGCCGAGACGCGCTGGACGCAGAAGATCGCACGATACGCGGGTTTTTGGATTTTGCTATTTGCGTACCTGGGCTTGCGGGCAGCGTCAGTGGGACGACTGAAGCCGGCGGATCTGCATACGGACATTAGCACCAGAGAAATGATTTTTAGCGCGCTGGCGCTGATCGGAGAGTATGCAAAGAAATTGTGTTGGCCTTCGCCGCTGATCGCCTTTTATCCGTTTCAAAAGAGTGAGCGTTTGCTTGAACCGGAGGTCTTGCTGGGTTTGGTCGTGGTGGTCTTATTTTCGACGGCGTTTGTGCTGCTGTGGAAGCGCTTACGGCCGTACTCATTTGTGCTCTTGTGGATGTGCGTGACGATTGCGCCGGCGCTAAATGTGCGGTGGATGACGGCTTCGGTGTTTGCAGAGAGGTATTTGTATTTGCCGTCGGTGGGCTTTTCGTGGCTGGTGGCTGGCGGGTTGGTGTGGCTGTGGGGCCGGACGGAATCGCGCGGGCGAGGGTTGCGCTGGGCGACCGTCGCGGCTGGCACGTTGCTGGCGGTGGCCAGCAGCTATGCGATCGTGAAACGCAATGGCGATTGGCGCAGCGATTTGGATTTGGTGGAAAGTTCACTCGCGGCGCAACCGCACTCGGCACACATGCATGCCGAGTACGGAATGTTTCAGTGGAACGCCGGCGAGCGCGAGGCGGCGGAACACGAATGGCAGCTTGCGCTGCGTTACAACGCGGATTCGGCCGAGGCTTTGGCAAGCCTTGGATTTGCGCGATGCGAAGAGAAAAAATACGACGAGGCGACGTTCTTTTTGCAGCGAGCCATTGCTCTGAAGCCACGATTTGCCGAACCCCACATTCAACTGGGACGCGTTTACGCAGCGCAAGGGAGGAACGATTTGGCGGAGGCGGAATTCTTGCGCGCTTTGGAGATTCATCCAACCAACACGGCGGGGCTAGACGCGCTGGGAGAGTTTTATCTGCAGCAGGGGCGGCTCGCCGAGGCGGCCGAGCAATTTCGCATGTCGGTCGAGATTTATCCAGTTGCGAAGCCGTGGTCGAGTTTGGGAGAAATCTACGACCAGGAAAACAAGCCGGATCAAGCGCGCGAGGCGTGGCAGAAGGTATTGACCTTCGAGAGCTTTAACCCCCATGCGCATCGGTCGCTCGGGGAGATTTACCTCTCGCGCGAGCAATGGGCACTGGCACAAAGGGAGTTTCAGATGTGCTTGCTGATGGATCAGAAAGATAGCGTGGCCCTTGCCGGCATGGAGAAGATTCGATCGGTGACGGCGCCCGGAAACAATAACAGATAGAATCGTTCCTCGAGCGCGCGGATTTCCCTCTAGCTGGCGGAAAGTGCCGCTCATCGCAGCGGGAGTCACGATTTCAGCTTGAAATATCCGGCCATTATTTCCTGAACCACGGTGTTGGCCTCTCGGAGCTGAGGGCGACCAGAACGACGACTTTGCACAATCCATCTGGCTCAGGTACCCAAAAGATTCGGTTGCGGGCGAGTGTAGTTATGTTCGTGCGCCCAGAGCGAGAGGGCGAGAGCAGCGATATCGTCGACTATGGGGATGGCGTGGCCGTTCTTCGTTAAGTCCACCGTGCGGAGATAATTCTTGCAAGTGTCGCAAGCTTCCACGCGCAAGTGCGGAAATTGTTCCGGGACGTAGACCGGCAGCTTGGGTTCGTCGGTTTCGCCGCAGGTGGGGCACAGGATG
>Ga0209655_10000854_pt1 | contig 11516 bp, 7 predicted proteins | sample BogFormECP03_OM2_FD_188236 | JGI IMG/M metagenome (GOLD analysis project Ga0209655, IMG submission 188236) | Bog forest soil microbial communities from Calvert Island, British Columbia, Canada - ECP03_OM2 (SPAdes) (version 2) | ecosystem: Environmental > Aquatic > Freshwater > Wetlands > Bog ...
ATTCCTCGCCGCAGCCGAACATCATGGTGGCCGTGGTGCGCATGCCCAGCGCGTGCGCGTCGCGGTGCATGCTCACCCATTCGTCGGAGCGGCACTTCAACCGCGAAATCTTAGCGCGAATTTCATCGTCCAGAATTTCCGCGCCGCCGCCGGGAATTGAATCCAGGCCGGCATCGCGCAGCCGCGCAATGGTGTCGCGCACCGATAATCCGGAAACTTCCGCGATGCAGCCGATTTCAGGCGCCGAAAAGCAGTGCAGATGTACCTGCGGAAATTTCTGTTTGATCGAGCGCAGCATGTTTTCGTAGAACTCGATGCGCAAATCCGGATGCAGGCCGCCCTGCATCAGCACGCCGGTGCCGCCTAGCTCGATCATCTCTTCGATTTTTTCGTAAATGGATTCCAGCGGCAGGATGTATCCGTCTTTCGCGCCCAGCGGGCGGTAGAACGCGCAGAACGAGCAATATTCCGTGCAGAAATTGGTGTAGTTGATGTTGCGGTCGATTTGGTAGGTGGCCACGCGCGGGTCCGTCTTCGCGCGGCGCACTTCGTTCGCGGCCATCCCGATGCCGATCAGGTCATCGGAATTGAAAAGCTCCAGCGCTTCCTGTTGTGTTATCCGCATGTCTTCCGTCGGGGCACGGCATGCCGTACCCGCTGTTGCCTTGCTTTTGTAGCGGCCGCCTTTAGGCGGGCGCGGTTGCCTTTGATCTTCGCTCAAACCAAGTATACAGGAATGGCTGCGCGCGCGAATCCATCACGCTCCGTGATGGGCCGTCGACGACGACGCAGAGGCGGCGCGCGTGGCCGCGAATTCCAGTGGACGATGGCGGGGAATCAATCCCGCTGCCGCCGCTTTTTCGTAATAAAGATTCAGGCCGCCGAGGTAATCGGGCTCGAGCCCGTAGTGAATGTTGTCCGCAAGGTAGCGCTCGAGCGCGCGGGGCGGCATGTCCAGCTTGATCGCCGCCGCTTCGGAAATTTCGCGCAGGCGTTCCAGGCCATACGCTTTCGACGCCTGAAAATCCGCCACTACGTCCGGCGTAATCGCGTCGCGACGACCGGCCCAAATCGCCAGCACGCAGGGTTTGCCGGTCAGCTCGCGCCACTGGTACGCCACATCGTAAACAAAAATTGTTTCGAATCCCGGCACCGGCATATCTTCCGGATCGCCTTTGCAGCAATCACCGCCGCTGGCAACTTTTACGGAAAGCGCTTCCATTTTCAGGGCGATGCGTAGCGCCGGATCGCCGATCACCAGCGCGGCATCGGCATTTTTCAGCATCTCGGAAGCGTCCGGCGCGGTTTCCACAAATTCCGGCTGGATGTTCCAGTGTTCCGCGGCGAGAATTCGCACCAGGGCTTGTGAACTGCGCGAGCTGGCGTCCAACGCAATGCGCTTGGCGAGGTGGATCGGTTTTTTGGAGACTACAAGGATGCTGCGCACTTCGCCTTTCGCCGCCACCGACATTCCCGGCAGCGCCACCACATTTTCGGTGCGCTGGTATTCGATCGAAGGGATGATCGCCACGTCCGCGGCGCCGCTGCGCAACGCTTCCGCGCACTGCGACGGCCACGTGAACGACAAGTCGTACTTCCCCGTCAGCGGCCCATCCGTAAATCCCCACACCAGCGGCGCGGTATTCAAATACTCGACAATCGAAATGCGAAGTTTGCTCATTCTGCAGCTCGCGACATACGACTGGTCAATATAGCATAAACCTCGGCATGGTCCTGTGGCACACCACCAAATGACAGCACTCCGGCTGTCATCGTGGTTGCGTTCTGGGGGCTTACTGTTATCCTATGCTTAGGATGACTAAGAAAAAGAAGCTCTCGGTCAACGAAGCAGCTGCCAAACTGGCAGCGATTGCCGAGAAGAGCCTGTCACGATTTTCAGAGAAAGAGCAAGACGCGCGCGTGGAAGCGTTCGCGCAAAGAGATTTTAGCGGCGCCCGCGAAATTCGCGCCAAATCTTCAAGGAGTTCGCGTACTCGGCGCTACCAGGCAGCTGGCCGAGGTCGTTGACGATTGTATCAATGAAAGCTGCCTCGTCGTCACCCTGTAAGGCCTCTTTGAATTTTCTTCGCAGCACCGCTCGTCGTCGCATCCCCGAAATGCTGACAGGCTGCCGTTTTCCTCGCTGCAGTTCCTGGTCCCGAACATCCTTGATTTCCTGATCGTCGGACATACGCTAGTGCATCGCCTTTCATCGCTGCTAGGTTTTAGGGGCGTTCGGAGAATCGCACGATTTCGTCTTCCGTGGGAATTTCCATCTCATGTTTCACCGGGCCGCCTGGGAACAACGACAACTTGTCTTCACCGGCTTTGCCCTGCACTTCGAACGAAGCAAACGCGTAGGGCGAGCCCTCCGATCCCAACTCCGAATTGGCGCTGCAGATTTGGAAATGCAAATGCGGCTCCGACGAATTTCCAGTGTTGCCGAGCAGCCCCAGCACCTGGCCGCGCCTAACCTTGTCTCCCACTTTCACGCGCAGCGAACCCGGCTGCATGTGCGCGTAAAACGCAAACAGCCCGTTGCCAATTTCCATGATCACGTGATTTCCGCCCACCGTCTCCAGCGTGATCGGCACGGCCAATGATTTCGCTCCCGGCGTATTCTGCGGAATGCCATCTCCAACTTGCGTCACCACGCCGTCCGCCACCGCGTGAATTTCCGCTCCATACGCGCGATAATTTTTGTTGTCGCTGGGGTCGCCCTTGTACATCTTGCCGTCCGGATACGCCTGCACCCAATCAATCGCGAAGCGCTGCGCAATATACGCGTGCCCATTGATGGGAATCAGCGAGCGGCGATGCACCGAAGTATTCGACGGCCCATTCCCGGCCACCCAGTCTTCCCCCACCAGCGGGGATGAGATCACGACCACTGGAATCTTCTCCACGCGGGTCGGCGGCGTCACGACGGAAAGCGCCTCCGGGTAGTCGCCGATTTTCACGCTGATGCGCTCGGCGATCGTCGCGGGTACATCCTCGAGCTTGTCGAACGTCACCCACAGAAAAACCACCCCAAATTCCCCCGCCGCAAGCTTGGAAACTTTTTCCGCGTTGGGCAGCCCCGGGTGGATAAACATTCCGTCCAGGTCCGCACCGGAAAAAGTCGCGAGCGTTTTCTGCGGGTCATCCGCGGAGACCACTTCGATGCGCGTGAACGCGTACTCCCACTTGTCCATGTTCGAAATGTGCAGCTCGTACACCACATGCCATTTCCCGTCCGCTTTGAATGCTGTCGGCGCGATAGGAATGACGGCATTGAATCCCGGCAGCAGCGGCTTCGGCGTGTGCCCGGGCTTGGGAACCGCCTGCTCTGCGGTTCTCTCCGAAGCCCCTTCGGATGTCGCGCCGGATTCCGTGCGCCGCGCGAAATCGAGCGCCTGCGCCGGCACGCCCGTCTGCGTCCAACTGCCGGAAATGTCGCGGCCATTTTTCTTGAGCTTGCCTTCGTACACGCCGCCGACGCCGGGCACTTCGAAACGTAGCGCATCCCCATGAAACGTCACATTGCTCAGCGCGTTAACGGCGTGCTGGCCGACGCTATTCATCGTTCCGCCCAGCTCGCCGCTGCCAGACTTCGTGATCGTCAGCACCAGATGCAACTTCCCGCCCAGCACTCCAGCCCACACTCCTTCAACTTCGTTGGCGGCAATGGCGGCTTGCCCCATCGAGCCGCCAGCTAAGAGCAAAAAACCAAGCACAGCCATAGCCAGCGACACAATCTTCATTGGGATTCTCATGTGCACCCTTCGGCCAGCAGCTAAATCGAAATACTTCTGTCTCTGCGGACTCCGCGTCACTGCGGGGAGCGTCTCGGTGATCCGCACGCTTAGTGCCCCTTCTGCGCAGCCGCGTCGCTTCCCGGTCCACGCTCGTCACGAATTTGGTATTGCTCGCGATTCTTCATCTGCGCAATCGCGCCTTCGGGTCCCACGGCCCATCCGTCCCAGATGTCCAAAATGGCCAGAGCATTCAGATTCAGGGAGTCCGTGTGCTTCCAGTGGATGCCGCCGTCTTCGCTGATGTCCTCGCCGTTCGGCCCCACAGCAGCTAGCGTCACTCCGTCCACCCAAGCCACTGCGGAACGAAATCCACCAGGCTGCTGCGCCGCCAGTGTCCAGGTTTTTCCGGCGTCCTGCGAATAGGCCGCCACGCGATATGGCCGCTCAGGGTCCTTATAGTCGCCGCCCACGATGACCAATCCCTTGTCGTGAACGGCGATCGAAAAAATCCCCGAAGAAGCATTGCCGCTGACGATCGGCGTGCTGTTCACAGTCCACGAGTAGCCAGCATCGCTCGAATGAAACACGCGCGCCGCGGGTCCGCCCGTAGCGAAATAGATTTCTTGATCGTTGTCAACCGCCAGGCACGTCCCGCTGGCGGCGAAAGCTCCTTCTTTGGGAAGAGCGGCGGGCATGTGGTCGGTGGGGAGCTGCGCCCAATTTTGGCCGTCCTTGGTGTGGAGGATCACGAATTCTCCATCAATGGGATCGCCGACAGCGAAACACGCGATATCCGAAACGCAGGCTAGGCCATCGAGAAAAAATTCCTTGCGCTTGTCCGTGTACTGCATTTTCCAATTCGCGCCGCCGTCGGTCGTCTTGTAAATCCGTGATTTGTCGCCGTCTCCGCTGGACATGACGTAAGCCGTCCGCGCATCCAGCGCCTGAATGCTGCGGAAGTCCAGCGTCTCGCCGCCTTGCACGCGAAGCCGCTGCCAGGTCTTGCCCATATCTTTCGATTGCAGAATCACGCCATTCGAGCCGGAAGCCCAAACCACGGGCACGGGGGCTTGGTCAGGACCCGGGAACTCCGCAACGCTCACGCCTCGCAAGGTCGTATCGATCCCGCTGGTCTGCACAGTCCACCACGGACCATCCTTGACGCCGGCACGAACGAAAATCACCGCGGCCATAACGATAAGAACGAGAGTGAACGACTGCATCAGGTAGCGTCGCATGTCGCGCATTCTAGCAGCACTTCAGCCGGAAGGGCGCGACTATGGACGCAGAGTACAGGTCCACGACGAAGGCTTTCGCACGAACGCGTTAATTCTCCGGCAAGACCGGCAGCACCACGCTGCTTACCGCAGCAGGATCATCGCGCAGCTTGATATACAGCAGCGTGCCATTAGGTCGCGGCACGCTCAGCGTGCTGCCCACAAATCCCACTGGCACCGGCGCTGGATTCGTGAACTGCGCATTCGAAGCCACCGAATCGAGCAGAAATAAATTCGTGCCGCTCAGTTCGCATTGCTGATCCGGCGCGTCCGGGCAGCGAATTTCCTTCAGCGCAGGCAAGCGAACGACATTCGCCAGCGGCTGCCAGTCCCCTTTGGCGTTGTCTGCGCTCACTGCGCGAAATTGCAGCGGTCCGAACGCTGAAGGCCCGAAACTTTTCAGCGGATCCAGCAGTGCCAGCACGCTCTGCGCATCCTGCAACACCAGGCTGCCGTCCGCCACGCTAAGCACTGCGTCAAAAGCATTATCCGCGGTGGCCACTTCGATTTTTTCCGTTCGCGGGAATTTTTCCGGCACTTCGCTCTTCACGAAGAAAAGCAGCCGTCCGTCCAGCGGCAATTCGTCGTGATTTCCCAGCCGTATCGGCGATGGCACGGGCCCGGGCTGCACGCTCTTGCTTAACAATGTCACCTTGGGCCGCGGCGCCTCGACGGTCGTCTGCAAATCCAGGACGCGTCCGTCTTTCAATCCCACATGCGCTACCACTTTTTCGTCAGGCTCCAGCGTAACGGCGGGCCCCGCACTCGAAATCGCCAGGCCCAGTTCATCTTTCTGCTGCACGCGCGATAATTTTGCCGGAACGAAATGGACGCCGTTCAATTCGAAGCTGGAAACTTGATCCAGCCGCGTTCCATCCAGCACGCCCTGTTTGTCTCCCGCGTTGATGGTGAAGCGATCCAGATGCGCCGCTTCGGAATAGGAAAGTAACCGCAATTCGTCAGGTGCGTTCAACCCGAACTGTTTTATCGCCAGCGTTACTTCGCCCGCGCTCTTATCTTTCAGCGGCACAGTCACTTCCAATTCTTCGGGTTTGCCGAGCTTCCATGTCGCTTTCAGGTCTTTGCCGTCGTGATCCTTCACCGTCACTTTTTCCACGCACGGCGCGCATTCGGAAGTCACGTGCAACACATCGTCGCGACCTACAATCAACGCCTGCTGATCCGCGGAAAGCACCGTCCACTTCTCCACGTGTGCCGACCGCAAAATAAAGCGCGGCCCTTCGAACTCTGCAAATCCCCAGCGCCCGCGGAGCGTTCCGGTTGCGTCGGGGCCTAATTTTCCCGCCGACGCCGGCAGCGCGTGCGCGTCAATCACGAAGCCGCCGCGTCCCGCCTCGGCCTTTGCGGGCAGATCCACGTGATTGCCCGCCGTGTCTTGCACGTGCAGCGTGAAGTCGTACGCGATGTTCGTGGAAAAAACCAGCGGCGCGCCTTCGGTCGGCAGCACCAAGGGCGATTTCTCCAGACAGAAAACTTGCTTCGGGTCCACGGGACGCAGCGGCGGCAGTTGCGCTGCTTCCACAGCCGGCAGTCCCACCACGATCACCGATTTCGGATTGCGAAATGACGGGGGGTTATTCAGCCTCAAATTCAGTCGGTCGTCTTTCGGCAACGCCAGCGCCGGAATGTATTGATATTCCGCGGTGTGGAGGCTGTTCAAAATGCGCGCGATGTCTATCACTGCGCCCACGTATGCGCTGTAATATCCCCCTCCGGCCGTCGGCGTGACGCTGGCTTGCACCATCAAATCCGAAGACGGGCCGGAAGTCAGCGCCGTGACCATAGACTGGCTGTGCCCATCGTCTAAAATCAGCTGATCAGTATTTTGCGTCAGGCACGGAGCTTGTCGCTCACTGGGCTTGTCGAAACATTGCTGATCAACTTTGATGTTCAGTGTGCGCGCCAGCAACACCGAGCGCTCCTTCAACTCCGCGGGATCCTCGTTCGACGTCGCGTTCACGTCGTCCAAATACGCTTCCAGCCGCGAACGGTCCAGGCTGGCCTGATTCAGATCTTGCGACGCCCGCACGAACGAGCCTGGCCGGCCACGCACAGCGTTGCGCAGCGTGTTGAAGTCGCCTCCCGTCTCCGGCGCCAGAAACAGCAATGCCTGTTGCGCGTCCTGCGGAACGGTCACCACGATCCCTTCTTCGCGCGCCTGCTTGTTCCAGGTTTCCACGCGAGTGAACCATGATTCCGGTGGCGGATTCGTTGAACCGCGCAGGAACGCCACCACCATCAAGTAATGCACGGATTGCGTGTCGGGTAGATCGGGATGAATCCAGAGCCGGTCACCGGGCTGCAAATTGGCTGTGCGGGAAATCGGCAACGTCTTGCCATCGCGCGTCACCCGTATTTCCACCGGAGGCCCGGCCAGATCGAATGCGGCGCCATCCGCATGCGCGAATCCGGCGTACACGAACATCAGCACCGCGAAACAAGCGAGGCTAAAGACCGCCATGCGCGTGATTGAACCTAGCTCGACGCGTTCGGCGGCATCCGCGAGTTTTCCGACTTTCTGCTTTGTCATCGCCGTCTTGCTCCTCTGACAATGGAAAATAGTTCGCCATACTTATGAAGTCCCGATATTCAGAATGGTTGCGCGCGAACTGTCGGTGCGATTCGGGCTGGGATTTCGGATACGGTTCTAACTGCGCACTCCAAGCATCCGGGTAATCACAATTGCGTGGTAACGGCTGGGGGTAACCGACAAATCTATCGCTCTGCGCTAGCGTAAGTCAACGAAACGAGACGAAATTTTCCCTCATCGCGCGTAATGTGTAATGCGGAGCACCACCCATCGCTAGTTGCTAGAGCGCGCCAATCTTTCCGCGGATTACTGTAACGGACGCGGCGGGTAAATCGAACGAAGTGTCTTTCTGCGCATTTTGGTCCGAGTGCTTGATCGGCCCATCGGGATCGGCGAAACCTTTGGTATTCACTACCACTGGACGCTCCGCCGCGTGTTCGTCATGCGCCATAAATCGTGTCTCCGCCGGTTGCCAGTGATATTGCTCGCTCCCGAAAGTGGAAATTTGCACTGGCCCTGCAAATGTACTCGCGCCATGCGCCGCCTCATCACGAAAAGAAATTCGCACGGCGTGCGCGTTTTGCTGGTCGCGGTTCACGATCAGCAGCGACCACTGCCCATCGGGCCGCTGCAATGCATAAGCTGTCACCAGCGCATGACCCGCGCCATCATCCACATCGCCCTTCGCCGCAAACATGCGATTTTTCGCGCTGCCCGGCTGCACCCATTCCAGATTAATCAGCTGCGCCACGAAAAATTGCGCCAGCGGCTGCTGAATTTTGTAATCCGCATCCACGGTGAACATCCCAAAGGTCCCCGGAGAATCGTTGCAGCCGTGCTCCATCTGCAGCGGCAAATAGTGGAAGTAATACATGCCGCTGCCGCCCGCATTCAGGAACGATCCCACGTAATCCGCCAGCCACAGCCCCGAAAAAAGATCCATGTACGTCTCGCTCGCGGCCGACGAAAGATTTCCTTCGGTGATGAACATCGGAATATTCGCCGGCACGCCATCTTCGCGCCACACTTGCATTATGTGATTCACCAGCTCCGGCTCGTCGTACAGACTGCCCCAGGGAATCCGGCACGGATCGTAGGGATAATGTTCGAAGGAAAAAAACGCGAGATCGCCTAGCCGCTGGTGCTGCTTCAAATAATTCACGAAGCGCGCGGTCCAGGATACGTTGCCGTTTGCATCTGGCCAGACCTCAATGTCCCGGTTCACACCCTGAAACGAAGGGCCACCTAGTTTCAGCGCGGGATTCACGCGATGCAGCGCCGTTGCCCATTGCACGTACAGCGCGGCATAATCTTCCGGCAACATGTATTGCCCGTCTGCTTCTTCGCCCATCTCGACATACGAGACGGGGTAAGCGCGTTTCTGCAAGTAAGCCATCTCGGCGGCCGCGTTGTCCGGCGTGTCGTAGAGCAGCGCTACCGGAATCATCGCCGGCAATCCGCGCGTCACTCCGCTCGTGAAAAATAAATCGAATCCCACCTGCGCTTGCTTGGTCGAACGCAAATCGGAAGGCTCGTGCCAGGGATCCACGGACGAGCAATAGGTCGTAGTCTGCTCCTGGTCCGCGGTATGCCGCACCACGTCGTGAAATTTTCCATCTGCCGTGGTTGTCCCGATGTACAGCTCGTAAATCGCATATCCCACGCAGTTCCGTGGATCGCCGGACCCGTGCGAGTCACAAGTGTTCGAAGATTCCGTCATCAGGATGCGCAGAAATCGCACCGGCAAGGGAGTCGAGCTCAGCTGCAACGTGGCCGAACCGCCGTGGCCATCCGTGATCACGCCGCCGGGAAAAGTCTGCCACACGCCGCGCGTAGCAGCTTTGATGGGATCGTCTCCCGTCCAATATTGAACAATGTAATGTACCGCATACGGCTTGGCCCATTGAATCTGGATGCTCGAAATCTGCTGCAGCTGAGCCAGGTCCACCACGATCCATTGCGGATGCAGTGAATCGCTTTCGCCCGTAAATTTCTGTGTCAGGTATGGATTACTTTTCCAGTAGCTGCGCGCGTCACCGTCGGTCAGCCGCGAAAAACCGGAATTGTCTGTTCCATCATTGCGCGTGAACCCGCGATGCGGCAGCGCGTAGCCGTACGAATAGCGCAGAAATTCGGTGGGATTTGCCGAGCCGGTGAAATATCCCTTGCCACTCGCGTCGCTCCACGTTCCCTGCGGATTCCAGTGCCACGCTTCCACGGCCAGTTCCGTGTTCTGGCGGAAACTCACCGGCTGCCAGCCCGAACTCAGCGCGCGATCGAGCGCCGGCTGCACCAGATCCTTATCAATCGCTTCCTGCGCAATGCGGTCCACACCCGCGCCGAGAGCTTGATTTGGCGCAAAATGATTCGTCGCGTGCGCCGGCGTGATATCCACTTGAATAGTTTGGGCGGTCGTCGCACCAGCTACCGCAAAAAATCCCAGAAAAATTGCCAGCAGCGAGATCGTTTTCTTCAAGGCGCGCCTCCCGCGCATTCTGTAACCGGTTCCTGCGACGCCGAGTGTACAAGAGTCGCTCATTCTTCGCCTAATCCGGGCTGCGAATCATACGAGGTGCAGCATGCGTACAAATCGCGCGGTTCCACAATGTATGAGCATATAGTTACCTTGACACCTTCTGTACTACCCACGTACGCTGGCCGCGACCTCGATGGCCCCCGACCAATACTTGGGATGGCTGGCCCTTGCTTTGACGCCCGGCCTCGGCGCGCGCATGGCTGGAAAGCTACTTCGCGCGATGGGCAGCCCCGAAGCAATTTTCAACGCCTCGCTCACCGAGTTGGAATCCCACCGGCTGCCCGCAGCCGTCGCCCAGATGATCCACACCCGCCAGCCTATGAGCGCTGCGGCGAAGGAACTGGCCCAGGCCCAAGCCGCCGAAATCCGCCTGCTTACCTGGGACGAGCCGGAGTACCCGCAGCGCCTCCGCGAAATATACGACCCGCCACCCCTCCTGTATGTCCGCGGAAACATTGAACTTCTGAACCGTCACCTGATTTCCATCGTCGGCTCGCGTCGTCCTACCCCCTACGGGAATCAAATGGCGGAGAAACTGGCCCGGGATTTGGCTGATAGGGGTTTGGTAATCGTCAGCGGGCTGGCGCGTGGCATTGATTCATGCGCGCATAAAGGCGCGCTAAGTTCGCTCACCGGGGCGACGATCGGCGTGCTGGGCTGCGGGATTGACGTGATTTATCCCAAGGAGAACAAAAAGATTTTCGCCGAGATGGAAAAGCGCGGCGCCATCATCTCTGAATTCGCGATGGGCACCTTCCCCGGCCCCCAAAACTTCCCGATTCGGAACCGGATCATTTCGGGAATGGCCGTCGGCGTCGTAGTGGTCGAAGGCGCGCAATACTCCGGCTCCCTGATCACCGCCCGGCTGGCCATGGAATTCGGGCGCGAAGTTTACGGCGTGCCGGGTAACGCCACCCAGCCCACCAGCTTTGGCCCCAACCAGCTCATCAAACAGGGCGCTAAGCTGGTTACCAGCTGGGAGGACGTGATCGAAGAGCTGCCAACTCCGATCCGCGCCGAGCTCCTGCCGGTCGAGACGGCCACGAGCGAAGAACGAGCTTTGCTGGTGGAGAAGGATTTGGCGCCTGCCGAGGGCACTCTGTACCACCTGCTCGGCCCGGATGAAGCGCGCCACGTGGACGACTTGGTAGAACTTTCGGGGCTAACATCCTCCGAAGTGCTGGCTGCGCTATTTGACCTGGAGCTCAAAGGCGTGGTACGTCAGTTGCCAGGGAAGCAATTCCTCAAAGTCCTGTTGTAACCAGCCGGGACAATTGCAGCTAGGATGGAACGTCGCCGCAAGCCTGAGAACGGCTTCGCATAAAAACGCTTGTATATAATGATAAGAAGTCCGCAAGATAGCCTGAAGCATCCAATGTGGGCATGAGGGAATAAACGACAGCATGGCAAGATCA
>Ga0209655_10000855_pt1 | contig 11511 bp, 8 predicted proteins | sample BogFormECP03_OM2_FD_188236 | JGI IMG/M metagenome (GOLD analysis project Ga0209655, IMG submission 188236) | Bog forest soil microbial communities from Calvert Island, British Columbia, Canada - ECP03_OM2 (SPAdes) (version 2) | ecosystem: Environmental > Aquatic > Freshwater > Wetlands > Bog ...
GTTGTGATCAAGCTATAAATCCAGCGGCGCATGTACCTAGCCGGGATTGGGAGTTTGCATCGTGCCAAGTTTCTCGCTGCGCAACCCGTACATAATCATTGTCGGAGCGCTCGTAATTGTCATTCTGGGGGCAACTGCGTTTACCCGAATGCCAGTCGATGTCTTCCCAGACATCAAAATCCCGGCAGTTGTGGTGGCTACTTTCTACCAAGGCATGCCACCGCTCGACATGGAAGACAACATAACCTTCCGTTACGAGCGATTTTTTACGCTGGGCAGCAACATAGAGCATATCGAGTCGCGTTCGCTGTCGGGCGTGAGCATCATTAAGGTGTTCTTTCAGCCGGGAACCAACATCGAGTCCGCGGCTGCGCAGATGGGGACCCTGGCGATGGCTGATCTAGGAATCATGCCGCCGGGCACGCTGCCGCCGCTGGTGCTGCAGTACGACGCATCTTCGCTGCCGGTGGTGCTGGTCACGCTCGAAGGTAAGGGCTACGACGAGACTCAGCTCGAGGATCAGGCGCGCTACAACGTTCGTAACCAGCTCGCCACGGTGCCTGGCGCATCCGCACCGATCCCCTTCGGCGGGAGGTTTCGCCAGGTCATGGCGTACGCGAACTCGCAGGCGCTGCAAGCCCGCGGCCTCTCACTGATGGACGTGGTCCAGGCGCTCGACACGTCCAACCTCATCTTGCCCGCCGGCGACGTCAAGATCGGGTCAAAGGACTACTACATATACTCCAACAGCATGATCGCAAAGGTACCTGATATCGGACAGGTACCGGTAAAGATCGGACGTGGCCAGGCGCCAGTACTGATGGATGATGTCGCGAAGGTTACTGACTCATCCCAGATTCAATACAACAAGGTGCTCATTAACGGGCAACCGTCGGTATATGTCCCAGTGTTACGCCAGGTCGGCGCCAACACCATTTCGGTGGTGGATGGCATCAAGGAGTTGCTACCCAAGGTCTTCGGCCTACCGGCCGGAATGAAACTGAAAACGATCTTCGACCAATCCGTTTACGTCAGGCAAGCGGTAGCTAGTCTCGAACATGAGGCGATATCCGGTTCGGTTCTAGCTTCGCTCGTGATTCTCATATTTCTCGGTAGCTTTCGATCGACCTTCGCGATCTTCCTCTCGATTCCACTCTCCATTCTGGCTGGTGGATTCGGTCTCTTTATGAACAGCTCGACCATCAACATCATGACGCTTGGCGGCTTTGCTCTTGCCATAGGCCGGCTGGTTGATGACTCGGTAGTTGTGCTCGAGAACATCAATCGCCATCTGGCAGAAGGCAAAGAACCCTATGCGGCTGCGCGTGAGGGTGCCGAGGAAGTCGCTCTTCCGGTGCTCGCGTCTACTATCACTACCTGCATCGTCTTCTTCCCGGTCATGTTTCTGTTTGGGGTCGCTAAGTATCTGTTCAGTGCATTGGCACTGGCGGTAGTGCTATCGATGGGCGCGTCTTACCTGGTCTCCATGAGCATCATACCGCTCTACTGTGCGCGTTTTCTCAATCGCGAACAGGTGCTGACGGCGGAACACGACGAAGCGTCCGGCATATTCGCGATCTTCAATCGTGCCTATGAGCGTTTTGCCGGCGGTTACCAGCGTCTGCTGGAAAAGGCGCTTGACCACAAGGCTATGGTCGTAGGCGGCGTTACGATCTTGTTTCTCGTGAGCCTCGCGATGTATCCGCTTCTCGGTACCGAGTTGTTTCCCGAGACCGATGCCGGCACCTTCACCATCAATTTTCGCGCGCCGGCTGGTACTCGCATCGAACTGACTACGGATATGGCGCGTCAAATCGAAGCTATTGTCCGAAAAGTAATTCCGCCAGAAGATCTCGACATGGTTGTGTCGAATATAGGAATCGCTCCGAGCCTATCTGCAATTTATTCACCTAACGCGGCCCAGGACTCGGGTTTCATTCAAGTTGAGCTAAAATCCGGGCACCAGCATACCACGAAATATTATGTAGCCCAGCTGAAGCGACTTCTTCCCATGCAACTTTCGGACGTTAGGACCTTGTTTTCCTCGGGCAGCATAATCGACTCGGTTCTCAATCTCGGAATGATGGCGCCGATCGACGTTCAGTTCGCCGGTAACAGTTTTAGCGAGCTCAACAAGACGGCAAAGGAACTCCAGGACAAGATCAATCGTCTATCGCAGGTGTCTCAGACTTTCATAGTACAGGAGCCGGACTATCCGACGCTAAACGTTCAGGTCGACCGCGTAAGAGCCGCGCGCCTCGGTGTCAAGCAACAGGAAGTCATACAGAACGTCATCACGGCACTCGATTCGAACTTGTACATCAAGCCATCGATCTGGATCGATCGCGCAAACAGGGACGACTATTTTCTGACGGTTCAGTATCCTGGCTCCGACAAGGGCTACGATTCTGTACAAGTTCTGCAAAACATTCCCATCGAGACCATCGACAGGGAAAACGGGCACGCGCAAAGCCTGTTGTTACGAGACGTGGCGACGATTTCTCCCGAACTTCACCCGTCCGAAGCGGATCACTACAGCTTTCAACGCGTGGTCGATCTGCTGGTCGCGCCCAGCACCGAGGATCTGGGCGGTACGCAGGAGAGAATCCAGCGTGAAGTGAGCAAGATGACTCTGCCTCCGGGTGTCTCGGTGAAGTATCGCGGCGCAGTAGCCTCGATGCAGAAGTCCTTCTCCAGCTTTGGCTTCGGCCTCTCTTTGGCGGTAATCCTCCTTTACCTGGTAATGGTCGCGCAGTTCCGTTCGTTCCTCGATCCGCTAATCATCATGTTCGCGGTCCCGATGGGATTGATAGGGGTCATCTGGACGCTATGGTTAACCGGAACCACGCTGAACATAGAGTCGTTCATGGGGATCATCGTGATGGTCGGTATCGTTGTTTCGAACTCGATTCTGCTCGTCGACTTCGCCAATGAACGACGTCGCCAGGGACAAGAGCTAAGGCGCGCAGCGCTGGAGTCGGCACGAATAAGGATGCGTCCGATCCTGATGACCGCGTTGGCGACAGTGGCCGGTCTTATGCCAATCGCAATGAAGCTGGGCGAAGGTTCTGAAGCTTCGGCTCCTCTGGCAAGGGCGGCCGTCGGCGGTCTAATCGTTTCTACTGCACTCACTCTATTCCTGGTGCCCTGCATTTATGAGTTCTTCTATAGGCGACTGGAAGGCACGGCGGCGGCGCAAGCGCCTATTGAGAACTGACGCCGATGTTTAGATTACGAATCAGACTAGCGGCCATAATATCGATTGCGCTTCTCTGGGCGGCCGCTTGCGATACGCCTGTTGCTCCTATGACTACTCCTCAACGAGCGACGGTGGATGTTGTTCATCCGCGCCAAGGGGACATAGCTAAAACAATTGACCTTCCAGGCGATGTCGTGGGCTTCTACGAAGCCGCGCTTCACTCGAAGGTCACAGGCTATTTGAAAAGTATAAGTGTCGACAAAGGGGACTCGGTTAAGAAGGGCCAGGTGCTGGCCGACGTCGAAGTCCCAGAGCTGCAATCGAACCTGATGCAGTCACAGGCCAACCTCGAAATGCAGCGGATCACCTACGATCGCATGAAGAAGGTCCAGCAGAGTGACTCACGGCTAATCGCTCAGCAGGACGTCGATATGGCTTATGCTAAATATCGCGAGGCGCAGGCCGCAGTTGCGACACTGCAGACTATGTACGGTTATACAAAGATCATCGCGCCTTTCGACGGCGTAATCACAGGACGATTCGCAGATCCCGGTGCGCTGATTCGCGCAGGCGGCGGTGACATTGGGGTCGACGAGACTTCGGGCTTAATTTCTCCGGGAGCTACCGAGGGCGCTGGCGGACATCGCGAGGGAGGCGGACCGATCCTCACACTTGCCGACATAGATAAGTTGCGCATTTATATCTATGTCCCGGAAGCTTCCTATCCGTTCATCCGCATAGGTACTCCATCGAGTCTCACTTTCGAGGAATTTCCCGACCGGGTATTCAAAGGAACAGTTGCGAGGTATGCGTCGTCGCTCGACCTTGCAACCCGGACCATGCTGACGGAGGTCGACATAGATAATCCGCAGCGGCTCATTTATCCCAGAAGCTACGCGCACGTCACTATCGAGTTACTGCGGCATTCCGACGCTCTGAGTATTCCGGCGTCGGCGATTCAGGGAGCGGGTGACTCAGCGCACGTGATGGTCGTGAAGGAAGGCCGTTTGGCCGACGTTCCGGTGAAAACCGGGATCAACAATGGCGCCTATGTCGAAGTAACTTCCGGACTGTCCGCCGAATCGCTGGTAGTCACTACCTACAGCAACAATCTCACTTCGGGACAGCCGGTTGAATGCAGGATTCAGAACGGAAACGTGCAGACGACATCGTCCGCGGGCCAAACTCCCGACTGAGCCGAAACCAACATTCAACGCGAAATCGTGGTGGAACGACTGGAGCAGGATAACAATGGAATCTTCGCGAATCCTGGTTCTCTTCGCGTGTGTGCTCCTCTCGACGCACACACTCGCCAACGCAGCAGGTCCTACTGCGGTGCTACCTGTTGATACTCAAGTTGCGGCACCCGCTAGCGGGACTCCCGTTACTCGGCGAGAGAGTTGGTCGGCCAGTTGGTCTGTAGGACCTCCGTCGGCCCTTAACCCGTCCACTCTTAACCTGGCAACTCAATCCCAGCCGAATAACTCATTCGGCGGTCCAATCGCGCCGGGCTCCGAGTTGACGCTCAAGCAGGCTATCGCGATAGCTTTGAAATATCACCCGAGACTCCAGGAAGCAGAGGATAACACCAGCGCCGCACAGCAGCAGATCGGGCAGGCGCGATCATACCTTGGCCCGCAACTGCTGGGCGCCGCACAATATCTGCGCAGTACAACTAACGGCATTGGCAACACGACTTACTACAATGTAGACGGATCGTTCCCGCGAGTAACAGGAACGAATCACGACCTTCCCTCGAATGACACCTCGCAAAGTTGGGAGACCAGCAATAACTACATGGGCGGCGTCATGCTCTCCCAGTTCCTGGTCGACTTTGGCCGCCGCCATGGATTTGTTTCGGAGCGTCAGTTCGAGGCCGCTGCGGCGGCTGCCGATCAGCAACTCACCAAGCTGGATCTGATTTTCGAAGTCTCTCAACGATACTTCGCATTGCTGGAAGCCAAACGACTAATTGACGTTTACGAAAAAGCAGTCGAGCAGCGCCAGTATCATCTGCACGAGGCACAGGTTAAGGCGAATGCCGGTCTCCGGCCGCAGCTTGATACCTACGTTACCGAAGCGGAGGTCGAACGAGCCCAGCTGCATCTGGTCGATGCGCGCAATGAAAGCGAAGACGCAAAGGTCGGCCTCGACAACGCTTTGGGCTTAAGTGACTCGGCGCCGGCATACGAACTGGCGGACATGCTGACTTACCATCCGGTTAACGATTCGTTGCAGGATTTGCTCGACACCGCTTTCCGGAGGCGGCCTGATTTAACGGCGCTACAGGATCAGGCAAAAGCGATGGGAGCTAGAATTGTCCAATACCAGAGTGACTACTACCCCAGTGCCAACGCTGTGGCTGGATACTCAGCGATGGGAACAGGAACTCCTGCCGCAAACAATTTCAATGCCGGGATAGTAATCACGTGGCCAATCTTCAACAGTTTTCTTACCAGTGACCAAATTGCGGAGACCAGGTTTCGGCAGCATGCGATCCTTCGCGCAGTTCAAGACCTACGGCAGGAAATAGTTCTGCAGGTTCACACTGCGTTTCTGAATTGGCAGGCGTCTCTTCAACGCATCAACCACGCCGAAAAGACGCTGGCTGCCTCGAGCGCGGAACTGGAACTTGCCGAGAAACGCTATCAAGCAGGCTTGACGAGTATTATCGAACTGGAAGATGCGCAACGCAGCTACACTGATGACGATGCTGCATACGCCGACGCCCTTTACGGATTCTCTATCACCAAAGCAGCGGTCGACAGAGCAACGGGTCGATCGTTGGCGGAATTCTGAGGACAGAACTCCGGGTAAAGCTATGCTGAATTACAACAAGATAATGTGTGCGTTCGAATTTGATGGCAATTCGACAACGGCATTGCAGTTGTCGGGCACGCTGGCAAAGGAAAGCAACGCAACCCTTTACGTCCTGCATATCGCCAGAGTGCCCACGCAGGACATGGACGTTCCGCTACCGTTTGACTCTCATCCGCGCTGGGAAACGGAAGCAAAGGCCACGCTGGAGCCGATAGTCCGCAGCACCCTGCACTCTGACGTTCACTATGTCATTGATATCAGATCGGGTGTGCCTGACATTGATATCGTGCAAGCCGCGCGCGACCTGGGAGTGGACCTTATCGTAATGGTCACCCACGGACGCCGTGGACTTGAGCACTTCGTTTTGGGCAGTGTCACTGAGCACGTCATTCGCGAAGCTCCTTGTCCCGTGCTCGTGTTACACCACACCGCTCCGACAGCGACCGCGCCGTCATAGCGACCCCCAGGGGTTCGGACTGAGCGTCATGGTACCTACCAGGCATTCTCATCCGGGACCCACATCGCCTGCTGTATCTCCGACCAGGAAACCGGTCGCTCTGCTTCGAGCTTCTTGACCACCCGGTCGACGCGCTTGCCCTGCACGTTGCAGTCCTCGGTGAGGATAGGGTCCCAGCCACCGAGATGATTGCGGTATATCTGATCGTCAAGCGTTTTAGCATTTTCCAAATGCTTGATCAGCAAAGCCCGCTCGGCAGGCGAAAGATGCTCGGGCGGGACGAATAGCGCTTCGGATATTTCGGAATCGGGGACGTTCGTGTGCCCGCTCAAATCGTCGATCGCCGTTTGCGCTTTATCGGCCCGCGTCATGTAGTCGCCTTGCGCAGCCGGGTCCAGCCCGGGATCCATCGCATCGCTTAGATCGGTCCGCCTCGCTTCTTGCAATTGTTCGATCATATTCGATCGATCCCGGTAAGACATGCTGGTCGAAGAGCACGACGTTAGGTGCAAGACCGACAGCCCAATCAATAGTAAGACTCCACCGAAACCAAATTTGCGATTAGGCATAAACGCACGAGCGTTGAAGCAGTGGCCCCTGCCATCGAAAGGCATGTTACGGAGCCACGTCAATCAGGACGCACTATTATGGTGAGTGTCGGGGCAATAGTCACAAAAGGACGCGGCCCGCCGGGAGGAGACGGGCTTTCGGTGTCGACAGGCTGCGGATACCGGCCTACCAGCCGGTGCGAGCATTTCGGATGCTCGCACCGGCCGTACCGATTCGTAGCTAGTATCTGAACTCCAGGTTCAGGAAGAAACCGTGCGTATCGCGTGGAACAGCAAAGGGTACCATCTTAACCTTGTTGCCAAGGCCCGGGAAGTTCTCATCGTACGTGAACTGGCCGTGGTAGTACTGGATGGCCTGTGAGTCGAACGCCACCCGCAGATACTTGTTGATCAGCCATTGCACGCCGACATCGTAGCGGGTGAAATCCAGGGGATCCTTTTGGACGCGCGTGTTGGGCTGCAACCATTGGAGCAGACCGAAGACTGTGAAGGGGGTGTGAGGGATGTCATAGTGACCCATCAAGTCCGCGCCCTCCTGAATCGCCTGAGTGTTCAGGATAGAACTGACCATCGTGTTCCACGGTCCAAATGTGAGGCCATCTCTGTTCGGTGCGCTGGCTATCCCAACTGCGTCGGAAGGCCCGCTGCCCGAGAACAGATTGCCAGCGCTGAACGCGTTGTGGCCGTAATCCCATTCGGCGATGATGCCCCAGGTTGCAGCAGTGTAGTACGCGATCCCTGCCGCGCGCGCCAAGTGTGCGCAGGTGGAGTTGACCTTATTCTCGTCGGGCGTACACGTGTTCTTGTAGCCATAGTCGTAGAAGCCGGTGAGACCCAAGCCATCGTAGCGCGACTCGGCGCCGAAGGGATTGATCGTCACACGGCCCATCACCTGCTTGTATGCACTGTCTTCCGTCGCATGGAAACTGGCGTCGTCGTAAACGCCGAAGTCGTAGTCGGCATACTGCTTCTCGTTGATTTTGATCGGGCCTTTCATTGCGACGCCGACCTGGGTCGAACTCAAGCTTAGATAGTTCCACGGCGTCAACGCGGTGTAGCGGAAGCCCCAGAGGTTTTCTTCCCAATCGACCAGCGGATTCTGCTGCTGGCCGAAGGTAAATTTATCGGCGGCCATCGGAGCGAACTTCAATACTTTTGTAAAGAAGGTATTGTAGTCGATATACGCGTACTTCAGCCGAAAGCCGAGGTTGCTATCGGCGGTCGTGCCGAATCCGGTGCTGGCTCCGATCGCGTCGCCGCTGCTCGCGGTGCACTTTTGCGCGGGAACCGTAACTTTTACTGGGGGAGTGCCGACGGTTATTGTTGTACTCGAATTCGTGCACTTGGACCCGGTGTTAACTATCAGGTACATGTTGGGGGTCACGCGCGCAGAGAAGTCGTCAATCGGCGTGAATTTAAAATCCAGGTAGGTGCGCGTGATATCGAACGAGTTGAAGCTGTTGTTGCCGGGACCGGGCCAGACTTGCTGAGTGAGGAACTGCGGGCCAAAACCGGTGTGGGTGTAGTACCGGTAATCCGCGTAGATAAGAGTGCCGACTGAGATCTTCTTATACCAGCGATCGCCGAACTCCGTCGCCCACGGTTTTATCTCCGAGACTTGCTGCGCCATCTCGGCGTTCCACTGCTGCTGCTGGGCTTGGCGCTGCGCTTCCTCGGCCTGCATGGCCGCGCGTTCCTCGTCCAGTTGCTGCTGGGTCTTTATCTCGACCTTGCGCTCGATCTCCCGGGTCGATTCGGCCGGGACATACGCGCCGAGCCTCACGCAATGCTTGCACCGCTTGGTGAACACCTGCCCGGTGCCGGGGTCGGTGTAGAGCGTTATCGCCCCGCCGTCCTGGCTCAACACTGGCAAGGGTGTGATAGCAACAGCGCTGAACGTCAACGTCGCCACCAGCATCGATAGCGCAACCGCTCGTATCGTTCGTCTCATCATCGTCCTCCCTGGACTCTCCTATCCACGACGCGAAACTCTCGCCGGTCAAAACCGCCTATAGCGAGAACCTTTTAAGACGCCGACAAACTGTTGAATGCGGCACGAAATCGGCGTCCTCCCTCCGCGGCAGGCGCAACTTAGGAAGGAACCGTTACGACATGATGAGTCGATTGTTACGAACGCGCGAATTCTTACGCGAAGAGGCGTCGAGGATTAGAAAGAATTCACAGCTCGGCAGACGAGCGGGGCACGGGACTCAGCTCAGGTGTGCATAACTTGTCCCATCTGATTGGTGTCACAGGCGCTCCCACACTCGCCCATCGACAGGTCGCGCAGCGCTCTTTGGCTCGAGCACGGAAGCGCAACACCGTTAGCCGGCGACTGCCACCCAGCGCCTTCCGCGAGATTCCAGGCGCGCCAACGCGTCGACATTGGATGCCACAATACTTGTCAAATCGCTCCTAAAATGGCATATCGACGCTAACATGAGTATCTCAAAAGTCTCGTTCGCCCGCGCCGCAACCATCCTGACCTTAGTGCTCGCGGTCGCGACGCCGTGCCACGCGCAGAGCGTCTCGGAGTTCGGCTCGGCGATCGAGGACTATTTCATAAACTGGTTCCCGCGCGTCACGCAAATCCAGAGTGAGCAGCCGCATTGGATAACTCCGCTGGTCACCGTCACCCCGCGGCTCGAGGAAGAAGTGCGCTATGACCAGTTCTTCCAGTCGATGCGCAACGGGCTGGCCACCGACAACTTCGGCGGCGGCAAAGGCATCGAGCTCATCCCGTTTCAGGCGACTGAAGTCATAATCGGGATTCCGGCGTTCGAGAAGCGCAACATTCCACGCAACACCGACGGCTTTGCCGACTGGCCATTCCTGGTGAAATTCCGCCTGCTCTCATCCAACGAGGAACACGACAACTATATTGTCACGGCGTTCCTGGGGTTCAGCGTACCGACCGGATCCAACGTCAACGGCAACGGGCATTTCCTCTTCACGCCGACGCTCGCGGCCGGCAAAGGCTTCGGCGACTTCGACGTCCAATCTACGGTCGGCGTCACGTTTCCGAGCGGCGGTTTGGACCGGCTGGGGATGCCGCTGGCGTGGAACACAGCTTTCCAGTATCGCCTCTTTAAATATTTCTGGCCGGAGTTTGAAACCAACTACACCTGGCAGTCATACGGCGCTGACACCGGACACAACACGCTTTATCTGACGCCGGGGCTGATAGTCGGCCGAATTCCGATTCATGACCGCATCGGCCTGACCTTCGGCGCCGGCTACCAGGTCGCCGTGACGATGCATCGCAACTACAACCACAACGTCGTCCTGACCGCGCGCATTCCGTTCTGAAGAAGGAGTTCTCTGAATTGTTACGCAGGAACCCTTTCGTTCCTCAAATTCCCTAACGGCGTCTAGCTGCTTGCGAGCAGCGGAGTTCCGGGGAAAGGGGTAGTCGAAGATCAGCACCTCCAGCCTCCTCTTCAGGCTGGCGGATGGCGGACTACGACGCCGGAGCGTGCGCAAGCTAAAACGGGCCGGCGAAGCGCACCATCGCCAGCCCGTAGGCTGACGCGCACAGAGCGGCAGCCAAGATTTGTTTCTCTATAATTAATGCAGTCCAGGCGGCGTGGCCACTGCAGCATCGACATCGCTTTGTGGAACAGCTTCACCCTTTTTGAGTTTGGCCATCACGCCGTTGATCTGCTTGATTTGGCTGTCCAGATCGGCCTGCGCGTGAGGGTCTTGTGAAGAGTGCTTGCGCATTGTCCGAAATTTCTTCTTGGCGTCTGCCAGCATCTTCATGGCCGAGTCCTTGTCTGCCATCTGGGCGCTCGCGGAGCTGCTCGCCGCTGGCTCTGGAGCGGGCTGCGCAAATGACACACCATATCGAAGGGGACTGATCGTCCCGGCCATTACTATCAACGCCACAATCGCGGTCTTCCGCATGATCTCCTCTCTGGGGCCAGATTTTGAGTCCGTCTGTTCCTGACAAACCAACGTTACCAAGGCATTAACAGATGATAGAGCGACGATTAAATACGCCGCGCTGATGTGATAACGCGAGCGACGTAGAACGCCGTCGATGGGACCGTTGCGACAAGATAATCAGGATACGGCGAAAAAGCCGCGAGCTACGGATGACAACGGCTAAATCTGATAGACGAACAGTTTTTGTTCCTTGGGTTTCAGGAACACGTGCGCGCCGGTTTCCAGGTGCAGCAGCTCGAAGCGTTCATGGCTGATATCGACCTGCACGAGGTCGCCCCATGCGGCGACCAGCTCGACTTTGACCTGCGGGCCGGCCGGGTTGATCGACTTCACGGTTGCGGGAAAGGTCTGCTTGCCGTTGGGCCGCAGCACGATTTCCAGCAGATGCGGCCGCACGTACAGCACCGCCTTGCCGGTCTCGGGATGCGCGTGGGCGTGGGTGTTGTCGAGTTCGACGGCAGTATCGCCGAGAAAGACTCGGCCGTTCTCGATTCGGCCGTGGAACAGGTTGACGTTGC
>Ga0209655_10000857_pt1 | contig 11489 bp, 8 predicted proteins | sample BogFormECP03_OM2_FD_188236 | JGI IMG/M metagenome (GOLD analysis project Ga0209655, IMG submission 188236) | Bog forest soil microbial communities from Calvert Island, British Columbia, Canada - ECP03_OM2 (SPAdes) (version 2) | ecosystem: Environmental > Aquatic > Freshwater > Wetlands > Bog ...
GATGGTGGATGCCACCGTCATCGCTCCGGGCAGCGATTTCGGTCCGCGCTACCGCATCGAAGCGCTTTTGGGCCAGGGCGGCATGGGCCGCGTTTATAAGGCCTATGACAAAGACCTCGATCGCACCGTCGCCATCAAAGTGGTCCGCGACGGCGCCATCGGTGAATCCGACGCTCTCAAACGCTTCAAGCAGGAATTAGTCCTCGCCAGCAAGATTTCCCACAAAAATATTCTGCGCATTCACGACATGGGCGACGTCGGCGGCCTGCGTTTCATTTCCATGGCCTTCGTCGAAGGCAAGGACCTGCAGCACGTCATCCGCGAAAATCCCAAGATGCCGCTGGAGCGCCTTCTGAATTTTGCGCGGCAAATTGCCGAAGCTCTAGCCGCAGCGCACGCCGAAGGCGTCGTCCATCGCGACCTGAAACCGCAGAACCTGCTGGTGGATAAGAACGACCAGATTTTCGTCTGCGATTTCGGCCTGGCAAAATCCTTTGAAGAAGGCGCCATCGGCATGACTCGCACCGGCGCCTTTCTCGGCACCCCGCGTTACATGTCGCCCGAACAGGTCGAAGGCAAGCCCGCCGACGGCCGCGCCGACCTCTACGCCTTCGGCTTGATCCTCTACGAAATGGTGATCGGCGACGTCCCCTTCACCGGCGAATCCACCTTGAAAGTGATGTACCAGCGCATTCAGGAAAAGCCCAAGAGCCCCAAAATTTTGCGGCCGGACCTTCCCAACTGGCTCGTGAAAATTATCATGCGCTGCCTGGAACGCGATCCCAACGATCGTTACCAGAATGCTTACGAAATTCTCGCCGATCTGCAGGGCGGACAATCCGGCAGCGGATCCTCGCGTGTCGGCATGTCGCGCATCGGTTCAGGCTCGCAGAGCGTCATCATCCAAATCCCGGAGTTTGCCAGCCATCGTTGGGTCTGGATCGTGGCTGGGGTTGTGGCGGTGCTCCTGCTGGCCTTCGCCATTCCTCCGGTGCGGCATCTCATTCCCGGCTTTCGCGTCCAACCGACTGGTTCCGTGACGTCGGGCATTCCGCCGCTCTCGAACGGCCAATTCGTCGCTGTTTTGCCGCTGCAGGTGCTTGGCGACCCGTCGCAACTCGGCTATTTGGCTCAAGGTATCGAGGAAGCCCTCTCGGCAAAATTATTTCAGCTGAAAGAGCTGCACGTCGCATCGGGCGAGGCTGTTGCCAGGATCGATCCTAAGGAGCCGCTGGAAAAGCTGGCGAGGACGCTTGGCGTGAACCTCCTCATCCAAGGAACAATTCAAGGGCAAGGAGATAAAATTCGCGTCGTCATTAATCTTCAGGATCTGGCTGCAGGCAAGCGCCGCTGGACCCAAGAATTCGATGGTGCGACCGGGGATCTCTTCACGCTGGAAGATCAGATGTACGGCCAATTGGTTTCTGCACTCACGGTCAGTCCAACGACTGACGAGCTTGCCAAATCGGCGGCGCGCCCCACCGATAACGTCGCGGCCTATGATTTTTATCTTCGCGGACGCAATTCCATGCGCCAGAACGACGTTCAGAGTGTTCAAGCGGCGCTCGACTTCTTCGATCAGGCATTGAAACAGGACCCAAGGTTCGCGTTAGCATATGCCGGGGTGGGCCAAGCTAGCTTGCGGATGTATGGGATTAAAAAGGATGCCTTTTGGACCCAAAAGGCTCTGGCCGCTGCAGAACAAGCTCGACAGTTAAATGACAATCTTCCGGAAGTTCACTTTACACTCGGCAGTGTTTATCGCGCCACCGGAAGATACTCGGAAGCAATCGCTGAACTAAAACGGGCGCAAGCTTTGGCACCGAATTCAGATGAGGTCTATCGGCGATTGGGCAGTGCTTATTTGGCAACCGGCGACACACCCCGAGCGATTGAAGCCTATCAAAAGGCCATCGAACTCAATCCCTACTATTGGATCAATCAAAACTCGCTCGGAAACGCCTATTTTCAGGCCGGAGACTTCAAGAAGTCACTTCAGGCGTTCCAACAGGTTACGGTATTGGAACCGGACGTCAACAATGGCTTCGAAAATGCCGGAAGTGTGCTCGTTCAGGAAGGTAAATACGCCGAGGCAATTCCCTACCTCCAGAAGGCCCTCCAAATTGAGGGCGACTACGCTTCCTACTCAAACATTGGCGTGGCCTATACCTTGACAAAGCGATACGCGGAAGCGGCCCAGGCCCTCGAGAAGGCTCTCGCGCTCAACCCGAATGACACGCTCACTGCGATGAACTTAGCCGATGTGTATCGCGGATCGGGGCAGGCCGAAAAAGCCAAGGCTGAGTACCAGCAGGCAATCTCCCTTGGTTTCAGGGAGTTGCAGACGAATCCAAAAGATGCAGACGTGATGGCACTGGTGGCTATGTCATATGCCAAGCTCGGAAATTCCCAAGAGGCAGAATCGTTCATCCAGCGCGCGCGGGCACAACGCACGGATGACGTCGACATACTCTATAAAGAAGCCTGCATCAACGCTCTCATGGGAAAGCCAACCCGGGCGTTAGCGCTGCTCCAGGATGCGCTTGAGAAGCACTATCCCGCTGAATACGCGTCGGCTGATCCAGATCTGGATAGTCTCCACAACAACCCCGAGTTCGATAGGCTGATCAAGAAATACTCGAAGAAGGAGCCGTAGATAAGGAGGTCAGACAGGCGAGTCATGGGAGCTGCGCGTGTTACAGGTGCAACGCTTAAATCGTAGCGTTTATTCTCGAATGGCGATCAAAGCACCCGATTGAAACAGATACTCACAGCAGCTGCCCTCACCAGGCCTCCGTAGGACCGGAGGCCGACGACCGCAGGGACAGAGAGATGACTTAAGGGAGATCGTTACCTAGGGCCGCCTGACGACGTTAGCTTACCAAGCGGCGAGACGCCGTCAGCTTCCCGTGCTTCCACCCGACGATCCCGAGCAGCGACAACCCGAAACCGAGAAGCAGCAACTCTGAAGGCTCCGGCGCCGTGAACGCTCCCCCCGTCTCGCCTTCCACTAGACCACCACAACTGCCGAGCTGAGGATTACAGGCGGCGAGCAACAAACCGTCGCCTTGTTGCAGATCTAGGACGGCCGCGTCCAGCGCATCAACCTGAAGTGTTGTAAGACCGGGTATTAGCCCGATGGCGAGGTCCAGGAGAGCATCTTCGGTAGGGGTCAGAGTTGCTGTGACGTCAGCAATAATAACGGTGCACACATTGAAGGACTGGCCCACTTCGCTCACAATATCGCACGTGAGTGGGGGCTGCACATCCGTCACGATAATTCCAAGGAAGTTCGTCGGGGTCGCCGGCAGCCACGTAAAGTCGGTGCAGTCACCGGGTGCCCCGCCAAGCGTTATCAGTGGCACGGAAATCGCCTCCAGGTTTTGGCAACCTGGGTCGGGGGCCTTGATCTTGACGCCGGTAGCCTGGGCTGATCCTGCCGACAAGCCCGCCAAAATCACCAACACCGCTGCAAGCACCGCGCTATTCAGCTTCATTTAGGCATCCCCCTAACGTTCCGGTCTGAATAGCATGCACTTCGAGTACCAAATCCGGCGCAAGGAACACTAAATAACTCCTTTCTAAACAGCGGCATGCAGAATGGAATTCTCCCCTGATTTTTCTCAATATGCAACACTTTGCACAACTCCGCCCTTCTCCTATCTATTTGGAGTGTTTGATGTTGTATGCTGCCGGGCGCTCCACAATAGGGACCTACACGTACCGCTATCACCGCGACTCAATCTCGGGGCATAATCCCACCTCCTTCGAAAAGTGAAAATGTTGAATATCTCGTCCGCGAATTTTCGACTGGCAATCAAGACGGCTCTCGCCGGCTGCTTCGCCATGTATTTTGCTTCGCTCCTGCGCATGCCCCAGCCCTATTGGGCGTGCATCTCCGCCATGATTGTCATGCAGGCGAATCTGGGCGCCGCCGTAAAGCAATCCTGGATCCGCTTGGCCGCCACAGCGGTGGGCGCCGCCGTTTCTATACCGTTTGTTGCGTACTTCGGGCAGAATCTCGTGGCGTTCGGCGTGGCCGTGTTTGTCACCGTCCTGCTTTGCACCGTCTTGCACCTCCAGGACGGATTGCGCCTCGCAGCCGTCACCATCGCCATCATCATGTTGGTTCCGCACACCGGCCACGCCTGGGCGCCCGCGCTGAATCGTTTCCTGGAAGTCTCGCTCGGAATTCTTGTCGCGCTACTGGTAGCGGAGTTCGTCTTGCCTTCCACGGCCCTGGAAAGTCTCCGGCATGCGCTCGCCGAAAAATTCTTGCAGCTCGACACCTTCCTCTCGGCGCTGCTGCTGCGGTTTCGCGGCGAGAATGTGGTTGATGTCGCAGCGTTGCGCACGAGCCTCGCAACTCTGGGGCGTCAAAACACGGACTTCTACGCGCATGGCCGCTATGAACCGGCGCGTTGGTCCGCGCGCCGCATCACTCTCGTAAAATTGCTGCAGCACGAAGAGTGCATGTCTCAAGCGGTGGAAACTCTCGACGCCGCTTGCGACGGAGCTTTTTGTGGAGGAATTGACCTGCAGTGGGAACCGGAGTTCAGCGAGCTATGCGCCGGAATTTCCGCAGCCTTGCAGCGAATCGCGGAAGGAATTTTGACCGGACAATTTTACACGCCCGAATACGATTTCACAGCCGCGCTCGAGGCGTTGGATGCCAAAGCAAGCGCAGCGCGCACTTCGGTCACGCCCGCCCCGCCCGCTGCGCAAACATTGGAAGGCGTCCTGCGCTCGCACACCATCTTCTTCGCGTTAGAATCCCTCGCCCGTGAACTCGCCGCCGCGCAGATCACCGCTCGAGATCTACTCGCCACAGGCTCCACTCCATCCAGCGCGAAGTAGGGAACTGCAGTCTGAACGGCTGCCGCGCCACCCATCACGGCGTAGTCATAGTGGCCGAGCGAATTGACGCCAAACGGCTCTCCACTTCCGTGGCTTCCTGCGCGCGTCCTAGAGACCGCAGCGCGTGCGCTTCACTGGTCAAAGTTGTAGCCAGTTGAGGGCTGTTCTGCCCAAACTGTTTTTCCAGCACAGCCAGCAGTTGACGGTCGTAATGTTCCAGCTTCTCTGGTTTGCCCCACTTATCGTAAAGATTGCAAATGGTAGAGAGTGGCATCAACATGCTCACGCCATCGTAGCCGTACAACGATTCGTCAATGTGTACCGCCCGCAGCACGTACGGTTCGGCCTTGGCGTAATCCTTCTGCATCAAATAAACGCCCGCTGCTCCGATCAGGCTGGCGGCCACGCGATCGCTGCTTTCCCCATAGACTTTCTCGTTCACATCCACCGCGCGAAAATAAAATGTTTCAGCAGCGGCGTAATTGTGCTGCATCAGCGCATTGCGGCCCAAGGACTGCAACGGCTCCGCCGTATTCGCCGAGTGCGCGCCGTATATTTCCTCGGTAACTTTCAACTCCTCTTCGTAAGCGGCTTCCGCGGCCGCGGGATTCTGCCCCAGATATTCGTTGCCCACATGGTCCAGCGCTGTGGCCAGACGCTGGTCGTGCGGCTGCATCTTCTCGGCCAGCTCCACCGCGTCCTGATAATGCTTCAGCGCCTCGTCAAAATGTCGCTGCGAATTGGCCTGCGCACCTGCCTGCATGTCCGCATCAATTTTTTCAGAAAGATTGGGCGCGGCTTCCATCGCGCGTACCCTCGCTTCCAATTGCGCAGCTTCCGCTGATTTTCCCGCGGATTTCAGCGCGGCGAGATGCAAGCTCAACCGCTGCTGGGCCTTCTTGTCTTCGAGCTGCGGATTCGCGGCATCGGCGCGCACCACCTTCGTGCGCAGATCCTCGCTCGCGTCCTGCAACGCGGCTTTGTGATATTCCCCGATCGCGGCCGGCCAGTCTCCTTTCTTCTCCAGCGCCGCCGCCAATTCCAGCCTCACCGAAGTGCGACCCGGCGCCAGCGCCACCGCCTGCTGGAATTCGTTCACCGCGCCATCATTATTTCCCGACGCCTGCAGAATCTGTGCATACAATTCGTGGACGTTCGTGTTGCTCGGTTCCAGCTCCTCGGCTCGTTTTAACTCATCGAGGGCCGGCGCATAATTCTTCTGCGTAAATAGCACCCGGCCCGCTCCCAAATGCGCGTTCACGGAGCTGTCGTCCAATTTCTCCGCCACGCGGTATTCCTCCAGCGCTTGATCGTACTGCTTCTGTGTTTCGCGCACGGCCGCTAGAGCGCTATGTGGCAGCGGATCCGAAGGGTCGAGCTTCTCTGCCAGCAGCAATTCTTTCTCCGCTCCCGCCAGGTCCCAGGTGTTGTGCAGCGCCAGTCCCAGGCAGTAGTGGCAGACCTCAGACTCGGGGAAGTCCTTCTCGATTTCGCGAAACTCCAGCACCGCCTCTGCGTTGAAATTGTGGTTCAACAAAGCCGCGGCCAGATTATGCCGTGCGTCGTAGCGTTGCGGATCCAGCCGCTTCACTTCGCGATACTCACGAATGCTCGAATCCAGGTCGCCCCTCTGGTTGTATGCAATCCCCAGGTTGTAATGCGCATCGGTGTTGTTCGGGTTCAGCGCGAGCGCTTTCTTGTACTGAGCGATGGAGCTATCCACGTCGCCCTTCAGCCCATACATGATCGCCAGGTCCAGCCGCACCGCCTCGTACTCCGGCTTCAAGCGCAACGCTGCCTGGTATTCCGCATCGGCCGCATCGAAATTACGCACGGATGCCAGCGCCAGACCCGCATTCTTATGCGCTTCCGCATTGTTAGGGGTCGCCGCCAGCGCCGCCTTCGCTTCACTCAGCGCGTCCTCCTGATCTCCCAGACGGTACAGGATGTAGCTCGCCTTGGTATGCGCTTCCGGAAAATTCGGGTCCTGGCGCAGCAGCTCGCCATACACCGCCGCGGCCTCCGGCCAACGCTCCTGCAGGCGCAGCATTTGTCCCATCACAAATCCACTTTCGGGGCTGGCAAAACTGGAGGTGAGCACCGCTTGCAGTTCGGCTGCGGCCTCCGGGAATTTCTTCACCTGGATCATCGTCGCGGCGTTAACGATGTGGTCCAGCACCTCTGTGTTCGGCGCGTCGCCTGACGCGGCCGTTACCACCACTCGCGCGGAATCCAGCGCCGCCAAAACGTGTGAGTCAGCGCCGGCCTTTTCCATTTGCGCGCGAAACGTAGCGTCCGCATGAAAACTCACGCCGCGCTCCTGCAGCGCCGTCACAATATTCTCAGGTAGCGCAGCGCCCGCCACCAATCCCAGCAGCTGAGTTCGCGTAAGCGGTTCGTGGGCTCCTTGCGCGCGAGCGCCGCCAGCACCACAACCCAGCACCAGAAAAAGTAGACACGCGGTAATCCGCTTCATCGCCCCCTCCATGTTGCAGTTCAGTTTTACCGCATGGTTACCGAAGGAGTGCTAGTACATCAGTACTATCACGAAGGGAGTGTTGCCAAAGAAGAACGGAGCGGCGTCCTTTAGATTTAATCCCGGCTGCGCGCTCCTGCCGGACTCTATTCGTGCTTTCTTAACGTGGCCCCAGTTGCAAAGTGCCAGTTCTACACTGAATGTGCGGCAACGTCGTGCCCGCGGCCCTGCCGAGGCCTATTGCATTCCAGAAGCCGACGCCCCGCTGCACTTACCCTGACGACGCTGCTCCCACCCGCGTCCTCTCTCTCCACCAGTCCGCGATCGTTAGCTTCTTCCCACACCGGAAGCTTCGGACACGAAGTTCGCCACGCTTCCATCACCTCTTCATGGCTTCGGTCGCGCCGCGCAAGCCATTCCAGCAGATCCAGAATTAGCGTGTCAACGACCGTGTCATTCATAAAAACCTCTTTCCGTGCCGTCGGTCAATAGTACCCGAATGTCGCTCTCCGCTTCCCAGATTTGCTCGCCGCGCTTTCTGTTCCAGCTGTTAAACTCTAGGCGGCTTAAGTTTCCGCAAATCTGCTGTGCCGCACTCGTTGTTCTTTGTAGGTCGTGGCTTCAGTTCACCCTGAGAGCCTGCCGGCGGCAGGATCGAAGCGCTACGACACGTATTCAACACAGCACGCGCCGCTTCAGCCGCTGCAGTACGGATTTTGCGACCGCAGCACCGAGTCGAAAGCACAAAGGGACCTCTGCATGAACGAACTCTTAGCCCTGGCTGTGAAAGCGCACGGCGGCCTCGCGCGCTGGAACGAAGTGAAAACGATCACTGTCGCCGCGTCCATCACCGGCGCCATCTGGTACGTCAAAGGCAAACCAGATTATCTCAAGAACGTGGTAATCGCCGCGGAAACACGCCAGGAACGCGTCATCCTGGATTTCCCCGGTCAGGACAAGCGCGCGATTTTCGAGCCCAAGCGCGTGGTGATCGAAAAGCTCGATGGAACGTTGATCGAAGCTCGCGACGACCCGAAAAATTCCTTCGCAGGTCAACAACGCGAAACTCCCTGGGACGACATTCAAGTGGCCTATTTCTGCGGCGAAGCGATGTGGACGTACCTCAACACTCCGTTCCTATTCACCCACGAAGGATTCAAGACAGAAGAAATCGCGCCGCTCAAGCTCGAGACCGAAACCTGGCGCCGCCTGAAAGTCACTTTCCCCGACAACGTGACCAGCCACACCCGCGAACAAATTTTCTGCTTTGGGTCCAACGGCTGGCTGCGCCGCCACGACTACACCGTGGACATTCTCGGCGGCGCCCCCGGCCTCAACTACGCTTTCGACTATCGCAATGTGGACGGCATCGTATTCCCCACCAAACGCCGCGTCTTTGCCTACGAAGGCGATTACCAGCCGGTGAAAGAGCCGCTGCTGGTCGCCATTGATATGGGCCAGATCACTCTCACCTGAGGACTTCCCACTAGCTCAGCGCGTTGCCGCACCAAGCCACCGCCTTTAAGGTACGCGTTCAACCGGCACGTTCGTCGTCGAGTGCTTCGGAAGAAATTCGCGCAGCAAATTCCCACCTACTCGCCCCGCCAGGCCGACTGCTGCATTGCTGAAGACCAAATGCGCCCCCCGGTTCGCCGCAGGATAGTAGAGATTAGAAAGCGCTCCAGAGCACATATCGCCCAGCACGTAAGAATAGTTCGGCTGCGTCTGCCCGTTGTCACCGCGTGTGAAAAACGCAGAACCGATCGCATGCATCGTGCGGGATTTGATTGAACCGGTACCTTGGTAGTAGTAGCGCGGATCCTGATGCAGCAGCGAGGGGAAAATCGCATGCGTCAGATAATCACTGCTTCGTCCGTCCGCAAATTTCGCCGCGAAGCGCTTGCCGTATCCTGCCGCGCCTTGCCCGTATCCAGCGAAGGAATTGTTCGCCTGCTCGATGCCTGCAGCGAAGCCCACACCAACCATCGCCACCGGATCAAACGTGCCGCGCGTAGCGAACGAGAATTTCTGTTTCCAGGTTAGCGGCGCCGCATCATTCACGTAGCTCGTATAAAAATTTGGCAGCACGCCCAGCAGGCGTTGCTTCTCTTCGGCCTTGATCTGTTCCGCGGCAATCACCTCGGTGGGCCGCACAATCACTTCCATATCCGTCGCCGCAAGCGAAAGTGAAATATCCGGAACCTCGTAGGCCTGTTGCGCCGCCACAGCGAATTCCGTAGATGTGAACACCGCAAATCCCTTAGCGCTGACCATCACAAAGTACGACCCCGGAAGGATCGCGATAAAATTGAACTCGCCGTTCGCTGCAGACACCATCGAGCGCGGTGCCGTGCCGTCCCTGGGCAGCAACGTGACGTCCGCTCCGGAAACACTTCCCCCGCTAACATCCAGCACTGTTCCGCCAACGCTGCCAGACCCCTCCGGCGCGGGCGAGCTTGGGAGAAGTTCGCGGGATGGGGAAGTGGGGCGAAGTGTTGGCGCAGAATTTTGTTCTTGGCCTCCGGCAATTCCAGGAACCAGAGCGTGCAGAAGCGAAGCACAAGCGAAAACGAAGAAAAGACGCCGTTTCACCGACGTTTTGAGCTTCGCTGCACGACGTAGAGCGGCAGGCACGGCGCAAACTTCGCTTGATCTGCGGGGAGTGGTGCGGCTCGCGTCCAGCAATGTGGTCGCACAGATCACGAGGTCCTGGTGCTAGGCCTGCGCTGTTTAAGGTCTTTTCGTGTCGCGGATGCTGCTAGTGCCAAATTGCAGCGGCAAGGCTCGTCAATTAATTATTAGCGCACAGGCAGGATTGTGGAACAGTCCCGTATTGCACACATCAGGCGTAGAGGCCAATAACGAGGTAAACACAAAAGCGTGCTCGTCGGTTTTCGTCGCGTCTTCGCTTTTATTTGTGAAGTGGAATCGCGTCGAGCGGGTGTTCTAGTCAGCGCGGCCGCGTCTTAAGCCCGACCTGCTTCCACAGCTTCTCCCAGTGCCACACCCCGGGAGTCGTGTGCAATAACCGATAGCCCAGCTGGTGCGCCAGCATCAAAATCTGCCCGCGATGGTGCGCCTCGTGCGAGAACATGTAAGCAAACATAGTCGCGCCCGCCGGCCAGGTCTGCGCCCAACTGCCGCGCGAAAATTCTGCCACGCGCCGATTCGGTGAAGCCGACAGGGCATCAGTCAACATGCGCAAACACTGCGCGCCGCTTTTTCGATGCGCCGCGGCCGCCTGCTTCATCGTGCAGCGATCCGGATCCAGCGCCGCCGGACACTTCAAATGCGGCGCGGAATTCTTCAGCCAGGAAAGACGGCAGTTGTGCAGATGCGCGAAGATCGCCGCGATCGTCCGCCCGCCGCGCTTTTCACCCGGCAGCTGCGCACGCCACGCGCGAGGATCCAGCTCCGCCAAAATCAGCTGGTTCATCGCATCGTTGCACGCATAAGTTTCCAGCAGCGAATCGCGGATCTCAGCCAGCGCTGCATACTCCCCGCGCGCTCCGTGTGACTGGAGTGCCATCGAAGCTCCCCAACTTGTCTCTAACAGCAATCAATTAAACATCAGGTCGGAGCGAGTGCGCAGCAAAGCGAGCGCCCCGTTCCCGCCGCTCCGCGGATATAATACTACCGTGGAGGATGCGAAGCTTATTGTCGTCGAGTCGTGCGGCAGCCGCCCCGAGGCGGAGTTGGTCCGAGGCGCGCTCGAAGAAGCCGGCATCCCCGCAATCATTCAGGGCGACACCGCGGGAGGAATGCGCGAACACCTGGCCTGGTCCGGTGCCGGATTCAAAATTCTAGTGCGCGAGGACGACGCCACCACGGCGCGCGATTTTCTTACCGAACTCGCAAAGGGCAACGCAGACCCCGACGCGGGCTCCGACGCAGACTCCGAAACGGATCCCGATTCCTTCCCACCCTGGCGTCGCTTCAGCTAACAGCGCCAAATCTGGAACGTCAATTCGTCTCCGGTTCGGCCTCCGCGCCGAGTTCGCCTCACTCCGCTTTCAGCGAAGCCATATCAATCGAGAAGCGATACTTCACGTCGGACTTCAGCAGCCGCTCGTACGCCTCATTAACCTTCTGGATCGGAATGATCTCCACATCCGAAGTGATATTGTGCTTCCCGCAGAAATCCAGCATCTCCTGA
>Ga0209655_10000858_pt1 | contig 11487 bp, 11 predicted proteins | sample BogFormECP03_OM2_FD_188236 | JGI IMG/M metagenome (GOLD analysis project Ga0209655, IMG submission 188236) | Bog forest soil microbial communities from Calvert Island, British Columbia, Canada - ECP03_OM2 (SPAdes) (version 2) | ecosystem: Environmental > Aquatic > Freshwater > Wetlands > Bog ...
TTGTTTATTTGCGGGCCTTCGACCATCGCCACAGCCACAGCCCGATTGAGCGACACGATCGGCGAGGGCTGCAGGCGTTCGAGCACGTCGTACAGCCGCGCGATTTGCGGCCAGTCCGTGTCTTTTGCCCTGGCCGCCTCACAATGCAACGCCGCGATCGCTGCCTCCACCGCGAACGGTCCCGACATTCCTCAACCAAATTTCCCAAGGCGGTCCAGTGACCGTCACCCACCGGGACGTATCCAGACACTTCCTAACGATGGGCGAGGCGGTGGAACTGATACTGCTGGCATCTGGATTGGAGGAAAGCGGAGGCATATTCGTTCCGCAAGTGGGCGCGCCTTGGGACATACTTTTCTGTTCACGCAGCAACTTCAATCGTTCGCCAATGACCATCTGCAATTCCTCCATCCACAATCCGCACGAGGCATTTTGTCGCAAACGACCTTTCTTTGACACCCCTTGCATCGCCTGAGAAACTTTGATTGAAAGGTTGGGGTAGAAAACTGGCGGGCCTCAGCGTCTAGGACGTTTTGCGCGGGTGTCCTGAATAACCTTGCGACACGCGGAAGTCGAATACCCACGGAGGTCGCGCCACTTGGTTCCATCCAGTGTTGTGAGCACTACACTGCGTCCCGTCGGCGCTTCTTGTTGCACAATGCACGCCCCGCGCAGCGACCCGTGACTACTTAAGATGAATACGCCTTCTCTTACGTCGTAGAATTCCATGCTCACCCCTTATCTCGCGCGCGATCGTCGGCGAAATTTCGCGGATCGGCCATGTGGGCTCACGCGCGATGAGGCGGGCCGCTCGGCTGCAACACGGGCACCTCGGGCGTCTAATTCCCCTATCTGTTCGTTGCTGATTGCGATCCCTCGGGCGGTAGGTGTCGCATTTTCGTTCTTGAGACACAACCCGGCGACCGGAATGCATGCTGCCGGAGAAGCCCAGCGAATTTACTGCTCCTCACCAATTCCTGCGATGCCCCTCTATTGTCGAATATAACACCTTAGAGCAGTATCTATCCTGAATGCTGGGTTCTCATACTAAGATTTCATAGCTTAGATTTGATTGCTACTTCGTTCACACCGATGGGACATCGGATGTCAGATGCCATTCGAAACGGACCAGAAATCCGGTCTCGGCACCGGAGTCTTTAGCGGGACCCGACAGAGGCTGGCGGAATTCCGCAGACCCGTCATCGTTCGGCACGCCGCGCTGTCCGTCTGTTTTTTTACGCTCTACCTCTTGTTGAACCGGTCCGACATCTTAATAGCGACCCAGCTAGGCTTCACGTTATGGTATCCCGCCACCGGCTTGGCTCTCGCCCTCATGCTGGGCGTTAGCCCCTGGTATGCTCTCTTGGTTTGCCTCGCCGGTGTTGCTTCTGACGCGCTGATCTATCACCAGCCTTTGGCTTCATGGAGCGAATCTTTAGGGTCCGTTGCGCCCGCAGCTATTTATGCCGGAGCGGCCATCGCTCTGCGTGGTTCTCTGCGCATTGACACCGGCTTGAATCACCGTCGTGATGTAGTTCGGTATGTTTTCGTCACGCTGACCGCCGCGGTGCTCGCAACGATGGTTGGGGTCCGATGCTTGGTCGCGGACCATACCATCGCCTGGAATCAGTTCTGGGGCGCGGCATTCAGTTGGTTCAGCGGCGATTCCATCGCGCTCGTGGTCGTGGCACCGTTCTTACTGATCCACGTGCTTCCCTGGCTCCGGCGGGAACTCTCGGCGGCTCCCGCCCAGAGTGTCACGAGAGCTGTTTCCTCTGAAAAAACGATGCCGAGGAGAATACTTGGTACGATCGCGGAGGCCGTCGGACAGGGAACAAGCATTCTGGTTCTTCTTTGGGTCGTGTTCGGACACCCCCTTGGCCGACTGCAGCTCTTCTATCTGAGTTTCATCCCTGTCATTTGGATCGCCATGCGCCACGGAATTAAGCGCGTGGTTACCGGTCTGCTCGTTCTGAATTTCGGCATCGTCTTAGCCCTGAGAATGTTTCCACAGGAGCCGGCGGTATTGCCCAAGATCGGAATGCTGATGCTGGTCGTTTCCTTTACCGGTTTGCTCGTCGGCGCGGCGGTAAGCGAACGGCATCGCATGGGTAGGGAACTCCGAGGGCAAACCGACTATTTGAGTTCCCTCATTGAGAACACCCCTTTGGGAATCGTCGTTCTTCACAAAGACGGACGCGTAGAACGTTGCAACGACGCTTTCGAGCGTCTGTTTCAATTTGACCGCAAACATCTGATCGGAAACGACCTGGACTCGCTCATTTCACCAATTGACGCTAGCTTGCGGGGCGGTCAATTCAGGGCGCAACTCGCTTCCGGACGGCCTGTGCACGCATCCACGCGCTGCCTCCGCAAGGACGGAACTCGAATCGACGTGGAACTGCATGCCGTGTCCTTGCTCCAAGAAGGCGAGATCCGGGGCGCCTACACAATATACAAGGACATATCGGATCAAGTCCGGGTGGCGGAACAGGCCAAGGAGCACGCCGCATCACTGAATCGACTCGTCGAAGAGCTGCAGATGCAGACGAACCAGATGACGCTGCTCAGTGAAATGGGCGACTTGCTGCAATGCTGCGCGACGACGGACGAGGCATACTCGGTGATCGGCCAGTCGGTCAAAAAGCTGTTTCCCGTCCCTACTTGCGGAATGTTGTATGCATTCAAATCTTCACGCAATGCGCTTGAGTCCGTGGCGATCTGGGGCGAATCGCGCTCGTCGGAACCGGTCTTTGCTCCCGACAATTGCTGGGCTCTTCGGCGTGGACGTCCCCACTGGAGTGATTCGGTTGCCCAGGGCATCCCATGCGTGCACCTGAAGAATCCAGCCGCAGCGGCATATCTGTGCGTACCCATGGTCGGACAAGGGGACACTGTCGGCATCCTCTGTCTGGAATTTCCGAGCGGCCAGCAGGCGCAAACCGAACTTGGTCCTGATGCTTCTCGGGAATCGCGGCAACGGCTGGCAACTACCGTGGCGGGTCAACTCGCACTTTCTCTAGCAAACTTGCGATTGCGAGAGACGCTGCGCGACCAATCGATCCGCGATCCGTTGACTGGATTATTCAATCGCCGCTTCATGAAGGAATCTCTGGACCGGGAACTACAGCGAGCCAGGCGAAAGAAACGCCCGCTGACCGTCGTTTTCATCGACCTCGATCATTTCAAACGGTTCAACGACGCTTTTGGCCACGATGCCGGGGATCTGGTCCTGCGCACGATGGGGGAGTTATTCCTGCGCCATTTTCGCGGAGATGATGTGATTTGCCGCTACGGCGGCGAAGAGTTTGCAATCATCTTGCCCGAATCATCCGCGAAGGACGCGGCCAAACGCGCCAATCTGCTGCGCATCGAAGCCAGTGGAATCTCGGTGCGGCACCTGGGTCAGGTCCTCGACAGTGTCACGTTATCCATCGGAATAGCGGCGTTTCCTGAGCACGGTTCGACTGCGGAGGAGATTTTGCGCACCGCGGACCAGTGCCTTTATCAATCGAAAACGGATGGACGCGACCGGCTAACCGTAGCGACTCGACAGAAAACAGGTATGGCGAAATTGGGTTCGACTCGCAATTAATCCTGACACACCGTCTTTGTAGGGTAACTCCGACAGCGGCAATCTAGGGGAAGGCTTCTCGTATCATGTGGTTAGATGGGGTTGCGTCGACGGGTTGAGCTCGCAGCGCTAACCGAACGTGTGCTTCTGGCTCCTCCGAGGATCGCAAAACGCGATTGCGCGTGGAACTTGGAACAGGTGTTCCAGAATGAACAGGCTCTACAGGTCATTGGTGAAAAACTAAGCCATGCTGAAAGCGAGACAGTCACTCACCAAGACTCTCGCGCAGGTAAGGGCCGCAACTCTCGCGGACGTAAGGCGACTGCTTGCCCGGCCCCATGTTGTGGCGTCGGCGGTGAAACGTATCAAGAAAATTGCGAGCAGGTAGGTGACTGAGCCGCGACTTCAAGGAGGAGAAGCTTTGACGGATGATGTTCTGCTATCCCCCATGCTTTTAGGATTACCTTCAGCAATACATAACGATCCTCAATCTGGTTACGAGTTTTGCCAACAGCTCAAGCGGGATAAGAACCTGCGCGGGATTCCGGTCATTCTAGTGACGGGGGAAACTCACCGACGGATTTCGAGGCGGGGAGTGACGCAGGAGCTGTTATGTATGCCACAAAGCCGTTCAAGCCCGAAAGTCTGCTCAGCGCAGTGCGTATGCTATATCCTGCGCAACAGGTGCAGGGTGATTAGTGCTGAGGATGCCGGGCACGAGTCGCCGCTGATTTCGCGAATCCCGTCGGCCCTGGATTTATCGTCTTTGCCGAGAAATCTGCTATGGTATCGAATCGAACAGCTTGCCAATGGTTCGGTTTAAATCCACATCGGTGCGGCGACGGGCTTCGATCTTTTGGATCGCGCGCAAAACCGTGGTGTGATGTTTGCCGCCGAACTCCCGGCCGATCTGGGGAAGAGACGCCGAAGTGAGCTGTTTGACCAAATACAGCGCACAGCGCGGCAATTATATATGGCAGACTTCGCGAGCGATCGAGCGGCGTGGTCGCCGAATCACTCGCGGCTGGAATTGCCGCCGATGGACTTGGAGGGACAGCGGCAATACCCCGCGCTGAACTTCCGGCGCTCGACGAGGAAATCCGACCTGAATCAGTGTCGCGTTTCAGACGCTTCAGTTCAGCTCGAATGTCCGACGCATGCTGATAGCGGATGATGATCCTCTCTAACTCCACTGGTAAATACGGATTCAGTCGCACCGGAGCGACAGGGTCTTGATGAAGAATCGCATCGGTAATCTGTCCCGACGCGTCACCGCGAAAGGGCAGAGTGCCGGTAGATATCTCGTACAGCACCACGCCAAATGAAAAGAGGTCGGTGCGTGCGTCCAACTCCTTTCCGCGCACTTGCTCCGGCGACACGTATGCAATGGTGCCAACTGTCGCTCCCGGACTGGTCAACAATTCCTCCGGCGCGGCGGTTGGCATCGACGAAGCGCCACTGCCTTGCACGATACGAGCCACTGAAGGGGTGAACCTCCACTTTGAGACAGTTTTTGGTGGACTAAGGGCGGTCGACCTCTGAGGCAAATGCGAGATGCGAGCTCAGGCGCTGATCGAGGGTGGCGGCTGCGTACAGCGAACACGCGACTAATTCGTGATTGGCCCATGCCGCAATAGCCGGGAATTGTTTTTCGCAAGATTGGTTGAGCGCACGGATCGTGCGGTAATAGATGCGCACTTCCTTCAGCCACAAATTACTCTGTTTCCCGGAAGCGCCCACTTGCTCTGATATTCGCGTCAAAAGATCGAAGTGGTCTGCCCGGATCTCATCGCCGGCGATGCCGGTCGCCGTTGTGAAGTGCTCTGAAAGAGGCTGCTCCGCAATCGTTATCCACATGGCGCGCCACTGTGAGATGGCGAATTGAAGAAGCGCTGCCGCAGAGAGCACGACGATGAAGGCTGCAATCATATTGATCCAAGGGCAAGTGTGCCAAACCCGGACGCCGGTACCAATAGAACGGTGGTACTACTATCGGCCGACGCATCTTCAGCCTTCGAGGCTGCGACAAGTATCATGTTCGAGTCCGGCGGCGGGTTTTTGTAAGTAATGCCTGAAAAGTTTACGTTTCAGGCACTCCATTCATCGGAGAAATTGACTTGGTCCGAACCTGCGGGCTAACCTGAATGCTGTGTAACGGACGGTACGCTGGATAACCAGTGAGTTTCCCCGACAGCCCCCCATCGAGGATGCCTGAAGCGAAACCCCGCTCTACGGAGTATTCTGTACGCCTGCGCGAACTTCAGCGGCGAGAATGGTGGACCTGGGGCGTCTCGGTATTTGCGATGTTCTCGCTTACTGTTGCCGTCGCCTCGCTCTCACTTCCTGCGATCTTGGAGGACCAAAGGCGGTCTCTTCATTCCGGTATTCTTCCAGCCATCGCAGGCCTGGTGTCATTGATTCTTCTGTTTGGATGCTATTTGACATATGAAAAGTTTCTGATCAATCGACTGCGTATTGAACTTGCCGAGAGGCAATCGGATTCAACCCAATGGCAGAATCTGGCACTGGTTGATCCACTCACGGGTCTATATAACCGGCGGTTTGCCGAACGCCATCTCAAGTCGGAGGTCGCTCGCGCGCAGCGCAAAGGATACGCCCTCACCTTGGTGCTTTTGGATCTCAATAATTTCAAGAAAATCAACGATCGCTTTGGCCATCCCGCAGGGGATCTGGTCCTGAAGCTATTTGCCGATCGCCTGGGTGAGGCGATCCGTGACATCGATGTAGCCGCGCGGTTGGGCGGTGACGAATTCATGTTGTTGCTTTCCGAGTGCGATTCGGTACACCTGCCTGCTGTGCTGCGACGCCTGGAATCGATTGAGGTCCGCTTGAGCGGCCAACGCGTAAGGGTGGGATTTTCCGTGGGGTGGTCGGAATATGGACCTTTGAAGGATGCGAAAGCGATGTTCCAGGAGGCTGACGAAGCACTCTATCTCCACAAGCTGCAGGGGAAAGCACCCGTGGCTACACACAGCGGCTAATCGAGACTTGTGGCTGACCGGCCAAATGGGTGTTGCACCAACCATCGGGGCGAAAGCGTGTTATCGCACGGCGCCTTGTCAGCCCCCACCGCGTAATTCGCGCAACCCCTAAGTCGAAGGCCGCTCACGACCGAGGTATGCGCTTTTCTATGGGGGAGTCGGCGACGATCGTACCTCTCTGTGTTACGGGCCGCTCTCGGGTTTCTTAGCAGCAAACGCGGTTTATGGGTTCTGGTGCGACGCTTGCTTCATCTCTCGGACTCGGTCATTCGGATTGCGGTGCGTACAGTTGGACAAGAATGTCGTATCGGGCTCCGTCCTGGGGTATAACAGTCGAGCTAAAATCCGATTGGATAAATATGAGTCTTCTGAAGTGCGTGAAACGCGTAGCGGGAGGACGAGATGGTCATCGCCGACAGGCTGAAGGCACTACGAGAACAGAAAAACATGTCGCAGGGCGACATCGAGAAGCGCACGGGTCTGCTGCGTTGTTATATCTCGCGGGTGGAAAACGGGCACACGGTACCAGCCATTGAGACGCTGGAAAAACTGGCTCGGGCAATGGAAGTCCCGATGTATCAACTTTTCTATGACGGCGAGGAGCCGCCCGCGCCAATTATCCCAACTCGCAGGTCGGACAAAGCCTGGGGCGCTTCGGGTCACGATGCTCAGACGCTCGCCAAATTCCGTAGGCTCATAAGTCGAACGGAAGAGGCGGACCTGAAACTTCTGTTATTCGTGGCCCAAAAGATGTCTCAGAAACGAAAGCGAGGCTCTCGGGTCCAAAGCTGAAATGATGTTTCAACCTTCGAGGAATTTGATCCGACTCGGCTCTGCCCATTTAGGAATTGTGGTGCTCGCTCGCTTGGGCACTATCTCCTCCGCCCCGCGCTGTGTAACAGGTTAATTCTTGCCCGAGGCAATATCGCTTTCCGCTCTCCACCTAACGGAAACTCGACTGCGGCGCCGCAGGCGCTGGTCGGGCGTAAGAGCTCGCCGACAAACGTACCTATTGGAAATCTACTGTTGCTACACTCGCTCCTTTCATAATTATCTCCCTTGCATAGCTGGTTTTTCGCGGCTAGAACGTTTCGCGGGACCGTCTCGAACGGCGTTGCAGCACTCTGTCGCGGAATACTCACGCAGGTCACGCCATTTGGTACCATCCAGACTTGTCAGCACCACACGACGCTGGCTTGGCGCTTGCTGTTGGACGAGGCACGCCTGATACAAAGTCTTGTGGCTACTAATGATCGTCGTCGCTTCTCGCACGTCGTAGAATTGCATGGTCACCTCGTCGCCTCTTAGCGCCGCGGCAGGACCCGACCTGTTCGCGGAAGCACAACGGATGTTCCGTTTTTGGTGGCCCGGAACCGGCGGATGCACTTAGCCAAACGACCAAGAACGCCCCCGCATCGCCATCGAGGTACTTCTCCGGTGACTGCTGCCAGCTCAACGGGTCGATGCAACATCATCGAGTGCATTGATTCGCCGATGCTTTCGCGGGAGAACCATCTCTTTGCCTAGACCGGGTCAAAACGTAGCCAGGGCGGCATTCCGGCTGGTCGAACCCTGGCGAGCGATGTTAGCTCCGGTTTTCGATAAAACGCGGGTTCGAGCTTAGTGTTGCGCCCAACCATTGACACCAGCGCGTAAATCACGGAACTAGTATGTAAAATTTGACGCCTTTCCGCTTCCACCAGCAACCCTAACGGTCAGCGCCTTGTATCCGATAAGCACTGAACACTTCAAGGGCCGGATTTTGGGAGCTTGAAGCCTTAATGCGACTGGGCAGTGGGGCAGGCCCCTTCCAGTGCAAGAGATCCTTCAGCAGCGTTTCGGCATCATGGGCTTTGTTCAAGAGATCCTTCGCATAATGACTCAGTTTGGGCCTCTCGCGACGTTCATAACCTCGTTTCAGCCGCGCCAAGACCAGCCCGCTACAGCGGTTGCACAGTCCATTACTCTTGTGTTGGCCTCTATGTGTGCTACAGCGCAGACATCCATAGTCATCAAAGTAGTTCCGCATTCTAATCTGGTAGTGCTTTGGAACGTTTGCACGGATTGCTATCGTGGCTCGTTTCGTTAAAAACCAAGGCAGCAAGAGTGATTCATCGTCCTTGATCTGGTCGCGGCGTCTGGTTGTCATCTTCGTTTCGAAGAACTCTCTCCTTTGACGACTGAGGTCCACTCCTACTTGGCTTCCCGGCAGGGTGACAGCTGTCGAACGTGCTTAACAACCGCAGACGACTCACGCGGGCGTAATTTGCGGTGGTTTGGACGAAGGCGTGACCCAGCAGTTCTTGTACAACCATTAGGTCAGCTCCGTGATCGAGCAGGTGCGTCGCAAAGCTGTGGCGAAACATATGGGGACTCGCGCGTCTCAAACCTGATCGACGTCCGATACGATGAAGAGTGGTGCGTACAGCGTTGGTGGACAAAGGACCTTCGTTCTTCGGCCGCACCAGATTGGCATTCTTGGTCAGGTCCTGCAATGCGGTCATTGCGTCTCGATAAGACATGCGGCGAGCGCTTCCCAGGTATTTGCTCATCGACACATATCTTGTGCCGGGTCCGCGATAGTCTTTCCATTGACCAATGAAATGTCCATTACATTTCGCGACGCAAAGTTTTTGAATGGGCATGTCTGCCTGGAAAACGTACCCCTCTCCGCGCTTGTCAATATAGGCGCGAAGAGCAGATGCAGCTCGTTCGGTGATCAGCACGACCCGCCCGCTCGGGTCTTTTCCTGAAACTCTGGCAGTTCGAGCCTCGAAATCGATATTTTCGACGCGAAGTGATATCACCTCGGACACCCGACACCCAGTTCCATACAGAAATTCTACCAGAGCTATTTCTCTGAGCGTGTAGGCGGCAGCAAGGAACTGGCGGACTTCGAACTCGCTCAAGGTGCGAGGGATTTTTCTCGGAGCATCACGCATTTTTACCAAGCGTGGAGCCACGTAGCTAACCATGCCGCCAAGATGCAAGAAGTCGTAAAAACGTCGCAACACTTGGAGATTGTCAAACGCTGTTGCCCAGGTAGCACCTTGCTCGGAGAGATGAGCGATGTAGGAACGAACATCCAAATGCGTGACGCTGGCGATTGACTTGTCCTTCAGGTACTCGGCGAACGTCCGCACGATTCGCCGATAGAATTGTTTCGTTCTTGGCCTATAGTGCTGGACAACTAACCACTCTTCATAGCGTTTCACCACTTCTTCGTTGAAGGTAGCGTAAGACCGCATGACACCCACAATTCGTTCCGGCTAGGAGATAGAGGGACTTATGGGCCGGGGAGCCACTCTGAACCCACGCACCCGGTGTCGGCAAGGGAACAAACGTCTCTAGTCCAATAGAGACAAATGTCTCTAGGAAAAATGTACCTCCTGCCCGTGCGCCGACCGGGCAAGTCGCAGTTCAGCGCGAGTCGTTCGACAGCTGTCTCGACGGCCGAACGCACCTGCAAGCAACTGAGAGAGTGGGGGTTGCGCGCAACGCAGTCACGATGTAACGAGGAGCCACTGATAGACCCGCGTGCATATACGCGATACGATTGCGTTTCGGAGTAACCTATCTTGCCACCCAAGAACGCGATAGAACAGGTTGTTTCAGGTAGAAGAATTTTGTTGACCGGAGCGGGAGGTTCCATCGGTTGCGCATTGGCCAAGACCCTGATCCGTCTGGAGCCCGAGCTACTAATTCTTCTCGACAACTCAGAGCGAAATCTGCATGAAATCGGCTTGGAATTGGCGACTGCGGTTAATCGCAATTCGTGCAAATCCGTGCTCGGCGATATTTGCGACGCCAAGCTGTTATCCGAGCTTTTTCAGCGTTATCACCCAGCGGTCGTGTATCACGCGGCGGCTTTCAAGCACGTGCCGCTCATGGAGAACAACCCTTTTGCGGCCGTTCGCAACAACGCTTTGGGAACCGCTCGTTTTGCCAGGATCGCTCAGGCGGAAGGCGTCGCGAGCTTCGTCATGGTCTCAACAGATAAAGCCGTCAATCCGATCAGTATTATGGGTGCTTCAAAGCGTGTAGCGGAACTTGCGCTACTGAGTTTGAACCATCCGAAGAGCCATATGAGCGCGGTGCGGCTGGCAAATGTATTGGGTTCTCAGGGAAGCGTTGTCCCGACATTCCTCCACCAAATTTCCCAAGGCGGTCCAGTGACCGTCACCCACCAGGACGTATCCAGATACTTCCTGACGATGGGCGAGGCAGTGGAACTGATACTGCTGGCATCTGGATTGGAGGAAAGCGGAGGCATATTCGTTCCGCAAGTGGGCGCGCCGGTCAAAATTCTGGACATTGCTCGGGAATTGATCGGTCACGCCTCATCCAAATCCGGAAAGGACATTCCAGTTACCTTCACAGGACTTCGTGCCGGAGACAAGCTGTCGGAGGAATTCATCTCCCAGGATGAATCCACCGAGCCAACGGTCGATCCGAAACTCCTGCGAGTAAAGACCCGGGAAATTCCCACGAATAGATTCGATATTCGGATGGAGGAACTTTCCAGATGGGTTGAGGAGCGAAACCTTACCGCCATGATCGAAACCCTGTGCCAAATCGTTCCCGACTATCGGCCGACGGATTTGCTATCTCCTTCAACCCTAGGAGCTTCGGTTTAACACCATGAAGCGAAAAATTGCTGTAATCACGACATCGCGAGCCGACTACGGGCATTTGTATTGGCCCTTGAGAGATTTGTCGGCGAACGAAAATGTAGATCTGAAAATCATCGCGCTCGGGTCGCATCTGTCACCTGAATTTGGGAACACGTTCCAGGAAATTGTAAACGACGGGTTCACGATCGACTCTCGGATCGAGTGTTTGCTCAGTTCGGATACCGATGTCGGCATGGCCAAGACGATCGGCATGGCCACGCTGGGATTGGCGGATCTG
>Ga0209655_10000859_pt1 | contig 11475 bp, 12 predicted proteins | sample BogFormECP03_OM2_FD_188236 | JGI IMG/M metagenome (GOLD analysis project Ga0209655, IMG submission 188236) | Bog forest soil microbial communities from Calvert Island, British Columbia, Canada - ECP03_OM2 (SPAdes) (version 2) | ecosystem: Environmental > Aquatic > Freshwater > Wetlands > Bog ...
CCAGTTCGTTCACCAGCAACTGGACCTCGGACGCCCCAACCGGTCCCTGGGCTGAAGTCATGATTGGGTTCGCCCCGCTCCCCTGACCACGACGCTGGCGCGATGCGATTTCGGCCGAACCAACGACCCTTTTTGTGGAAATCTTGCGGCTTGCCGTTCGCTAAGCTCTCGCTGCTTCTCCTCGAATGATATCGTAGCGTTCTATCACCGCAGCCACGCCCATCCGTGCCGTGCCGTCTTCCATGCGCCGCTCCACTCTTACAACTTTTCCAAGCGCCCGAACAAATACTTCCGTGCCGTGCGTGATTTCTGCGGGAAGCGTCAAAGTCAGATCCAGCTCCGAACCGGCCTCGAGGTCCTGCTCAATGACGAAATAAAGCCCGCGCGTCGAAATGTCACGTGTCTTGCCCTCCTGCGAATCCGCCACATGTTCGGCAGGCACTCGAATGATGACCGGCAAGGACAAATCATAACGACGAGCCGTACGGCGTTCCGTCATTCTTCATACCTCCAGCATTTCCGGCGGTGAAGTGATGAGAACCGCGCTATTGAACTGTGAACTTACTAGAATTTTGCAAACTTTGCCAGTTCCGCCGGCTGGCCCGCAGCTGCACCGAGAATCCAGCACCCCTATTCGTTCCGCGTGCCCACGACTGCTGGCACTTCCACGGCAGTGGGCGCCGTCGCTGAGCGCCGCGTGCGCGGCGTATCCAGATTGAACTGCCTCATTTTATAAAGCAGCGCTTTGTAGCTGATACCGAGCATTTTCGCGGCGTCCTTGCGGCACCACCGCGTCTTCTCCAGTGCGTCCGCAATCGCTTCCATTTCCGCTTCATCTTTCAATCCGCGCACAAGCGCTTTCAGCCCTTGCTCGCGTGGCGGCGCGGACTCCTGGCGCGGCGAAGTTCGCTGCCTGGCAGCCGACATTTCCACCAGCTCGCGCAGGCTGCCTTCATCGTCCTCGAGAATCACGTAGCGCTTCACGAAATTTTCCAGCTCGCGCAGGTTGCCCGGCCACGGATAGTTCACTGCTGCATCCAGCAGATGTTTGGACGGTCCGGCAGGTGTTTTCCCAAACTTCTCGCTGTATTGCTCCAGAAAATGGCGGAAGAGCAACGGAATTTCAACTAGCCGCTCGCGTAGCGGCGGCACAAGAATCGAAAGCACATTCAGTCGGTAGTACAGATCCTCGCGGAATCTGCCGGTCTTCATCGCCTCTTGCACATCCACGTTGGTTGCTGCCAGCACGCGCACATCGGTATCGATCAAGTGCCGCCCACCCAGCCGCGAATATTGGTGATCCTGCAGCACGTGGAGCAGCTTCGCCTGCAACGGCGTGGTCATCTCCGCGATTTCATCCAGGAAAATCGTGCCCTTGTTGGCCATCTCAAATTTGCCGGGCTTACTGCGTATTGCGCCCGTAAATGCACCTTGTTCAAATCCAAACAGCTCGGATTCCAGCAACTCTCCAGGCAGCGCCGCGCAATTCACTTTCACAAAAGGTTGATTCCGCCGCTTCGAGCGCAAATGAATCATCCGCGCCACGACTTCCTTGCCGACCCCGCTCTCTCCGCAAATAAATACCGGCACGTCCACCGGCGCAATCTGCAAAATTTGCTGGCGGATTCGCACCATCTGCGGGCTGGCCGCAAGAAAGCTCAAATCTTCCGTCACCTGGTCGCAATAGTCGCGCAATGCTTTGTTTTCTGTGGTTAGTTCTTTCTTCTGGCGCGACTTCAGCATCGCCGCATCCAGCTCCGTCTTTTCAAACGGCTTTGTCAGGTAATCGTGCGCTCCGATGCGGATGGCTTCCACAACCGTGCCCACTTCGTTTGAACACGACAGCATGATTACATTCAGGCTGCGGTCCGCCTGCATCAGCTCTTTCAAAGTCTCGATTCCGTTCAGCTCCGGCATCAGTACATCGAGGATGATGAAGTCCGGCCGTTCCCCGCCACTCACTTTGGCAATAGCTTCCCGGCCCGAGCTGACCGTCTCGACGTCGTATCCATCCACTTCCAGCAGCGTTTGCAGATACTTGCGGATGCTCGGTTCGTCATCCACAACCAGGATTTTTTCCTTAGCGGCCATCGAATTCTCCCTTTGCCCTTCCCAGGATCCTCGAAACTTATCCCTGGTCCATCGGCAACAAAAATGTAAATCGGCTTCCTGACTTCGGTTCGCTCTCCACCCAGATTTTCCCGCGATGCGCCTGAATCAGCCGTTTGGCGATCGCCAGCCCGAGGCCCATTCCGGAAGTATTGCGGTCCACCCGCACAAAATCCTCAAAAATTTCCTGATGGTGTTCCGCCGCAATCCCGGGCCCTGTATCCGACACGCTAACTTCCACGCTATTGGGCCGGGGCAATCGGAACCGCCGCCGCTCTTCGACCGGCGCTATGGCCGCCACTCGGCGCTCCCAAAAATGTGGTCCAGCCTTTAGCGTCACAGTCCCGCCGGCCGGGGTATGCTTCAACGAATTATCCAGAAGATTCGCTGCCGCCTGCTGCACTTTCTGATAATCGAATCGAAACGTCGGAATCGATGGATCGAAACTGGCCTCCAGCTTGACCCCTTTGCGCTGGAACGCTTCCGACCAGCGCTTTGCCAGCTCATCCAGACAATCGCGGAGATCGTTTTCTCGAAGCTGCAGCACCAGTTTCCCGCTCTCCAGCGCCGAATAATTCAGGAACATGGAGACCAGTCTCACCAGTCGCTCGCAACTGTCTTTCGACTCTTCCAGAATGTCCCGCTGCTTGTCCGTCAAGCGGCCCAGGGACCCCGTCAGCATCAGGTCGTAATAACCCTTGATCACCGCCAGCGGCGTCTTCAACTCGTGTGCCGCCGAAGCCAGAAACACCGTCTTCTGCCGGTTTACTTCCTGCAACTTCAAATAAGCCGCCAGCAAATTCCGATAAGTTATCTCGCGTTCCTGCAACAGCTCCTGCACCGTGAGTTGCGTCGCTGCGTCCGGCGCCGCACGTTGTGCCGGCTCCGTTTCAGTTTCCAGCTGAACAATCAGACATCCCGGCTCCATCATCCACTGAACACGCGCGCGCGTTTTCTTATCGTCGCGCTCCACTTCCATCTCCAGGTCGTGTTCTCCCACTTCAATCTTCAACTGGACTTGGTTCGCTTCCACTCCCAGGATGTCGTTGTACAGATTCAACTGACTGGGATCACTGGTGGCTTCCGCCCCAAGATACTCTGCCGCGGCTCGATTCAAGAGCACCACACGTCCGCTTCTTTCCCCGATCCACATGGGGTTTTTCGCCGCTTCAAGAAGCGTTTTTATGAACGTCCAGGGTAGAGCTAGAACAGTCCCCTGATCGCCTTCGGTAGGTGTGCTTACAATCCCAGGCATTTGCGGCTTACTGCCCCCGTCGCACGGGAAAAAAATTTCCCTAGCTGAATTGTCATGCTGGCAGACAGGCTTCTGAGTTGTCAATGGCAAATGCGTTCCATTTGCACATTTAAGGAAACCAAGTGGCAAGGGCAAGAAATAGAATCGTAACAAAAAAATGTGCGGACGTTTGCATTATTGTATGTTAATGAAAATAATGCACTTACCAAATTACCGTGCGCGCTCGATCTGGCACTCCATATGCTCAATTCCGTACTAGTTCCTCGGTACTAAGCGAGCTCTCGTGCCCAATAGTCTTCTGAAGGATGGTCAGCGCGTGGATCACGCCAACCTGAGACGATCCCCACGCATTCGCCTGCAAATGCCTGTATTCCTGCGGGCTACTGATACCTCCGGTGCGGAGTTCATCGAGCTTACCAAGACCCTGAATATAAGCGCCACAGGGGCCTCCGTGGCTTCCACGCACATCTTACGTCCCGATCAGATCGTCCATCTTACGATCCCTGCACCTTCCTCGGCCTCTTCGGGCGTTGTTCCCAGCGAAACACCCCCCATTACTGCCAGAGTCCTTCGCCAGGACTCCGCCGGTGATATGCGACTTTTTGGGCTGGAATTCCTCAAGCCACTTGAGTAAAGTATTGCCTCTTTGACGGAAGGCTTCCCTCGCTTCGGGTAGAATCGTTACATTGCACTAAACCGCGCCGGAAGCCATTCTCGAAGAATCGGCCCTATATCCAACTGAAATAAGGACTTAAACAGGATTCAAGGTTGTACTGATTGGCCCCGGAACGGCCTGAGACCCAGGTCTGGATTGGTCTCTGGCTTGCTCCTCATAGAAAGTGAAAGCCAAAATGTGCTTTCCCCAAACCCCGCGGGGATAGGCTAAAGTCAGGTGTATACCGGATATGCCCAGCCCCGGCGCCCCTGCGCCCCCGCGTTTGCCGATTGAAGACTCGTATCTCGAGCTGCTTGCCGACACGCTCGAAGGCATGGACTTACCTGCGCGTGGGCAGTTTCTCCAGCGCTATTTCCGAACCATCACCCACCTGGATCTTCGCGAATCGCAGTGCGTCCAACTCTGGGATGAGATGCTCACGCGCCGCCGTGAACTCAGCGAAAATTTGGGCCGGCAAATCTCTTTAAAGACAGCTCTTATGGACGTACTGACCTCCGCGGGACTTTTCCGCGTTCCCATCCTGATTGAGTACGACGAACTGAAAAAGCTTCAGTTGAACGCCGTCACCGATCCCCTCACGGGCCTCTATAACCGCCGACTCTTCGCGGAAGCTTTTGAAAAAGAACTCAATCGTGCACGGCGTTACGGCCAGCCTCTTGGTCTCGTCATTCTAGATTTGCACCGCTTCAAGGAAGTCAACGACAAGCACGGCCACCCGCGCGGCGACGAAGTCCTGCAAGCCGCCGCCACAACGCTCAGAAAGGCCCTGCGCACATCCGACTCCGCCTTCCGCATCGGCGGCGATGAGTTCGCACTTCTCTTGCCCCAAACCGACCCCGCCCAGGCCCTTGCGCTCAGCCGCCGCGTCGGAACCGTCTTTGCAGACTCTATCGCCCACTACCAAATGAGCGTAAGTGTCAGCATGGACCACGGCGTCGCCACCTTTCCCCAGGACGGCGATCAAGCTGATCAATTGATTCGTGTTGCCGACGAACGCCTCTACCATTTGAAGCACGCAAATCATGGCAAGACTCCCGCCAGTAATTCCCGCACCGAACTCGTCTCTAATCTCTCCTCGGAACCCTCCGCGGCCCCTGCTCCAGAGCGCCAGGCGACTGCTCCCGGGCCAATCCCAATCGAATCCAGGCGCGCACCGGAGAGATCGGAAGCTACGATCGCCGCCGCGGCTACTGCGGCCGCTTCGGAAATCTCCCCTGCACAAAATCTTGTAGTCCCTTCTCCTGCCCGAGTGTTCACTGTCCCGAGAAAAGCCGAGCGCGTTTCCATGACTGGCACCAACGCCTACGCAGTTCTCGGCGATCAGGGCAACCGGCGCGCGCGTGTCCTGGATCTTGGGTTTGGTGGAGTTGCCCTGGAATTGGATTCTCAGGAAGAGATTCCGCAGAGCATTCTAGCGGTCTTGCACGTGCCTATTCTTCCGCCCGTGCGCGTCAACCTGAAGCCCGTCTGGTTCCAGCGCACCGCGCAAGGCGCCTATCGCATTGGCTGCGCTTTCGTTTCATAATCGCCGGCCTTCCTCTGCTGAACGCGATCCCGCGCCATATCAGCCACCAGCCTGCGTCAAGTGCAACCGCAAATGCCGCGAAGTAAAAAGCACCGCCTGCTGCAAGTGGGATAGCCCCAATCCCCATCTCAGCGCTGCTTGCTCCGCCGATTCACCTTTTGCTGCAAGTCGTATCCACAATGCATGCGTTTTCTGATTCGAATCTTCCTGTTTCCCCGAAGTCAAGCAAAGCGTAGCCTCAAGCGACTCCTGGGACCCCGCCTCTTTCAAAAGCTCGATCAGCTTCTCAAGAAGGAGAAAATGCAGACTTTTCTGACGTCCTAGCTCAGCCTGACGAAACTCCAATACAATTTCTCCACCATACAGGCGCCCGCCCGAGGACTCCTCCGCCGCGGGCCCAGATAGTGGCTCTAACAAGGAAAAAATTGAATCATCACTCTCGATAGCCGCCAGGAAATTCTTTATTGCCAAACTAACCGGCGCATCTCCAGTCGCCGCAACTGCTCCGCCCGTTCTGTCCAAAATCTTTTCCACCGCCACAACGCGCATGCCTGCGAAACTACGCCAACCCACTTCACCCTGCAAGCGCAAACAGGCCCTCCCGCGGACTCCGCAAATTCCAGCAAAATCCCGATCCTGATAGAATCGCGCGCGCCAAGCAGCCAACCACGGAGGCCCTCATGACAGAGCCCAAAGCCAGTCGCCCATACTGGCCCGACTTCGCCGAAATGCCCAAAGATCCCAACAAGGGTCTTAAGCCTTGGATCTGGGCCCTCGAGCGCCTCGAAAAATCCCACAACTATTGGATCTCCACCACTCGTCCCGACGGCCGCCCGCATCTCATGCTGGTCTGGGGAGTCTGGTGGCAAGAAGCCTTCTGGTTCAGCACCGGCCCCAACACCCGCAAAGCCAAAAACATCGCCGCCCACGGCCACTGTTCCATCGCCACCGAGCAAGCCCACGAAGCCGTCATCGTGGAAGGCGTCCCGCAGGAAATCCCAGACCGCGCCGTCTGGAAACAATTTGCCGCCATCTACAACAAAAAATACGGCGGCGACGTCGAACCTCTCCTCACCACCACCGGCGGCAACGTTTACAAAGTCGTCCCCCAGACCGCCTTCGGCCAAGATGAACACGCCCCCAACTTCGCAGAATCCGCCACCCGCTGGCGCTTCTCGCCTAACCCGTGAACCAGGCACGCCAAACAGTTGCTGCGCTTGACACGCGCCATAATACCGTCTATTATTTAGGCGGTAATGAAAGTCTCATGCCCAAATATTCCTTAAAATTAAAGCAGGCTAGTGCAGTACTCCGGATTCAACCCAAAGAACTACAGAACCTCGTTCAATTCGGCGTCGTCAAACCCGCGCGCTCTCAGGGAACCTATCTCTTTGATGCCCAAGCCTTGCTCGCAGCAAAAGTCGCATATTCTTTGAAGGAATACCTGGGCACTCGTATGAGTGTGCTCGCGGAGCTCATGGATGCATTCCTTGCCTCGGAAGCCAAATTGAGCTCCCAGAATCCGGAATACGTAGTTTTCAGCTGCCGACCCTCGGACGAAGAAGAGCCAATCAAACTTTCAGTGCCGTTCCGCGCTATGGGAGCACAAATCGAAGAACGCATGACCCGCGCTGGTCTGTATCGGGATTTGCCTCGCGGCCGCAAGCGCCGGGGATGGAAGAAGGAGTTCCTCGAATCTCTGGCGGATGCAGCAAGAGATATGGGCGAAATCTCAGAAGAAGAAATCTTGCGCACGATTCGTACCCATCGCAAAGAAAGGCGCACACGGGAGATCACCGTTGTCGCGGAAACTTAGACGGCGCAACCCCCGCGTGGTGATCGACACGAGCGTGCTTGTCGCCGGCATTTCTGGATTTCGGGATCAATATCTTCCAGCCAAAAATCCGAGCGCGGACATTCTCCGAAGCTGGGCACAACAGCAAACATTCCTCTGGCTCATCACGGAAGACATCCTGGACGAATACAAGGAGATCCTGCAGCGGCTTCGCGTCCGCCCTCACGTCATCGGAAGAGTCGTCAATCTGACTCGAGAACGCTCGGAAGTCCTGGAGCTTCGTTCGGCTGCGGAAATTTCTCCCGATCCCAAAGACGATGCATTCTGTCTTTGCGCAAATGAAGGCAAGGCCGAATTTCTCGTTACCCTGAACCTCAAAGACTTCCCACAAGCGCGCCTTAAAGCCACCGTCGTCTCGCCAGGGGGATTTCTCGCTTTGTGCTGAGTTCTCAGCTCACTTCTTCAGCCCCGCGTTCCACATCTCCTGCTTCACTTTCCACGCCCCGCTAGCCTCTCGGTGCAGCACCAGCGCCATCTTTCCCCAACTCTCGATCGGCTCTTTCCCGTCGGGCGCCTGCACCACTTGATGCTCCAACGCCCACTCCGAAGCCCAATCTCCCGCCATCTGAATATCGTGAAACTCCATCTCCTGCTTCACCACTTTGTACCCCGGCATCTTCGCCAGAATTTCCTCGACCCACGCCTGAATCACTTTCTTCCCAATCATCGGCGTTTCGCCCGGCATCAAGTCCACGCCATCCTCCGCCCACAACTCAAAAATCCCCGCCGTATCCATCTTCAAATGCAGCTCCCGATAGTGCTCGTTGAAACGCTCAATCTCTTCCTTGCCGCCCGGTTTACTCCTCCCAGACGCACTCAACACCACACCACAAATAACCACTGCAATCCCAGCCACTTGCGTCCATTTCATAAGTCGCCCCCGTCACCCGATTTGGATATACCCGCCACTTCCTCTATAATAGACGTTCCTCGCGACCTAGCGACGCGGCAGCAGTGCTCCGACCCTGTAGGAGCCGCCGTGCAGACCGGACGCGACAGAATGGAGCATCATGAAACCCGGTATCCACCCCGACTATCACGCCGTAACAATCCATTGCGCCTGCGGCAACAATTTCCAAACCCGTTCCACCATCAAGGGCGAAAAGCTCAGCGTCGAAATCTGCTCTAACTGCCACCCGTTCTTCACCGGCAAGCAAAAGCTGATCGACACCGCAGGCCGAGTCGAGCGCTTCACCAAAAAGTACGCCGACGCCGCCGCCAAAGTCGAAGCCTCAAAAACCGCCGCGGCAAAAAAGTAACCGCGTAATTAATTAGGTTATGTAATTCAGCGCGACCAAAGGTGGGACAGACATCCCCGTCTGTCCCATCTTTTATTTTTTCTAACTCTTTCTCCTGCTCGCACAGAACCCTGCCTGCGCATAAAACTCTCCGTGCACTCTGTGCCCTCTTCGCTCTCCGTGTAATGTTTCGCTTTCTTTTTTCCTTTCAACTCTTGAACCTTCGACTTTCAACTTTCTTCCTCCCTCCCACCGTGTAAAATGAATTCTCAACGTGGCCACTCAATCCCTCATGTTCGAAGGCGCGCCCTCAGGCCCGCTGGTAGAAACCGCCGCCCCTCGCGTCACGCTCCGCAACACCTTCGCCCATCCTTTTGACTCCGCCATCGCCGCAGCCCGCACCTGTTACGCCGATCATCTCGTCACCCCGGAAGAAATCACCGACAAGCAGCGCATCAACATCGGCGCCGCCACCTTCAACAGCGGCCACCACACCGTCTTTCAGCACGCCACCTTCGAATTCGGCCTCGAAAACGTCAGCCGCCAATTCGTCTGGTCCTTCCTCCACGCCCACCCCTTCTACAATTCCGAGCAGCAAAGCCAGCGCTACGTCCGCATGGACAAGGTCCAAGCCTACGTCCCCCCGGTCGATCTCTACTTCAACGAATCCGCCAAGCAACTCTACGAACAAGCCATCGCCCGCGCCTGGAACTATTACCGCGAACTCTCCACAATCCTCATCGCCGACGCCCGCGCCATCCTCGCCGACATCTGGCACGTTGGCCCCAACTCCAATCCCAAGCACATCCAGAAAATCGAGCGCTCCGCAGAAAAGCGTTCCATCGAAATCGCCCGCTACGTTCTCCCGCTCGCCGCCTTCACCACCATGGTGCACACCGTCTCCGGCATCGTCCTCCATCGCCTCTGGCGCATGAGCGCTGCAACGGACACGCAGCGCGAGTCTCGCGCCGTCATCGGCGCCATGGTCGAAGAAGTAAAAAAAATCGACCCGCAATTTTTCGAACGTTTCGGCACAGAACCGCTGGAAGAAATCCCCGAACTCAAATCGACGCAATCCCAGCTATCGCACGGCGAGCAATTCGCCCGCGAGTTCGACGCCAAGTTGGAAGGAAAAACCTCGAAACTGGTCGACTACTCCCCCAACGCCGCCCGCGTCATCGCCGATTCCTACCGCGCCGTCATCGGCCTAACGGAATCCCAGTGCAGCAACTCGGAAGCGATCGATCGCCTCCTCAATCCCGAAAAAAATCTCTATCGCCTGGAAACTCTCAACGTCGGCGTCCACGCCCCCATGATGCGTGCTCTCCAACACGCTAACTACACTTTCGCCAAAAAAATCAGCCACACCGCCGACTCCCAGGACCAGCGCCACCGCATGGTCCCCGGCTCCCGCCCACTCCTAACTCTCGCTGACACACGAGAACCGGACTACATTACTCCCGCGCTCCTAAACCAAAATCCCCGCGCCAAAGAACTCTACGATCGCGCCATGCAAGACGCCTGGTCCGCCAAAAATAAACTCATCGATGCCGGCGTCCAGCCCGAAATCGCCCTCTACCTTCTCCCCAACGCCAAATCCATCCGCCTCGTCGAGTCTGGCTCCCTACTCCATCTCCTCCATAAATGGACCATGCGCACCTGCTTCAACGCCCAGGAAGAAATCTACGCCGCCAGCATGGACGAAGTCGCCCAACTCCGCCAAGTCCATCCCCAACTCGCCAAATACATCGGCCCCCCCTGCCACCTCCGCGCCAACATCACCACCCCCATCTGCACCGAAGGCTCCCACTTCTGCGGCGTAAAAGTCTGGCTCGACTTCCCCAACACCCCCCGCCGCATCTAGCTCGCACCTACTGGCGCCGCCTCACTTTCCATTCGCTTGTTTTCCGGGCAATATCTTTGCTTATTCCTGAAACCCTCTTTACACTTTACTCGTCCTATAACCAGCCGGGGGGGGAACAACTCTTCCGCCAGTGCCAATCCGCTTTCAAAACTTGGGGGCCCCATGCTCGAAGCCTGCTTTGCTGCGCCAGTCGGCTCATCCTTACCTCAAACTTCGAGATTTCCAACTCCAAAATCTCGCACTCTTCACCGAAATCTCTTACTCTCGGCCGTTGCGCTTCTCGCAACCATCCTTGCCGGCTGCAGCGCCGGCAGCATGTCGTCAACCACCCCACCGCTCAATGCAAAAACCAATGTCGTCGTCTTATTGACCAGCACGGCAAACGACCAGCTGGTGAGTTTCTACCTCGGCATCAACAGCATCTCCCTCGCAGACAAGTCCGGCAACACAGTACCCCTCTACGTCAATCCCAGCCCGCAGGGCTTCACCAACGGCAATGCGGAATTCATCCATTTGAACGGCGTCTCAGAGCCAATCGCCACCGCAAGCATCCCCCAGGGCGTCTACACCTCGGCTATCGTCATGGTAGGCGGCTGCAGCTTCACCAACGTTACCGTCGCCTCCGACGGCGGCGTCTCTAACTCGACCGACGCGGACGGCCTCTGCACCCAGGGCACCGGCCTGACCACCGTTAATCTTCCCTCCCCCATCACTATTTCCGGACAGACCATGGCCCTTTCTTTCAACTTGCAAGTCTCTCAGTCCTATACTCTGGCCCCAGTGGGTGCTCCCCCGCCTGGCTACACTTTCTCGCCAGTATTCACCTTGACCCCGTTGGCCCTGTCGCCTCAGCCCACCACGGAACTGAATGGCAAACTCATTGGCATCGATGCCCTGATCTCGTCCATCAACGCCTCCTCCAACACGTTTGTCGCCCGAATCCCCGACGGCTT
>Ga0209655_10000860_pt1 | contig 11466 bp, 7 predicted proteins | sample BogFormECP03_OM2_FD_188236 | JGI IMG/M metagenome (GOLD analysis project Ga0209655, IMG submission 188236) | Bog forest soil microbial communities from Calvert Island, British Columbia, Canada - ECP03_OM2 (SPAdes) (version 2) | ecosystem: Environmental > Aquatic > Freshwater > Wetlands > Bog ...
GTCAAAAAACCTGGATTTGGCAATCTCGCAGATTGAAAAGCAGTACGGCAAAGGCTCCATCATGCGCCTGGGGAACAAGGACGTCCTGGTTCCCGTGAACGTCATTCCCACCGGGTCGATCTCCATTGACGCCGCATTGGGCGTCGGCGGCTTCCCGCGCGGACGCGTGATCGAAGTGTACGGCCCGGAATCCGGTGGTAAGACCACCCTCACTCTGCACGTGATTGCCGAGGCGCAAAAGCTCGGCGGCCAGGCAGCATTCATTGACGCCGAACATGCGCTGGATCCTTCCTACGCGCGCAAGTTGGGCGTGGATGTGGACAATCTGCTGGTGTCGCAGCCGGACAACGGCGAACAGGCGCTCGAAATCGCCGAAGCGCTGATCCGCTCGAACGCCGTGGACATTATTGTGGTGGACTCGGTGGCGGCCTTGGTGCCGCGCGCTGAACTCGAAGGCGATATGGGCGACGCGCAGATGGGGCTGCAGGCGCGCTTGATGTCGCAAGCACTGCGCAAGCTCACCGCCATCGTCTCGAAATCAAAGACCTGCCTGATTTTCATCAACCAGATCCGCGAGAAGATCGGCGTGATGTTCGGCAACCCGGAAACCACCACCGGCGGGCGCGCTCTGAAGTTTTACGCTTCGATTCGCGTGGACATCCGGCGCATTCAATCCATCAAGGAAGGCGACCGCGTCATCGGCTCGCGCACCCGCGCGAAGATCGTAAAGAACAAAGTTGCTGCACCGTTCCGCGAAGCCGAGTTCGATATCATTTACGGCGAAGGCGTCTCGCGCGAAGGCGATTTGATCGACGTGGGAGTCAGCAACGGCCTGCTCGAAAAATCCGGCACCTGGATTTCATACAAGAGCGAACGCCTGGGCCAAGGCCGCGATAACGCCCGAGTTTTCCTGAAAGAAAACACGGACATCCGCGGCAAGATCGAGCACGACCTGCGCAAGGCGCTCGGCTTGCTCGCGCATCCAGCCGTTCCAGCCGACGGAAACGGTAAGCCCTCGGCCGAAGCGCAAAAGTTGGCCGCAGCAGACGCAGCTAAGCAGCCACCGAAAGCAGCCGCAGCCACCGCTTCCTCGCAGGGTCGCGCGGGCCGTTAGCCAGTCAAGCGGCGGTTTCAGAGGCCACAAGAGTTTCGCGTCGGACGCGGGGCGGCCTATTGCCGCCTCGCACTGCGCGAAGCTTTCCTGCGACGTTCCACATCTGTCCCACGGTCCAGCGATGCCGGGCAGGAACGTTGCCCTCCTTAACAGTTGCACTTCCCTGCGTTCCTTCCGTAAACTGGATTCACTCGGCTGAAGTACGCGCTTCGCGGGCCGATACAGGACTCGATGCAACCTAGCCCAGCCTTCAGACAATTTGTCCCGGTCATTTGCCTGTTTCTCGCGGGCACGTTTGCAGTCGCGTCCGCGGCAACGCCTAACAGTTCCACGACCCGCACGCGCCACAAAAAGTCCGGCATTTCGGCGTACGGCGATCCGACCAAGGATGACAACTCCGCGTACGATGATCCGGTAATTCGCCAGGTAGCTGTAAGCGCCTTGGGCCACGCTAACGGCTCCGTGCTCGCAATGGACCCGTCCACCGGCCGCATCCTCACCATCGTCAATCAGAAAATGGCATTTTCCTCGGGCTTCGAACCGTGTTCGACGATCAAGCCCGTGATCGCTCTCGCTGGATTGCAGGAAGGTGTCATCACTCGCGACACCATGCTCCAAGTGGGCCATCGCCGCTATATGGACCTCACCGAAGCAATGGCGCATTCCAATAATGTTTATTTCGAACAGGTCGGCACGCGCCTTGGTTTCCCGCGGGTCCACCAGTACGCGAAGTTGGTTGGCTTGGGCGATCGCGCCGGCTACGAAATCCCCGAGGAACAGCCTGGCCTGGTGCCTTCCGTTCCTCCGGCCTATGGCGGCGTCGCGCGCATGTCCAGTTTTGGCGAAGGCATCCGTCTCACGCCGCTGCAGCTCGCTTCGCTGGTCGCCACACTCGCGAACGGCGGCACGCAGTATTACTTGCAATATCCGCGCAGCGAAGAAGCGCGCCAGAATTTTCAGCCGCGCGTGCGCCAGCAACTTGACATCGCGCCGCTGCTCCCGGATTTGCGCGAAGGCATGCTGGCCGCCGTGATGTACGGCACGGCGAAGCAAAGCTACGATCCAGATGGCGAGCAGGCTCTCGGTAAGACCGGCACATGCAACGACGAATCACTCGGCGGACGCCTTGGCTGGTTTGTTTCCTATGCCGACCAGGCGCATCCGAAAATCGTGCTCGTGGTTCTGATTCGCGGAGGCAGCCGCGCGGTGAGCGGTCCGCACGCTTCCGAAATCGCCGGACGCATTTATCACGGCCTGCGCGAACGAAATTATTTCGCCGAATCCGCGCGCCGTGCGCAGTACACCACCGCTGCGGGCGCCTCGCACTAATTTTCGGTATCGTCAGACGTCTGACTGGTTCTGCCGTTTTAGGTTTTCTCTGCGTCTCTGCGGTGCACAGCTTTTGGATTCACGCTCCGCAGCCCCAATCTCGCCTGTTACCCGATGAACAAAGTCGCAGCATTTCACTTCCTGCCCCGCAGCGCATTGCGTTATGCTCCCATCTTCGTAAACTATTCGCGGTAGGGAATTATGGGAACAACACTCAAGGTTCTAATCTGCATTTTGCTGGTCGCCGTTGCTGTGACGGGCGTCGTCGGCGTGAATTACCTGCGCACATCCGCCTCCGATTACCAAATCATGACGCAGCCGTCTCCTTCGCGCGAAGATGCGCATCGCATGCAGGAGCAGCTGGTGCTGTTCAGCGAAGCGGTAGTCCCGGCGCGCCAGCCGTTTCCAGCTTTCCTGCAGAGCATGGGGTTCACGGCGAACGCCGCCGCGCGCATGATCGCTTCCGCGCAATCGGTTTTCGATCTGCGCCATCTGCGCGCGGGTAACAGTTTCGTGGTGGGCCGCTCGGCTCTGGGCGACGTTCGCGAGGTGCGTTACCGCATTGACGCCGATCGCGTCCTTTACATACGGCCGCAAGGGGATGATTTTCACGCCGAACTGCAGACCATCCCGTCGGAAACCGAGGAAGTGGGCGTCGTCGGCCAAGTGAACGGCTCGCTCTTCAATGCCGTGCTGGACGCGGGAGAAAGGCCGGAACTGGCAATGCGTCTGGCGCAAATATTTGGCTGGGACCTGGATTTCTACACCGATCCGCGGCCAGGCGATACTTTCCGCGTTGTCGTGGAAAAGAAAACGCTCGAGAGCGGAGAAGTCGCTTCCTACGGCCGCATCCTCGCGGCGGAGTACAACAATGGCCCTCATTCTTACCGCGCGGTCTTATTTCATGGGCCCAATGGCGAGCCTGCGTATTACACGCCGGAAGGGAAGTCTATGAAGAAGGCGTTTCTGCATTCGCCGCTGAAATTCGCCGCGGTGATCACTTCCCACTTCAGCCAGCATCGCTACCATCCCATTCTGAAAGAATACCGGCCGCACCTAGGAATTGATTATGCCGCGCCCACGGGCACGCCTGTGCAAACGATCGGCGATGGCCGCGTGATTTTCGCCGGTAGAAAGGGCGGCGCGGGTAACCTGATTGAGATTCAGCACAGCAATGGTTACACCACCTACTACATGCATCTCTCGCGCGTGCTGGTACATTCCGGCGAGCGCGTCCAGCAGGGCCAGCGGATTGGCCTGGTCGGCATGACCGGCCTCGCGACCGGCCCGCACTTGGATTTCCGCATCCAGCACGGCACAGAATTTCTGAATTTCGAGCGCTTGCCGCTGCCGCCGTCGGATCCGGTTTCGAAACACGACTGGAACGAATTCGCCGCGATGCGCGACCACGCGCTGGCGCTGATGCCGCCACTGCCGTCGCAGCAGTCCCCAACCGTCGCCAAGAATTCGCCGCCAACCGCTTTGCCGTCCCCCTCCCCTGCGGTTCCAGCGAACTAAGCGTCTAATTGGCGCGACGATAGCGTGATCCGACTGCAGCGGCGATCCGCCGCGCAGATTGCGGCGTGCGGCGACGAGAAGGCTTGGGCCACCACCATCTCTCTTCGTTGACTTGCTTCTTCCTCCCACCTAAGATGTGCCCACATGCTGGACACGCCGTCTCCAATCGGGCAGGCCTTCTCACACTACCGCATCATCGAAAAGCTCGGCGGCGGAGGCATGGGTGTCGTTTACAAGGCCGAAGACTCGCGCCTGAAGCGCTTCGTCGCACTGAAATTTCTGCCGGAGGACGTCGCCGGCGATCCGCAGGCTCTCGCGCGATTCCAGCGTGAAGCCCAAGCCGCCTCCGCCCTGAACCATCCCAACATTTGCACGATTTACGATATCGGCGAGCAGGATGGCCACGCCTTCATCGCCATGGAATTTCTCGATGGGCAGACGCTTAAGCACCGCATCAACGGCCGCCCCGTGGATATCGAAGACCTCCTCACTCTCGCTATCGAAATCGCCGATGCGCTCGACGCTGCGCACGCCGAACACATCATTCACCGCGACATCAAGCCCGCGAATATTTTTGTCACCAAACGCGGCCACGCCAAAATTCTTGATTTTGGTCTCGCCAAGGTAACCTTCACCGCCGCGGGCTCTTCCGCCTCCAAAATGCCCGTGGACACCACCGAGGGCGCCACCTTGGGTGCCTCCGCCGAGCATCTCACCAGCCCCGGCAGCACCATGGGCACCGTTGCTTACATGTCGCCCGAGCAGGTTCGCGGCAAGGAACTCGATTGTCGCTCCGACCTTTTCTCTTTCGGCGCCGTGCTCTACGAAATGACCACCGGTGCGCTGCCTTTCCGCGGCGAAACCTCCGGCGTGATTTTCAAAGCGATCCTGGATGGCGCGGTGGCGGCTCCCGTGCGGCTGAATCCCGAAACGCCGGCGGAGCTCGAGCGCATCATTAACAAGGCATTGGAGAAGGACCGTAACCTGCGCTACCAGACCGCCGCCGACGTTCGCGCGGACCTCGCGCGGCTGAAGCGCGAACAGGATTCCGGGCGCTCGACGCACGTCAGCGATGCGTCTACCGCCTTATCGGGTAGTGTGTCTGCAGCGGCTGGTGCTAGCGCCGCCAGTGCCACATCGCCAACGCAACCATCCTCCGGTTCCACGACGGTGCCCGCTGTGCATGTCGGCGCGTCGCGCAAACTTTGGATCGGCGGCGCTGTCGCTGCAGCGCTCGCTCTCGTCATCGCCGGCGGCTATTACTTCCTGCACGGCCGCTCGCCCGCCGAAAAAGTCAATTCCATCGCCGTGCTGCCATTCGTGAACGCCACCTCAGATCCCAGCAACGAATATCTAAGCGACGGCCTCACCGAAAGCCTGATCGGCACGCTTTCGCAACTGCCCGACGTCAAAGTGATGGCGCGCAGCACCGTCTTCCGCTTTAAGAACAGCGAAGACGATCCGCAAAAAATCGGTAAGGACCTCAACGTCGGCTCGGTGCTGATGGGTCGTGTCACACAGCACGGCGATACAGTCGCAGTGCAAGCGGACCTCGTCAGCACCGCCGACGGCTCGGAAATGTGGGGCAACCACTACGAACGCAAGATGGCTGACGTCACGCAGGTGCAGAGTGACATTACCCGCGACGTCGCGAAGACTTTACGCGTAAATGCGACCGGCAGCGCTGAGGCAAAAATGGGCAGCGCCGGCACCACGAACCCCGACGCCTATCGCCTCTACCTTGAGGCGCAGCAGCAATTGTACGGGCGCACGAAACCGGGAATCCTCAAGAGTGTCGAGTTATTCCGCCAGGCGGTCGCCGCCGATCCGAATTACGCGCTGGCCTGGGCAGGGCTTGCGAATAGCTATGTGGTCGCCGCGGGTTACGGCCGCTTGATTCCGCCAGACCAGTCCTTGGCATTAGCGGATCAAGCCTCCCAAAAAGCGATCGAGCTGGACGATTCCAGCTCTGACGCGCACGTGGCGCGTGGCAACGCGCTGGCCGCCGCTTGGAAATGGAGCGCTGTGGGGCTGGAGTTTCGCCGCGCGATCGAACTGAGTCCAAATAACGCGAACGCTCATTATTTTTATGCGTTCAATTATCTGATGCCGATGAACCAACTCGAAGAAGCGCTCCAGCAGTTCCGCCTCGCGCTGGCTCTCGATCCGCTCGCGGCGATCGTCAAGACGAACTACGCTCTCAGCCTGATGGACGCTCACCAGTATCCCCAAGCCCAAGACCAGTTCGATCAGATCTTCCAGCGTGACCCTGGCTTTGGTCCGGGCCTCTTCTATCTATCTCAGATGCAGGCCACGCAGGGCCGGTTTGCCGAGGCCGTGAGCACGTTGCAGAAAGCGGGTCCGCCGGGCGACGCGCTGTCCACGCGTTCGTGGACCCCGGACGCGAAAGGTTATGCTGAATTCATGGATGCTATTAGCGACGGTAAAATGCCCGCGAACGCTGCCGTTGCCTATGCTCTGACAGGAAATCACGACAAGGCGTTCGAGAATCTCGAAAAAGCCTTAGCGGATCGGGACGACGAAATCACCGCGGTCATTCGCTTCCCAGCGCTTGACCACCTGAAGTCCGACTCGCGCTGGCCCGCGCTATTGCAGAAGCTCGGCCTCCCGCTATAGGTTCGGCCCGGTCACCTAGGGTCGTGCTCACAATCCATGGCCAATGCGCCGCACGGTTTTGGATGCTGACGAATTGTGCATTTTTCTCCAATCAAATTGACTTGCTTGGTGGGTCGCGAGACCACACTTGTGCTCCAAGTGAATTTCGTCCCTGCCGTAACCTCGCTGATCAGAGGTTTCGCCTCAACGTGCAGCACCGGGCGTTGTTCAGGTTTAGAATAAGCGAATTCGCCAGTTAGAACCTGCCAAGAACGCGAAACCGCGTTGGGCTTCCGCGTTGACTTGGGTTTCTGCTGCGGCCTAAGATGCTCGCTTGAGCGTTGTCCACACGTGAGCGACCAGACCGTCTCGCATTACCGAATCGTCGAAAAAGTCGGCGCCGGTGGGATGGGCGTGGTCTATCGCGCGCATGATGACCGGCTGAACCGCGATGTTGCTCTGAAATTCCTGCCTGACGAACTCAATCACGACGAAAACGCGCGCGCGCTTTTGATTCGCGAGGCGCGCACCGCTTCCGCGCTGAACCATCCCAATATTTGCACGATTTACGACGTCGGCGAAGAGGCCGGCAAAAGCTACATCGTCATGGAATTCGTCAGCGGGCGTTCTCTGGCGGAACAAATCCCGGAAGATGGGCTGCCCGTCGAGACGGTGATTCGCTACGGCGAGCAAATCGCGGACGCCATGGCGCACGCGCACGAACGCGGTGTGATTCACCGTGATTTGAAAACTCCGAACGTCATCGTGATGCCCGGAGGCCGCATCAAGGTGCTCGATTTCGGCCTGGCGAAGCACATGACTCCCGGCGAGATCACGCTCCAGACGCAATCCATCAGTACGCTCACCTCGGAAGGCGCGATTGTGGGGACGATGCATTACATGGCGCCGGAATTATTTCGCGGCGAGCCGGCGGATGCGCGCAGCGATGTGTGGGCGCTGGGCGTGGTGCTGTATGAAATGGCGAACGGCAAGCGGCCGTTCCGCGGAAGAACTTCGTACGAATTGAGCTCGATGATTCTGCACGATTCACCGCCGCCGTTGCGGGAAAACGTGCCGCTGGGATTGCGTTCGGTGATCGAGCACTGCTTGGCGAAGGAGCCGGCACAGCGTTATCAGCACGCGAGCGAAATTCGCGCAGCATTAGAGGCCTTGCGCACGAATTCGGCCGTGATTCCGGCGAGCGCGATTCAACCGTCCGCGATCCTGGTGCCGCCAGCAGCCCGTCACTCGCGCTTCGGCCGCGCGGTGCTGGCCGCATCGGCTGTGGCGGCGTTACTGCTGATCACGGCGTTTGTGTGGAAGCTCGTCGAGGTGAAGTGGCGCGGCTCGCCGGCCGTGGGCGCGACGTCCATTCAGTCCTTGGCCGTGCTGCCGCTGGAAAATCTAACGGGCGACCCCAAGCAGGATTATTTCGCGGATGGAATGTGCGACGCGCTGATCACCGAGCTTTCGCAGATCAAGAAATTGCGGGTGATCTCGCGCACATCGGTAATGCAATACAAGGACAAGCACGAGAGCCCCGCGCAGATCGCGCAAGAATTGGGAGTCGACGCGCTCGTGGAAGGCTCGGTGCTGCGTTCCGACGATCGCGTGCGCATTTCCGCCGAATTGGTGCAGCCGCAAACAGGCCAGAATCTTTGGGCGCATAGTTACGAACGCACCGTCACGGATATTTTGGCGCTGCAAAGCGATGTGGCGCGCGACATCGTCACGCAAATTCAGATTCAGCTGACCGAGCCAGAGCAAGAGCGCCTGGCGAAAACGCGCACAGTGGTTCCAGCCGCGTATGACGCGTACCTGCAAGGGAATTACTACGTTGCGAAACGCACCGGCGAGAGTGTGACGCAAGCCGTCTCTGATTATCGCCAGGCAATTCAGCTCGATCCTACATATGCGCCGTCGTATGCGGGGCTAGCAGGAGCGCTGACGCTGGCGGCGGATTACAAGGATGTGCCGTCCTCGCAAGTGCTGCCAGAGGCCGAAGCTGCGGCGGTGAAGGCGTTGCAGTTGGACGACAATCTGGCTTCCGCACACGCCGTGCTGGGACAGATCCGTGCTTACCGGCTGGAATGGCCCGGTGTGCTGGATGAATTCAAGCGCGCGATTGAGTTGAATCCGGGTGATGCGAATAGTCACCACTGGTATGCGCTGGCGCTGGCATCCGCGGGCAGAAGCGACGAAGCGATTTCGGAAATGAAGCTGGCGCAAGAACTGGACCCGCGCTCGCTGATAATCAACGCCAACCTGTCCTGGGTCTATTATCTTGCCGGCAGGAACGACGAGGCTGTCGCGCAAGCGCAGAAGACTGTAGCGATGGATCCCAGCTTCGCGGTCGCTCACGGATGTCTCGGGCAGGCATATTTGGCGCAGCGCGAATATGCGAGTGCGCTGCGAGAATTGCAGCAGGCGCTGGCGCTTTCTGGAAACGAGACTTCATTCAAGGCCGAGCTGGGGAACGCCTACGCCGTGGCAGGAAAGAAAGTTGAGGCGCTGGGGATTTTGGACGACCTCCTGCAGCTGTCTTCGCGGCAATATGTTTCGCCTTACAGCATCGCACTCGTTTACGTGGGTTTGGACCAGAAAGACGAAGCGTTCCAGTGGATGGAGAAAGCATACGACGAACGCTCGGTTCGGCTGATCAACCTTGCCGTGCATCCGCGATTTGCCAGCTTACATTCCGATCCGCGATTTGCGGCGCTGGTGCGGCGAATCGGATTGCCTTACGCGCCGGAAAATGGAAATGCGCAGCGTTAGACGCGAGAAGTTTTGGCGCACGCACTGCAAACCTCGATGCTCAATTTGGAGCGAGCGCCAGCCTGATTCCAAGAATAGAGTTGCGGTGCAATCTTTCTTGACGCTGTGACGGGCGTGAACTACACTTTCGCGGTTCCCCGTACTTCTTCCGGAATCGGCCGAGTTTACCAATTAATGAAGGTCGCAGTTCGTTGCTTGAGGAGAATCGTATGGCCAAAATCAGCTTCACGCTGAAGAACATTACCAGGGATATCGAGAAGGCGGAGAAAAAGCTGCGTGCTCTGCGCCCAAAAGTCGACAAGGCCGACGTGAAGAAGATTGATTTGAACTTGCGCGGCCTCAAGGAAGCGCGCGCGATCCTCGTGCACATTTGTCCGCCGATCTTCCACTACGGGCAATATTTCCGGACCAAATCCACGTCGAGCCGTTCGGCCGCGAGTCGCACCTAGAGGCGCGGTCATGGGCTGGTCACCGAATAGGAAGCACCGCTCGGGAGGAGAACGGAATGGCTAACGTTAAATTCACGTTGAAGAGCATTACCAGGGAAATCAACAAGGCCGAGAAAAAGCTGCGCGCGTTGCGCAGCAAGGTCGTCAAGGCCGATCTGAAGAGGATTGATCTGAATTTGCGGAGCCTTAGGCGAGCGCAGGGGATCATTGGAGTTGTCTGCCGACCAACCTTGCACTACGGGCAGACGTTCAGGACCAAATCGAAGTAACGCTTTCCGGTGAGCGCGATAAACTCTTCCGCGCCTTGACTCGTTGCATCTGGCATGGCCAAAGCGAAAAAGGTGCTGTTCCGGCGGTCTCCATTCTTGGTTTCCTACTGGAACGATGCGGAACTGATCTTCGAGAACTACGCGACAGGTGATGGCGCAACAGCCGCGCCGATCGCGACAGAAGTACTGGACTTCTTCGGCCGCTGGCGTTCTGCAGAGGCGCTTCTCCGTCACTTCCCGCAATATTCTGCTTCGTCATTGCGCGCGGCGATTAAGGAACTGGCGCGACATTCGCTGCTGCAACGCTCCGACCGCAAGTCTAAAGCCGCCGAGCGCGCGATGGACGCGTGGAAAGATTGGAATCCTGCCGCGGGGTTTTTTCACTTCACGGGGCGTGATCTTCCGTTTGAAGCTGACCTGGTGAGAATCGGCCATTACATGGAAGGGTTGACGCAGGAGGAGGCGATGCCCGTGCCGGTGAAACACTATCCGCGATCCGCGCAGACCGTATTGCCTGCGCCGCGCATGGAGGGCGAATTCACTCGCGTGCTCACGGCGCGGAGAACGTGGCGAAGATTTGCGGCAGGGAAAGTTGCGCTTGCAGATTTGGCGACGCTGCTGGGATTGACATGGGGAGTGCGCGAGTGGGTTTCGGTGCCACCGCTCGGGCGATTCGCGGTGAAGACTTCTCCATCGGGCGGAGCGTTGCATCCGATTGAGGCTTATGTGGTGGCACGGGACGTGGAAGGAATTTCTCCGGGGATTTATCACTACGATGCGACGCGACACCGGTTGGAATTGCTGAGGCGCGGGATGACGCGTGATCGGATGTCGGATTATGTGATCGGGCAGCGGTGGTTTTCCGAAGCAGCTGCGTTTGTGTTTATGACCGGAGTGTTCACGCGGACGCAGTGGAAGTATCGCTATCCTCGGGCATATCGCGTGGTGCTCGCGGAGGCGGGACATTTGTGCCAGACGTTTTGTTTGGTCGCGACTTGGCTGGGGCTTGCGCCGTTTTGCACGATGGCGATGGCGGATTCGAAGATTGATCGCGATTTGAGGATTGATGGAGTGACGGAAGGAGTTTTGTATGTTGCGGGAGTGGGGAAGAGGCCCGCTGGCGTGGATTGGAAAACGGCTTCGTCGCCGATCGATCCAACCGGGAAAAAAAGAAAAATCCGATAACAGCGGCGAACCAGGCTGCTTACTGTTTCAGTTCCCAGGTGTCTCCGGCGCGGAGGAGTTTGGCGAGGTCGCCTTTGCCTTTTTTGGCGATCACTTCGCGGATTTGCTGCTGAATTAAATCTTCGTAGCGGGGGACGCCTTGCAGGGCGCGGAGGACGCCGATGGGGGTGGGGAAACCGGGCATGGAATCCATGCGCGAAAGGGCGAAGGC
>Ga0209655_10000862_pt1 | contig 11450 bp, 7 predicted proteins | sample BogFormECP03_OM2_FD_188236 | JGI IMG/M metagenome (GOLD analysis project Ga0209655, IMG submission 188236) | Bog forest soil microbial communities from Calvert Island, British Columbia, Canada - ECP03_OM2 (SPAdes) (version 2) | ecosystem: Environmental > Aquatic > Freshwater > Wetlands > Bog ...
TCATTACAGGTTTGAAAACATTTAACTGAAAATTTCCCTGCGACCCCGCAAACCCGATCGCTGCATCGTTGCCGAACACTTGCACCGCCACCATGGTCAACGCTTCGGGCTGCGTCGGATTCACCTTCCCCGGCATGATCGAGGACCCCGGCTCATTTTCCGGCAGAACCAATTCTCCAAATCCGGCGCGCGGACCCGACGCCAGCCAGCGCACATCGTTCGCAATTTTCATCAGCGATGCCCCCAGCGTCTTCAGCGCCCCGCTCGCAAAAACGATTTCGTCGTGCGCCGATAGCGCCGCAAATTTATTGGGGTGCGATGTGAACGGCAAGCCCGTCAGTTCCGAAATTTTCAGCGCCGCGCGCTCCGCGAACTCTGGATGTGCGTTCAATCCCGTACCCACCGCCGTCCCGCCGATCGCCAGGTCATACAGCCCAGGCAGCACCGTGCGCAGCCTCTCCACGTCGCGATCCAGCTGGCTCACCCACCCGGACATTTCCTGCCCCACCGTCAGCGGCGTTGCATCCATCAAATGTGTGCGCCCGATCTTGACCACGTCGGAGAATACGCCAGCCTTCGTCGCCAGTGCATCGCGCAGCCGTTCCACCGCCGGAATCAGAACTTCCTCCACGCGCGACGCGGCCGCAATATGCATCGCCGTCGGAAAAGTATCGTTCGACGATTGCGACATATTCACATCGTCGTTCGGATGGATCGGCTTCTTGCTGCCCAGCACGCCGCCCGCAATCTCAATCGCACGATTGGAAATCACTTCGTTCGCGTTCATATTCGTCTGCGTGCCGCTGCCCGTCTGCCAGACGTGCAACGGAAAATGCTCGTCCAATTTTCCCGCGATCACTTCGTCCGCCGCCTGCACGATCAGCTTCGTCTTCTCCGCCGAAAGCTTGCCCAAATCTTTATTCACCAGCGCTGCGGCTTTTTTCAGCACGCCGAATGCCCGAATCAATTCCGGCGGCATGGTCTCGCTGCCAATGTCGAAGTGAATCAGCGAACGCGCTGTCTGCGCGCCATAATAACGATCGTTAGGAACGTCAATTTTCCCCATGCTGTCCGATTCGATGCGTGTCTGCGCCTTCCCTGTCGGCGACGCTTTGGCGTCCACGTTTCCTCCCTGAATGGCCCTGCCTGCGGCAACCCGTCCGCCGCGATCCACCACATCTATATCCACTCATATAAGGATACTGCGGAAAGCGCCGCCACGCAGCCGCCAGTTCCGGCACAGGCCGCTATCCACAAGGACCCCCGGTCAGCTGTACCGCTCTTGAACTATCGGACAGGCATGATTTCGGAAACGTTCACGCTACCATCTTCTCTGGCGACCTTGAAAACAGACTAAAATGGTGAATGTGCGTAACGGGCGAGTTCCCGCGTTTGCGCTCTAGCTCGGCTTCATTTTTCGGGGGAAGCGGTTTATCCGATGCAGTCTCTTTTCAAATCCATTTTTAGCGGCGGGAAGACGGCGGTTCTTAACCCTCCGTCCGAACCCCATGCGGAAGTGCCCGTGGAAGTCGCTGCGGAAGCTCCTGCGGGCCTGAGCCTCGCGCCGCCGAGATCTTCCTCCGCCCACGGCGCCGCCACTGCGCCAGCTCCCGCGCCATCCATCGAGCCGAAGCCAGACGACCCAGCCGTGCTGCAAGATTTTCTGCTCAAAAATTTTCTACTCGACGAGCAGCCCGCGCAAACGGCTACGGCGACGCCGGAACCGCCGCTCGTCTACGCCCAAACACGCGTCGCGGAGCCAGAACCGCCGTTCTCCTACGCCCACATTCCTGACCCGCTCCCCGATTTGACCGCGAACGCGGACGCAATCCCCGACGTCATTCCGCAAGCCGCTGCGGAAGCACACGCGGACGCGAGCCCGCACGCCAACTCGAACTCCAGCTCGGCCGCCAACGCGCAAACGAACGCAGACGTCAGCCCAATCGCAATGACGCTGACCGAGCCCGAGAAAGACGTCGTAGCAGATGCCGAACTCACGCCCGCCCGCACGACGCCAAGCTCCCCTAAAGTAGATTCCAGCGAATGGGCGCTCGAAGAAACCCTCGCGAATCACAAAGAGTGGCTCGATTCTCACGGCGCAACCGGCGGCAAAGCCGATCTGCAGAATGTCCAGTTCGAAGATCGCGAGCTGATCGGCGTCAATCTGCGCTACGCAGATCTGCAGGACGCGAACCTCAAATCCGCCGACCTGCTGCTCGCCGATCTGCGTGACGCCTGCCTCGTTCGCGCCAATCTTCAAGAATCCTGTCTGGTCGGCGTGAATCTCGAAGGTGCAAATCTGGAAGGCGCCGCGCTCGAATCCGCCATGGGCCTGTTGCCGCGCCAATTGGCCGGTGCGAATCTCCACGAGGCTTCGCTACCCTCCACAATTTTGGAATTCAATGCGCTCGCGGAATTTCAGCGAACTTCCACCACAGCCGCGCGCCTGTTCGCCACCACGCTGTTCGTCAGCCTGCTCTCGTGCCTGACCATCTGGAAAACGAAAGACGTCCAGCTGCTCACCGACTCCGCCATCATTCCCTATTTGCATTCTTCAGCCGCCGCGGCCGCCGCGCCCACTGCCGAAATTTATCTCATCGCTCCCGCCGCCCTGCTCGCCATCTATCTTTGGTTTCTGTATAACCTGCAGCGTGTCTGGGACGCCGTCCTTGAATTGCCCGCCGTTTTCCCCGATGGCCGCGTGCTTGGCCAAAAAGGTCCGCGAATCATCACCGGCTTGCTGCGCATGCATTTCCGCTGGATGAATCCTGATGCTCCCTCGACCCGCCTGATCGAAAAAAGCATTTCGGTGCTGCTCGCGTATTGGATGGTTCCCCTCGTGCTGCTCTTTTTCTGGGCGCGCTACCTTACGCTGCAGGAAATGCACGGCACGATCTTGCAGGAAGCCCTGATACTGACTGCCGTCGGCGCCGCCCTCTACTGCACCACTAGCACCGGCCGCCCTGCAGAACGATGGGCGGAGCAAGGAAAACCCGACAGCCGCGTGGTGGCGCGCCTGAAAGGCCTGAAGCACGCCAGCGTGCTGATTGCTCTTTTCGTGGTTCTCTCATTTTTCTCCATCGGCACCATCGCCGGCGTACCGCACGATCAGGCGCGCGCTCCACAATACGCGTCCGCGAGTATTCGCCGCTGGGCGCCCACCGTGCTCTGGCTGGTAGGTTACGAACCGTATGCCGAGTTGACCGAAGCCTCCATCTCGCTTCGCCCGCCGAATTGGTCTGGCTCGGATGACCAGGTTTCTGCCGTGCGCGGCGCGCATCTGAACGGCACGAATTTCCGTTATGCGCAGGCCTACGGAGTTTTCCTTGTGGGCGCGCATCTCTTCCGCGCGAATTTTCAAGGCGCCTTCATGTCCGAAGCGGATTTCCGCGGCGCGGATCTCGGCCAGGCCAACCTGAAATTCGCGGTGCTGGATCGCGCGCAAATGAATCACGCCAATCTCGACCGCGCCACCCTGGACGGTGCGAACCTCACCCGCGTCGACCTGCGCGGCGCCAATCTTTCCTATTCTTCGCTCCAAAATGCAGAGTTGCTCGATGCGCGTCTCGATGGGGTCAGCTTCTACGGTGCGCACGCCGAAAATGCTTCGCTCGTTCGCGGCAATCTGGAAAAAGCGGATATGCGCGAAGCCCATCTCGAAGGCGCAAATCTCGATAGCGCCGATTTGCAGCAAGCCTATCTGTGGTCCAGCAAACTCAGCGGCGCGCATCTGCAGAACGCGCAGTTGGCCACCGCCATATTTATCGACGCCGATTTGCAGGGCGCCGATCTGCGCGGCGCGCATTTCAACGGCACGGTATTGAACGGCGCGAATCTGCAGGACGCCAATCTCGATGGCGCCGACCTACGCGGCGCGCTGCAGCTCGCCGCCTACCAGGTCTGCTCCGCGAAATCCCACGCCGGCGCCACGCTGGACGAAACCCTGCAAACCCAAGTCAACGCGCAATGCGGCACCCCCAGCGCCCCGCACCAACCCTAACCGCTTTCTCTGTGTTCTTCGCCTTTCCTCCGTGTGCTCTGTCTCAAATCTCTTGACGTTCTCTGCGTCCGGCGTTTACCCCGACGAAGTCGGGGCGTCTCTGCGGTTCAGGATTTCGCGCCATACTTCCCGTCGGCGACGCACCATCGGCGTAGGTGCGCTACAATTATCCTCGGAGGAATTCAGATGCATCCCTGGCACGACCTCAGTCCCGGCGAACACGTTCCGAACGAATTTCAGGCAGTGATCGAAATCCCGCTAGGTTCCAGCGTCAAATACGAACTCGACAAGGCCAGCGGCATCATCAAAATGGACCGCGTGCTCTACTCCGCGGTGTACTATCCCGCGAATTACGGCTTCATTCCGCAGTCGCTCGCCGAAGATCACGATCCGCTCGACGTTCTGGTCCTCTGCCAGGTGCCGGTCACTCCGCTCACCATCATGCACGCCCGCACGATCGGTCTGATGTCCATGATCGATTCCGGCACAATCGACCACAAAGTCATAGCCGTCGCCACCGCCGATCCCGAATACAACTCCTATCACGAAGCCAGCGAACTGCCGCCGCACAAGCTCGCCATGGTCCGCAGATTCTTTCAGGATTACAAGCAGCTCGAAGGCAAAATCGTGGAAGTGGACGAAATCCTCCCCGCCGCCGTCGCCTACCCGGTGATCGAGGCCGCTCTGGCCCGTTACGACAAAAAACGCCGCGCCGGCCACCACAAAAAATAACTCCTAGCGGTCGTGACTATCCGAATTACCTGACCGAGGTGGCCTCCACATTTCGCAATTCCTTCGCCTCCCCTTTTCCTGCCTCGCCACTTCCCCGCTTTTCTGCTTTCCATTTCGGGGCGATGAAAAGGTGAACTGTCCCACCCTGCCCCATTTCTAGTCGTTCGGTCAGTTGTCCTGGAGTTTCGCTTGACCCAAACTGGAACTGCAGGTTGGGCGATTTTCGCAGCGCTGGATCTTGGGGAACGCCGTGCAATATCTGCTCCTGGCTGATTCCGCGTACCCGCAAAAGTGCCGTGCCACACAGCTGCGCGGCCAAACCGCTCACCGACGCTCCGCGCATCATTCGTACGAGCGTTTTTCTTCGCCGGGATTCGAAGCGAAATCCACACCGCGCCCGGCCACGCCAGCAGTCGTCAGTTTCGGAGGCAAAATGATTCGCACTCCCGCAATTCTCTTCGCGCTTCTTATGGCAGCTGCGGTTCCCTCCGCAAAAGCTGGCGGCACCGTGAACATCAAGTGTGGGCCGAACGAAGATCGCGTGTGGGTGTACGAATCGTTGACCGATTTCAACGTCGCCGCGAAGCTCAAGTGCGGCGACCCGGTGCAGATTGTCGAGCGCGTGAAAGGCTACGTGAAAATCCAAACGGCCACTGGCACCGAAGGCTACGTGCTGGACACTTCATTCCCGAAATCCGCACTCCCTCCCGCACCGCCCGAGAAACCGAACGACGTGGAATCCGCAGCCGCTGCCTTCGCGGCCAAGCGCGGCGTGCGCGCTCCAGACAATTCCGTTGCCACGCCCGCCAGCCCGCGTTCCAGCGCTCCGGCAGTAGTCGCGAGCGCGTCCCAGCCAGCCGCGATCGCAAGCCCCGCACCTCCCGCAGTGGTCGCAAGTTCCTCGCCGGTAACAGTTGTGAAGCCACCCGCGCCGAGCCAGCCTGCGCCACAAACGACCGTCACACTCTCAGCCGCTGCGGCTCCCAGTGAAGCAAGCGAGCCAGTCCGAACCGCGCCAGCAACAACGACTCCGACGACGCCAGCCGCACCCGCAAATGTTGCGTACAAGGCTCCTGAGCGCGCGCCGGCCCCGCAGCCGGCCCCGCAGCCAACATCTCAGCCCGCGGCAGTAACAGTCGCAGCAGCGCCAGCTCCGCGCGAGAATCCAGTGGTCGCAGTCTCCGCGCCCGCGGCTGCAGTAGCCACCCCTGCGAAAGCTCCCGCGGTAGTGGCGGTGAGCAATCCTGCTCCCGTCGCCACGGTCTCAACCGCATCCGTCTCCGCCCCAGCGCCCGCGCCCGCCCAGGCCTCCGAGGTCAACGACGCCAGCAGCATGACCATCGAAACCACCACGACGTCGGCAACTCTGCAACCGGTCGCCGACGCCACGCCTCCGCGCGCCGCCGTAATCGCCGTGAAACCTTCCGCGAAGCGTCCCGTGAATCCAGATGGTGACGTAGATTCCGAGGTTGACGCGCTGAATAGCGACACTGCCAACTGCACGCAGTACTTTTCCGCCTACGGCCTTTCCGCCAACCAGTACAAATGGATCGCGCAGAACCGCCAAAAAGCGTTCCCCAGCGTTTGCCCCGCGCCCTCTCCTGCGCAGGTGGATTTCGTCGTGATCTTCACTCACGACGTCGCGTTTTATAACGCCACCATGCCCGATGCCGTTCACACCGACCTGAATGGATTTTCCGACTGGACGCCGCTCACAACCGTGGACACCGCGCAGATTTCCGCGTCTGACGCGGATAAGAGCCATCACGAATACGTCTGGGTTTTTCACACCACCCGCGGCGCATTCGATCCCGCGAAATTCTCCGCGCGTCGCCGCCCACTCTATTCCAAAGCCGAAACCAACATGCTCGGCTCCCGCGGCGGTTTCCGCACCGTCATGGACGCCCTAACCTTCATCGAACAGAACGCCACCAGCCGCTGAAAACGAAGGTCAGCGCTCCAGAGTCCGCGCGAGAGCATGAGAATCTTTGTGGGTCGTGGCTTTAGCCACGACATTGGCCGAGCACAGTCCTGGCGGCTTTAACCGCTGAAGTTCCGCCATTGCGGTCGTCACGCAGAATCTTTGTCCAGCCACCAAAACGCCCCGTAACCTGCATCGCTTCCACCTTTCGCCCCATGCACCGCTATGGAAATTGCTTCCTGAAACGTTCACGAACCTGTGCCAATCGCGCACGATCCTGTGTTATAAATGAGCTAGTTTACCCCTTCCGCTTACAACCATCTGCAGACTTGCGTCTATTCGTGCGGCTCTGCGAGGCGCCCGCGTCATGAAGAAAAAGCGGTTGGGAGAAATCCTCCGCGAACGGAACCACGTTTCCGTCGAAAATCTGGATAAAGCGATTCAGGAGCAGCAAGTCAAGCTCGTGCACCTGGGCGAACTGCTGCTGCAACGCGGAGCTGTGTCCAAAGCGGATCTGGTCTCCGCGCTCGTCGAGACCTCGCGCATTCCCTACTTTGACTGCCACTCCGTCGAAGTGGACGCCGAAACTTTGCAGTTGATCAGCGCCACCATGGCTCGCAGTTGCTGTGCTCTCCCGCTGGAAACCGTCGGCAATAAATTAGTCGTGGTGATGGCCGAGCCGCAGAATCTGCGTTTTCTAGACGAGCTGCGTTTCAAGTCTGGCATGCAAATCTCGCCACGCTTGGGCTTCCGCGCCGAAGTCGAAGCTGCCATCGCAATCAACTACGCGTCCGCGGAATCAGAAGCCGCGGCGGCAGTGGCGACGGCAGCCGCAGCGGCAGCTTCCACCGTCGTGTCCGTCAAAGAAATTGTGCTCTCCGCCGCCGACGCGGAGATGGAGTTCATCTCCTCCAGCTCGCAGGAACGCAACGTCGAAGCCATGCGCGAAATGCAGTCCGAGCTAATGCAGAAATCTCGGACCACTCCCGCGGTAATGCTCGTTGCATCAATGATCAAAGCCGCCGCCGAACGCCGCGCCAGTGACATTCACATCGAGCCGCACTCGGACGACACTGCCATCCGTTTCCGCGTGGACGGCATGTTGCGCGAATACCAGCGCATTCCCAAAGTCCTGCAGAATTCCGTCGCCTCGCGCATCAAAATCCTTTCGGATATGGACATTGCCGAACGCCGCGCTCCGCAAGATGGCCGCTTCCTGGTGAAAATCGGCGGCCGGCGCATTGACCTGCGAGTTTCCACGCTGCCAACGCAATACGGCGAAAAAGTCGTGATGCGCCTGCTCGAAGGCGACGCTCCGCTACAGGATTTAGCCCGGCTCGGCTTTCCTCAATGGATTGAAGAACGTCTCCGCCCGATGTTGCGCCTGCCGCAAGGCATGATTCTCGTCACCGGCCCGACTGGTTCCGGCAAAAGCACCACGCTGTATTCCTCGCTGCTGTTAATTCGCCGGCCCTCCATCAACATCATCACCGTCGAAGATCCAGTCGAGTACGCGGTGGCCGGATTAAACCAGGTGCAAGTGAATACCAAGGCCGGTCTGACGTTCGCATCTTGCTTGCGCTCGATCCTGCGGCAAGATCCCAACGTCATCATGATCGGCGAAATCCGCGATAAGGAAACCGCCGAAATTGCGCTGAAGGCCGCGCAGACCGGCCACCTGGTGCTGTCCACCCTGCATACCAACGACAGCGTCTCGGCCGTCACGCGCTTGCTGGATCTCGGAGTCCCCGGATTTCAAATTGCTACTTCGCTCACCGCCATCATCGCGCAACGCCTGATCCGCCGCCTCTGCATCTGTTCCAAATCAATGCCCACTACGCCGGAATATGCTTCGCAACTGGTGCTCGCCGGAATCCCGGATCCGCCGCCGTTCCACAACGCGCCCAACGGCTGCGAAATCTGCGACCTCACCGGCTTCAAAGGCCGCATCGGAATCTACGAAATGCTTGCGGTGGACGAACCCATCCGCGCCGCCATCCGCGAAGGCGGCAATAGCGACGAAATTCGCACACTCGCGCGGCAGAGCGGCATGAAACTCATGCAGGAATACGCTCTCGAACATGTCCGCGCTGGCCTCACCACGCTCGAGGAAGTGCAGCGCGTCGTTCCCTTCGCGCCGGTGAACACCATCTCCTGTGCCCACTGCGGCCGCGAGCTTTCCGCCGCATTCCTGTTCTGTCCGCACTGCGGCACCAAAAGAGACGGCATTAAATCCGTGAAGGGTAAACGCCTCGCGTTGGTTCCCGAAGGAGTGGTGAACGAATGACCTTCAAGCGTGTGAAAAAAGACTGGGACACCGCGCGCTCGGCCCTGCGCATTCACAGCATCCGCCAAATCGCGGTGCAATACGAAGGCACGGACGAACGCGTCATCTCGCGCGTCCCGGACGTAAGCACCAGCGGGATGTTCATAAATACCAGCCGGAAATACGCCGAAGGCGCCGTGCTGAACTTGAGTTTTTGCCTCGCGCTTTCCGGACTCGAAGTACAAGCGCGCGGCGAAGTCCGTTATTCCCTTCCCGGAGTCGGAGTCGGCGTGCAATTCATTGACATCAGCGAGAACGCTATTCGTTCCATCGAGCAGGAAACCCGGCTCTCGCGCCGCATTCGGCGCCTGCCGCGCAAAGCCGCCGCTCGCAAGTCAGTTCGCCGCAAATCCACTTCGCGCAAACGAGCGAAGTCCAAAGCAACGCCGCGAAAAACCAGGTAACGGGAACCCGCCCTGGATTTACCTTCTTCGCTGTACGCCGTTATTTTTCAGTAGGCGTATAATGAACTTCTGAGGAGGTTCACACCATGTCTGACGCAGCAAAGAAAGTCCCCTCGCAAGCAGAAATTGAATTCCTGGCGTATCAAATTTTCCTGGAACGCGGCGGCGAACCCGGCCATGACCTGGCCGATTGGCTGGCGGCCGAAGAACAACTTAAAACGCGGAGCGAAGCCGAAGCTCCTGTCACGCAACGCACTGAAACTCCCCCCATCCCAATACGCAAAAGCGCCAACGCCTGAAAAACTTAGTTAGTGAAAATCGTGCGACGTGGTTTCCGCCCTCGTGACGGACAGAGCTTGAACACTTTCCACTTTCACGGAAACCACGTTGTCCTGATGCTGTAGCTGCCCTTCAATCAGCAAAAATTGCTGATGCACGATCGTTACGCGGTGCTCTTCAAATACTCTCGGCGTCACAATCGCGTTCGCAATCCCCGTTTCATCCTCCAGGCTGAGAAATACAAAACCTTTCGCAGTGCCCGGCCTCTGCCGCGCGATCACTCCGCCGGCCACCCGCACATGCGTCCCATCCGGCAGGCGATTGAGTTCGTTCGCCGTCAGAATTCCCTGCCGCTTCATGCTCGCGCGATGATATTTCATCGGGTGCGGACCCACCGTCATCCCCGTGCCGCGAAAATCGGCCACCAGCCGTTCTTCCGGTGTCATTTGCTGCAGCGGTGAATTCGTCGCCGCACTTTGTATTGCTGTCGTCGCAGAATCCGTCGTCTCCTGCTCGTCGCTCGCGGCGGGATCCGCCTGCTTGCATTTTTCCAGTAGCGGTCCCGCGCTGCGCGCTGCGCGTTCCACTTGCCACAGCGCGTCCCGGCGATGCGCTCCGCGCGCGCCGCCGATAAAATTCAACGCGCCAATTTCCGCCAGCGACGTCAATTCCGCTTTGCGTATCGCCGGAACGCGCAATTTCAAATCATCCAGCGAAGTAAACGCGCGCGCATTCCGTTCACGCACGATTTCATCCGCAATCTCGCCGCGCAATCCCCGGACGTATCGCATTCCGAGCCGCACGCTCAATTCCTCGCCCTGTTTTTCAATCTTGCACAACCGGTCTGAGCGCGTCACATCAATCGGCCGGATCCGCAATCCATGCCGCTGCGCATCCTTTACCAGCGTTGCCGGCGAATAAAATCCCATGGGCTGATTGTTCAGCATCGCCGCCGTGAAAGCGGCCAGGTAATGGCATTTCAAATATGCGCTGGCATACGCGAGCAGCGCAAAACTCGCCGCGTGCGATTCCGGAAAGCCATACAGCGCAAAAGAAGTAATAGACTGCACGATCGTGTCCTGCACGTGGCCCGTGATTCCCTTCCGCTCCATCCCGCGCCGCAGTTTCAGCTCGATATCCTTCATGCGCTTTTCCGAACGCTTGAAGCCCATCGCGCGGCGCAGCTCTTCCGCTTCGCCTCCGCTGAATCCCGCGGCAATCATCGCCATGCGCAACAGCTGCTCCTGAAAAAGCGGCACGCCCAGCGTCCGCGCCAGCACCGGTTCCAGTGACGGATGCAAGCAAGTGGCCGGCTCGCGTCCCTGCCGCCGCTTCAAATACGGATTCACCATTTTCCCCACGATGGGCCCCGGCCGGATAATCGCCACCTGCACCACAATGTCGTAAAAATGCACCGGCCGCAGCCGCGGCAAGCAGGACATCTGCGCGCGGCTTTCAATCTGGAACATTCCCACCGTGTCTGCCTTGCGCAAAGTTTCGTAAACCACCGGATCGTTCGCCGGCAATCGCCCCAAATCAATTTCCTCACCGTAATTGTCGCGAATAATCTCCAGCGATTCTTCCAGCACCGCCATCATCCCCAGCCCCAGCAAATCCACTTTCACGATGCCCATGTCCGCGCAATCTTCTTTATCCCACTGCACCACCACGCGGCCGGGCATCGTCGCCGGCTCCAGCGGCACCACCGAATCCAATTGCCCCTGGCATATCACCATGCCTCCGGAATGTTGGCCCAGGTGCCGCGGCAAATCCTGGAATTGCACGCAC
>Ga0209655_10000865_pt1 | contig 11424 bp, 7 predicted proteins | sample BogFormECP03_OM2_FD_188236 | JGI IMG/M metagenome (GOLD analysis project Ga0209655, IMG submission 188236) | Bog forest soil microbial communities from Calvert Island, British Columbia, Canada - ECP03_OM2 (SPAdes) (version 2) | ecosystem: Environmental > Aquatic > Freshwater > Wetlands > Bog ...
GCCGCGCTGCCAGGGACTCTGCGGATCACAGAAGTAGACTTTCACATCCGTGGCCATGGTGAAGGTCTTGTGCTTGGCCATCTCCAGTCCGCGATCCCACGTCAACGAGCGCCGCAGGGATGTTGGCAGCCTGCGAATTTGCCGGCTTAATGCGGCGACGACCGCAGTGGTGTCTTTGCTTCGTACCTTGACCAGGGCAGTAAAACGCGAATGCCGCTCCACCAACGTCGCGATGTGACTGTTTTTTGTGCCACCAATGAGATTGCCTTCCCAATGACCGGGAATGGCGCGGTCCTCAATTTCCGCCGGTCTTTCCCGGATCGAGATGGCATCCACGATTTGACCGCGCGATCGTCCGCTGACATCAGAGTGCTGCGAGCGGCGAATGCGGCGCTTCGATCGCAGGTGCCCCAGCAGCTCTTTCTTCAGCGCTCCCCGCACTTGGATGAACAGGCTACGGTAAATGGTCTCGTGGGACACGCGCATACTCTCGTCTTGGGGATACTGGGTCTGCAGCCATCCGGAGATCTGTTCCGGCGCCCAGTCCAACTGCAGTTTACTCGCAACGATCTCCTGCAGCTTCTCATGGATAGCAAGAAGGCATGCCTTGGGCCGCAAGGCTGACTCCCAAGCCTGGTGATCCGCTTTATTGGCTCGATTTTCAGGACGGCCACCATGACGTCGAACTTCCCGACTCACCGTCGACGCAGCGCGGTCCAGAAGTTCGGCGATCGCACGCATCGATGAACCGCAAGCGATCCCTCGAGAGATGTCCTCTCGCTCAGGCAGGGTGAGTGCCAGCAGCGACCGCTGCCGGACTGCCGGAACAAACCCACCTTGAAGCGACACCACACAGCGAATGGACGAATGACTCTTGCCGAACACACGCCCAATCTCATGCAGCGGCTGTCCGGCCTTTCAACGGCGCCACAGGTCGCTCGTCTCGATCGCCGAAAGCCCAAACCGTTTAGCTTGCCTCATACCACACCACCTTTAGAGAGAAGATCTATATCAGATGGTGTTGCATCGACCCATTGAGACCGCCGCGTTTATCAGGCGAGTGGATTGCTTCCATGTGGCTCGTGATTCTGCCACAGAGGTCGTACTAGTCCCGATTCTCGGTCTCAATCTTGCGACGAAGATACGCCTCGATTTCGGTCCGGCCTGCATGTCTCGCCCAATCGGCTGGCGTAGCGCGCCATAGAATGTCCTTCAAGTCCAATCTTGCACCGCGTTCGACGAGGAGCCGGACTACTTCATAGTGGCCGCCCCCAGCAGCCTGATGCAGCGGTGTTGTATGGGAATGGCCTCCGACCGGATTGTATCGGTTTGGATCTTCGCCGGCATCAAGCAACAATCGAACGATCTCGATATGACCAAAATCCGCCGCCAGAGTGAGTGCCAAATGGCGGTCCTCCGTGTTGGCGCCCGCAAGCAGCCGACGGGCATCTTCGATGTGCCCCAGGGCCGCTGCCACCGGAAAATCGATTCGAGCGCCGCGCCTGATCAAAGCGTTCAGCGCTTCGAACTCGCCGTGCAAGGCGGTTGCTTGTAAAGCGCTGTTGGGATCCGCTCCGTAATCGCATAGGAGATCGATCAACGGAAGTTGCAGACGACACTCGCGCGGTACACTTCCTGTCGCGACGAGCATCAGCGTCTCGTTCTTTGCGGATTGGCTCGGCCCAGCATCGAGAATGACCTTGGTCACCTCAACGATGTTCGCCGGCAGAGTGCCATGGCGAACCGGATTCTCAGCGACGAATTCCAATATCGTTGGATCCCGAAAGTAGTTCCCGCCCTCGAAAACGACGTGCTGATGCACAAGATTCGGATGCTGCTTCAAGTGTGCGCGCAAACCCGCTACGTCACCTTTATCGAGAAAATCCACGGCGCAGCGAAATGTCGCATTTTCAATGCGCTGTTGGTGTGGCAAATCCAATCGATCGCCGAGCGTTGGTCTTTCAATGTGCCGTTTCAGCCTCGCCCAGCTCGGAAATCCATACTCGCGGGCGATTGTAAGCTGCGCATCACTGAGGCTGAGCCGGGCGTCGAAGATTTCAGCGTCCGGGGCCCGATCGAACCGCGGATGAAATTCTCTGATTAGCTGTGCCACTTCTGGATGGCGCGCAGAATGACCCCTGAGCAAGTCTTTTGCTTGATGCCGCAGATGATCTAGGCTCGGATTCGATGGGAGGTGTTTTACGGGCATGACAAACTCCTTTCGTGTGCCCAGGTCCGCATTTACGGGCAGAAAGTGAGTTCGTTAAGACGAATTGTTGTGACCAGGTGGACTTCTGTCCTTTCCGCGGACCGGATGCGCCCTTTTGCGCTCCCCCATCTTATCAGCAGCGCTGTCGCATCGGTTAAGCTTTCGCAATGCGCTCCGTCGTTGTTGGATAGCCGACTACTCGGAGCACGCGGCTAAGTCCTGGCAAGTCGTGCCAGCTCAACCGGTCGATGCAACACTATCCAGTGTGTTGATTCGACAATGCTTCCGCGGGGGAACCGTCTCTTTGGCCATACTCGCACAAAATGTAGTCAGGGCTGCGTTCCGGCTGGTCTAACCCTGGCGGGCGATTTTAGCTTTTGTTTTCAATGTAAGGCGGGTTCGAGCTTAGTGTTGCGTCGACCCATTGAGATCGCCCGACTCTCCAGGAATTTGTTTGTAAATCTTCTGGAATCAACAAATCCGTTTGGACAAGTTTCTGGCGCTAGCGACGCGTCGAAGACGCAGTCAGGGCTTATCGGGAACTGACAATTTCGACGTCCGCCGATGACGCGCCACACCGAAACGATGGTTTTCGTGCTGGCCAAACTCCTGTAACATGCGCCTCTGACAGTGACAGGAGGAATTGCCGATGAAGCCGTTAAAGATGAATAGCATAAGTTCGCTCGCTGCACTGATCTTGGCCGCCAGTATTTCGATTACACCAGCGCACGCGCAGGACATGACAAAAGAGGGCTCGGCGCCAAAGCCGGCCCCGAGCGCGTCGCAAGCCGTGCTCGAGCAGTGGAATGACATCGGACGCAAACTGATCGCGATGGCGGAAGATTTCCCTGATGACAAGTACGATTTCAAACCGACTCCCGCGATGGGGACTTTTGCCCAGCGGTTGATCCACGCTGCTCACGCGAACGAGTTTTTCATTAACGCGCTGCAGGGTCAGAAAATGCCCGAGATGGCCGATCCCAAACGTGACCAGTTCAAAACTAAATCTGACGTGGTCGCATTCGTGAAGAAGTCATTTGCAGACGGGGCCGCGGTGATCAAAGCCAAAGGCGATAAGGGCATGTCCGACCTAGTGGTGGATCCGTTCGAAAATGAACAGGCACGAATCAGCGATTTTGCCTATGGCTTCGTCGAGCATTCAGGAGAGATCTACGGCCAGCTCAGTGTTTATTACCGTGTGGCAGGCTTGGTGCCGCCCGAGTCGCGCCCAAAGAAGTAGTGCAACAAAACGCGATTGCCGGTGCGGTTCGTTATGGTACCCAAGTCACCGGTTACGCGATCGCTCGTTTTCGCTGCTTCGCAGTTTCCGGTCGTCTCGAAATCGGGGGAAATTCTCCGGCGTTAGGAAGGAAATTTACGGCTTCAATAAGTCCGCAACATCGATCGTCTTGTTTTCCTTACGTAATTCGTTCCAATTCGGCCGATTTGCTCGATCGATTAAGATTGCTGTGATCTGCGGTTGACCGTCCGCCTCGTGATCTCGCTGGGAGGTCTTTCCCTCAATCGCCTCCCGAACTTCACGCGCTGCTTCCGGCTTTCCTTTGGTAGCTTGCCGCGCCTGACTCAGTGCAATGGCGTCTCCGTACGTAGCGCCGTTAGGAAGACCTACCGCATTTCGGACAACATCCGGAAGTATCGTCTCGACAATCTCGGCATAGCGATCAGAGATCGGCCGTTTCCGCGGGCGTCCGCTCGGATTACCTGATTGGCCCGGTGCCCACTTCCTGAAATTTGCGAGACTCTTCGGGTTTGTCTGTGTTTTTGTCATTGTTAGCAGAGACAACCTTTGGCCTCAGGTCCATTTCTGATAGACGCTCAATCGCAACCGCGACGAATGTGGGTTGGATCTCCATTGCGAAGCAACGGCGGAGGGTATCCTGGGCGGCACAGAGATGAGTGCCCGATCCGGAAAACGGCTCAAAACAAACATCCCCTACTTGGGTATGCAAGAGGATCGGAGTCGTAAAAAGCTCCAACGGCTTTTCCGTCGGGTGGCGAGATTCAATTCCAGGAGGTACCGGCACGTTGATCCGCCATATCGTTGTCGGGAACTCGCCCGGATTGCGCTTCGGTCTGTTGCCTTGTTTCCATCCGAAGAAGCACGGCTCATGCTGCCACATATAGAAGGAGTGGGTCAGCACCGGCTTGTTCTTGACCCAAATGATTTGCTGGTGAACCAGGATGCCGCAGTCACGCATCGCCTTCTCGACTTCCATCTGGCGTTGCGAGGCGTGCCAAACGTAGATCGCAGCGTCGGCTTCACCCACAGCCAGTGCCTGCCGCAGGAATGCTTCGTAGAACGGGCCAAGCGGCTCATTCTTTTGCTTATCGGCGTACCGCCCTTTCCAATCCTCGTTCTTGCCGTCCGAGAAATTCTTCGAGGGATGGTTCTTCGCATCGTAGGAGACCAGATATGGCGGATCAGTCGCGCATAGCTTAGCAGTCTCTCCATTCATGAGCGCAGCGATGTCCCCAGCGTTGGTGCTGTCGCCACACATGAGTCGGTACTCGCCGATTTCCCATATTTGGCCCCGCATCGTCTTCCACGTCTTCTCTAGTTCGGCAGCTTGGTCGAGCTTCGGCTCAGGTGTCGAAATTTCGGCGCTGCGAAACTCCTTTAGCAGCGCGTTCAGTTCGTTTTCATTCCAGAACTGCGCAAGGTCTACGTCGAGCGAGCCGAGCACCTCAGGGTTGCACTCCAGGTCGATTTCCCCAATACGATTGTCAGCAATCGCAAGTTCTCTTGCTTTCTTGTCTCTCTTGAGGTCCAAGTCGCCACGCTGCACGGCGACAAGGGAAGAGCCGTCCGACTCGACGACCGAGATGGATTTCACACCAGCGGCGCGCGCGGCCTCAACCGTCTTATTCCCCGCGATGACGCGATTATTTCGATCCACAACGACTGAACGGGCAGCACCGTACTTCTCAAGAGACTTTCCAAGGAGCTGTCGACCGCGCTTCGTCCCCTTGTTCGCGTTCTTTTCGTCAAGTATCAGCTGGGCGATTGGAACGACACGGACATTCGGCTTCACGTTATCGCTCCTCTCTGAAGCGTCGTGGACTGTAGTGACTTTTGTAGTGACCCTACGTGCAAACTGCCACATTTGCGCACATCCAGCCACACTCTCACGGAAGAACCAACTCTTGAGTTTTCTATCGATTGGTTGAAACGGTGTGGGTTACAGAAGCTAGTGGGACTGTTTTGCAAGCAGGGGGTCACCGGTTCGATCCCGGTCACGTCCACCATTTGACTCCACGCAAATCAGTCCGCTACTGATTCTGACTTCATACGCCCTCCATAAGTGGGCCCATTTGGGTCCGATAAGAAGCTTCTCCATTCGTTCCACGCTCGACGCTGCTCCGCTGGGATCGCATGGAAATACTTCCGTTGCACGATCTCGCGCGACGCATGGCACAACAATCTAAATGCGATTCCGTCCACCGCGGCTTGCCGTGCGATCCGCACCCAAGTGTGCAGCTCGACAAAGTCACAACGTCGCAGTGACCTTGCGTTCGCACTCCTTTTCCGGTGACTTCTAGAATGATATAGTCCCCGAACGTGATGGCACTTGGAGTGCCTTGTGGCCGAGCTCTTTCGCAAATTCGACATGCGAATAAAGTTTAGGGACACCCTGCGGGCGGCGCGCGGCCCGCTTCTCTGGGTCTCGTTGCTGGTGCTGTTTCTTTCCGCAGGGAATAATATCGCAAAGGGCGGTGCGATTCCGAACGGAGCGGCCGCTTCCGCCGGGCCCGGACTGACGGTCGCCATTGCTGATTTTGACGGCGATCATCGCCTGGACTTCGCCAGCATCCAAACTGGTCGTGATAGCTGCGGCGGCAGCGCCTACTGGATTCAATTTCAACTCTCTACGGCAGGGCGGCAATCCATTCAGCTTGTCGCGCCTCCCGGTGGCCTGCGGATCGAAGCGCGTGACGTCAATGGAGATCACGCCGTCGACTTGGTTTTTACCACCGCATGGTTCAGACAGCCCGTAGCGATACTTTTGAATGACGGCCACGGCAGTTTTTCGCGCGCGGAACCGACTGCATTCCCCGGAGTTTTCAACGAGCCCGAAACCAATTGGGCTTCTGGCAGGCGCCGGCTGGCAGCCGCGGTTGGTTTGCCACCGCAGTCGCGCGCGCGCGTTGACAAGGCCGAGAAGGATCCGCTACACCAGCTCTCGTCAGCAGGATCGGTCCTCTACTCAGTCCCAGCTTTTCCCGCCGACACTTTTTTATTCTCTTCCGCAGGACGCGCACCACCATCCGCAGTTTCGCTCCTCTGAACCTCGACTCGTCGATCGGTAAACGGTGCGGTTCTTTCGCGATCATACTTGGATCGTGACGCACCCGGACGTAATCGAGCGATTTTTAGCGCGCGCTGATTGGACGGTGTGGGTTTGCTCCCACCGTAAACTGGCCCAGCGCTTCTTTTTGATTCCTGACTCATATTCACATTCGCAAACAACTTCTAGCCGGGGAACGGAGGAGACCATGCCGTACGGGAGTGGCGAAAGTCCTAAGACGGGCGATTACGTGAAGAACAAACGAGAACAACCTGGGACGGTGACCGCGGTCGTCGCGGCACAAGCAGGTCATGAACTGGTAAGCATCCGATGGGATGACGGCGGAGCCGATCCTCCCTTGAAGTCCGCCGACGAATTCACTCTCGTCTCACGGAAAAGTTCGTGACCCGCACCCAGGGCGTGGCGCATGCGTCACCGCGCCGCTAGTTCCAGGCTCCGCGGAATTCTGGAAGTGATGAAAACGAAGTAGTAGTCTCATCAGCAGCAGGACCTGGGATCACCCCTCGATTCGGTGCGCTGGATGGGCCTGTTCCAGCGCTCGATCATCCCAAGCTATATCCCCCTTCGACAAACGTTGGATCCCTACGCCCCTCTCTGCGCATGGTGTCTCCAAATTCATCTTTGCAGCTGTCATCCAGGACTCCCAGGCGCTTATCCACGCGCCCTTGAAAAGCGTCGGTAAGAGCGCGCGATAAACGCATCCGCGACAGCTTCGCCGTTGATTCAATCAGGAACTCAGAGCGTTCCAGGACAAACGTTAATGAAAACGAAAGTCTCCCACCACGAAACCAACGACAGGAAGCTCGCGATTCCACATTCCTGCGCCGCTGCTGCTGAATGTCTCCGCAGCAACGCGCTCGACTTGGCGGCGCGAAACTTTCTGAGGCGCGGGTGCATTGCGCGGCTGATTGCTCTGTCGCTGGCTATTTCCGCGCCAGCACAGAACCCTCCTGAAGACCTATCCAAGCTAAGCGTCGAAGACTTGATGAACGTCGAGGTAACTTCCGTTTCAAAGAAAGAGCAGAAGGTATCGCAAACGGCCGCCGCCCTCTTCGTGATTACGCAGGACGACATCCACCGTTCCGGCGCGAACAATATTCCAGACTTGCTGCGCATGGTGCCGGGCGTAAACGTCGCGCAGATCAATTCAAACGTTTGGGCCATCAGCATACGGGGATTCAACGGTGAGTTCAGCAACAAGCTACTGGTAATGGTCGATGGACGCGGCGCGTATTTGCCCAGTTTCTCCGGAGTGTTCTGGGATGTTCTGGACGTGCCGCTAGAGGACATCGCGCGAATCGAGGTGATCCGCGGCCCGGGCGGCACGACGTGGGGAGCGAATGCCGTGGATGGCGTCATAAATATCATTACCAAGAACGCTTCCGAGAGCCATGGAGGAATGGTAGTGACGGAGGCGGGAAATCTGAATCAAGGTTTTGGCACCGCACAGTATGGAGGAACTGTAGGCCAGAGCACGGATTATCGCATGTTTGCAAAATACTTCAATCAGGATCATCAGCCGAACGCCCCTGGTTCGGACGGAGGCGACGGCTGGCACTCCCTGCGCGGAGGATTTCGCAGTGACAGTAAATTGTCTGCTAACGATGAGTTGATGATCGAGGGAGATATCTACAGCGCCCGGGTCGGCAGCCTCAATTCCTTTATCAATTCGATCGCTTTGCCTGTTCCGCAGTTGAGTTTCGTCGCAGTGAACGCGACAGGCGGCGACATCCAAACGGACTGGCACCATCGCATCTCCGATCGGTCGGACACCAACCTGCAGGTTTCCTACGACACGTACGATCGCAACGATGTGCTGCGCGAAGACCGGCACACCTGGAGCGCCGACTTCCAGCACCACTTTGCCTGGGGCTCCAGACAAGACGTCGTCTGGGGTGTCGGATACCAATATTCGTCATCGAAGACGGATGGAAACCTCTTCATTTCGCTGGACCCTGCGAACTTGAACACACAGTTGCTCAGTTCGTTTATTCAGGACGAGATCAGCCTTATCCCGGACCGGTTGTTCCTGACGGTGGGGACGAAGCTGGAACACAACTACTACACCAGATTCGGACTGATGCCCACTGCCCGTGTCGCTTGGAATCTCGACGAGCACCAAATGGTGTGGGCCGCGATTTCGCGCGCGCTCCGCACACCGTCAAGCTTGGATGCCTCCCAGCAGATAGACGCGACCGGTTTCCTGGAGCCGAACGGCACGCCGGTGTTGGTCCGGACGGTCGGCAATCCCAACTTTCAACACGAAACGCTGATCGTCTACGAGGCAGGTTACCGCTCCCAGCTCTCCACCCGATTCTCCCTGGACATCGCCGCTTACTACAATTCCTATAATCATCTGCAAACGGAGGAGCCGGGCGCGCCCTTCCCCGAAACCGCGCCTCTGCCTGCTCATCTGGTTTTGCCGGTTGTGGCAGAGAACCTGATGTACGGCGAAACGCACGGGGTGGAGGTCTCTGCGAAATGGAAAATTGCAACGCGCTGGACCATCACTCCCGCGTTTGCGTTCGAACACATCTACCTCCATCTGGCGCCTACCAGTCTGGACACGACTTCAGTCGCGGCAGGTGAGGGTGACAGTCCACACTACTGGGCGCGCCTCGATTCCCACGTCAACCTGCCCGGCATTTATTCTTGGGACGCGACCGCGAACTTTGTGGACCGCCTCACCGCGCTCAACGTGCCGGCCTATACCAGCCTCGACACGCGATTGACCTGGCAGCACCAGGAACACCTGTCCATTAGTTTGGTCGGGCAGAATCTGGAGAACGACCGCCATCTTGAGTTCCTGAACTCCGGCGGCACGGGCCTCGAGACCGAGGTGAAGCGCAACGGATTCGTGAAGTTCACCTGGCGATTCTACCGTGGAGAAGTCACCGGCATTGTCGGCGTTGGCCGGGACATCACCGCGCGCCTGAAGGCCGAACGCGCTGTGCGGAAAGCCCGGGAAGCCGCAGAGGCAGCCAGCCGTGCCAAAAGCGAATTTCTTGCCAACATGAGCCACGAAATCCGCACGCCGCTGAACGGCATTATGGGCATGACCGACCTCGCGCTGGCCACCGACCTGACCGCGGGGCAGCGCGAGTATCTCGAAACGGTCAAGTTGTCGTCGGACTCCTTGCTGAATGTGATTAACGACATCCTGGACTTCTCGAAGATCGAGGCAGGCAAGATTGACCTGGAAGCCGTCAATTTCAGTTTGCGCGATTGCCTGGAAACCACCCTGAAGACTCTAGCATTGCGCGCCCACGAAAAAGGACTGGAACTTCTCTGCGAAATCGCGCCCGAAGTTCCCGAGGTGGTTGAAGGCGATTCCGGCCGCCTGCGGTAGGTCCTCGTGAACCTGGTCGGCAATGCGATCAAGTTCACCGATAAAGGCGAAGTGGCGCTGAGCGTCTGTCTGGCGGTTGGAGACGGCGACAATCGTCTGCTGCGCTTTACGATTTGCGACACCGGCATCCCTCCAGAAAAACAAAAAATGATACTTGATCCTTTTACGCAGGCCGATACCTCCACCACCCGGAAATACGGCGGGACCGGACTGGGCCTGACCAGCTCCTCACGTCTGGTGCATAGGATGGATGGCCGGATCTGGTTGGAAAGTGAACTCGGCCGCGGAACACAATTCCACTTCACGGTGCAGTTCAAACACGTCGGCGGCAGAACCCCCATCGAAACGATCGCTCCGCAGGAAATTCTGCGCGGCATTAAAGTGCTGAGCGCCGATGACAATGCGACGAATCGCCGGATTCTGGAAGCAATGCTACGGCGCTGGGACATGAACGCGAAGTCCGTGGAAAGCGGCGAGGAGGCACTCGCGGAACTCTCTGCCGCGGGCAAGTCCGCCAAACCATACACGCTGATTCTCACCGATATGCACATGCCCGGGGTGAACGGCTTCAAGCTCGTCGAGCGCATCCGGCAAATGCCGGAATTATCCACTGCCACCATCATGATGCTCACCTCTTCCGAATCTCGCGCAGACGCTGAGCGTTGCAAGGCCCTGGGCGTCTCCGCCCATTTGTTGAAGCCGATCCGGCAGTCGGAATTGCGCGAGGCCATCGCCCGTGTCGTCGGCGCGCGCGGCGAGGAGAACCCGCTTCCGCTGATCACACCTCACTCCGTCCCGGATCCCCAGGCCCCCTTCGAAGCCTTACGCATACTGCTGGCCGAAGACAATCTGGTGAATCAGCACCTGATGACGCGCTTGCTCGAAAAGAGAAGCCATCGAGTGGTGCTCGCGGCCGATGGCCGCGAAGCTCTGGCCGCGCTGGAAAAGGACAGCTACGAACTGGTCCTGATGGATATTGAGATGCCGGAGATGAACGGCATGGAGGCGACCGCCCGAATTCGTGAGAAAGAAAAAATCACCGGCAGACATCAGCCCATCGTCGCCCTAACCGCGCACGCCATGAAAGGCGATCAGGAGCTTTGCCTCGCGGGCGGAATGGATGGCTATTTGGCCCAGCCCATTCGCGCGCAAGAACTGGATCAGATCCTCGATCGGTATATCGGCCCCGGGGGGTGACGATCGTTAAGTGACAGGCGCGAGCATCTATCGCAATCCGGGGAGCTGAACTTGCCTATCTTCTTGACTCTGTAGGGGCGGGTCTCAGACGCGCCCCGACCTTAGCATCTCGGTGGGTTTTGGTGGTCGAATTCGGCGTTGCCTTTGAATTTGTAGCGGCGGTCTTCAGACCGCCAGCCTTCGCCTCCGTCTCGGAATCTTGGTAGGTCGTGGCTTTAGCCACGACATCAGCCTCACAAAATCGAGCGGCTTTACAGGTCGCGGAAAAAATCGAGTTTGTAGGCGAAATGAGTGCAGCATTTGTTGAGCAGTTCTGCTATGTAAGCAGCATGCGCGGACAC
>Ga0209655_10000867_pt1 | contig 11417 bp, 10 predicted proteins | sample BogFormECP03_OM2_FD_188236 | JGI IMG/M metagenome (GOLD analysis project Ga0209655, IMG submission 188236) | Bog forest soil microbial communities from Calvert Island, British Columbia, Canada - ECP03_OM2 (SPAdes) (version 2) | ecosystem: Environmental > Aquatic > Freshwater > Wetlands > Bog ...
CCGCCGCCACAATTTCGTGCACGCGCCGGATCGCCCCGTCGGTAGCTTCATCGCCGGGCGTAAACACCAGCTCCGCGCCGTACGCCTTGAGCATCTTCTTCCGCTCTGGCGACGCACTATCCGGCAAACACAATTTCACCGGATACCCCAGCGCCGCCCCAATCATCGCGTAAGCAATCCCGGTATTCCCCGAAGTGGCATCAATGATCGTCTTACCCGCCCGCAACGCCCCGCTAGCCAGCCCGGCCTCAATCATGCTAAGCGCAGGCCGATCCTTCACCGACCCACCCGGATTAAACCACTCCGCCTTGGCGCAAATCTCGATATTCCCCGCAGACGCCAGCTCCCGCCCGATGCGCTCCATCCGCACCAGCGGCGTATTCCCAATGCGCCCCAGCACCGACTCGCCCACGCGAATCCGTTGGCCCACTCCGCGATTTACCACCGGCAAACTCACCAATTACTCCCTCGCCTGTGTAGGTGCCGGACTTTAGTCCGGCCTGTTTCCTTGCCCGTTACATCTTTCTCTACAATAGCGATCCAGCCGCAACACATCAGGCACCGCTCAACATCATTCGATGCCTCTGCCCCATCCCAAGATATATAGCCCGAGTTTACCGCAACTTACAGAAATCACCCGCACCTTCATAGACAATTCGCCGCCGCGCCAAAGCGCTACCCAACCAGATCCCACTCCCATCCTCGTAACGCGCAAGCTAAGCCCTCAAACACACTTCCAATCGCAAAAAACCGCCGCTCCCCAAATACCGCCCCCAAATACCTCTTGACGAGACACGTGTATCTTTGTTAATATTCCTGCGTAGAATATTGCGCCCGCCCGTCTCGAAAGCCCCTGAGTCATCCCGGCGCCGAAACCCTGCCAAGGCCGTTAACCATCTAGGCAACATTTTGGCTCGCCAACTCTTTTAGAATGAACACTTGCAGAAGGTTGTGAAAACAAAGGAACTTTAACTACCTGTGTTTTCACAACCTTCTGAAAAACCCCTAGGGGGGTAGCCGGCATAGCTTTACAGAAACCCTCGCTTTCATTACTCTAATCGCCTATGTGGAATGTCGAAGATCGCTTCTCCTCTAAAGCCATTGAAAGCCTGGCCGCCCTGGGTTTTGCGGTTGGCAGCACCCGCGGTGTAGTCCGCGTCGAAAAATACGGCTGCGGCGCCGAATTCCGCCAAGGTACCGACGGCACCTTTCAGATGACCATCCTCCCGACCGTGATGCTCAAGGGCCAATTCACCCGCCTGTGGGACGCCGGCTACCAAAAGTTCCTGCTCACGGACGAAGGCGTCAAACTTCCGGCGCTCGCCGCTCATCTTGAAGGCTTGCGCAAATTCAACGAGGAACTGCGCACCGCCCTCGGCGTTCCCACGTTCTACAACGAAGCTCTGGGCTCGGTAAGCCAGGTGAGCGTTTACGACCGCGTCAAAGGCCGCACCGGCGACGTGCCAGACAAAACCGTCGGCGCCCACAGCCCCGGCGGCCATCATTAGCCTTCGCCTTTCCGGCCTTTGCACTTGTAGCGGCCGGGCTTTAGTCCCGGCGCTTTTTTGTAGCGGTCGCCTTGTGTTTGCTCTGACAGAGGAAGAGAGGCGGGCGCCTTTCGCGGCGATTCTAAACGCTTCGCCATTCCATACAACTCTCGGCGCAAAAGGACCTTCTCATGGCTAGAGTCATCGCGTTGATGGACGATCTCTTCTTTCAAATGAAACTCGCGGAAACCGCCAAACATCTGGGCATCGAAGTGAAAGTCGCCACCAATGGCGACGCGTTGCAAACCCTGCTCGACCCGCTGCCTAAGCTCGTGGTGATCGATCTAAACGCGCGCAGCAACCCGATCCTGGCCGTCCAGCAGCTGCGCCAAGGGCATCCCGAACTGCGCATCGTGGCGTTCCTCTCGCACGTGCAGCGCGATCTCGCCGCGCAGGCGCAAGCCGCCGGTTGTACGGAAGTGCTGCCGCGCTCGGCCTTTACGCAGAATCTTGCCGCGATCCTCGCCGCTGCCAAGGAATAGCAAAGACGAATGCCGCAGAAAGCCCATCGCGCACGCGCAAGCAATCAGTCGCCCGCACTGTTTTCAACTGCGCGAACACCTTTTTTCTTTCACGTGATTCGTTCTCTCGCGCTTCTTTCGATCGCGCTGCTCCCTACGCTCGCGTGGGCGCAAGAGTCCAGCTCCGTTTCCAGTCCCGCGGTGGCCAGCGGGCCCGCCGGAGCACTGAGCCAAACGCTTTCCGCCGCTTGCTCGCAATCACAAATCGAATTCGCCAAGTTTCTTACCGCGCGCAACAAAGAAGCCTTTGCCCGCATGACTCCCGCCGCGCGCATCGCGTTGATGAAGCGTTTCGTCCTGCTCAGCCAGCCGGGCACCGCCAGTACCACGCTCAACCCCTCGGGCCGACCGACGGTGCGCTGTGAAACCCCCGATGGCGCAGCGGAAATCCAAATCGGCGGCGCGGATCAGCAAGATAATCTTGCGTTCCTTCCGGTGGAGCTGCGCGACGCCACGGACATCGCCGGCAGCGACGTGGTGCGCGTCAACATGGGCCTGATCCGCGAAGACAATCAGTGGCGCATTCTCTCCATCGGCCTCGTGCTGCTAGACTTGCCCTCACTTGAATTGGAATGGAACTCTGCGGAAATCGGCGCCAACGAAAGCGCGGCGCTGGAAAACCTGAAGGCCGTCGCGCAAGCCATCGAAACCTACCGCAAGACGTACACGCGGCTGCCGAATTCGCTCGCGCAGCTAGGCCGCCGTCCCGACCCTCCAAGAACACCAAGCGGCAAAATTCCCGCCTCCAAAATCAACGATAAGCCCTCGGCGGAGTTTGCGGATCTGCTCGACGCGGACCTGGCGGCAGGAAAGAAAGACGGCTACGCCTTCCGCTACGTAATTCTCGGTGCCAGCAACCTCGGCGCCGTAGCGCAATATGAACTGGCTGCCTCTCCTTCGCCGTACGGCGAAGCCGGGCGCCGCTCCTTTTTTCGCGAGGCGAGCGGCCCCATCCACGCCGGCGACCACCATGGCGCAGTGGGCAGTGCAGCCGACCCGAAAATCGAATGATTGTGGCTCTAGCAGCCACGGCTAACTCCACGTCCTGGCTGAGGTTACCGATAAGCAACTCCCGCGTTGGTACTCTTGCCTCGCACTAAGCTTTCTCTCACACTTAGAACTGGGTCATTCCTTCTTCCCGCGCCGCTTTCGCGAGAAAGCTTTTTCTAAGCGTGCGCCCGCGAGGTCTCCAGAGGCTATGGAGACTTGCATGCCGGATCAACCGGCGGACCGTCGCGGAGCGCATCGGTTCGCCGTAGTCATGGACGCGGAAGCCACCGACCTGCTCACGCGGACGATGGTCAAGTTGCGCTGTTCGGACATCAGCATCAGCGGCTGCTATCTCGACACTCTAAATCCCATGGAAGCCGGCACTCCTGTTTGGGTGCGTCTCGTACACGGCCAGCACATCTTCGAATCCCAAGGCAAGGTCGCGTACATGGTGCCGCGGCTCGGCATGGGCGTGGCGTTCGCGCAACCTGTCCCTGCGGATCAAATGGCGGTGCTCAATGACTGGCTGGCGGAAGCCGGAGCATCCAGCAATCCGCAGCCTTCGCTGTTCGGCATCAGCGCCTCGCATTAGTTGATTCTGTGAATCGGCGCGGCAGTTCGCGTTTGTAACCTATCCCCGTTGACGCTACTATCATCAAACAGGCTCATGCGTACCCTTCCCGCACACTCTCGCGCGACTTTGCTGCTTTTGCTGGCCGCCTGTTTTCTGCCGCTTTCGGCCGAAGCGCGACCACAGAGCGATTCCATCTTCGGTCCATTGCCGGTTTTTGAGTTTCACAGCGGCTTCTGGATCAACCTGCATCACATGCTGTACCAGCAAGCCAAAGCCCTGCGCAATCCCTCCGAGCATCCGACGCCTGGCAAGTTCGCCCATTCGGTGCTCGATATCGCTTCCGAGCCGCATCCTGACCTAACTGCGAGCGAGCAGCGCACCTGGCAAGACGCCGTTAATTTTTACGCTGCCAATTATGCGGACCACGATTTGCTCTTTAGCACCGACCTGGTGATCCTGAAGAACCAGCTTGGCGACTTTGAAGATTGCGACGAACTCTCCGGCACAAAGAAGAAAACCTGCGACGCCGGATTGCCGCCCAACATTACGCATGTTCTCGAATCCGCGGGCGCCATCTATCGCACGCACTACTGGTCGGCGCACGATCGCGCCAACCGCCAATGGATCGCCCTCATTTCGCCGCTGATCCGTGAACAGGGCGTGGGCATCTCGGAGCGCCTGGCGGCCGCGTATCAAACCAAGTGGCCCAAGCCGAAAATCCGCGTGGACGTCTCGGCGTACGCGAACTGGGCCGGTGCGTACACCACGCTCGATCCGCTGCGCGTGACTATCTCCAGCCTCGATCCGCGCAATCAGGACACCGCGGCGCTCGAAGTTTTATTCCACGAAGCATCCCACGGCATCGCCGAACCTGTGGAACAAGCCATCGCGCGTGAATGCCGCCAGCGCGATAAGGCTATCCCGCGTGATCTCTGGCATGCTCTGGTTTCCTATACCACCGGCGAACTGATCCACTCCGCAATGACCAACGGTGGCAGGCTGGCCCCCGACGACGACGCCGTACCCGGCGGCGGCGCCACGCCCTACGCGGTTCGCGAAGGCCTTTACGCGCGCGGCTGGGACGACTATCTCAATCTGCTCTCGCGCTTCTGGCAACCGTACCTCGATGGCCACGCCTCCTTCGACGACGCCATCGCCCGCATGGTCTCTTCGCTGTAGTCGCGGTGCACCGCGATTCCTCTCATTTGCGATCTTCGGCGCCCGATTTGTCGTGCATCTCTGTCTAACACCAGGGAGAACGCGCATGCCTGCTGCAGAAAAATCATCATCCAACAAAAGGAAGTCTCGCAAGCACAAATACGGTCCTGCTGCCGCGAAGAGTGTGGCCTCAGCGCTACACCGCGAAAAGCGCGGCACACTCAAATCTGGTAAGGGCGGCAAAGGCGGCAGAGTGACTTCGCGCCAGCAAGCCATTGCGATCGGCTTATCGGAAGCGCGCGCGAAACGCGCAAAAGTCCCGCGCAAAAAAAAATTAAACTTTGGAATTTGTGCCTCAAGATGGGTGTTGTTTCGCCGACACGAACTAACGCGAATCGGCTCCGTGGTAGTCGTGACGGTTAACGCCAGGAAATGGGCGATTCCGGGATTGGTTGCGACCGGGATGACTACGCGCTAAATGAGACTCCGCCAGAACTGGACGCGCCCGACTGCAGGCCGTTGCTTTGCGCGAACTGCTGAAAGTCCGCTTGCAAACTGGTGTACGCCGTCTGCGCTAGGGTGAGATTGCCGGCCTGCAGGGCTTGCCCCAACTGGCTGAATAGCTGAGTGACTGAGTTCGGCTGGCCCTCGCTGTTGCCGCTACTTCCCGTGCCTCGCAAATGGCGAGGGTGTTGCGTCTGCCCTGGCGCGGCCTGCGTTTTGAAGTCCTGCTGAATCGTGGAGTAGTCCTGTTGTGCGGCCGTAAGATTTCCTGCTTTCAGATCCTGCGCAAGTTGCTGGAAGGCTTGGGTAACCGGATTGCCGGATTGCGCCGAAGAAGAAGCGGCGCCTGCCTGGGGCGCATTCTGCTGCAAAGCGGCAAAGTCAGACTGCGCGGCGGAGAGATTCCCCGATTGCAAATCCTGCCCCAGTTGCTGAAACTCCTGCTTCAACTTCTGCGCCGTAGTCTGCGCGCTTTGCGCGTTGAACAAATTGCTGCTCAAAATCCCGGTAATCGACATTACGCTCTCCTCCGAACGTGCTTGCGGCATCTGGAGTATCGGCAATTGCGCGGCCAACTCTAGCGCCGCGACGATCACCTGAGGAATCAAGCACTCCTCGTGCCATTCACATTTTTCGCACTCTTCCTAAGTACCTTCATCCGAGTGCCTTAGTGGGAGACGCGCAACAGAAATCAGCGTCCCCCTGCGGCTTCTAGGCAAAGCCGGCTCGCTAACCGGCAATCTTTGCCGCCTGATTTCGCCGGTCCGCGAGTTCGCTCGACACTCTCTATTGGACACACTCCATTGACCGCGTTTCGTCGAACGACTAACATCGTAATTTCAACGATAAACCGTGATCAATCAAACCATCGCTCATTACAAAATTCTCAGGAAACTCGGCGGCGGCGGCATGGGCGTCGTCTACGAGGCCGAAGACTCCAAGCTCGGCCGGCGCGTCGCGCTCAAATTTCTTCCCGAAGAGACCAATCGCGATGCCCAGGCGCTGGAGCGCTTTTTGCGCGAAGCCCGTTCGGCCTCGGCGCTCAATCATCCAGGCATCTGCACCATTTATTCCATCGAAGAAAATGAGGGCGTGACGTTTATCGCCATGGAGCTGCTGGAAGGCCAATCGCTGGACAAATCGCTGGCGGTTGGCGAGTGTCCCATTCCGCGCACCGTCGAGGTGGGCATCCAACTTGCCGACGCGCTGGACGCAGCGCACAAAAAGGGTATCGTTCACCGCGACATTAAGCCCGGAAATATTTTCATCACGGAGCGCGGCACGGTGAAAATTCTGGATTTCGGCCTCGCCAAGCTCATCGTGAATCGCGACGATTCCATGCACGGCGAAACCATGACGGATCCGCGCCCGCAACTGTTGACCTCTCCCGGCACCGCCGTCGGCACCATCGCGTATATGTCTCCGGAGCAGGCGCGCGGCATGGAACTCGATGGCCGCACGGATCTTTTTTCCCTTGGCGCGGTGCTCTATCAAATGGTCACCGGGCGGCACCCGTTTCCCGGTTCGACCAGCGCCGTGGTGTTTGACAACATCCTGCACAACGCTCCGGTAGCGCCGGTCACGCTGCGTCCCGGACTTCCCGCGGAGTTCGAGCGCATCCTGAATAAAGCGCTGGAAAAAGATGCGGAGCTGCGCTATCAGGTGGCCGCGGAGCTGCGCGCGGACCTGAAGCGGCTGCAGCGCGAACTAGACCCAAGCCGGCTGTCTTCCGGATCGTCGCAGATCGTTACGGCGGCGCAAGGCGCGCTAACGACGCCAGCGCCGACGCCTTCCGGCGGAGTTCCGGCGGTCAGCGGAAGCAACGCATCGCAAGCTCCAGCGAAAACCGGCAGTTCCGCGCTGCTGCGCGCGGCCGGCGAAAATAAACTCGGCAGCGGCATGTTTCTGGCGGTCGCGGCGGTGGTGCTGGCGGTGGCCGGCTTTGGCGGCTATACGCTGTTGCAGCGCACGCGGCACACGCCGTTTGAAAAAGTGTCCATCGAAAATCTCACCAACAACGGCAAGGTGTCGCGCGCCGCGCTCTCTCCCGACGGAAAGTACTTACTGCATGTGATGCAAGAGAATGGGACGCAATCCCTGTGGCTGCGGCACATTCCCACCGGCAGCAACACCCAAGTGGTGGCGCCGGCCGCCACGCGTTACACGGGACTAACTTTTTCTCCGGATGGAAATTACATTTACTTCGTGCGACGCGAGGAATCGGACGAGGACATCGACATGCTGTACAGTTCGCCGGTGCTGGGCGGAACACCGCGGCTGGTGCTCAACGACATCGATAGCCCAGTGGCCTTCGCGCCGGATGGACAGAAGTTCGCGTACCTGCACGAACATGGCAGCTCGCTGGCCACGGATCTTTTTGTGGCGCACAGCGACGGCACGCCCGATCACGCAATTTTTGAGCATCGCCCGCTGCGCTCGGACGGCAACACGCTGGCGTGGTCGCCGGACGGCAAGACCATCGTGATTCCCGTGGTGCAGCCCACGGACAAAGATCTGTCCGGGTATATGACGGTGGACGCGGCCACCGGCAAGAGCGGGCTCGTCGGTGCCGCGAGCGACAAACTTTTCTACGAGCCTTCCTGGTTTCCGGACGGCAGCGCCATATTGACGAGCGTCTCCACGAGCGATACGGGTTTTCTGCGGCGGCAGATCGGCATGATCTCGTATCCCGACGGAAACTTCCGGCAATTGACCAACGACACGACGTACTATTCGCACGTCTCGCTCGCGGCCGATGGGAAAACCATCGTGGCGATACAATCCGACCCACGTTACGAAATGCAGATTGCGTCGGTGGCAACGCCGGACGTGGTGCATAAGGTTAATTTTTCGTCGAACGTCGGCTATTTGGGGTGGGATTGGACGGAAGGCGGGAAGATTCTGGTGGCGCAAGGGCCGGATATTCGCGAGGTCGATCCGAATGGCGGCGAGACGGTGATCCTTTCGGATGCCAAGCATCCGCCGGACCGCGTGTCCTCCTGCGGCAAATACATCATTTTTCGGCCGATTGGCCGGGCTACTGCGACCTCCGTCAATTTGTGGCGCGCGGACACCAACGGTGCAAATCAAAAGCAGCTCACCTTTGGTTCCAATCAAAACGCTCCGATTTGTTCGCGCGATGGCAAGTGGCTGTATTACGTGGACCTCGGAGAGAAATCGGGTGTGATCAAGCGCGTATCGACCGAGGGCGGCAATCCCGAGACGATTGTGGACACGGGAAATTCGTGGTTCAGTTTGTCGCCGGATGACAAAACCATCTTGACCGTCGAGGAGCGCGACTCCGACCATAAAACGTTGCTGACGATGTACGCCATTGGCACCAAGGAAAAACACATCATGGATGCGGATCCCCGCTCGGAACTGAGTTGGGTGTTTATGCCGGATGGAAAAAGCCTGGCTTACGTCGTGCGGGAGAAAGGCGTCGACAATTTGTGGGTTCAGCCGCTGGACGGCTCGCCCAACAGGCAACTGACGCATTTCACTTCCGAGTTGATCGCCACCTACGATTTTTCTTTGGACGGATCGAAGATTGCCTTTGATCGCGGGCACACGGAATCAGACGCCATTCTGCTGCGCGACACTTCGCACTGATGCGCAGAAAGAGCCAGGTCGATTCGGAACTACCCGACGACCGTTCTTCTCTGTGTCCTCTGCGTACTCTGCGTTAAAAGCCCTTCGCGGCTGATTTGAAGGACAACGCTAGTTGTTGCCTGTGCTTTTGCCGCCGGGTTTGGACTGGGGAGCGTTGTTCGGTATGAACGCGGGATTCGGTCGCGCGAAATAACCCTGCCGCGCGCGGACCTGGTAGCCTTTATGTTCCGGAACATCGATGCGAATCTTGTGGTAACGCCCGTCCAGCACCCCATTGGTCGGCAAATAGGCGATCGAATACTGGTTTCGTAGCTCGTCGCCGATGTCTTGAAACGATTGGTCCAGGTCATCCACGCGATACGGAAAAAATGCCCGGCCGCCCGTTTCTTCCGCCAGGCTCAGCAGGATTTTGTCGTTGTCGGTGAGGTGATATTTCAGGCTGCCGCCGGTGGCTTCGTCTTTTTGCGTGGTGGAAACCCATTCGGTGTTCGTGCTGATGGTGTAAATCACCACGTCGGTGATCTGGGCCATTTCGATGGCTTCCGAGCGCGTGTGCAGAGACAGATTGTCGTCGCCATCGCTAATCAGGATCATCACGCGGCGCACCACGTCCGGCTCATCGCCCGCGGGCCGCGGCGGATGGCTCAGTTCATTCTTGCAGGCGGTGTAGATCGCGTCATAAATCGCGGTGCCGCCGCCGGCTCTGGTCTTCACAATCTGATCCCGCAGCTTCCCGGTGTCTCCGGTGAAGGCTTGCAGAATTTGCGGCTCGTCATCGAAGGTCATGATGAACGCTTCGTCTTTGTTGCGGCGCAGCACGCTGTATAAAAAGTTGACGGAGGCGTCTTGCTCGAAGCGCAAGCGATCGCGAATGCTGTTGGAAGTGTCCAGCAGCATGCCGATGCGCAGGGGCAGATCGGTTTGCTTGCTGAAAAAGCGAATGTCCTGATGCACGTTGTCATCGAAAACCTGAAAGTCCGGTTTATCCAGTTCGGGGACCAGCTTGTTGCGGCGATTTAATACGGTGAAGAGCACGTCGACAAGGTTCACCGAAACGCGCAGCCCCTGCCCGGCGCCAGGTGTAGCGGTTGGAGCTTGCGCATCGGGCGGAGGCGATGGTGGCGCCGGCTGTTGCGCACTAAGCGAGCTACAGAGTAGGAAAGTACCAAGGAAGGCCAATGGGCAGAGCCGCGCGCGTCGCATGACCACGATTATAGGTAGGCGACGAGAGTAGCGTCAATCGCCGCGGGATCTTCGTGCGAGACCTTCGCGAGTTGCCGCAGGAAGTCGTGCAACATTTTGGGAAGCGGCGCGCGCACTTCAATCCACGCGCCGCTGCGTGGCTGACGAAACGCCAGTTTGGCGGCGTGCAGAAAATTTCGCTCCAGAGGCTCGAGCGCGATGTTGCCCACGTGCAAACGGGACGCGGCGCCGTAGAGCGTGTCGCCCACTACGGGATGCTTGAGCGCGGAGAAATGGACGCGAATCTGGTGCGTCCGCCCGGTGTGCAACTGCACTTCGAGCAGCGTGGTGTCCGCGATGCGCGCCAGCGCCCGCCAATCGGTGCGCGCCTCCCGGGCATTCTGCAGAATGATGCTGCGCCGCGTGGTCATGCGCGTGCGCCGCATAGGATCGCGGCTGATGGCCAGTTCGATGCGGCCGCTTGCTTCGCTGAGAGTTCCTTCAACGAGCGCCAGATAAGTTTTTTTTACCACGCGCTGGCGAAAATCTTCCGCAACTTTAGCGTGCGCAAAATCATTTTTGGCGACGAGAATCGCGCCCGAAGTATCTTTGTCCAGCCGGTGCACGATTCCCGGGCGCAAGAGATCCGCGGATTGCGAAAGTCCCTGCCCGCGCCCTAGCAACGCATTCACCAGCGTGCCGCTGGGATTTCCCGCTCCGGCGTGCACGGTCATCCCCGCGAACTTGTTGATGACGATCACGTCGTCGTCTTCGTACAGTACGTCGAGCGGAATGTTTTCTGCTTGCGCGGTCATCGGCGCGCGGGGCTGCTCTTCCACGCTGATGCGCTGGCCATCGTGCACGCGCGAAGAGCCTTTCGCGGTGCGTCCTTCGACCAGCACCAGGCCGGCCTCGATCAACTCTTGCGCGCGCGTGCGGCTCAGCTCGGGGCAATGCGCGGTCACGACCCGGTCCAGCCGTTCGCCTACGTCGTCCGCCGCTGCCGTGAAAAAAGTTGTGCGCATGTGCATGTCACTGAGAAATTTTGGGTTTCGCGCAACGCCGCCGGAATTCAGACGCTCTTGCTTGAAGGAACCGTGGCCGCGCGCGAAGCAAACAGCACATCCAGAATCAGCAGCGCGGCGCCGATCGCGATGGCAGAATCCGCCACGTTAAATGCCGGCCAGCGATAGGCGCCCAGCCACACTTCAAAAAAATCCGTCACCGCGCCGTGTACGATACGGTCGGTAACGTTTCCCGTGGCGCCGCCCAGCAGCAACGCGAGGCCTGCCTCGCTGGCCGTCCCGCCGCTGCGATTGGCCACCAGCA
>Ga0209655_10000868_pt1 | contig 11411 bp, 5 predicted proteins | sample BogFormECP03_OM2_FD_188236 | JGI IMG/M metagenome (GOLD analysis project Ga0209655, IMG submission 188236) | Bog forest soil microbial communities from Calvert Island, British Columbia, Canada - ECP03_OM2 (SPAdes) (version 2) | ecosystem: Environmental > Aquatic > Freshwater > Wetlands > Bog ...
GGGCGCAAGCGCAGCGCTTCTTGAAATTCGCGTTCGGCGCTGGGGACATCGCGCAACGCCGCATAATCCTGCGCCATCATCTGATGAGCGCGCGCGGAATCCGGGAAGCGGTCTTCGAGCTCGTCAAAAACTTGTTTGGAGAGCAAGCCGGCAGCCCTGCCGTAGTAATACAACAGGTCGGGATCATTCGGATTTTGCGCCAAGGCTTTTTGCAGAACCGGCACAGCCTCCGCCAATTTTCCGGCTTCGAGCAGAGCGATGCCCAGCGCATCCTCAGCATGCGCTTTCTCCAGGTGGGGAATCGCTTCGTTGGCATAGCCCTGCGCGAGCAGCGCGTACCCTAGCAGCCGGTGAGCGCCTTCGAGATTGGGGCTGAGCTCGACGGCTCGCTTCAGCGGCGGAATGGCGGATGCATAATCGCGCTTCGCGATGTAGATGTCACCCAGATCGACGAACGCGATAGCCAGCTTGGGATCTAGTTCGGTGGCTTTCTGAAACTCGGTCACTGCTGCGTCCAACTGCCCGCCCTTTTCCGCTTCCACTCCGGCGTGCAGATGTTGCAGAGCCGGCGACGGCGACGCCTGCAGCGCGAGCAAAAGCGAAAGTAACCCGCCGCTCATGATTTCTCCGGCTCGCGGACTTCTAGAAACTGATCGGCTTTCACGTTTTCAAGAATTTGATGGGCGCCGGAGGGCCAGTGAACTTCGACCTTCGCAATTTCAGCGGCTCCAAGCCCGAAATGCAAGCGCTTGTCGCTGGCCGAAATGTAGCTGCCGGCGGTGGTCGCGAATCGCACCTGACCATTCACCAGCACGCGCGCGCCGAGTCCATCGCGGTTACTGCGTGTTCCACGCAAGGAGATCGAGAGCCAATGCCCAGCGCCGCCGTGATTCATCAGCACCAGAGGCTCGCCGCCGAGCGAAGTAACCACAACATCCATCCAGCCATCGTTATTCAGATCGCCGAAGGCAGCGCCGCGGCCGGCAATTGCAGATGTAATTCCGGAATCGGCGCGCTCGAAGCGGCCATTGTGATTGAGCGCCAGCAGCGGCGGCTCTTTGTAATGCAGCATGTGGTCAATCGCTTCCACATTGTCCAGCACGTGGCTCTGCGCAACGAACAGGTCCTTCCAGCCGTCGTTGTCGAAATCCTCGAAGCCCACGCCCCAGCCTGAGCTTGCGGCAGAGAGCAGGCCCAACCCGGCCTGCAGGCTGCGGTAGCTGAACGATCCGTTGCCGTCGTTGTGAAAGAGCGCGTAAACCTCGCGCGGCAGCACTGTAACCAAAATATCGGGCCGCCCATCGTTGTCGTAGTCTTGGAAGACGGTGCCCATGCCCGAAAGCGGCTTGCCATCGGCGGTGAGCGCTGTGCCGGCTTCGAGGGCGCGTTCGGTGAACGTGCCGTCGCCATTATTGTGAAAGAGAAACTGGCGCATGCCGTCGTTCGAAACGAAAATATCGGTGAATCCGTCGCCATCGTAGTCCGCAAACGATACTCCCAGCGAGCGCCCTTTGAGAGAGGCAATGCCGGAATGCTGGCTCACGTCTTCGAATGTGCCGTCGCCGCGATTGCGGTAAAGGATATTGGTCGTCGAAGGGAATTCGGCGGGCGGGCAGTACGTCTGCCATTCATTGCCGCAAATCTTGCTGTGCTGCGTGTCCCAGAGCATGTAGCGCGTGACGAACAGGTCGAGGTGGCCGTCGTTGTCGTAATCGAAGAAGCCAGCGGAACAGCTCCAGCCTCCGGCCTCAACGCCTGCCTTCGCGGTTACGTCTGTGAATGTGCCGTCGCCATTGTTGTGGTAAAGCGTATTTTTTCCGTAGTTCGTTATGTACAGGTCGGGGAAGCCGTCGTTGTCGTAATCGCCGACCGCCACGCCCATGCCGTAGTTGCCATCGCCGGCGTTAGCCAGTCCGGCCTCCTTGGTGACGTCCGTGAAGCTGCCATCTGGATTCTGCCGGTAGAGGCGATTCCAATTGCGCGGATCGTGGCGGTCGAAAGTTTCCGGCGAGTGCATGGGATTGGTAAGCTGCCCACTATTCACCAGAAATATGTCGAGCAGTCCGTCGTTGTTGTAATCGAAGAGCGCCACGCCGCCACCCATAGTTTCGATCAGGTATTTCTGGGGCGTGGGCGAATTCACGTGGTTGAAATCCAGACCGCGTGCATGCTTCACGTCAAATAGCGAGGAGGTCGCAGGCAGGGCAATGCCCATAGAGGCGAACGTCTCCAGAAAATCGCGTCGCGTGATCCGGCGGTTCATTCGATCTTTCGCGGGCTCCTGTGGGGCAATTGCAAGGTTAGCAGAAGTCGCGCGCAGGCGCATGGCAGGTGTGAAGCTCGCGGAAGCAACTCCGACCATCGTGGTCATGCCGACCAGCTTTTCCGCGGACTCGAAGCAGAGGGATTCCGATTGTCAGAGCCGATTGCACAAATGCTTAGCTGAGGATGTCTTCTGGAAGTTGGAAGAACGAAAGGTGAATGCCGGGGGGAGGCATCCACCTTCGTTTGACTCACGCGCTAGAACAGGAACTTCAGAGCGAACTGAATCAGGCGTGGATTGTTAAGTTGGCTGTTCACGAGCCCAAAGCTCGTGTTGTTCGTTGCCCCCAGACCGACGTTATTGCAGCAAGCGGTGTTCGGTGGGCCAAACTGAACGCGATTGAAGGTGTTGAAGAACTCCGTCCGGAACTGCAGGCCGAGCTTGTTCTCCGGGCCGAAGTTCGTCGTCTTGAACAAGGCGAAGTCCCAGTTGTTGATCCCCGCACCGCGCATCGTGGGATCGACGCGCGACTCGTCGCCGAAGTCCCAAGCTGACGCCGCGAGAGAACCGCCTGGAGGGGCGAAGCAGTTCACGTTGAACCAAGCAAACCCCGCAGAAGTAGGCTGGACGTTCGTGCTCTTGTTGCATCCTGGTACAACGTTCGGGCGCAGAGCGAAGTTTTGTGTGAAGCCCGCGCTCGACAGAGGCGTGGACGCGCCGTACGAAATTGGCAGAGGGAAGCCCTTCTGAAAGGTGGTGATGCCGTCAACACCCCAGCCGGAAACGACCTTGCCCATGACCCCGGAAACGTCGGACATGTACCTCTGGCCGTGACCAAAGGGCAGGTCATAGACATAGCTGATCACGAGACGCTGGGAGACATCTTGTGAGGAGAGTGACCTGTCTGCCTTAAGGTTGTTCCAGTCCTGAGGCTGGCCGACGCCGGTTTCCAACCAGGTTGTTAGCGTATCCGTGTTGCTTAACAACTTAGCGTTGGTGTAGGCGGCCAGGAAAGTCCCACCATCCTTGAACCTCTTTGTGGCTGTCAGTTGGAACGAGTTATAGTTGCTGCCGCAGCAGCCATCCCCGACAAGGGACATGCCGCTATACTCGGGATAAGGTCGATCCAACTGACCGGCCAAAATCGTCGCGTTTGACGTCGGATTCAACCCGCTTACAGTCGTAATCCCCTGGAATGGGTTTGGAATCGCGGTAGTGATTGTGACCGGCAGACCCGCTAGGGATTGTTGCTCTGCTTGTTGGTAAAACGAGTCGGGAATATTGTTGATGGAAACGTTATTTGAACTCGACAGATGCACGCCTCGGGAGCCGGCGTAAGCGGCGTCAACGAAGATCCCCCCAGGCAGTTCCCTCTGGATGTCCACATTGAACTGTTGCACATATCCCGGTGAATAGGCACGGTAGGGAGCCTCAAAAGGGTTACCACCAGCATCAAACTGCGAAACATTGCCCGACCTGGTAAGCGGAACACTCAGACTCGGGCCGAACGGTCCGTTGGTCGGGCAAGCCAGCGTTCCTGAGGGTGACTGGGGGCTGGCGACTCCCGGCGTAAACGCGCAGTTCGTCGCCGTTAGCGTGCTGTTGGGACTGATGCCGCCATTTGTGCTTGCGACCCACAGAGTCGAAGACGTGTTGATCGGGTCGTTGCTGGGGTTCATGTTGAACAGCACCCAGTTCGGAATAAAGAAGATGCCGTAACCCGCGCGAATGACCGTCTTCTGGTCCCAGCTATAAGCGACGCCGATGCGAGGCATGAATTCCTTCTTGTACAGGGGCACGGCGGTCCGCCCGGGGTTAATGCCGGTGCCAACGAAGAAGATATCGCCCGGGCACGGGCTGCCGAGAACCCCCTGCCCAATGCCAGGTCCAGAGGTAATTTGGCTGCAGCCAGTAACCGTGTGGTTCACAGCGGACGGATCCCAATACGTAGATAGGTCATGGCGCACCGACCAATTTCCGGGCAAATCATAACGCACACCGTAGTTGATCGTTAGCTTCGAAGTGGCTCTCCACGTATCTCCAAAGAAAAAGCCCCGATACGTCTCTTTTTGCGCCACCAGCGCCGGGATCTGCGCTTCACCGTAATTGTGGTTGAACACACTTCCCTGATTCAGGCCGTATCCCAGCAGGAAATCGGCGAACGAAATGCCGCCTGTTCCGCCGGAAACGGCATTGCTGTTCGTCCAGCTGCCATCAAAAGCGAAGGCGCCGCTGGCGATGTTCGTCTGCGCGTAGTTGTCGTAGGTCTCTGTCAGCTGGCCGCCAAACACCCAAGTGTGACGCCCCTTGATCCACGTCAGGTTGGGCGAGACGTTGACCTGCGTATCGTGGTCGGTGATGAAGCTTTGGCCTTGCGAGCAAGTAACGGTCGGGTCCTGCGGCGAGAAGCAGGGCGTGAACGGCGACCGGGAAGCGGCGGGAATTTGGGTATTGTAAAGCGCGGGCCAACCGTATTGGGTTAAATCAAAATCCGAGTTCGTCGGCGTACGGGCGTAATGGAACCGGGTGCCGCTGCCAGAGATGGACAGAATCAGATCAGGCCTGATTGTGTAGCTATAGTTTATCACCGCGGCGTTGGTCTGATACGTTTCCGCACAACGGTCAGCGCACAACCCCGTTCCGAACGGATCCGTTGGCAGGTCCAGCAAGTTAAAGAAGTTGTAGCGGGCAAAAATATGTTGGTTAGCAGTGATGTTCTGGTCGACACGCGCCACATATTGATTGGTATTTCCGCCGGCGGGTGTAGCCTTCGAGAAGTTATTGACTTCAGCGCTGTTGGTCGGCAGCGGAATGAATTTCAATTCCAACTGAGCTGCGGGATTAATTACGGGAATCGTGTTGCCTGCGAACTGCGTCCGATTGCAATCTGCCGCCACCGTTGGATTCGCAAGGCATGTTGCGCTCACGCTGAGCGGATCGTAAATGGGAACGTCCGCCGGGAACACGCCGGTTCTCTCTCCAACAGTGGGTATCGTGGTCGTAAATACCGAGGATGCGCGCTGACGGTATCCGTCATAGGCGAAGAAAAAGAAGGTATGGTCTTTGATTATCGGGCCGCCAAACGTGCCGCCGAATTGGTTCTGCACGTAGGGAGGATTCGAGGTGTCAAAATACGGAGTAGCATTCAGAACCTTGTTGCGCAAATATTCGTAAGCTTCGCCGTGATATTGGTTCGTCCCGCCCTTGGTGCTCAAGTTGACGATGCCGCCGGAGAACTTGCCCCATTCCGGCCCCAGGTTGTTGTACTGCACCTTGAATTCCGCGACCGCGTCCTGGTCGGGAATAAGAACCGGCAAGTTGATGTAGCCGATGTTGACTGGCTGGCCATCAATGTACTCGGCGCTCTCATTACCGAACGAACCGCCGACCTGGTAATTGCCCCAGCTGAAAGGGTTCTGGCCGACCTGCGAGGAGCCAGCCCCACCCTGCGCGATGGCGGCGGGAGCAAGCGTGATCAGGTTGAAAACGTTGCGGCCATTGAGGGGAATTTCGTTGGTTTGGCGTTCGTCGATCACCTGACCGAGCGAAGTACTGGTCGGCGTAAGTAGCGGAGTTTCCGCGGTGACTTCCACAGTCTGGTTGACCGCGCCGACTTCCATAGTGGCGTCAATGCGGACCGCCTGTTGTACCTGCACGACTACGGAGTCGCGTTTGGTGTGCTTGAAGCCGGCCTTCTCAAAGTCCACGCGATATTCGCCGGGATTCAAGTTCACGAATTGATATAGACCGTCCGAGCCGGTGGTATATGTCTGTTTTGCAGCGGTGCCTATGTCCGTCAGCGTAACCTGCGCGTCGGGTACCGCGGAGCCTGAGGCGTCAGTGACAGATCCCGAAATGGACCCGAAGGTGGACTGCGCCGACAGCGGCGAGCCCAGGAGCATGGCGGCAAGACACAGGGAAATTCCCAAAGCGAGCGCAGCTAGAATCCGAACACACGACTTATTCATGAGAATATCTCCTCCCCCAAGAGAAGCGCATTAGGCCCACCCGGCCTACGCTACAAAGTTGGTGACACCGCTAGGTACGCGGACGGGAAATCACGTTAGAGATCGCCCCATGATGACCAACCGAGTTGCGCACACCAAGACACACCCCTACAGACGCTCGAGCCACCCGGAACAAAAAGCTCTGTAGATACAACCCATTGATTTTTTCGATACCACCCAGCTGCGCAGCATTTAGCTTCAAGTGCCATGTTCTTGTCAAGATAAAAATAACGATTTTCTAAAGACATTTGGTCAGAATGCACAAATGGGCCATGACGCGCATAGCATTTCGCAGTATTATGCTGCGGGGCAGACGTGCCCTTCATCCCCTGCGCGAATGTCCTGGCTATTGATCGCGCGCGCAGCTCGGTTTGTTTTTCTGCCGGAAAATTTTTAAAGAGACAGCCCCATGGAAAGCCGTAGCCAGAATCAGGGCGGCCGGAAGCTGCGCGTCGTCACGCTGAAGTCGGTGGCCGAGCATGTAGGACTCACGCCCGGTACTGTTTCGGCAGTATTGAACAACTCTGCAGCGGCTCGTTCCGTGCCGGAACGTACCAAGAAGCGTGTTGTGGCCGCGGCGCGGGAACTGAATTACCGCCCAAATTATTTGGCGCGCTCGTTGCGCGTGCAGCGCACTTACACCATCGGAGTGATCACCCGAGATCTCGGCGACGCTTATGCGGCGATGATCATCAGTGGCATCGAGCGTTATCTTCGGCAGCACAGTTTTTTCTTTCTGACGGTCGCTCATCACAACGACAAGAAATTGCTGGACAGTTATTCGCATATTCTTTTGCAGCGCGGAGTGGAAGGGCTGATTTCCGTGGACACTTTGCTCGGTGAAGCCATGTCTTTGCCCACGATCGCGATTGCCGGTCACCGCGCTGTGGAGGGCGTCACCAATATTCTTCTCGATCATCGCCGCGGGGCCCTGCTGGCGCTGCAGCATCTGTTCGAACTGGGCCATCGCGAAATTGCGTTCATGAAGGGGCCGCACTACAGTTCGGACTCCACCGATCGCTGGAAGGCCATTTTGCACGTCGCGCAAGAACTCGGGATCGCGGTGCGGCCCGAGCTCACGATTCACTTGGAAGGCGACTTGTCCACCCCGGAAGTGGCCTATCCTGCAACTAAGGCGTTCCTAAACAGCCGGAAATTGCCATTCAGCGCGCTGTTTGCGTTTAACGACAATTCCGCTTTGGGCGCCATCAGCGCCTTCCAGGAAGCCGGATTGCATGTCCCGAACGATATTTCTGTCGTCGGCTTCGACGACATCAAGATGGCTCCTTACAGCAATCCGCCGCTGACGACGGTGCGGCAGCCTCTGCTGAAGATGGGGGAAATCGCCGCGCGGTCGGTGCTTAGCCAGATCAAGAACAGCGAGGAGTATGTGGCGGAAATACTGATTGAGCCGGAGTTTGTGGTGCGCAAATCAACAGGGAAAGCGTCTTTGCAGTTGGCACCATGTAGTACAGAATTGCAGAGCGCCTAGTTGGCAGCGTTACCAGTCCAAACGGAATAATGGGAGAGCCCTGACGCGATGTCCATAGCCAATTCGAACGTTGCCCCCGCAGCCCCAGCTGTGCCCACCTCCACCGACAAGCCTGCCATGGCCATGGTGACCACCCTCTTTTTCATGTGGGGATTTCTCACGTGCCTCAACGACATTTTGATTCCCCACTTGAAGGCTATCTTCGATCTGAGTTACGCCAAAGCGATGCTCATTCAGTTCAGCTTTTTCGGGGCGTACTTTGTTTTTGCGCTGCCTTCGGGGAAATTGATCGAGTGGTTTGGCTACAAGAAAGCAATGGTGGGCGGCCTGTTGACGATGGGATTGGGCGCGCTGCTTTTTGTACCGGCAGCGAGCGCACCTTCCTTTCCGCTGTTTCTCACCGCGCTGATTATTCTTGCCGCAGGCATTACCATTTTGCAGGTCTCCGCGAATCCGTATGTCGCCGTGTTGGGCCCGGAGAAAACGGCGTCGAGCCGCCTGAATCTGACGCAAGCCTTCAACTCGCTCGGCACGACTCTGGCGCCTTGGTTTGGCAGCCTGCTGATTCTGAGCGGAGCGCCTGTGGCCTTGGAAGTCATGCGGAAAATGTCTCCCGACCAGCTCCATGATTACCGTATGGAGCAAGCATCTTCCGTCAAGCTTCCATATCTCGGTTTGGCAATTGCGCTATTTTTACTTGGCCTCGTCATTGCTAAATTCAAGTTGCCGGTCATCTCCTCGGTGGAACCACATGGAAAAGTTCACGACTCGATCTGGAAATATCCTCGATTAATCATGGGCGCGGTTGCGATTTTCGTCTATGTGGGCGCGGAAGTGGCGATTGGAAGCATGCTGGTGAACTACATGAGTCAACCGAACATTGGAAACATCTCTATCCAGCTTGCTGCGAAGTTTGTTTCGCTTTATTGGGGCGGCGCGATGATTGGCAGATTCATCGGATCGGCTGTGCTGCAGAGAATCCGCACCGGAACAGTTCTGGGATTTTCCGCGCTGATGGCCTTTTTGCTGGTCGGGCTCTCCATGGGCAGTTTCGGACACTTGGCGATGTGGAGCATTCTCTTCGTTGGCTTTTTCAATTCGACGATGTTTCCCAGTATTTTCACTCTCTCCATCGAGGGCCTGGGACCGTTGACGGGCAAAGGCTCCGCTCTGCTGGTCTGCGCCATTGTGGGCGGCGCGATCATTCCAGAGCTGCAGGGCGTGCTTGCGGACCGCATCGGCATCCATCACGCGTTCATTTTGCCCGCGCTGTGCTACCTCTATATAGCGTCCTTCGCGTTCAAGAATAATGAGCCGCATGGTGAGGCGCCTGTACATTCCTAGCCCGGGCACGGGCTGGACGGACGCCGGCCATCTTTCGCCTCCGGCGCGCGTTCGCTGGAATTCCTGTTTTCTCGCTTCCTAATTCGTGTACATTGCTTGCCGTCGCGCGGCGATTGCATTGCGTGCGCCGCAGACCGCCGCTGAACGCGGGGAGCTTAGAGCCACAGGTTCGCAACAAACGGAGCGGGCTATTCGGACATGACCTCGGATTCGTTCTCGATCGGAATTGATTTTGGAGGCACGAACCTGCGGCTGGCGGCATACACTCCCGCGGCGGGATTTCTGGAAACGATTCAGATGCCGACGCGGCTGAAGGCCGGTCGGGACGCCGTGGTGGCGGATATGTCCGCAGGTATTCGCAAGCTCCGCGACACGTATTCTGCGAAGCTCGCACTAAGAGGCATCGCCATCGGCTCGCCGGGACCAATCGAATTGCCCGAAGGCCGGCTGCGAAATCTGCCCAATCTTCCGGGCTTCGATGGTCTGGAATTGCGCGCGGCGGTGGAGCAAAGCGTGGGCACACCGGTTGTCGTAGAAAATGACGCCAATGTCGCGGCCCTGGCGGAGTGCGTTGCTGGCAAAGGGAAAACTCTCGGCATTGACACCCTGTTATTTTTGACGCTAGGCACGGGAGTTGGCGGCGGAATTATTTTTCACGGCAAGATCTGGGACGGTTTGAACGGAATGGCCGGCGAAGTGGGCCACATCAATATCTGGCCGGATGGCGTCGCGTGCGGATGCGGCGCTCGTGGCTGCCTGGAACCATTGGCGTCGGCTACTGGAGTGCGGCGCAGAGCGAAGGAATTGATCGCGGATGGAAAATCGCCGGCGCTGGCTGCGCTGGAAAAAAGCAATCCGGATTTCACGCCGCGCGATGTTGCCGTCCTCGCTAGCGCGGATGATCGTGACGCACAGAGAATTTTTGACGAGGTGGGTCTTGCTTTGGGCAGGGGACTTGCGGCGCTCGTCAACACGCTGAATTTACCGCTGTACGTTGTGGGCGGCGGCCTGTCGAGCTCGTGGAATTTGTTTTCTCCAGCGCTATTCGAGGAATTGCGTTATCGCAGCTACGTATTTCGCATGACCGATCCGGACAAATCCGACGCTGATCGCGGCACCATGGCGAAAACGTACATCACGCTCACAGAGTTGGGCCCCGAGGCTGGACTGCTCGGCGCGTGCATACTGCCGTTCACGGTGTCTCCGAACGGCGCGTAGGCTGAACATTCTGATCGTTGCCGAGCAATGCGGCAGCGCGCTGCCAATTTGCGGTAAGGAAACTGCGTGAGACTGAATTCCTATTTGCTGAAGGCCAGCATCGTTGGCGCGCTAGGCGGACTGTTATTTGGTTTCGACACCGCCGTCATCGCCGGCACCACTCACTCGCTTCAGCAAGTTTTCCATCTCTCTGAATGGTCACTGGGAATTACCGTTTCGATTGCGTTGTGGGGAACGGTCGTCGGCGCACTGACAGCGGGCTTACTCGGTCAACGTCTAGGAGGACGCAACGCGCTGCGCTTGATGGCGGTGCTGTACATCGTCTCTTCCCTCGGCTGCGCCTTTGCCTGGAATTGGCCGGCGCTGGTAATTTTCCGTTTCATCGGGGGGTTAGGCATCGGCGGTTCCTCGGTCCTGGCTCCGGTGTATATTGCGGAGCTCGCTCCCGCCAGCTTACGCGGACGGCTCGTGGGAATGTTTCAGATTAACGTGGTCTTGGGAATTCTACTCGCGTATTTTTCGAACTATTGCATCGCGAGGCTTGGAATGGGCGCGCTCGAGTGGCGCTGGCAATTGGGTGTCGCCGCGGCGCCTGCTTTTTTATTTTTTGTGATGCTGTTCGGGATTCCGCAGAGTCCTCGCTGGCTGGCCACGCAGCATCGTATTGATGAAGCGCGCAGCGTACTGACACTTTTGCGCACCTCGAATTACGAAGAGGAGCTCCAGGAAATTGTGGACTCGATTCACTTGCAGCGATCGCAGGGCTCCGAGCCGCTATTCCAGCGAAAATTTCGCTATCCCATTTTTGTAGCGATCGCTACCGGAGTGTTCAATCAGCTGGCGGGGATCAATGCAATTCTTTACTACTTGCCCTCCATTTTTATGGCAGCGGGATTCAGCAAATTGTCGGGCGACTTGCAGGCCGTCGCCATCGGCGCCATGAATTTGTTTGCCACGCTGCTCGCCATGACTTTGATTGACAAGCTCGGCCGGAAAACTCTGCTGCTGATCGGTTCGGCGGGAACGGCGCTCTGCCTATCAGGCGTGGCCATGATTTTTTTCACGCAGCGTGATCAAGACTGGCTGG
>Ga0209655_10000869_pt1 | contig 11402 bp, 4 predicted proteins | sample BogFormECP03_OM2_FD_188236 | JGI IMG/M metagenome (GOLD analysis project Ga0209655, IMG submission 188236) | Bog forest soil microbial communities from Calvert Island, British Columbia, Canada - ECP03_OM2 (SPAdes) (version 2) | ecosystem: Environmental > Aquatic > Freshwater > Wetlands > Bog ...
CCGAGGGTGCTCCGCCCGGGCCGGGAAGTGATTCCACCCAAGCCACCTTGTTTCCGTCGGGAGAAATTTCGGCCTGCGCGAACGTGCGCACGTCAAACATCGCTTTCATTGCGTCATCGAGCGACTTTCTATTTGACGCAGCCGGCCTGTCCACTGATTTCTGCGCGCCGCGAGTTGATGTTGCTATTGTGAAAGATGCCAAAATGACGATCGGGAGTAGAACGAACTTGCGCATTTTCTTGCTGCGTTCCAGAGTACTCCGCAAGAATAACCCTTCGCTCATGGTTCCCCTTTTCAAACGCCGTCATGTTGCGCGGTCTCTGTGTCAAAATCAAGGGCCGGTGTCGATATCTTGGAAGGACCTTTTGGCTTTTCTTACCTTGCGAACCGCCCACCCTGCGGCTATTCTCCGCTCTGACTTTTCTGGGGTTCAGATGGATTTCATTCGCGCACGAAGAATAATTCGCAAACTCACCACCGTAATTTGCACGTTGGTTCTGCTGGCGTTGTTTCCGGCAAGAGCGTTCCCGCAAGGCTCGGAGACACAGGCGCCGCAGGCGCAAACTCCGCAGCCAGACACAGATATCGTCGAGCAGGGTAAATTCATCCTGCATAAATTTGAAAATCCGATCGGCGAGGAAACCTACCAAATCACGCGCGACGGAGATTCGCTCGCGGTGAAAATGGATTTCAAGTTTACAGACCGCGGCACGCCTGTGCCGCTAAAGGCCACGTTTCGCGCGGCGAAAGACTTGACTCCCGAAGTGTTTGAAATCAAAGGCCAGAATTCTCGAGTAACTACCATCGACGAAGCCGTAGAAATCCAACCTGCCCAAGTCCGTCTCAAGGATCGTGGCAAGTGGACCGAAGCCGCGCGCCCTTCGCAGTTCTTCACTATTGCAGGCTACGCTCCCACAACCATGCAGATGCTGATGGTGCGTTTCTGGGCTTCGCATGGCTCGCCGGCGGAATTGGCCACGCTTCCCGCTGGTGACGTAAAAATTAAGCCTCGTGGTCAGGACGTAATCGTCATTGACGGGAAAAGCGCAACGTTGGACCGTTTCACTGTCGAAGGTTTGATCTGGGGACGCGAGACACTGTGGTTTGATCCCAACAAAAATCTGGTCGCCTCTATCACTACTGATGCCGAATTCGATCACTTCGAAGCCATTCGTGACGGATACGAAAGCGCGCTCGGCACCTTCGTCTCAAAGGCCGGATCTGATGGCATGGCCGCGCTCGCGGATATCTCCAAAGGAATCTCGGGAAGCCGCGCCGAAACTCTTGCGCTTGTCGGCGGGACACTGATCGACGGTACGGGAAAAGACCCAATGCCCGATTCAATCGTGGTCATCGAAAAGGGACAGATCGTCGCCGCCGGGCCGCGCAAACAAGTGAAGATTCCGAAAGGCGCTACCAAAATTGACGCGCGCGGCAAAACGATCCTCCCCGGGCTTTGGGACATGCACGCTCATTTTGAGCAGGTCGAATGGGGTCCAATCTACCTCGCTGCGGGCGCCACAACCGTTCGCGATTGCGGCAATGAATTCGAATTTATCACTGCTGTGCGCGACGCTATTACCCAGGGCCGCGGCCTCGGTCCTCGCTTACTGCTTGCCGGCATCGTGGACGGCTCAGGGCCGCTGGCTCTTGGCGTCGCTCGCGTGGACACGCCCGAACAAGCGCGCATGTGGACCGACAAATATCACGATGCGGGCTTCCAGCAGATGAAGATTTACAGTTCGGTGAAGCTCGAAGAACTGAAGGCGGTCGCCGAGGAAGCGCATCGCCTTGGCATGACCGTCACCGGGCACGTTCCGGAAGGTCTCGACGCGTATCAGACCATCGATGCCGGGCAGGACCAGGTCAATCACATCGAATACATTGCGGACATCATGGTTTCGCCACTTCCAGCAAACGCGAAGACTCTGGATCGCCTCAAAGCGCGCGGTGATATCGATCTGAATTCGCCGGAAGCCCAGAAAGCCATTGCCTTCCTGGTTCAGCACGGCACCGTGGTGGATCCGACGCTGTCTATTTTTGAGTTCTTTACCGCAAACACCTCGAAACCTCCGATCAGCATCGAGCCTGGAATCGCGAAAGTAGCGCCGGAGCTTGCGGCAATCCTTTCCGGAACATCACCGCCTTCGCTTGCTTCGCCGCTTATCGAGAAAATGTTTCAGAAGGAAGTCGCGATAGTAGGAGCTCTCCATCACGCGGGAGTTCCCATCGTCGCCGGCACGGATCAGAATGTCCCCGGCCACAGCCTTTACCGCGAGATCGAATTGTACGTTCAGGCGGGATTCACGCCCATGGAGGCGATTCAAGCGGCGACGATCGTGCCCACTCGTGTAATGGGTCTCGACAAACAACTCGGAACAGTGGAGGCTGGAAAGCGCGCGGACGTAATCATAGTGGGTGGCAATCCGCTGGAGTCCATCCACAACATTCGCAAAGTCGAATTCGTAATCACGAACGGCGTGATGTACAACTGCGCGGAGCTCTGGCGCAGCGTAGGCTTCAAGCCGTAGGCTACTGAACCGCACCTAAGCTGTCGCATTCTTGAGAGGGAGCAATGGAAAAATGGACCCGCAGGAAATTCTTTCTTTCCACCTTGGCAGGCGGCCTCGCTGCGAGCACGCGCCGGATTTTCGGAGCCACTGTTCCCTCAACGGTCAAATCTTTGGCGCAAGCAAGTGCGCAAGCTTCCGCGCAGAGTGCCCGCCCACTGATCGTTTCCGCAGCCAACGGACTGCAGCATCTCGATGATGGCATGGCCATCCTGAAATCCGGCGGCGACACCCTTGATGCCGTTCTCGCCGTCGTCACCAAAGTGGAAGACGATCCAAATGATGATTCGGTCGGCTACGGCGGTTTGCCCAACGAAGATGGTGTTGTGGAGCTTGACGCATCCGTGATGCATGGCCCATCGCGGCGCTGCGGCTCGGTTGGTTCGATCCAAAAGATCAAAAATCCGTCGCTGGTGGCAAAAACTGTGATGGAGAAAACGAATCACATCTTCATCGTGGGCGCCGGTGCCGAGAAGTTTGCCGTCGATGAAGGCTTCAAAACCATGGATCTGCTCACCGACCGTTCGCGTATTGCCTGGCTCGGGTGGAAAGCGTCTTCCTCCGAAAATTGGCGCCCGGGCCTTGACAGCCCGGAATGGAAGGAAAAACTCGCACAGCTGCTTGACACTCCCGAAAAAATGGCCTGGCGTGACCACATCGAAAGCGTCGTCATGCATCCGCCCACGGGAACGATAAATTGTCTTGCTGTGGACGCGAAGGGAGACGTTTCCGGGACGACCACCACTTCTGGTCTCGCGTGGAAGATTGCCGGACGCGTCGGCGATTCTCCTATTATCGGCGCGGGGCTTTTCGTGGATAACGACATTGGCGCAGCCGGTTCCACCGGACGCGGAGAAGAGAACATCAAGATTTCCGGCGGCCACACAATCGTCGAAATGATGCGCAAGGGCATGTCACCCACCGATGCGTGCCTGGAAGCCCTGCACCGTGTGGCGCGTAATTACAAGCCGTTTCCCGACCGCCTGAAGCAATTTCATATTCAGTTTTACGCCTTGAATAAAAATGGCGAGTACGGAGCGGGAAGCTTGTGGGGGATGCATACGGATGGCCGCCGGGTACAATACGCTGTCCACGACGGCGTCAAAGCGCGGCTCCTCCCCTGCACTCCCCTTTTCGATAAAATCGGCGGCGACTACTAAAAGTGGCTGAAGGTTCGGTGTCTAGACGCAAAGCTGGCGCGGACACTGAGCGGGGTCGTCCCCTGAACGAAGCCTCGTCGCGATGGAGCTACTTAACTACATCCGAGACAAAAACCAAACGGATGCCGCGAGCCTCGAGTCGTGGAACGTCCTCAGCGAGCGCATCGATCGTGTCCGGCCGGGGATGCCCAATCGCGATCGCGAACCCGTCGCGGTCCGCGTCGCGCGCGGCAAGCTCAAGTTGTCCGAAAATTGCTTCGCGGTTCGCTGAGTCGTCGAGGAACACCTTTCGGGAAGCGGCGCGCACTCCCAGTCGCTCCGCCGTGTCGTAAGCCACTGTAGACGCCAGCGTGCGGCTATCGACAAAAAACAGTCCACGCCGACGCAGTTCCGGCATCAGAGCCGCCATCAAAGCAGGATCCGCCGTGGCGCGCGAGCCTTGGTGATTGTTTACGCCAACCGCATGCGGCACCGTTTCCAGCATTCCCGCCAATGCCGAATCCACCTGCTGTTCGTTCATTCCGACCCGTAGCTCGACTTCCTCCGTTTTCGCCGTGTCGCTCTCGGACTGCATCGGAAGATGCAGCATTACCTGATCTCCCCGCCGGTAAGCCTCTTCCGCGACTTCCGTGGACAAGGGCAAATGCGGGAGGACAGAAACGGTGAGTGGAAAACCTAGCGCGAGCAGCGAATCGGCGGCCGCGCGGTCGTAACCGAGATCATCAATAATAATCGCGAGCCGCGCATCTCGGCGGCCTGGCTTTGCCGCAAAATGGGAGCCAGCCGTAAGCGGTGTGATGACGTGAATCGTATGCGTGCGAATACTGTCGGAGGAGTAGTCAAACCGCATGACGCCGTCCGAAGTGCTTTCTCTGACGGACAGTTTGTGACGGCGCGCGATTTCGTCCAGCGCTTGCGCAATTGCTCCGGCCTGCGAGGAATCGGAAAGCGACACGTAAACGTTATCCGCGGCTAATTTCCCCGGCGTTCCGGTTTTGGATGGCTGAAGCTCGGGACGGATCGTAACCTCCGATTTGTGCCCGGAAACCTTTTGTGCAGCGGCGACGATCTCGCCCGTAATCGCGCGGAGCTCTGCCTTCGATATTTTTTTCTTTCCGCAGCCCGTGAGAAGGAGAACGATTATGGAAGCGAGAAGAACCAGAATCCGCCGCACATCCGGGACCCGCTGGAACGCAGGTCCCCGACCTGCCTTCACGAGTAGCTACGCAGCCTTTCGCGCGGAGGTTGCAGTGCCTTGCAGAACTTCGATGGCTTTCTTGATCACCGGATCGTCCGCAGAAACAGGTTTCTCGGAAGGAACGGGCTGGTTCTGATCGTTTGCCGCAATAACCTCATCGAGTGAGGGATGGACCTCGGCGGTGGCGGCAACTCCATTAGCCGGGATTTCCTTGTTGTCCGGAGTGTAGTAATTCGCAACCGTCAAAATCATCGCGGAGCCGTCATCCATTTCGATCAGCTTCTGCATCGATGCCGTGCCGTACGTGCGGTCGCCTACCGTCTCTCCGCGATGATTACCGGAAATAGCCCCAGCCACGATTTCAGCCGGACCCGCAGTTCCAATTCCAATCAACACCGATACTGGATCCGTCCAGGCAACTTTGGAAGGCTCTGCGGTGGAAACAATAGGATTCACCGTTTGACCCTTGAGTGTGGTAATCGTGCCGGACGGCACAAAAAGCTGGGCGGTGGCGATTCCTTCTTGTACTTCCCCCGAAGGGCAATCACGCAGGTCTAAAATCAGTTTTTTGATGCCCTGATGCTGAAACTGAGCCAGCTTTTCGCGAATCTGTTTGGTCATACCCGCTTCAAACGTTGGAACGCGGAGATAGGCAATATCGCCCTGGAGCTTGTCTTCCAGAAGCTTGGGCGCCGGTAGCGTTTCAAGCGTCAGGTCAAGGTCTTGTGGTTCCGTCTTCCCGCGGCGAATTACGGAGATTTTCACCACCGTGCCGGGCGCGCCGCGAAGAAGAAGTTCGGCTTGTCCAATTGCCATCTGTCCGGTGCTGAAGCCCGCGATTTTTTCGATGATATCGCCGATGCGCAAGCCGGCTTTCGCGGCCGGCGTGTCCGCTAACGTTCCCAGCACGCCAATGTAGCCGCGTCTGATAAGTACGAGTCCCGTTTCGCCCGTAGCTTTCGTGGCGCTCTTCTCTTTGTAGTCCTTGTACTCGAGCGGGCTAAGGTAAGCCGACTCCGAGTCCAGTGAGTCGAGCAACCCGTGAAGGGCGCCGTTGGTGACTTGGGCCATGTTCGGGTCGTCCACGTAGTCGTTCTGAACCTTATCCAGCACTTCGCTGTACACGGTCAGCGCGCGATACGCCTTTTCGTCGTTCGACCGGGCGCGAAGATAACCGGTGGCCACAAAGGCGATGACGACTAGGGACAGGATAATGACAATCTTCTTCGAAAGCGGTCTCATGCTTTTTCCTCTTCTCCGCCCAGTTTGCAGCGATGCCGGATTAGACGCGCCCTCGCTTCACAGGTTTGCATTAGTGGCGATGATCGCGAACGTAGATTATAACATTCGAATCCCAGTTTTGCCTCGTTTGTATCGCCCGAGTCAGAATTTTCAAAATGATGCCATCGCAGACCTCTCGCCGGGTCGGTTTACGGTCTGCCAAAGAAATCTGCGCATGATTCGGTGGCCGATCTGTGATTGACAGGCAAAGTGATCTTCAGCTACTGAAATTAATATTTTTGACTTCCCAATTTCAATAGTTCTCGGCACCAAGCTTTCAATCTACTAGAGCTAACATCTTACCTTTCAGCAGAATTTTGTGCTTGTCGATTCGTCCCAATGTTGGTATACAGCGTGCATGTCTTTTGGACAGCGACTGTCTGTAAGAACCTAGAGCTCCAAGTTTGCGCCAAGGTTTCCTCGGGGTGGGGGAATATAACGTGCGACGTGTTTCATTCTGCAGGTCGTTTCTGACTTCAATCCAAGACGGACATGCCGCAGTGTCTCGCGATTTCGATCTCTCACCAACGGTCGGCAGAACTCGAAGGAAAATTGAAAAGGGGGAGTCCGTGAATACATTCTCTTCAAGCCGTGCAGCACGCCTAGGCGTGTGGTTTACTCTGGCAGTTTTGGCGCTGGTTCTACTGACGGCAGGTCCGGTCCGCGCGCAAGAAGGAGGCGGTTCGATATCGGGTTCGGTGACGGACTCTACCGGATCGTTGGTTCCGGACGTCGCGATTACAGCCACAAGTGTCGACACCAAGGGACAATTCAACTCGAAAACCGATAGCGCCGGACTATTCCGGTTCAGCTCGCTCGCGACTGGAAACTACGACTTGGAATTCGCCAAGCAGGGATTCAAGAGGACCGTTGTGGGAGGTGTCTCGGTCTCCGCTGGAGTGGACCATGGCTTGGGTGTGATTTCACTTCAATTAGGCGCAGTCACTGTGACTGTTGAAGTGTCCGCAGCCCCTGCTCTCCTCGAAAACAGCCAGTCGCAGGTAAGCACCACGCTATCTGCGCAATACATCCAGGACTACGCTGGCTTACAAGAAAATCAGGGATTGGATTTTCTGGCTCTCCAGCTTCCCGGCGTTGCCGCGACTCGCGACAACACCTTCTCTAATAGCAACGGCGTGGGTTTTTCCGTGGATGGAATTCGCGGGCGCAACAATGACCAGGAAATCGACGGACAGAACAACAACGATAACTCCGTCGCGGGCCCTTCGCTCTTTCTATCAAACCCCGATTTCGTGGAGCAATATCAAATCACCACCAACAATTTTGCTCCCGAGTACGGCAGGAACTCGGGTTCGGTCGTTAATGAAGTCACACCCTCCGGAAAAAACAATTGGCACGGGACGATCGCGGGTTCCGAGGAAAACCAGGACCTGACTTCGCGAGATAACATCAACAAGGCTGAGGGTCAGGGTGAAGTACCTTGGTTCAATACTGTCTTCGCTTCGACGACGGGCGGCGGACCCCTCGTTAAGGACAAATTCTTCGTTTTCGGCGGCTTTGACACCCAAATTGCCGAGTCGAACGTTCTCGATCAATCCGGCTCGTTTCAGCCGGATCCGACCGGACTTGGCGAGCTAGCAGCTTGCTACCCGAACAGCGACAGCGTTTCCGCAATTCGCAACTTTGGCGCTTTCGGCATCGGCGCCGGGAATCCGACGCCCATTACTATCAAAACGATCAACACCTTGGGACCCACCGGAACCGGTTCGTGTCCGGTGGAGGTTTCAACCATTCAGCGAGGTCTCGGGACGCCGTTCCATCAGTATGACTTCATCACAAGAGAAGATTTTGTGAAGGGCTCTAACCGGTTCTACGGGAGATACATTTACAATAGATCTAACTCCATCAACGGGAGTGGCGATATCCCGGGAGGTTATTTTTACAGTGTCCCCGCGCTTTCGCAGGACATTTTGCTTGGTTGGTCACGCCCGATCACAAGCAACATGACGAACGAGTTCCGCATTAGTTATGGCCGCATAAATGTGGAGTTTGGCGGCAACTCGTTCGGCAATTCAGTGGCGCCAGCTTCAGATCTAGCGAACGCGCTATCTAGTGTTTCGATTGCTACCCAAGGGAGCACGACGTTCGATAGCTTTGGCCCCCCCGACAACCTCCCGCAGGCCCGCATCGTAAATACTTACCAGATTCAGGACCAGTGGAGTTACGTCCACGGCAAGCACCAATGGAAGGCGGGCGTGAATGCCACCTACCAGCAATCTCCCAACGTGTTCCTGCCGAATTTCAATGGTACGTATAACTTCGCTCAATTCACCACTCCTGCGGGCGGTTTTACGAGCAGGAATGCTGCCGGAGCGTCCGTTTGCACGCTGCCAGGTGGGACCGTTATCGACTCCCTAACCGCCTTCGCTTGCGACATTCCGGCAACGATCAATATTACGACCGGTCCACCGGAACTTGGCTTTAAAGAATATGACACTTTCTTGTATGTGGGAGACGACTACAAGCTTCGTCCAAATCTAACAATAAACTTAGGATTGACTTGGACGTACTTTGGCCAGCCGGCAAACATCTTCCATCAAAACACTGTCGCACAGCAGACGGGACCGAACCCGTTTTGGGATCCAGCACTGCCGTTGTCCGTAACAACGGCTCCTACCATCCCGGCGCCAAAGAATCTCTGGGGCCCGGGAGTGGGTTTTGCGTACACTCCGCATTGGGGCGAGCGTTGGTTCGGCAACGACAAGACGGTCATCCGCGGCGGATACCGACTCTCGTATGATCCTCCCTTCTATAACATCTACTTGAATATATCGACGGCGGCGCCTCAAGTACTGGCGCAGGGCTTGAACAACGCCAACGGAGTCGTAGCTGGTGGGCTCCCACTGCTGGCTGACCCCATAGGGACGAACGTCCGGAATCAACTGGCGGATCAGCTGACCTTCGGTGTCTCCGATCCGCGTACCTTCAACCAGACCAGGGTCTCGCCAAACTTTACAGCGGATGGCGTACATAGCTGGTCGCTAGGCATTCAGCGAGAGCTTGCCAGAGGCGTGGTTTTCGAGGCCCGCTATGTGGGTAATTACGGGTTTAACCAGTACCAGTCCATCAATGCCAACCCATTCATAGGAAGCACATTTGCCGAATTTCCCAACGCCATACCGGCAGGTATAACTCCTTGTGCGGTATCTGAACTCCTTAACCCCGACGGTTCCGTCAACCAAACCCCGGTAGGACGCCTGCACTGCGACCAAGGAATAGAGCGAGAGCGAACAAATACGGGCTATTCGCATTACAATGGCTTGCAGCTCGATTTGCGCTCTAGCCAGATCTTCCATCAGTTGACGCTTCACTCCAGCTACACCTGGAGCAAGACCACCGACAATGCCAGCGAAATCTTCAGCACCTTCGGTGGCGCAACGACTTATGCGTTCTCGCAAAACCCTCTGAACTTCACGTCTGGTGAGAACGGACTTTCGGGGCTGGATTTCCCCCAGAGTTGGACGCTCAGCTTTACAGAGGCGCTTCCGTTCTTCCGGCAACAGGAGGGTTACGTAGGTCACGCTCTGGGCGGTTGGATACTTACTGGGAACTACATCATTCAATCTGGCCAGACGTACACTCCATCTCAAATCTTCTCCGGCTTTTTCAGCGGAGGCGTCGGCCAGGATGAGCCTTTCGACGCCGCATTTATCGGAGTATTTGAGACGTTGCGGCCGTTCTTGAGCAACCCCGGTGCGCCCGTGCAGCAAGTGGGAATTTATGCGGGAGACGCGTGCGCCCTCGACGGAGTAGGTTGTTTAATTCCCGCGAATATTCTGATATCAGCCAACAGCGCGAACCAGGGGGTGGCAATTCCGGTGACGGGTAAACAAGTCCGCTTCATCGTCAACGGCGGAGTATCCCAGAGTATATTTGGAGGGCCGTATGCTGGTACGGCGGGTCGCAACTCCCTGCGCGATTTCCATACCAACGCCGGGAACTTCTCCTTGATCAAGAGGATAAAGATCAATGAGCGTTCGCACTTTGATTTCCGCACGGACTTCATCAACGTGTTCAATCACCGGAACTACTCGAGCGTCGATCCTTTCATCGAGGATGCTGGTCTTCAAAGCATCGAGACCGGTTTCGCCCAGCCGAACCTTTTCCCGGGTGGAAACCGATTGATCGCGTTCGCTGTGAAGCTGGTCTACTAACCGGAAACCAGACACGGCCAGCCTGCCTCACAACTGGCCGAGCCAAACGGTAACGTTCAAAACCGTGGGAGCCCAAAGGCTCCCACGGTTTTTTTATGCCTGGAGAGTTCGAGGATCGCTAGAGTGTAAGCTTACTTGCGGGCGAAGGAGTGACGCCCTGCGGGAAGCTCGAGCGCATCCGGCTCTACAACCGGTGCAGCAGCGGTGATGTAAGTCTGCGAGATGCGGTCCTGCCATGTAAATCGATCTTCGTCCCACAAAGCCCACAAGAAGCCGAGCATCAGAGTCGCGCCCGCCAGCACGTAACCGAAACTCCGCCACAGGAGTTGTCGCGTATCCGGCACTGTGCCATCAAGACGTACGGTTGTGAGGCAGAAGAGCTGCATGCCAGGTGTGGCCTCCGCGAACGTGGTGAAAAGAAAGAAATAGAGCGCATAGAACAGAAAGAACGCCGCGAGATAGACGATGGCGTCCCCCTTTTCGGCCAGTAGCTGGCCCCCCAACGAGCGGAACAGCCCAAGAAACCCTATATAGGTCAGCCCAAGGAACAGCGCGTCAAGCAAGCCGGCTTTTCGCCGCTCAGCGAGATTCGCCACGGGAACGAGTGCGGTCTGCGGGTGCGCGCGGTCGTCCGGAGCATACGAGAAATCCAGCTCGGGCTGAATGCAAATTTCGACACGCTCGGTCTGGCGCGGGTTTGGGCGAGGACGCGGGCGTTCTGCCTGACGCTGGCGCTCGGCTTCGCGCTGGCTTTCACGCGCTGCCTCCTCCTCGTCGATTTTGGATTGGCGCGAAAAGGGAAGGCCTGACTGCGAATCGTTTGGACGAAGGTGCCCACGGCGCGCGCGGTAATCTTCGAGGCGGCGCGAGACTTCGCGTCGCCATTCCGGCTCGATCGATCGCGCGGCTGAAGCCGGCTGCGCGGAAGCGCCGAGGCCAGTCGAAGCGGCCTCCACGACTACTGGTTCGAGATTCTCGCCAGCCGCGCCGAGAGGTGCGTCACAAAAAGAACAATTAT
>Ga0209655_10000870_pt1 | contig 11397 bp, 7 predicted proteins | sample BogFormECP03_OM2_FD_188236 | JGI IMG/M metagenome (GOLD analysis project Ga0209655, IMG submission 188236) | Bog forest soil microbial communities from Calvert Island, British Columbia, Canada - ECP03_OM2 (SPAdes) (version 2) | ecosystem: Environmental > Aquatic > Freshwater > Wetlands > Bog ...
AAAACCACCCGCCCGCCACAGACATCATCGAATTCCACACCAGTCCGATGATCGAATAAGGCAACTCCATCTGCGTGAATCGCTGCCACCAGCTCCAGCGATAAATCTCCGCCACTTCGCGCATCTCGCGCGGAATGCTTTTCAGCGACGAATAGAAACTGAACGTCATGTTCCACACTTGCCCGGTGAAAATCAGCAGTATGGAACCCAGCTCGACGCCCAGTTGCCGCGTGGGAAAAAGCGCCACCATCGCCACCATCACGCCCGGAAGAAAACTGAGCACCGGAATGGACTGGAGCGTATCCAACAGCGGCACCATGAACTTCTCCGCGCGCGTGTTGTACGCCGCGATATATCCGTACACTATGGTGAACGCGAGGCTCACCAGATACGCGGCAGCGATGCGCAGCACCGAAAACATCGCGTATCGCGGCAGCGCGCTCGGCTCCAGATGAATTTCCATTGGCGCGCCGGCCGGCGTCATCCAGTAATGCGTCATGGACAGCACTGCGTAAAAAAACGCCAGCGCCGCCAACAGAATCGGCAAGTCGCGGAACAGAGAAGGCACGGTGGACGGAATCGTTCCCCAGGTCAGCGTGCGGGGAGAAGCTTTCTGCGTTTCGCTGGCCATCAGTGCAGGGAAGCGCTTTCCGGGGAATTTTCACCGTGATGCTCCGGCGAATGCAGGTGTACAGTGTCGTCTTCCGCGTCGTAGGTGAAGAGCTCCGCGTAACGGCCCCAGTTCAGCGCGGTTTCAATCTGCTGCTCCACTTCCACTTGCGCGAAGCGCTCGTCCAGCAAGTCGCGGAAAAATTCCACCGGCATGGTGTGATTCGATTTCCTCTCGAGAGTGGAGTGAATCTGTTGCAGCAGAGAAACGTGCGCCAACACCGCTTCGCGAAACAATATTTTCCGCGTGGGAATGTCCGCCTGCGCGAAAGCGCGCCCGTTCTCCGTGATGCGCACGTCGCCTTCGTGCACGGTCGCGAAATCGAGCAATGTCGCCGCGTCCAGAATTGGCAGCAGGTCGTCCACCTCCAGCAGCAATTCCTCGGCGATGTGGTACATGTCTTCTTCGCCGCCGCGATCGTCCAGCAGCTCCAGCAAACCACCGATACCACCCGGCCGCGAGTGCGGCAACATCTGCGCCGCCGCTTTCTCTTTGTGCTCGGTTTTCGATGGCGGCGCCAGCTCCAGCTGCGGCTGCGTCATTACTTTGTAGATGTAGTCCACGTAGAGAACGAAAGCTGCGGACTTGCGGTCGCGCGGATGTTGCAGTGGCACGCGAAAATCCGCGCGTATTTTCGCCGGATTGCGGCCCAGCACGATGATGCGATCCGCCAGCAGTACCGCTTCCTCGATATTGTGCGTAACGATGAAGATACTTCGCGTCGGAACTTTCTTCGCCAGCCACAGCTCCAGCAGCTCGCCGCGCAGGTTTTCCGCGGTCAGCACGTCCAGCGCCGAGAAAGGCTCGTCCATGAACAAAATCTCCGGTTCCACGGCCAGCGCCCGCGCGAAACCGACGCGCTGTTTCATTCCGCCCGATAATTCCTTGGGATACGCAGATTCAAATCCGTGCAACCCCACCGAAGCCAGCGCCCGCAGCGCCTTGCGATGCCGTTCGAAATGAGTGATGCCTCGCGCCAGCAGAGGAGCTTCCACGTTTTCCAGCACCGTGAGCCACGGAAACAGTGCGAAACTCTGAAACACGATTGCCACGTTCGGGCGCGACGCGCTCATGGGCTGGCCGTGCCACAAAACTTCTCCCGCCGACGGCGCCGCCAGCCCGGAAAGAATTCGCAGCAGCGTGGATTTTCCGGAACCGGAAGGGCCCAGCAGCGCGATGATGGTGTTCGGCTCCACGGAAAAATCCACCGGAGCAATCACTTGAATTTGCCGGCCGTCGGGTTGCTGGTAACTTTTTTCGATTTGCCGCGCCTGAATGATTGGCTCGGTGTCCACGGACGGCGGCACAAACTCCGTGATCACTTCGCCGGTCTCGGCGCCGGGTACCGCGCAGTACGGAGCACCCTTCCCTGCTTCCGCCAGCTCGTCCATCAGGCACTGCCAGGCTTCTTCCGGCAGCGCGTCCAAAAAATGATTCCGCTCGCCCGGCGTCATCGCTTCGACCGCCGCGCGCATATCCTGCGACGGGAGCGCATGTAGCAGCACGTAAGCGTGGTAATACGGCAGGTGCACGATCAGCGACGCCGCGAGCTCGACCGGCATGGCGTGAAACAGCGCCCGCTGCTCGTCGTACGGCTCGCCCAAAAAAAAATCCGCGGCCGACGTCGGATCAGTCTTTCGCAAAAGCTCGATCGCCGAACCCCACTGCCGTTGCGCCAGCAGGTTCCGCAGCTTTTGTGTTTCCTGATTATTCATTTGCGCACGCAAGAGCCTACTACGATTTCACAAAGACTGCGAAGCCTCACAAATGCTTTGCGCGCGCCAGTGTTACAGAATTGTGACAGCCCAGCTCAAAACTTTCGCGACCATTCCTTCGGCCAGCGCTCCACCACCACTTTCTTATCCGTGTAAAATTCCACTGCGTCGCGCCCCTGCCCGTGCAAGACGCCCAGAAAACTATCTCGCCAGCCGCTGAACGGGAAATACGCCATGGGCGCGGCCACTCCGATGTTAATTCCGATGTTACCTGCAGGCACTTCATAGCGGAATTTTCTCGCCGCTGCGCCGCTGCTCGTGAAAATCGACGCCATATTTCCAAAGGGACTGTGCGAAAGCGTTTCGAGCCCTTCTTCCAGCGTGTTCGCGTGCACCAGACTCAGCACCGGTCCGAAAATTTCGGTGGTCGAAAGCGCGCTGGCGGCCGGCACTCCATCGAGCAGCGTCGGCCTCAGAAAATTGCCGCCAGACGCCGAGGCAGAGCCCTGTCCAGACCGGCCATCGAGCAACACTTTCGCGCCATCGCTCACTCCCGCCGCGATTAATCCCTCGATCCGCTTTTTGCTCTCCGCCGTAATCACCGGACCCATCTGCACACCCTTGTCCAGGCCATTCCCCACGCGGATCGCGTCGGCAACCTTCGCGATTTCCTGCGTGAACTCGCTGCGCGCGTCGCCCACCGTCACCGCCACGGAAACGGCCAGACAGCGCTGCCCCGCGCAACCGAACGCGCTATCGCTCACGATGCGCGTCGTCGTTTCCAGGTCTGCGTCAGGCAGAATCAGCACGTGATTTTTCGCGCCGCCCTGGCACTGCACTCTTTTTCCGAATTTTGCCGCCTGCGCGTAAATATATTTCGCGACCGGCGACGAGCCTACAAAGCTGACCGCCCGCACTTCCGGATTTTCCAGCAGGGCGTCCACCGCCGCCTTATCGCCGTGGATCAGATTCAGCACTCCCGGCGGCAATTTCAGGCCTTCCATCAGCTCGAACGCGCGCTGCATCGTCAGCGGAACTTTTTCCGAAGCCTTCAAAATGAAAGTATTGCCGCAGGCGATGGCGTAAGGCAGAAACCAGAAGGGAATCATCGCTGGAAAATTGAATGGGGTGATCGCCGCCGTCACTCCCAGCGGCTGGCGGATCATCATCTCGTCAATTCCGGACGCCACGTCTTCCAGGTTGTATCCCTGCATCAAGGTGGGAATTCCGCAGGCCACTTCCACGTTTTCGATCGCGCGTCGCAATTCCGCGCGCGATTCGCCCACCGTCTTCCCGTTTTCTTGCGTGCAGATTTGCGCGAGCTCCTCCACGTGTTCTTCCAGCAGCTGCTTCAGCTTGAACAAATATTGGATGCGGTCCTCGGGAGGTGTGCGGCGCCATGCCGGAAACGCAACCGCCGCGGCCGTCACTGCCGAATTCACATCTTCCCTTGCGGCAATCGGCGCGCGCGCCAGGGTTTCTCCCGTCGCGGGATTCAGCACGTCGCGATACTCGGTGGTCTTGCTAGCGTGCCATTCGCCCCCGTAGTAATGAGTCAGTTCACGAACGCTGGCCATGTCGTATATCCCTCTCTCGTGTTGGACGCGCTGCTAAATCATGCTCACAATTGACAACCGGGCGTTCCTTTGCCATAGTCTCAAAGCGGTTAGACAAATACAATGCCCGAGGGGGCACATTCGGTGGCTGCGCATAGCGGAGGAGAAAACTTGAGCGAGACCAGCTTTCTCGTCCACTCCGTCAACTTGGCGGAGCGAGCGGCCGGTGAGTTGCTATCTTTGCCTCGCCAGCAAGCGGGATGGGAGTGGATGAGCCTGTTCGTCCGCCGTTTGCAACCCGGCGACGTCTTCCGCGCGCGCACCGATCACGAGGAAGGGGCCTTTGTCTTGCTCGGCGGCAGCTGCCAGGTGGATTGGGGCCAAGGGCCCACGCGAATTGGAAAGCGCAAGAATGTGTTTGACGGTTTGCCGTACGCGCTTTATTTGCCAACCGGAAACCAAGCGGTTTTCACCGCGGAGACTACCTGCGAAATCGCGGAATGTCGCGCGCCGTCCGAGGCTCGCCTGCAGCCCAAACTAATCACACCCAGCGATGTCGTCAGCGGTCTGCGTGGCGGAGGGAACGCTTCGCGGCAGATTGTGGACATCATCACTCCCGCTTTTCCAGCGGATAAGCTCATGGTAATTGAAGTTTACACGCCCGGCGGCAATTGGTCGAGCTATCCTCCGCATAAGCACGACGTGCACAATCCGCCCGCCGAAGTGGATCTGGACGAAATTTATTACTACCGCCTGCGCCAACCGGATGGATTCGCCATGCAGCATCTTTATTCCGGCAAGCATGGCGCCGATCAAACTTTGAAAGTCAAAGACGGCGACACCGTGCTGGTGCACAGCGGCTATCATCCGGTGGTCGCCGGTCCGGGTTACGATGTTTACTATCTAAATTTTCTGGCTGGCAGCGCCCGAGCTTTGGCCGTCACCGAAGATCCGCAACATGTCTGGATCCGTTCCACCTGGAAGGATACCGACCCCCGCCTACCTCTGGTGCGGGAATAGTCGCGCCGGAAAAGGAAACCCATGCGGATGTCCTGCGGCCGGAGCGATGGCGAACCCACAAATCAAGCCCGAGAAATTCCGCGAGCAAACGAATCGTCTCCCCGCGCTCTCTGGCGATCAAATTATTATAATCGCTTAGAAAACTGCGGTTGGTTTCGCTTCGCATACGCCGTGGTCCGCTCCACTCTTCGTCAGTTTCCAGCGCCATCCCAGTCGGCCAGGCGCCTTGCCCGCGGCACGGCCACCCGGGTATCGAAACCTCAGGCTTTCCTTTCTCTGGTGCAAGTACGAAAATCGTGCCATAAGCAATTCTGGGGCGTCACACCATTCAGAAGGGGCGTTGCCTAATGACGGTACGTCTCACCGCGGCGCAAGCCACCATCGCGTATCTGAAGAATCAGTACTCCGAGCGCGACGGCCAACAGTTCCGCTTCTTCGAAGGCTGCTTGGGCATTTTCGGCCACGGCAACGTCGCCGGCCTCGGCCAGGCGCTCGAGCAAGATCCCGCATTGCGCTACTACCTGTTCCGCAACGAACAAGCCATGGTCCACGCTGCCACCGCGTTTGCAAAAACAAGTTTCCGCACGCGTGCGCTGATCTGCACCTCCTCCATCGGACCGGGCGCGACCAACATGATCACCGGCGCGGCCACTGCCACCGTAAACCGCCTGCCCGTGTTGTTGCTCCCCGGCGATATTTTTGCGCGTCGCAATGTCGCGCCCGTGTTGCAGCAGCTTGAGTCGCCGTCCACGCAGGACATTTCCGTGAACGATTGTTTCAAGCCGGTCTCGCGCTACTGGGATCGGATTGAACGTCCCGAACAATTGTTGACCTCGCTCCCCGAAGCCATGCGCGTCCTCACCTCTCCCGCGGAAGCCGGAGCCGTAACCATCGCGTTCCCGCAGGATGTCCAGGCCGAGGCCTTCGACTTCCCCGAAAGATTTTTCGCGAAAAAAGTTTGGGTGATTCCCCGCAATCGCTGCGATCGTGAGCTCCTCGAGCGCGCAGCCGATTGGATTCGTGCCGCGAAGACGCCTCTCATTATCGCCGGCGGAGGCCTGCTCTACTCACAAGCCTCGGAAGCGCTCGCGCAATTCGCGCAAGCGACAGGTATCCCAGTCTGCGAAACGCAAGCCGGCAAAGGTTCGCTGCCCCACGACCATCCGCAGCAGCTCGGCGCCGTGGGAGTTACCGGCACGCCTGGCGCCAACATCGCGGCGCGCGCAGCGGATCTGATCCTGGGCATCGGCACACGCTATGGCGATTTCACGAGCGCGTCAAAAACCGCGTTCCAGAACCCGTCCGTGCGCTTCATCAATATCAACGTCGCGGAATTCGACGCCTACAAACACGCCGCCCTGCCGCTCACCGGCGACGCGCGCCTCACCATCACAGAATTGCAACACTCCCTGGGCACGCACACCGTCGAAGAAAGTTATCGCGCGAAGATCAACGAGTTCCGCGCCCGCTGGGAAAATGAAGTCGACCGCATTTACGGAATTCGCCAGCCACCGCCCATCACGCAGGGCGAAGTCATCGGTGTCCTCAACAATTTCACGAAGCCCTCGGACATCGTCGTCTGCGCGGCCGGCAGCTTGCCCGGAGACCTGCACAAACTCTGGCGCACTCGCCAGCCCGGCGGCTATCACATGGAATACGGCTTCTCGTGCATGGGCTACGAAATTGCCGGCGGCCTGGGCGCGAAAATGGCAGACCCGTCGCGGGAAGTCTACGTGCTTATCGGCGACGGCTCCTACCTGATGATGGCTCAGGAAATCGTCACTTCGCTCCAGGAAGGCTTCAAACTCAACATCGTGCTGCTCGATAATCACGGCTTCTCTAGCATCGGTGGACTTAGCCGCGCCTGCGGCAATGAAGGCATGGGCACTAATTATCGCTATCGCCGCGGCGCAAACTACGATGGCGATCCACTTCCCGTGGATTTCGCGGCCAACGCCGCGAGCCTGGGCGCCTGGATCGCGCGCGCGCGCACCGCGGACGAGCTGAAAGCTGCCTTGACCGCTGCCCGCGAGCAGCGCCGCACCTCAGTAGTAGTCGTCGAAACTTCCTACGACCAAAGGGTTCCCGGCTACGAATCCTGGTGGGACGTGCCCATCGCTGAAGTTTCCGAACGCGATTCCGTGAAGACCGCGCGCCGCGACTACGAAGAAGCGCGCAAGAAGGAACGCTTTTTCTTTTAGCTCTGCTACACGTGCAAATTTTCGCCGCGATTATATTCGCGTAGCCGTTGCAAAAGTTTCCTTCGACACTCGGGGCACAGCGAGGTAAGGGTGGGAACATCCGCAGGCGCAGCGCAAACCGCAGCACCCAGGAAACCTCATCTCAAGCGCGCGTTGAGTCTCTGGGACCTGATCTATTACGGCATCATCCTCACCTCGCCCATTGCCGCGGTCCCGCTTTTCGGTGAAGGCCAGGTTCTTTCGCACGGCCATACCGTCGCGACGCTGCTGCTAGCGATGGTCGCGATGTCCGTCACCGCCATCAGCTTCGGCCGCATGGCCAGCGTCTATCCTTCCGCGGGCTCGGTGTACACCTACATCAGCCGCGAACTGAATCCACACTTCGGATTTGTCGTCGGCTGGGCCATGTTCCTGGAATATCTTTTTCAGCCCATCCAGAACGCTCTCTACGCCGTGCTTGCCATTCAACGCATGACGCCGCGCATCCCTTTCGCCGTGCTCGCAGCCGTCACCGTCGGCTTCATCACCATCCTCACCGTGCAGGGAATTAAATTCACCGCGCGCACCAATGAAGTCCTGCTCGGTTTCATGTTGCTGGTCACTACCGTCTTCCTGGTCGAAGCTTTTCGCTTCGTCGTGTTGCACCAGCATTTCACCGGACTTTTCTCAATGCATCCGATTTACAATCCCGCCACATTCAATCTGCGCGCCGTCGCCGCCGGCACCTCGCTCGCCGCGCTGGTGTTCATCGGCTTCGATGGCGTCTCGATCCTCGCGGAAGAAGTTCACAATCCCAAACGCAACGTGCTGCTCGCCACCGTCCTCGTCGTCATCTTCACTGGACTTTTCAGCGGCCTGCAAGTCTATCTCGCCCAGCGCGTCTGGCCGGATTACACCACGCTGCAAAATCCTGAAACCGCGTTCATGGATGTAGCGAGGATGGCCAGCGGACCCATGCTATTCGCCGCTTACGGTGTCATGCTCCTGGTTTCCAGCATCGCCTGCGGGCTTGCAGGACACGTTGGCGCGTCGCGCCTGCTTTACAGCATGGGCCGCGATGACGTGCTACCGAAAAAAATATTCGGTTACCTCAGCCTCAAGAAAAGCAATCCTGTTTACAATGTCTGGATCGTCGGCGTCCTCGCCTACATCGGCGTGATCACCATTCCGTGGGAGCACGCCGCCGAAATAGTTACCTTCGGCGCGCTGCTGGCCTTCATGGGCGTGAATCTCGCGGCCTTCCGCCACTTCTGGTTTTCGCCCGAAGCCATAGGACATCGCAACTTCTTCGTGGACGCTTTCGTTCCCAGCTTCGGCTTCGTCTTTTGCTTTCTTCTGCTGATTAGCCTGCAGACCTGGACGAAGTACGCGGGCCTCGCCTGGCTGGTGGTGGGGATTCTCTACGGCGGTTATAAAACGAGGGGATTCACACGCAGACCAAAACTGATTGACTTCAGCGAAACGTAAGCTGCATTCACCACGCGACAAAAACGAACGCTACGCTGCCACCGTTATCGCAAATCCCGAACGACTGCGCTTTTCGCCCGCCCTGGCTCGTGCTCCAAAGATTGTCCGCGCGAAACATGCAGCGCAAACCCGCACGATTCGCGAATACGCAATTCCGGCAGCAGTTTCTTCACCACCGCCTTGCTGCGATCTCCGCCAATGCGCCGGATCAGCAGCTCCGCCGCCTCGATACCCAACTGGTGTTTGGGCAATTCCACGGTCGTCAACCGCGGCCGAAAAACTCCCAGCCAAGGATAATCGTCAAAGCTCACCAACCCGAAATCTTCAGGGCAGCGCAAACCCATTTCTTCCGCCGCCTTCAGCAATCCCACAGTCATCAAGTGGTTCGCCACATAAATTCCATCAGGCCGGTGCGAAAGCAATGCGTGCCCGGCGCGGAATCCCGATTCAATGCGGTAATCTCCTTCGATGTCCAGTTCGGGTTCGTAAGGCAGGCCTTCCGCTTTCAACGCGTCGCGAAAACCTTCCCAGCGCGCTTGCGCATTACTCACCTTGCGCGGGCCGCCGATCAATCCGATGCGCCGCCTGCCCGAACGCGCCAGGTGGCATACCGCGTCGTGCGCACCCTTATAATCGTCGGTAATCACCGCGTCGTTCGTCAGCCTCGGATAAGTGCGCATCACCAGCACAAAAGGAATGTTCACTTCTTTGATCATCTGCCGCAGCGACGGACGAAAATCCTCCGCAGCCTTCGTGAGCAGGATTCCATCCACGCGCTTCGAAAGCAGCAGTTCGACAGATTTTTCTTCCTTTGCAAGCGAGTCGTCGCTGTTACACAGCAGCAAATTGTAGCCGTGACGCTGCGCCGCATCCTCCGCGCCGCGTACCACCATCGGAAAAAAAGGATTGGCGATATCCGGCACGATCATTCCGATGGTATGCGTCCGCTGGTTCGCCAGGCTTCGCGCAATCAGATTAGGACGATAGTTCAGCTTGCGGATCGCGGCTTCCACGCGCTTACGCAGCCTCTCGCCCACGTGGCTCTTGTGATTCACTACCGCGGAAACCGTGAAGACGGAGACACGCGACAATTTCGCGACATCGTAAATGCTCGCGGTCTTGCCCGGCTTTTTGCGCCCCGCTTTTTTCACTACAGTCATCCGTATCAGCCTTGTACTGAAAAGTAAAGCACGCGCATCTGCCTCATCTGCAAACTGATTTCGCTCTCTACAAGCCTCTCAGTAGTTTATGACAAGCGGCCGCTGTTTTCGCGCGGAGTTGTAAATTGACTCAAGAATCACCATATCACGATGCCCCTGCACGCCATCGCTTTGCACCGGCCGCCGATTCTGAATCGCCGAGGCTAGCTCCTTCAGCTCCAGGCCAAACTCATCAATGATCGGGAACGTCCGACCAATCGCTCGTTTCCCAATCTTTCCCGATAGCCGCCGCACCTCATCGAATGGGAACGCAGGAGTTAGCGACGCCCATCCCTTCGTGCCCTGCACGTATATAAAGGATGACAAAACCGCGCCGTAGGACGCACTGCCTTGCACCACCAGGCCGCTCGGGAACTGCATGCGGAACGAAATGCCCTCCTCGACGTCCCAAAATGTCACTGTTTCGCGCGCCCAGCTCTGCGCGCTCACCTCGGCGGGATCTTCTTCCACCAGCCAGCGCGTGGTATTGACGCAATACACGCCCAAATCCATCAGCGGGCCGCCGCCCGCCAGATTCGAATCCACCAGCCACGGCAACGACTTGCCCGGCGAATACAATTCGCTGAACGCAGTGTGTATTACGTCAATCCGTCCCAGCTCGCCGCTCAGAATCAATTGCTTCAGGTGGAGAGTGCTGGGCTCGAAATATTTCCGGTACGCGGTCATTAGCAGCACGCGGTTTCGTCGGCACGCTTGCACCATTCGCGCAGCCTGCTCGGCGGTCGCAGCGAGGGGCTTCTCGCATAGCACGTGCTTGCCGGCCTGCGCCGCCTGCACTGTGAACGATTCATGCAGGCCATTCGGAGTCGCCACAAAAACCGCTGCGACTTCAGGATTCGCCAGGCACGCCGCATACTCAGCGTTGCTGTAATGCGCGCTGGCTCTGAACTTGCGCGCCACTCGCGCGGCCTTGTCCTTATCTCTGCTGACTACTGCGACCAGCTTGGCGTTCTTTGACTTCGCAAAGCTCGGCAGGACGAATCCTTGCGCGATGCTCCCCAGCCCGACCACAGCGAACCCAATCTTTTTCCCCACACCCATTGAGTGGAAATCTCCCAGGAATTCGCAGCGCCGGCGCTAAACGGTTTTGCACTTGGAGCGTGGCACTGCGGTGCGCCATTTATGACGCGGCAACGCCGATGCCTAGCCCTTCGCTCGCGCAACGCCTAACTCTCGCGGTCCGCCCGACCCAATCTCTGATTGCGGATCGCTTTGTGATCCAGCCCGCGCAATTCTTCACTCGCCGCCAGCACTTTCTCGATCGCGTCCGCAATCGAGTCCACGTCCGCTATGTTTCCCACAAATAATTGATGTGGAAACCACACCGCCTCGTGGTAAGCAGCTCGATCTGCTACCGGGCATGTATACATATTCCGCAGATCAAGTGGCTTCTCGCGCCCCCAACTTAGGGCAGGGAAGTCCTCAGGCTGCAACGGGAACAATGAACTTTTGTAAACAGGTTCGTAGAACAATCCATCGCACGGAATGCCTTCCAGTTGCAGCGCGCCAACAAACGCCGCGCGCGGAATGTCATTCGCCTTGTCCGCA
>Ga0209655_10000871_pt1 | contig 11393 bp, 8 predicted proteins | sample BogFormECP03_OM2_FD_188236 | JGI IMG/M metagenome (GOLD analysis project Ga0209655, IMG submission 188236) | Bog forest soil microbial communities from Calvert Island, British Columbia, Canada - ECP03_OM2 (SPAdes) (version 2) | ecosystem: Environmental > Aquatic > Freshwater > Wetlands > Bog ...
GATGGGTTCAAGCAGCGCGGGCTTGGCCTGCTCCATGCATTTTCGGAATGCGATACGGCCGGCCATCTTGAAAGATAGTTCGTTGGAATCGACATCGTGATAGCTGCCGTCGTAAAGCGTCACCCGGAAGTCGACAACAGGATACCCGGCGAGGTGTCCGCGCGCTGCTGACTCCTGAATGCCCTTCTCGACGGCCGGAATGAAGTTGCGCGGAATGGATCCGCCAAAAATATCGTTGACAAACTCGAAACCGGCGCCGCGCTCGAGGGGCTCGATGCGAATCTTGCAGTCTCCAAACTGGCCATGGCCACCGGTCTGCTTTTTGTGACGGCCGTGCGCGTCGGCGCGCCCCCGGATGGTTTCTCGATACGGAACCTTAGGCGACTTCAGCGTGACCTCAGTATGGTAACGGCGGCGAAGTTTGGAGACGATGGCCTCGATGTGCGGCTGGCCTGCGCCGGCGATGAGGAACTCGTTGGTTTGTGGGTCGCGGAAGAAGCGGACGAGGAGATCTTCCTCCATCAGCTTATGGACTGCGGGCGCCAGCTTGTCTTCGTCGGCGCGGGTCTTTGGCTCGATGGCGTAGGTCATCGCCGCTTCCGGCAGGGCCACGGGGTCGAAGAAAATCTCGTGGCCCTTGTCGCCGAGGGTGTCGCCGGTGAGTGTTTCTCTGAGTTTGGCCACTGCGCCGAGGTCGCCGGCATGCAGTTCGTTTACGGGCACCGCGGTGTGGCCCTGCATGATGGAAAGGTGGGCCAGACGTTCCACACTGCGACGCGCATAATTTGTCACCGAGGCGTCGTTCCTTACGACTCCAGAAAAGACCTTGAAGAACGTGATGCGTCCAGCGAAGGGATCGGTCATGGTCTTGTAGACGTAGAGCGACACCGGCTCCTTGTCGTCGACTTTACGCATGACGATTTCCGGGGGGCCGTCGCCTTCAACCACTGGGCCGTTGGCCGCGTGCCCATTGGCGGAGACAGCTTGCAGAACCGCGCGTGCGGCGACCGGCGCACGCTCGATGGGCGCAGGCGCGTAAACCTTGAGAAAGTCGAGCAGATGATCGGTGGCGATGTTGGCGAGGCCGCTGGTGAAAAGAACCGGAAAGATGCGGTCTTCGCGGATGGCTTCGTGGAGCGCGGAGATGAGGTGCTGCTCGGGGATGGTGCCTTCGGCGAAGTACTCTTCCATGAGCTCGTCCTTACCTTCGGCCACCAGCTCTACCAGAGTTTCATGCGCGGCCTTGGCGGCTGCTTCCATGTGGGTGGGAACCTCTCCGATCTTTCCTTGCCCGTCGCCGTTGGGTGAGTAGTAGAAAGCCTCCATGGTCACCAGGTCGACGATGCCCTCAAAGCCTTTGCCGTTGGCAATCGGGAGCTGCACGGGTATCGCGGTGCGCCCGAAACGGGCACGGAGCGACTCAAGCGTGGGATCAACCGCGGCCGCGGCGCGGGGATGGTCCATCTGATTGAGCACCACGACGCGCGGCAGGTTGAATTCGTCGGCGTACTTCCAGACGCGGTCGGTCATGGCCTCGACGCCGCAAGGCGTGTTCACGACAACCAGCGCAGCTTCCACGGGAAGCATGGCGGACTTGGCTTCATGCACAAACATGTGAAAGCCGGGCGTATCCACGAGATTGACCTTGACGCCATTCCACTCGGCGAATGCGACCGCGTTCTGCATCGTTGTCCGGCGGCTAACTTCTTCGTCGTCATAGGCTGTAACCGCCGAGCCATCCTCGACCCGGCCGAGTTTGGGAGTCATTTTGGCGGCATGCAGCAGCGCGGAAACCAATGTGGTCTTGCCGCTGTGCGCATGCCCGGCTACAGCTACGTTGCGGATCTCACTTCCCTGATACGACTTCATAAGAATGCTCCTCGAAAAAATGGGCTCGCCTTTAAGACAGACGCGAATGACTGCGATGGGGTTCAGTGCAAAGTGGGACAGGGGATTTCAGCGCGCAAAGAAACGGTGCAGGCGTCGCGTGGGGCGTCTTGATTGCACTGCCGCCGAGTCTGCCGACCTCATGCTTCATGGAAGGCGCTAGCCGGAGGGCGGGATTTCGTGACAGGGAAGGACCCGGGCCTCCAAGAGCTATGGATGCTAGCACGAGGTTCGGATGGGCATCAAATGGTATCTGTCGGAAGCGCAAAATCTCCCCCGTAGGGTTCGGCGGCGAGTGTGAAGGCAGATGTAGCATGAAGCGGCAGATGGCAATCTTTATACTGGAAATCAGCAATGACAAACTTTCTTCCAGTAGATGAGCAGCTAGACCTGCTCGAAAAGGGCGCGGCAGAGATCATCCGCGTCTCCGATTTAAAAGAGCGCCTGGAAAAATCGCGGCAGACCGGCATACCGCTGCGCGTGAAGGCCGGGTTTGACCCAACCGCACCTGATCTGCATCTCGGACACACGGTCGTCATGCGCAAACTGAAACACTTTCAGGATCTCGGCCATCAGGTCATTTTTCTGGTTGGCGATTTTACTTCGCTCATTGGCGATCCAAGCGGGCGTTCAGCGACGCGCAAGGTACTTACTCGCGATGAGATAAACGAGAATGCGAAGACGTACACGGATCAGGTGTTTCAGATCCTCAACCGTGAAAAGACGGAAGTACGGTTTAATTCGGAATGGCTGGGCACGCTGGGGTTCGAAGGGATGATTCAGCTCGCCCAGAAGTTCACCGTCTCGCAGATGCTCGAGCGCGATGAGTTTCACACCCGCTTTCAAAACGAGCAGCCGATTTCGCTCCACGAAATCCTGTATCCGCTGGCGATGGCCTATGACTCGGTCGCGCTGAAGGCCGACGTCGAGCTGGGCGGCACGGACCAAAAGTTCAATCTGCTCACCGGACGCGAATTGCAGCGGGACTATGGCCAGCAGCCTCAGATCGTGCTGATGACGCCGATTATCGAGGGTCTGGACGGTGTGCAGAAAATGTCGAAGTCGCTGAACAATGCAATTGGCATTCACGAGCCTGCGCAGGAGATGTACGGCAAACTCATGTCGATCTCGGATGAGTTGATGTGGCGCTACTGGACCCTCCTGACCGACCTGCGGCAGAGTGAGATCGACGCCATGCAGGCCGATCTCGCCGCGGGTAAGCTCCATCCCATGGAGGCAAAGAAGCGCCTGGCTCGCACCATCGTCGCGGGATTCCATTCAGAAGAAGCCGGGCGCGCGGCAGATGAGAACTGGGCGCGGCAGTTCCAGCAAAAGAGCGATGACGTCGAGGGATTGGAAGAGGTGCGCGTTGCCGCCGCCGAACTCGGTCGCGACATGGATGGGCGCGTGCGCCTATCGAAATTGCTCACCGTCGTTGGGCTCGCCGCGTCAGCAACAGAAGCAGATCGCAAACTGAAAGAAGGCGCGGTGCGGATAGACGGCGAGGTCTTCAGGCAATCTCATATCGCATTGAATGGCTCAACTCGATTGACCTTGCGCGTAGGCAAACGAGCCAAAATTGCGGTGGTCGAATAGCCTAGAACCGCATCTCTTCAATACGGCCGGTGTCGAAATCGCTGTACCTCACCCATTTCGGCCGAATGAGAAAATATGCGATTCCCGGCCAAAGTTGGCGCTCGACACCGCCAGGCCACGTTGAGAAGTACGTCTCCTTCGCCCGTGCGAGTTCTTCACCCTCGGGCTCGATCGCGAGGCCTTCATATTGCACCGTGGTCTCGCCTTCCCAGCCAATGACTACGGCAATCCTCGGATCTGCCTTGAGGTTCGGATATTTCCGCGAAGACTTCACCGTATCAAAGACAATCTCGAGTTGTCGCGAAATCGCGATCCCCACCAGCGCCGATTGAGGCTCGCCGCCAGAGCCGATGCTCGACACCACGGCCAACTTACGTGCGCGGACAAATCCGTAGATCTCTTTTCTGGTCAGCATGCGGCACAGGCCCAGCCTTAATCTTCCCGCAACGCATCCATCGGTTCGATGGTCGAGGCCGCGTGTGCGGGGATCAGGGACGCGATCGAACCTATGACCAGCAGCAGAATCGCGACGCCGACATAGGTCCCGAGATCGACGGGCTGCACCTGAAAGAGGAAGCTCTTCACCAGCCGTCCGGCGAAGACAGCAACGGTCAGCCCGGCGATCAATCCGCTGCCCATCAGCAGGCCACCTTGGCGCAACACCATAGCGGCGACACTCTGGCGGGTCGCTCCCAAGGCCATGCGCACGCCGATCTCGCGGCGGCGATAGCTCACCAGCTGCGCGAGCACGCCATACAGGCCTGCGATCACCATGACGATGGCCAGGGCGGCAAACGATCCGGTGAGGTAGAGCCCCAGGCGCTGGCTGAAGGTGCTCGAGTCCACCACATCCTGCATGGTCTTGAAATTGTCCAGCGCATAGTCCGGCGCGGTCTGCTTGAAGAGAGAGCGCATTTCGCCGGCTACCGGCGCTCCGCCGCGCGTCTTCACCACAAAGCTCACCACTGTCTTCAGCAGCGCCTGATAAAAGAGCGACGTCGTCGGCACCTGCCGGTAGGGAAGCAGGATGTAGGGCGAAACATCCGCACCGGCGCCGCGGTCGGCCTGGTTTGCAATCACGCCAACGATGGTCAGGGGCTTGATCATTCCCGTATCCTGGCCGCCCAGGTCGATTTGCTGCTGGAGCGGATCCTTGCCGGGAAAATACTTCCTGGCCAGCTCCTCATTGATGACCACGACTGGTGTCGTGGTCTCCGTATCGTCTACGCTGATCATGCGACCGCGCACCACCGGCGTGCCCAGCACCGCGGCATAGTCTTCACTGATTGCCGTCACCTGGGCTCCGGGATGCTGCCCGGCGGGCGGCTTCGGCTGGCCGACGATGTCGAAGCTTGATCCCACGTGCATTCCGGCCAGCGGTGGAGCGGTGGCCAGCGCGGCATAGCGGACGCCGGGTGTATGCTTCATCCGCTCCAGCGACGGCTCATAAATCGTGCTCGCGATCGAAATCGGCGCGTGTTCCGTATCCGTCGATACGGCCATGGCCGAAAACCCCGCGGAATCCGCGGGCACCGCTGTGAACGTGGTCACCCGCTCCACGTCGAAGCCGAGGTGCGCGTGTTCGAGGTTCCAAAGCGTGTGGAAGAGGAGGCCGGTACCCACCAGCAGCAGGGTCGAAAGCGCCACCTCGCCGGCCACCAGCCAGCCGCTCAGCCGCCCGCTCACGGAGCGCGCCCCGATGCCGCGCGAAGCCGCCTGCAAGGCCGGCTGGGGATCGGTGCGCGCCACCAGCAGCGCGGGCAGCAGCGAGGAGAGCAGCGTGGTAAACGTGGCAATCGCGGCCAGCACCAGCAACACCGTCCAGTGAATGCTGATCGAATCCGCGCGCGGAATCGTACCGTCGGGCAGCTTCATCAGCGTCTTCAAAGCCATCCAGGCCAGAATCATACCCAGTCCGCATCCCAGCACGCTCAGCACCGCGCCCTCCGACAGGAGCTGGCGAATCAGCCGCCACCGGCTTGCGCCCAGAGCCGCCCGAACCGCGAATTCCTGCTTGCGGCCCAGGCAGCGCGCAATCAGCAGATTGGCCACGTTGGCGCAGGCGATCAGCAGCACCAGCACAAGCGCGCTCAACAGCGCCAGGAACACCGGCCTCACATCTCCGGTCAGCATCCGCTGATATCCGTCCACGTGGAACGACAGCGTCGCGGCCTGTTTGGGGTCGGCCTGCTGAATACGCTGGGCAATCGCGTTCAGCTCCTGCCGGGCCTGCTCGACGGAGACGCCAGGACGCATTTCGGCGATGATGTTGAAGAGGTCATAACCGCGATCTTTCAGCATCTCCGGAGTTGGCTGGAGAGGCAGCCATACGCCCTTGGTAATATCCGGGCCCTCCGTTTCAGGAAAGCGGAAACTGGCCGGCATCACGCCTACCACGGTGCGCTCGGCACCGCCGACCTTCACCGTCTTGCCGATAATTCCCGGATCGGCGCTGAAGTCCTGCCGCCACAATGCCTCCGAGAGCAACACCACCTGCGGCCCATTCGCTTCGCCCTCCTCCTTCGTGAACGTGCGACCCAGCAGCGGCCGGATGGCCAGCATGGTAAAGAGGTTCGGCGTCATGCGCGGGGCGGTCACACTTTCCGAGCCCTCCTTGCCCTGCACCACACTCACGTCTCCCGAGAAGCCGCCCACCTGCGCCAGTCGCTGCGCCTGGTCGCGGATGTCGCGGTAGTTCAGGTAGGAGGAGCTGCCAAAGCCCTGAGCATCCCCCGGACCGATGAAGAGCAGACGATCGGCGTGCGCATAGGGCAGAGGCCGCAGTAGAACGCTCTCGACCACCGTAAACATCGCGGTGTTGGCGCCGATGCCGAGCGCCAGGGTGATCACGGCCAAAGCCGCAAAGCCCCACGACGAGCGCAGCTGGCGCAATGCATACTTCAGATCCTGCATGAATCTCGCCCCTTCCAGAACATCACTGCTAACTTAACACTCCGTTCTCTTATACGTTCTACTCAGAGCGTAAGACCCCGACGGGATCGACATGGGCTGCTCTCTGCGCCGGCAGAAAGCAGGCCGCCAGGGCAACGGCGCCCAGGGCGGGCGCCACGCATAAATACGTCACCACATCAGTAGGCGCAACTCCGTAGAGCTGGCTGCGCAGCAATGGGGTGAGTATCAGCGAACACAGCACGCCCAGGGTCATGCCAGTAGCAGTCAGGCGGAGCCCTTGCTTGAGAATCAGCTCGAAGACATCGCGCCGCTTTGCGCCCAATGCCATGCGGATACCGATCTCGTGCAGGCGCTGGCGGGTGCTGTAAGCGATGACTCCGTAGACGCCGATCGCCGCCAGGGCCAGACCGACGATGCCGAACATGCCCACGAAGGTGCCTGCGACGCGGGTGCCGGTGCTCGTCAGCTCCACATTGCGCGAAAGCGGGAACTGATCGAGGACGGGAAGATCGGCATTGAGGCTGTGAACGGCGCTCGCCACGGAAGAGGCGTACATCTTCGGATCACCGGCAACGAGGACATCGAGCACGAAATCTCCACGATAGCGTTGCAGCGCAGCGGAATAGACGATGGGGCGCGGAGCTTCCTCGAGATCGACGTATTTGCTATTCTTCGCCACGCCAACCACCGTGAACCAGTCTCCGTCGATCTTTACCCGGTGGCCAATCGCGTTCTGCATCGGCCAGTATCGCTGCACGAAGCTCTCATTTACGACCACGACGGGCTCGGTTTCGGGAGAATCGCTGGAAAGAATGTCGCGTCCGGCAGCGAGAGACATTCCCATCGTTTCGAGATATTGCGGACCGACTTTCATCCGCAACATGTCGAGCGATTCATTCTTTTGCGCGGCGTAGCCCTCGGGAATAATGACATCCATGCTGTCGCGGAAACTGAGCGGCGACCATTCAGAGAAGGAAGCCAGCTTCACGCCGGGAATCCGTTCGATGCGTTTGAGCAGCTCCCGTTCAAAGGCAAGACCCGTTTCGGAAGTGTAGCCGGCGGGAAAGAGATCGATCGAGCTGAGCAGCACGTGGTCGGCCTTGAATCCGATATCGGCATGCTGTGCGTTGCGGAAGCTGCGGATGAACAGACCTCCGCACACCAGCAGCAGGAAGCTGAGCGCAATCTGCACCGCAACCAGAGCCGAAGTAAGCCGCGCCTTATGCCGGCCTCCGGAAGCGGTCCCCGCTTCCTCCTTCAGGACGGTGACTGGCACGATCTGCGAGGATCGCAGTGCCGGCAACAGGCCGAAGGCAATGCCGGTGAAGGCGGAGAGCAGGAAAGTAACGGCCAGCACGCGCCAGTCGACATGCATGTTCAGTGAGATTGGAATGTCGGTCGGCGGCAGGAAGCGCTCAAAGCTGCTTGACGACCAGATGGTGACCATCAGCGCCAGCAGACCGCCGGTAAGAGCGACCAGAAGGCTCTCGATCAGGAGCTGGCGGACGAGGCGAGAACGGTTGGCGCCAAGCGAGAGGCGAAGCGCCATCTCGCGACGGCGGGCGACGGCTCGCACCAGGAAGAGATTGGCGACGTTGACGCAGGCCAGCAGCAGAACCACGAAGGCGATTGCCATAAGCGGTGGGAAGACCTGGGAAAGATATCCGTTGGCGGTATCCGGAGCACGCCACAGGGGATAGGTCCTTATGTCTTTGCGGCCCCGGTGGTCGAGCGGCCACGCCTGGACAAGCTGCTTCATCTCTACATTCAACTCCTGCTCCGCCTGTGCACGCGTTGCACCCGGCGCAAGACTGCCCACTACTTCTATTGAACCGTCGCTGCGGTCATGAAGGCTGTCCTGAGCCTCGAGTTGCGGCTGCATCATCAGCGGAGCCCAGACATCCATGCGCAGTCCAGTTTCGGCACCCTGAAAGAGAGGCGGCGCCACTCCAATCACGGTGTACGGATGCTGGTTCAGGTTGATTGTGCGTCCAACGATCTTCGGGGCGCCGCTGAAGAGCAACTGCCAGGTGCGATAGCTGAGCACCACGACGGGAGCTCCGCCCGGCTTGTCGCCTTCCTGCGGCTCGAAGAACCCGCCCAGTACCGGGCGCACACCGAGGACATCGAAATAATTCGCCGAAGTAAGGGCGGCCCATAGCCGCACAGGCTTTCCAGAGCCGGTAAGGTCAACCGAGGTGACGTCCCAGCCAATAAGACCAGAAAGTGCTCGCGTGTGGTTGCGAAGGTCGACGTAGTCCGGATAAGAGATCTCATCATCGTCTCCGCGGTGGATGGCGATGAGTTCCGTCCTCGGATTTGCTCCCGGCACAGCTGAGAAGAGGGTCGAGTTCATCCAGCTGAAGATGGTGCTGTTGGCCCCAATCCCCAGGGCCAGGGTGACGATGGCTGTCAGCGTAAAGGCCGGAGCCTTCCGGAGCTGGCGTATCGCATAGCGGGCGTCTCGAAACCATCCCTGCATAGCAGCCTCCTTAAGAGAGAACAGGGGTGCATCGACGAGGTGCACGTGCTTGGCCACTGCTCACAACGGTTCTACCGCGTTGTACGGACGCGTGATAGGCCAGATGGCAAATTGCAACAGCACAGACAAACTGTGCGCTTTCCGTAACAAGCGTCCGGGAATGGACACGCGGGGCAAAAGTGACGCTGGAAAATGAGAAGATGATAGACAATCGGTCTAATATTAAATAATTCAATTTTCATATTGACAAATATTCATTATTTCAATTATTAGATTATCTATCTTGTTTCGATGGACTACGAAATGACGACGCACCGAGAGACCGACTGGCAGGAGTTGACTCGGCTGACGCAGGGGGAGCCCCTGATCGTCGAGCGCCTGCGGCTGGCCAGGAAGGACATCGCCATCGAGGGACGCTTCGAGCTGCCGCAGCTGGCCAGGCTCAACCCCGAAGATCAGGTCTTCGTGACCGCCTTTGTTCGCTGTCACGGCTCGATCAAGGAGATGGAGCAGATCTTCGGGGTCAGCTACCCAACCATCAAGTCCCGGCTGAACCGCATTGCCCAGAGCCTGGAGTTTGTCGAGACCAATGTGGCTCCCTCGCAGGCCGAGCTGCGGACGGAGACTCGAAACGCCATTATGGATCGGCTGAAGGCTGGCGAAATCACTGCCGCCGACGCCATCCGCGAACTGGAGGCACTGCCATGATTCCTGTCGCAGGCGCCGTGCGTGTCGGCGATTACCGCGTCCACGGCTTCCGGCTGTCGATTCCTTTCTTTCTGCTGTGGATTGTGCTGGCTCCGCTGCTCGTTCTGCTGGTACCGGTGCTCTTCATCGCCTGCATCTGTGTGCGCGTCGAGCCGTTCCGGGCGATTGGCGCGCTATTCCAGGTTCTGGCCGCGCTGCGGGGAACGCAGGTGCAGGTAGAGGTCCAGAATGAGAACGTTTCCGTGCTGGTGAACATCTTTTGAAGGAGAACATGTATGAGTGAAACTCGCCGCCAGGTCTTAGAGATGCTTGCCGCCGGCAAGATTACCGCCGATGAAGCCGAGCGCCTGATTGCCGCGCTTGAAAAGGACGCCCCGTCAGCCTCGCCGAGCGCGGCACCCGAGATAGGGCGCGCGAAGCCGAAGTATCTGCGGGTCGTGGTCGATTCGGACAATCCCGCCGAAGACCACGGGCCGGTCCGGGTAAATACCCGGATTCCCATGCAGCTGCTACGTGCGGGCGTGAAGCTGGCTCACCTGATCCCTCCCCAGGCGCGGGAGCATGTGGACAAGGCGCTGCACGACCAGGGGATTCCCTTCGATATGGCTGGCATCAGGCCGGAGAATCTGGAGGAGATCGTCGATCAGCTCAGCGACCTGACCGTGGACGTCGATGTGAACGATCTCGACCACAAGAAGCAGAAGGTTAAGGTGCGGGTCTTTTGCGAATAAGGGACTTCGCGTCCGGCGCAGTTTATTCACTCCGTGCGGCTTGCATGGGACGGCACGGCGACCTGCTAATGAAAGGTCGTTCAATCCGGGAATGGTTCCCGCTCCCTTACGATGCGAATGCGGTGGTCAGGAAAAGCAGTGTGCATTGCGGGAACATAAACCTGAGGCATGTGGCACGATGTGCACTCTCTGATGCCCACCGGGCAGGCTGCTCCAGGATGCGTTTCCGCCAAATCCTCTTGCAAAGGACGCACCTTTTGTTTCTGCGCGACGGCCGTTTTGGCCTTCGATCCCGGGGTCAGGTGACAGCTCAGACAGACATGATCGTAGGTCGAGGTTTCCGTCTCAACCTCTTTGTGCGGATCATGGCAGGCGATACAGGTAAGACGGGCATCATTCTTGTTCCAGCATTTACTTTGCTCCAGCCGATAAGGCTGAAATCTCGCATTTCCCACACCACTACTGCCGGAGAGACTCACATCCCAATAAGACCCATGGCAAGACCCGCAAAAGTCGACCGACTCTTCCGGGGTCAATTTTTCAGGATCGAAGATTGCGTCGGGCTGATTTTCCGCGCCTGCTGGCGAAGAGTTTCCCACTTCCATCTGAGTAACATGTTGCTGGCCGGGTCCATGACAGGCCTCACAAGTTACGCCAGCTATCAGCCTCGTCTCATCGAAGTCATTTCCCATGCGCGAACCGGTAGTATGGCAGGCGAAGCAGCGATAAACTTCGGCGCGGCCAACTTGCCTGTCCATAGCCTCGTCTATGTCGACATCCGTAGCCGAAGCGAGCGCACGGCCCGGCGTGAAATCCAGGCTGCCAGTGAGCGGAAGTATGTCACGCGGGCTTCATGAAATTCGCCGTCTTTCTTCTTGAAAAGATAGGACTGAGCTATGCGACTAGTCCCAAAGGCCAAGACCAAGAATGCCGACTGTTGCGTGACTCCATTTATTACCGAATAGATGCTTTTGCCATCTGAAGTTCGAATGTTATAGCGATACGACGCATTGGAGAAACTGAGATCTGGATTTGATTTCAGAATGGAGGATTCGCCGGCAAGCATTGCGGTATGC
>Ga0209655_10000872_pt1 | contig 11381 bp, 10 predicted proteins | sample BogFormECP03_OM2_FD_188236 | JGI IMG/M metagenome (GOLD analysis project Ga0209655, IMG submission 188236) | Bog forest soil microbial communities from Calvert Island, British Columbia, Canada - ECP03_OM2 (SPAdes) (version 2) | ecosystem: Environmental > Aquatic > Freshwater > Wetlands > Bog ...
TAGCGATAATAACAAATTAAAGGTGGACTTGTTTCTTTTGTATTGTTTGTCGTCCGTGGTAGATCAACAATCTCCATAAATTTCTTACCTATTACGTGATCAACAACCGTCCTATGTAAAAAATAAGGCTCTAATCCAGCAAGCGACTAAAGCTTTCATTAACGCTGCATTGGCTCCTAAACCACTTAGGATGAATTATCCCTTTATTGAGGTAACAACAAATGCCTTTACATATTTTAAGACTTTTGAATCATATGCAGAACGTGAAAGACAACGCGCATGCAAACTGTTCCTGATGTTGCTCGTACCCGTGGGACTGGCGGTGTAGCTGGTTTCTCTATATGTTTATAGCCTTGTATTTCTGCCATGGAGCCCATGTGGTGATGAGGAGATGTATGGTGATGTTGTTATAGATGGTCTTGTCGTTGTGGCGAGAAAGGGTGAGGTGCGGTTGACGGTCGCTGCGGTGGGGATATGCTGTGGGCGGTGATCTCGGGGATGGTTCTTATTCTCTTGCTCCTGAGCATGCTATAGCCCATGTGGTGATGAGGAGATGTTCGTGGTGATGGTATTGGGGATGGTGAGATCTAAAACATACGATAACAGGGATAATTCACGTGTGGATATTCATGATACTGTGACAATAAATGGACGAATAGGTTCATTTCGCTTATTCAAGCTCATGAGCCGTAGAAGTACTACATCCATAAAGAGTTTACCTGTGAAAAAAAGGGTATTATAAGCTGGCGACTTATAACTGATGAGACACGCCTGTGGTAATTATTATCACTATGTCGAAACCCTTCCATAATCAGCCCTTGGCGAGAGTAAATAACATCTTTATCGAGAGATATACTTCTAACAGTATTTCTCTTATAGCTTGACCTATCTTTTTCATATTCACTTGTAATCTAAGTCTTCTTTACTATCAAAAGCCTCAATATGCCCAAATCCAATGAAAACCAAAAGACCAATTTAACTCTTATGCCATTAGTAGAAAAACCGTTGCTTAGCAACACAGTATCCCAGATCCTTATTAAACCCAGTACTCATATATTATCTAGCGATAATAATAACATAGCATCGCAACTCATTGATAAACCCGTTATTACTAGCGATATTACCAACATTATATCTGTAATACATGATAAACCTAGTACTCATATATCTATGTTGCATAGCACCAAAGCTTCCCTTACACATGAAAAGCCAGATATACTAGTGAAAAGAATAAAGTAAAGATGCACTATAAGAAATCAAATATCTCTCCATTGAAAGCAACCAAAATATCAAATATGGATGATAAAAATAGTGTTACTATTAAACATAGGCAAAATATGGAAAATAATAAGAACAATATAGCATCTAGTGTAATTGTAAATAATATCCAAAATAATGGTGGTAAAATGACTAATAGTAAAAACATAACCAATGATGCAAAGAAGGATAAGAACATAGAAAAAAAGGGTGATCACAAGGATAAAAAGAGAGAAACTATGATTAATAGTTCAAACATGGAAAAAAATATGGATAAAAAGAGTATAAATATAGAAAATAAGAATGATATTATGATTAGAGAAAAGAGTAGAAAGAAGGATAACACAAAAGATAGCTGGGAAATAGTAGATAGAATAGAAAAGAATAGTGGTAATATGGACAACAGTGAAAACATGATCAAAGGAGCAAATATAGAAAATAATAGTAAGAACATGGAGAATACCATAACAAAGTACATATAGAGATGGAGAAGAATATGACACATAGTAAAAAAATGAATAATAATACAGAAGATAACTGGGAAACCACAAGCATGAAAACAGTGTTAGACGTCAAGAAAGAAAAAATATATGATGATATACCCGATGAAGAAACATTGATAGAAACCGATAAACTAAATATAATTAAAAATTTGATAAGTCCAGGAAAAGAAACAATAGAAAAAATAAATAGCTATTTAAAGAAGGAGAAAGTGCCAATAGTGAATAGTATTATAGATCCAACAATACAAACCTTTACCTATGAAGGAAAAACATATGCTTTAGAAAAGGAAGAAATACTTCAATATGTAACAACTATAATAAACCAGAATAATCCTTTGGGAGCAATAACAAAAACGTTAAATAGACGTCCCAATAGTTTATTAAAAAATATAAAAAATTATTTGACAATGAAAATGGAAAAAAATGCTATACCTATAGCAGAATTAGAACTAATAGAAAAACAAACAATAATAACAATAATAATAAGAGTATTATCATTAAAATTAAATCATAAAATGAGTAGTAGTGATAAATATACCACAAATTTTAATAAAAGTACAATAGCAATGGATCTAGGTAGAACCTTATTAGAAGCAATAATAACACTAAAAATATTATACAATACACCTTCCAAAGAGGAATTAAATAAACCTGGTATAATGCCTTATCCTACTAAAACGTTAGAGGAGATAAAGGAATGTTTAAAACAATTTGAGGAGAATAAGCAAAACGCTTGTGATCTTTATCTGAAAACAAAAATAAACAATAAATTTGTTAAGATAATAAAAGCCAGTATACAATTATACTTATTAAAAAATGTAAAGGATTTTGTATCCACAATACCCATAAAAGAAATAGAAACGTTAATAATAAAATATAGTTTAATTATGGGTACGACAATAGTAGATTGGTTAATAACAAATAACATATTAATAGAGTTTATAGCCAATAAAAAGAAAAATAGGATAAAAATCCCTATGGTAACGTTTTATAAACAATTAGATCTAGACCTATTAGCAGTATCATCATTTATAAAACCTAAAATAATGGTTAATGATTTACCTACTGTATATAGTATAAAGTATAATGATAAATTAACATTAAAAATACATCTAATGAAACATGATATTAGTAAATCTCATAGTGTAACCTTATATCCAGAAGAAACAATGAGTGATATATTAGATACTTATTCCAATATGCCTATGAGTATAGACGGTAAAAGAGTAGAAGAATTGATAGATATGCTAACAAAGATGGTATTTCTCCCAGTAAACCCATATAATGATGAATTATTGAACTGTATCAACACGATATATGAGCTAGATTTAAAACCAATAAGAGATAATAATGGGGATAATAACCTCTTTATAAAAGTATTATCATTTGCAAAAGATATTATAATACTAGTAGATAAAGACTTAGAAGAACAAATACAAAATAACATAGCTTGTCAACAAGCGTTTAATCAATTAAGATCAAGAAAATATAATCTAATAGGTGTATTAAATGACCTAATAATCTTCAAACAGTTTAATAAGTTTTATATACCAAAATATCTTACCTCTACAGGTAGATTATATAGTAAACCTTTTTTCATACAATTACAAGGAGTAAAATTGGTACATGGTTTTATCCATTTTGCTAAGCAACAAATAACAGATAATATAATGGAAAGAGTATTAGAAATATTACATAAAAAACTACCTGATATGAAGGATAAAATATCTACATTAACAGAGTATAAAAGAGAAATTACTGGGCATTATAACGATTTTGTTAAAGCCAAATTAATATCCAATGTAAATATAAGGTCTTATTTCGACATGTGGAGGAACATCATAAAATAAACTGGTTAGTTAAACACTGTAAAAAGAGTAAAGAAGTATTACTAATTAAACACCTTCTAGAAGCAAAAAGAGAAGATAAAATCTATGAAATAATTTATGAAAAAGATGCTACCAGTAGTGGTTTGCAAATAATATCCTTATTAATGCATAATGAAGAATTAGCCAATAAAACCAATATCCGAGGTAATAAAGCATATGATATTTATAAAGAAATCCTTAACATATTTCTCTATAAGAGAGAAAAGCTAAAAAAAATAGTAAAACAGTTCATATCGGAAGTATGTAATATAACTTATGATGCCTTTATGCTAAGTAAAAACAATAAAGCCTTCAACAATTTGTTGAGAAGCATATTAACGTGTGAAACAGACGTTAAAGTAGAAAAAAGATATATAGAAATAGAACATAGATTAAGTAAAGCTCCGTGGTATACAAAATTAGAATTATACCAATTACCCAGTACGAATTTAAATACTATATCTACGGACTCTTTAATCAATAAATCCAAGAGCGCTATGCTGGATAAATTAAAGAAATTAGCCTTTTATTTTAGAAGAATACAATTATTAGATAAAATACCAGAAGAAGTATTAAAAAGAACACTATTTAAACAGGCTGTAATGACCCTTCCATATAGTGCTGGTAAACCTAGTAGAATTGATCAATTTAAATCTATTATTCAAGATGCTTTTATCACTAGAGGTGTAAACGTTTTTCCTTTATCCTCAGATGACTTATTTAAAATAGCAGAAGTCTTAAATCGTATATTTGAACAAGTAGCCAGAGAGAATTTAAATATAGTAATCAAATTTCTCGATATTTGTAAGAAATTTACTCAAAAAGATACTGATATTAAAACCATTACTATGCCTTATTTGACGTGGAATTTGCAAATATTGAAACAATTAACCTCTCAACACAAGGTAAAAACTGGTAATTCTAAGATTAACTTCAAAGTTATACATAATTATGGTCTTGATAAAAATCAAGTTAATATTACTTTTCCTTCTATCTTTGTACAAGGCATTGATGCACATATTATACATGTTCTTCTTCACAATGTCGCAATTATTAATGAAGAGCTTCGAGCTACAAATCTACCAGAAATACTCTTATCATGTAACCATGACTGTTTCGGTATAAATATGTTTTATGCTCCTATTCTTGTACCATTAGTTATGTCATCATACAATACCATAAATACATACAAATTCTCAGAGCTTTTAGGTATAAACACTTTACAGGAAGAAAGAATACAATGTGATAATCCAAATTGTATTAAATATTAACATATCTTTGTCGTATAAATGTACGAGATGAGAGAATGGTAAAACTATCGATATGAGCACCCTCAACAGGAGAAAAATAATATAAAACCCTGTTTCCCAGAAAACAAACAAACACGTAAATGTAAACTTTGTACGTTTACGAATACTGGTTTTATCCAAAAGAATGCCTTTTATCCTTTTTTAATTGATTTGCGATTACCGTTTAAAACCCATATCAGTATTGCAGTAAGGATATTTGTAACATAGTGTAGAGCAACGGTATATCACTGCAAATAAACGTAAAGGACTGTGAAAAGGGGTAAAATTTGTAATAATATCCAAAATACATGTATAGAATCTCACACCAATTCTAATTATACTTACACACAAGATGAAAATGTTAGCACTTCTATTACAAAACACAAGTGTTGCAGACAACAAAATCAATATACCTTCTCTTACGACTTTTTGTTGTTTAAGCACTACGGTATGTCGTCGTTACACCAATATTATCATTCACAGGGTGTTTAACCAAAGTGACTACGTACCACAATAAATTTACGCTCTATCTTGTTCCTTAGTCATGTCTTCCTTAATTCCATTATATATATAAATTCGCGGCTCTTCTAATATTAATACTCTAGATGAAGAATATATACCGTGAATCCAAATTGTATTAAATATTAACATATCTATGGTATAAATGTGCGAGATGAGAGAGTGTACAAACTCTCGATTTGAGCACAATATAAAAAGAAAAACTATGTAAAAATGTAATAATATGTAATGTACAATGAGCACATTAAATATAAAAAGAAAACGATATAAATACAACAAGCTCAAGAAAGAAATCTGGGAAACATGGAATAAAAGGAATAAATGGAGAAAAGAGTAACCATGTTTATATGAAGGAAAACCCTTCATACTTCCCACAACAAAAAGTCCATTTTCTTTCTTATTTTGAATAAAAGGAAATATGTATTACTTTACTTATAGATTTTCTTGCCTATACAGGGTGAGCACTCTATACATAAATAAAGATACAAAATAGTGAGCCTTTATTTGCTGAAAACACGCTGAACATTAATAATAATACAAGAAATTTAACATGACAACAGGATCATTTGTGAAGAAAATGTCATAGAAATAAAAAACTATGAAAACATATATAAATTACAGGCATATGCATAAAAAATATAGGCTTGGAAGCAAAGAGTAATCAATTATACTCATAATGAAGGATAAACCCTTCATACTTCCCATTTTTCTAACATAGAAGAACGTCTACTTATATAGACACACTTTATTACATATTGATTACTGGCAATAAATTATATACGGTACTTAACATGTAAATAACAATATAGCACTTTTCTACAGGAAACAAATACGATGTACATTCTAAAGAGGTAGTATTTTTACCCCATGCTTACATTTAAACAGCATACTTGTGCTGAAATAGGTTATTTGTAAAGGGTATATGGTAACATTCTAATACACTTTGGAGAGTGAGGAATGATGAAAACATCTAAAAGATATAAGCATGTTCGGAAGAAAGTGATACGAAGGAAAGAAGGAGAATACATAGAAAAAGGACCTGCTTATTCCCCTAATAACAAAAAGTCCGTTAGCTTTTTATTTCAATAAGAGCAAATGTTTTGTACCTTATAGATTTTCTTATATATAAATGACTGTTTGATATAATATGTTTATGCTCCCATTCTTATTCCTCTAGTTATGTATATAAGAATACCGTGTGATAATCCTCATGTATTAAATATTAACAATATCTTGTGCTATTGAGAATAAGGTGCTCAATGTCGCTCGTTACAGCGCTTTTCGCGCCTCGTATACCGTGTGTACTTATATTGTATGTGCTCAATATCAAGTGGTAAAATTAGCAATATAAGCACCTTACATACAAAATGATAATTCTACGATATAAGAACACCCTGAGAACATATTAAACAATAATAAAATAGAACACGTAGACTTTACGAGATAAAAGGAGATAAGTAAAAACTAACGAAGTAAATAATTACATGTACATAATGAAGGATATCCCTTCATACTTCCCTTATAGAGGAAGAAAACGTACAATATACCAATCCAAACGTATAATACGAGTTCTAGCTGTGGTGTATAGTGCAAAAGGAGAGAGTGGTAAAACCATCGAAGTTGAGTACCGTCATGATAACATAACCCTTATGCTTTATTATAAAAATGTGGCACTACACATCCGATACAGAAATGATATTTAAAAAATAGATAATGTTTCCAGTTCAAACACGTATTAATATGGTGTAGCTGATATTACAAGATATTTTAAAAAGGTTAAAACAATACAAGTTTTCCTATTCAAACCCGATCACTATTGCTGTGCAATTAAAATCTATAACAGAAAGGTAATATGTTTTTTACTCTACACAAAGATAACTATGATTGGATGTTAAACTTGCTAATATTGTAACATAACATACAGGCATTGGAGAAGAAGGTTAAATTTTTACGTGGTTTATTGCTCATACGGTGCGAAATGAAAGAGTGATAAAACTCTTGAAATTGAGTACCTCACAATAAAATAACCCTCTTGCTTTATTATAAAAATGTTAAACATACATCGATACTAAAGCGATATTCAAAAAACAAATAATATTTCCAGTTCAAATACGTATCAATATTTTTGTACTTATTAAAAATAAGGTAATTACACGTAAAAACCTTAGCATAACATTAATATGTTTTTTACTCTACAAATAGAAAACATCACGTTAAACATACTAAATTGTAACATATAAAGATAATAAAGAATAATGTTAGACGTTTACTCGGTTTATTGCTAATATTAAAGGTGCTTTATATATGCATATAACATGGAACATTGTAGTATCTCACCTTCTATATCTAAAAACAGCGTAGTAGACAATAAAAAGGATATGGCTTTTACACTTAAGTTTCAATGTAGAAAAGAAAAAGTGGAGTGCTACGATAACTTTAAACATGGTCATAGCACTATATGCTAGTGAAAAATGATATGGAATATACAAATATTATAAAATATAAAAGAAATGAAGAATAAATTTATAAGTTTACTGGGATTAATGATAATTTTATGGATTATATGCAGATTATTAATAGTAGAAAGAGTTCCTTATCTGTTAAACAGTCAAGTATCATGCTATATGTATATAATATTGATAATATTAACAATAAGTCAAATAATACTAGGACTAATAATGATAAAAACATTAATAAAGAGTAAAACAGGAAGAATAACGTTAATATTAATAAAACTAAAAACGATATGGATAACAAAACCGTTAGAATCAATAGGAAAAGAAATGATAAAGAAAGAACCAATAGAAAGACTAATAGAACATTGGAGTAAAATATTATTACACTTTGGAAGAAAAAAGGAGAATATATATACAATGGTGATAATATTCACAATATTCCCAAATTATTGATAGGTATGGTATTACTAGCTGATGTGTATATATTACAAAGTATACTGGCATTTTATGCTATATGTGGATATTTATAATCCCTTTAACTTTTACAGCAATAAAAGAGTTAATAAAGCTTTATTGTTTAAAAAATATAAGCGAATTAGAAACAAATAAATTGATACTAAAAGAAGAAAAAAATATGTGTCATTTAACGCTAAAGTTTTATGAAAAAGAATATAATCCTGAAATAGCCTTTAGTCATTATGTGCAAGAATGGTTATATTTTAAGAAAATATTGGATATAATTAACGCGATAAATCTTACATATATGCATAGAGTTTATATTATAATTAATATATTAATTATTGTGCTATTTATAATAGGATGGGGTACTAGTGTTTATCTTGTTACTATGTCTTATATAGAAGTATATGCCATTAAATTCTTATTTTTTATTTTACCAGGACTATGATCAACCTTCTAATTATAACAGTTTACCAAACGACCATACAGAAAAATAGAATAAAAATATAGATAATAAAGAAATAATTAAAAACAAACTAGAAAATAAATTAGACAACAATGTAAGTATAGTATAAAGAAAATAAGAGAAATAGAAACAAATAAATTGACACATTTAGAAGATAATATTAGGTGTTATTTAACGTTAAGAATTATGAAAAAGAAACTGATCTTGAAGTAGCATTTAGTCAATATAAGAAAGGATGTAGAAAAAGAAAAAGTGTGTAAGGAATCTACCGGAAAATAAGCAAGATTTTTATGAGGGTGAGAACGGTAATGATCTCAATTAACATAGTAATTTCTTCAAAATGTTACAAAGCCATATATGTCAATTATAAGGGTAAATTCTCACAATGAGTAATATCAAGCTTTTATATTATAATTTTCTCTTGCTTTTTAACTCAATATAGAGAAGGTGTTAGTATATTTCGTGAGAATATTTGGATAATTATAGCCGTTTAACATAGTTACATTTCAACTGTAATTCATCATAAGGTTAGCAAAAGCAATTATGTTTATAATAAATATGTGAAATTTAGCGGTGTTTTAAAAATAAAGCTTACACATAAGACATCATTTTCCAATATGCCGAAGATACTACAATTTTTGTATTTGTATGTTATTGGAATTATACTTTGTGTTGATTCCAAACAGTTTTTCACAAAGTTTATAAATAATATAATCTTTTTCTTTTCTCTTTTTAATTAAAACAAAAAACACTGTAAATGCTATGCTTCAATCAAAGGATATACAATATACATGTATACGCTATGCTTATTATACTTTGCTGTATCAAGCTGTAGGCCATCTTTTTCATTATGTAAGTGTTAACATTATACCCTTCCTTCCCCTTTTTATTGGAACAAAAGATACAATGCTATTGTTAGGATACCTTGATGTTTTGTATTATACTGATATGGGAATTATATTGCAAGTTATATTCAAAGATATAAAAGGAGATAAAAGGACGGAAATTATCAAGAATAATTTACATATTGTATTATAAGCCAAAATATTTAAACACTATTACTCCTACCACAAATATCGTTGACATGAGAAATATATTTCTATTTTCTATGGAAGTTTGATTTGTATTATGTATATTATTATAGTGTTGTAAAACGTTGTCAACGATAATAGGAATATTGGAAGAATTCATAGCTTTAATATGAAGAAAATCTACAGTACTACCCAACAGATCTTGGAATAATGTAATATTACTTTTACTTTGTAAAATATCAGGATTATATGCAATAATACTCTCTAATATCTCAGAGTGAAAATGATACTTAGTAAGAGATACAGGTAAGGGGTGATGTAGAATACCTATACCGATAGAAGTACTATCATGTAAGAAGAGCATATTTATACTTATCATAAAGAGAAGACATAATAAACATAGAGATAAGAGATATAAAGATTTCTGCATCTCTCTCGTGATAATACAGTTGATATAAAGGAGAAGAAAGAGAAGAAAAACTCCTTGTATAACAAAAGAAGGAAAAAAGAGTATAAGATTTACTAGTGTAGATGACACAATATTATTAGTACTGGTGAAAAGCAAAGTCTCACTAATCATATAGAGATATAATAAGGATAATAGTCCGCCAATATTGCCTATGCGTATCATATTAAGACTGAATATTCTTATCCTCTGGAGATTTAATGAGGAGATTAAGGAGATAGAGATAATGTTGTTGTAATAAAACACGGTTATTTTGTAAAGGTATAATATCCTCAAGAGTATCTTCATTAAATATATGGCATTTAGCTTGGATAAAATCCCTATTTTTAAATACTTCTCTAAGATCATTAAAGACCTCTTTTTCACTGATATTTAATATTTTACTCATTATAGTTAATCTAGCCTCTAAATTATGATAAAATAGAGTTAAACAAGTTTTTACTTTTTGTTGTGGTAATACTTCAACTACTTTACGTAATGTTAATAACTCTAAAGTACCTAGTTTTTCACCATTATATTTTTCTACTAATAATACATATTTTGCAAAGAATTTCGTATCTTGTGGATAATCTATTATATTAGCTTTATAACTCGTATTACTTGGTTTTTTATCTGTAGGCTTTTTAATAAACTTCTCAGTCATATGGGCTTTATAATAGAATAGAAAGTATTACTCTTCGTGAGTCTAATAATAGAATATCCTCTTATGTCCTAATTATCTTCGTGGACCTACATAGAAGATTATATTGGAACGTCATTGGCTTGATAATGTAAAAAGACTTATGTTCTACTCTTCTTGGGTTTAACAATAGTATGTTCTCGTCCTGATACTCTTCTTGAATCACTTATTAACGTCATCGGTCTAATCATCTTCGTGGGCTTAACTATAGAACATCCTGATCTAATAATATAAAAGGGCTAGAACGTTATCGTTCTGAGGTTAAAACGTCATGGTCTGATAATAGCATGTAGGGCCGAATAACAAAATATAAAAGTGGCTCTATAGTCTATAATAGAAAGCAAACGATTGAGTGCAAAGGATTATCTCAGTATCTTGTACCTGATAA
>Ga0209655_10000874_pt1 | contig 11378 bp, 9 predicted proteins | sample BogFormECP03_OM2_FD_188236 | JGI IMG/M metagenome (GOLD analysis project Ga0209655, IMG submission 188236) | Bog forest soil microbial communities from Calvert Island, British Columbia, Canada - ECP03_OM2 (SPAdes) (version 2) | ecosystem: Environmental > Aquatic > Freshwater > Wetlands > Bog ...
ATTCCTAGTTAAATTTGCAGCAGGTCTAACGCCTGTGCCGCGTTTTGTCAAGCACTTTAATCGTCCGCCTGTGCGATTATCGGCGCCAGCTACAATCCGATTTGATAAGTTGAATAAAATAGTTGATTCCAGCCAATTTATGGTCCCGGCCAACAGTAACTCTTCGTCACTCTTCTTCCGATTTTCTGTTCGGCTCCCTTCAATGCACGCTTCGATCGCGGCTGGCCCAATAAGGCTTGCGGAGCGCCCTTTTGTCCGTCTTCCCAGCCGCAGTCTTCGGGATCACGTCAATAAATGCCACCGACTTGGGCGCCTTCACTCCACCGAGTTTCTCTTTACAATGCGCAATGATGGCATCCTCGCTGAGCGATTCTCCGCTGCGCAGCACCACGATTGCCTTCACCGCTTCGCCCCATTTCTCGTCCGGGACACCGATGACAGCGCACTCGTGAACTTGCGGAAGCTCCATCACACCGGCTTCTACTTCCGCGCAGTACACATTGAAGCCTCCGGTGATAATCATGTCTTTCTTGCGGTCCACGATATAGAAGAAGCCTTCTTCGTCCCGATAGCCGATGTCGCCCGTGTGATGCCAGCCATGCGTGCGAATTTCAGCGGTGGCTTCCGGAAGTTTGTAATATCCGCGCGTCACCAAAGAGCCCCGCGCCACAATTTCGCCGGGAGTGTTGACAGGAAGAATCCGGCCCTCATCATCCATGACTGCAAGCGTGACAGCAGATGTCGCCTTGCCGCAGCTTCGCAGCCGCTCGATATGTTCTCCGGCGGCCGCGGCGGCAACAGTTTTTCGGTCTAACCAAGTCAGCAGCATCGGCGCTTCTGTCTGACCGTAACTCTGGCACATGCACGGTCCAAAAACTTCGACAGCTTTCTTGAACTTGTCCGGCGAAACGGGCGAAGCAACGATTAGAAAGACGCGCAGGCTTGAGTAATCGAAATCGCCCAGTCGCGGATGAGCAAGCAGCGCATACAGCGCAGTGGGCGGTAGGAACATGTGCGTAACGCGGTGTCGTTCGATATTCCTCAAAACCTCAAGCGCATCGAACCCAGGCATAACCACGTTGGTAGCTCCGAGCGTGGTCATCACGAACGCCACCACGCCGGCCGCGTGTGAAAGTGGCGCGCTTGTTAGGCAAACGCGGTCCGTCGTCTCTCCCGCCCAGTATTGGCCAGCCATCTCCGTCATGGTTCCCCACGACAGATCCGTGACCATCACTCCCTTTGCAGCGCCGGTGGTTCCTCCGGTTGGAACTAGGCCCATCAGCCGGTCTGGGTTTCCGTACGAATCACCCCAGTCAATTTCTTCGCTAGCCGAGGCCGAGCCTGAGTCCGTAAACTTGTCGAGGGAAGGATTCAGGCCATCTTCAGCATCGATACAAATGAAATGCCGTAACGTCGGAACACGCGCTTTGAGTTCGTTAACCTGCTCGCGGTAGCTGCTGTGGTAGAAAAGCCAGGAAACTTCGGCATAAGCCATGTATTCAGCGTTGGCTTCCGGAGCGTTACGGGAGTTGATCGGCACCCACACCGCGCCTGCGCGTAAAATGCCGAGCATACAAATCAGCACGCGCGCATCATTGGGCGAATAAATCGCGGCGCGTTCCTCCCCGTTCAATCCGTTCGCCTTCATCGCGCGCGCGATTCGATGCGTGATCTCCCGCATTTCCCGATACGTGTACCGACTCTCGCGGTCGACGATCGCAGTCCGCTCGGAGTTCGCCTCAGCGCCTTTGTCGAAATAATCTATCGCACGCATTTTTAATGGTCTTCTTCTCAGTACGGAGTTTCGCCTTCGACCGACATTGCTCGCGCTAAGGCTGCGCTCGGAAGCTGCAGGTCGCGTCTTCGTAAATCGCTGAACGAAGCAATCAGTTCAAGAGCATGGAAAGTTCCCGGGCTGTAGCGCGAAGCTGCGGAAGGAATTTATTCTGCAGCTCTTGAATGGAAAGCCGTTGGGCGTGCGCCCCCACGTTCAGTGCCGCCACCACTTTTCCGTTTGGGTTCTCGATGGGGACCGCCATCGAACGCAAACCAATCTCCAACTCCTGATCAACGAGCGAGTAGCCGTTCCGAGCGACGAGGCGCAGTGCCTGCCTTAATTTCTCCGCAGTCACGATTGTTTTGCTCGTGTGGCGAGTGAGTTGAACGCGTTCAAAAAAAGATTCAAGCTCGGCGGGTGGTAAATTGGCAAGCAACACGCGCCCCATGGACGTGCAAAAAGCCGGCAAGCGGCTGCCCACTCCCAGGTCGATCGACATAATGCGCGTTACGTTGGCGCGCGCCACATAGATAATATCGAGGCCTTCCAGAGTGGCGATAGAGCAGGATTCGTGCAACACCTGGCTTACATGGTCTAAAACGGGCTGCGCGGATGCGGCGAGCGGCATCGACGAAATGTAGGAGTGGCCGAGTGCTAAGATTCGCGGCTGAAGAAAAAAGTGATGGCTATCGTCCGAGCCGGCAAAACCCAGCTTTATAAGCGTGTAAAGGCACCTGCGCACTGCGGCTCGCGAGAATCCTGTCTTAATGCTCACTTCCGAAATGGTCAGTTGGCGTTTCTGCGTCGAAAAGGCCTGTATCACCGCCAAGCCGCGCGCCAAAGATGTCATGAAGTTCGGATCTCCGCTGTATTTATCGAAGGGCGTCGACGGCATCAACGGTTGGCTGGCTGGTCTCTCGGCTGACGGAACAACGCGTGTTCGTCTTTCAATACCGGCGCGAGAATTGGCAGGCGACATGGGCCCTCCGCTAGGAAGTCGCAAAGGATACCCTAGTCGGCCGATATGCGCACGAGATTTCGATAATCGGTCTTGACAAAACTTCTCCTCCCTTGCATAAATTCCTCTCAAGTTCCGCGCTTTCGGCTGTGCGCTAAAAGCTGCGTGAAGACCGCCTGCTCTTGTAACATTGCAGGAAGATGGGATTCCCCTTCTCGTCTGTTGCAAGGAGGAAGTGGCGTGGCCAAAATTGTTCCATACCGAAGGCCAAATCCGGAGACGCAGCCCGCTTATCTGCATTCTGCGTATGCTTCCTCCATCAAGCGCGCGCCCGCAAAATCTCCGATTTATCTGCCCCAGACTCTCTCGGAGGTCACTGGACCTTCCTTCACAATAGCCGCAATCGATGTGAAGGCCTGTGACCTCACGCACCAACATTCCGGCGAACCGCTGGGCGAACGCATCATCGTCAGCGGGCGCGTATTGGATGAAGATGGAAGACCGTTGCAGTATTCTCTCATTGAGGTCTGGCAGGCCAACGCGGCCGGTAGGTACTTGCACAAGCGTGACCAGCATAATGCTCCGCTGGATCCGAACTTCACAGGATGCGGACACACCCTTACAGACGCCGAGGGACGCTACCGATTCGTGACCATTCGCCCAGGCGCGTATCCCTGGGGAAACCATCACAACGCCTGGCGCCCGGCGCACATGCACTTCTCGGTTTTCGGTGCGGGGTTCGCATCGCGTTTGGTTACCCAGATGTACTTTCCCGGAGACCCGCTTTTGCCCTTCGATCCGATTTTTAACTGCACGGCGGATGAAAACGCGCGCAACCGGCTGATCTCGCAGTTTGATTGGGAAAACACAATTCCCTCAGAGGCTCTGGGCTTCCGATTTGACATTGTGATGAGCGGGCGCGAAGCCACGCCCATGGAGACTTAGCATGGGCCGCCAAGCTACGACATCGCAAACCGTCGGCCCGTTCTTCTCCATCGGTCTGTGCACGGCAATAAAAGAAGACCTGGCGGGCGCTGGCACAACCGGAGAGCGTGTAACTATTGAAGGCCGCGTGTTAGATGGCGACGGAAAGCCGGTGCCCGACGCGATCCTTGAAATCTGGCAAGCGAACTCCTATGGGAAGTACGCGCATCCTGAAGATCAACAGGACAAGCCGGTGGAACCAAGCTTTACAGGTTATGGGCGAATTCCGACCAATGACGAAGGAAAGTTTCACTTTACGACGATCAAGCCGGGGCAAGTCCCTGACCTGGAGGGAAAGTTGCAAGCCCCCCACATCGCCGTATCCATTTTTGCGCGAGGTTTGCTGCGGCGTCTGGTGACTCGGATTTATTTTCCTGATGAACCGGCGAACGCCGCAGATTTCGCATTAAATTTGGTCGAGCCGTCGCGGCGAGAAACGCTGATCGCCAAAAAGCTCGCGGGCGCGAGCGGCGCGCTCAAATGGGATGTCATCCTGCAGGGCTCTAACGAAACTGTTTTTTTCGACTGCGGACTTTGACGCTTAGGGAGAGCCTTCTCTTTATTTCCAAACGCGCTTAGCCGTTTCAACCACGAGCCGCAGCTTGGCCCACTGTTCGTCCTCGGTTAACAAATTTCCTTCCATGGTAGAGGCGAATCCGCATTGCGGGCTGAGCGCGAGATTTTCGATCGGGAAATGTCGCCCCGCTTCCTCGATTCTCCGTACCAAGTCGTCGCCATTCTCGAGTTTCGGGAGTTTCGAGCTGACCAAGCCGAGCACGACGATCTTGTTCTTGGGAATGAAACGCAGAGGTTCAAACGTTCCGGAGCGTTCATCATCATATTCCAGCAGGAAGCGATCGGCAGCCATGGTGGAGAACAGCTTTTCAGCGATCGCGTCATATCCGCCCTCGGCGTACCAGTGGCTGCGATTGTTTCCGCGGCAAAGGTGCACCGCCAGCGTCACTCCGGGGCGGCGCGCCGCTTCCAAACAAGCATTGTCCGCGCGTATGGAATCGTCGAGCAGCGCTTCCGGATCGACTTTCATCTCGGTGCGAATCCATTCGCGCCATTTCGGGTCGAGGTAATAGCTGTAGCGCGGCGCATCGATCTGAATGTATTTCACGCCTTCAGCGGCGAGCCTCGCAAGCTCCGTCTTCATGATGCCGACGATGTCCCACAAAAGCGCGGAATGATTTTCGTACACTTTGTCGGTGACTCCGCGCTTGAACGAAATTGCTGGGAACTGCGTCGCGCTGGGCAGCGTCATCTTGATCGCGCCGGGAGAATTGGCCTTCAGGAATGTGAGCTCGTGTCCGGTGAGCGGGCGCACCTCGCGCAGTTTTGAAGTCACAATTCCCGTAACGCTGCTCTCGCGAGCGCTTTTCGCTTCGCCGGCTTTCCAGGAACGCGCCACGGCATCGCCCATATCGAAGCCATCCACCGCGTCGGTGAAGTCGCTCATAAAATTTCGGCGGCGCAATTCGCCGTCCGTAAAAATCTCCAGGCCCAGTTCTTTCTGCTTGGCCAGAACGCGCAGTATTTCGCGATCCTCCACCTCGTGAAGGTGCTGCGGGTTTTCTGCGGCATTTCGCCGGGCAGCCAGAAGTTCGGGCGGCCGCAGAAAGCTGCCTACTTGGTCGGCTCGATATTCCGCGGGCATTCGTCGATCCTCCTGTTTTACGAGGCGACGAGGGTAGCGGCTGACGCGCGCGGTGTCAAATCGGCTGACGCGAGGAGAACATGGAGCCTGCCGCTGAGAGTTGCCGGATTGTCCATCTACTTCCACTTGTGGCAAGATGCGCTTCACTTCCTAACGTGAAGCGAGGAGGGCTGCGATGTTCCTGCGAGACGCTTGGTACGCAATCGCCTGGGATCACGAAATCAAACATGCCCCGTTTGGGCGCACAGTTTGCGGCGAGCCCATCGTGCTCTATCGCCAGACCAACGGAGCGCTCTCTGCTTTTGAAGACTGCTGCCCGCACCGGCTGCTTCCGCTCTCCAAGGGATATCTGAAAGGCGACCACCTGGTCTGCAAATACCACGGCCTGGAATTCGACGAGTGCGGCCAATGCGTCTGGATGCCCGGCCAGCAAGGCATTCACAAGGAAGCGAAGATGCGGATTTATCCAGCGGCCGAACGCCATCGCTTTATTTGGGTGTGGATCGGCGATCCCGCCTTGGCCGATGAAAAAAAGATTCCCGATCTGCGCTGGTGTTCGGACCCGAAATGGATTTTTGAAGGAAGCACTTATCACGTGCAATGCAACTACCAGCTTCTGGTGGACAACTTGATGGACTTGTCGCACGAAACCTACGTTCACCCGTCAAGCATCGGGCAGCACGAGATCGTGGAGGCGCCGATCAAGGTGGAATCGGACGACACTTCTGTGACGGTCACGCGATGGATGTACAACATCGATCCGCCGCCTTTTTGGGCCGCAAATCTGAAGTCGCAGGAGAAATGCGATCGCTGGCAAATTTGCCGGTTTTCGCTGCCCGCAAATGTGATGATCGACGTAGGTGTTGCGCTGGCCGGAACCGGCGCGGCGCAGGGAGATCGCTCGCGCGGCGTGACGGGAATCGTGGTGAATCTGATGACGCCGGAAACGGAAACTTCAACGTGGTATCACTGGGGCATGGCTCGCGATTTTCAGACCGACGATCGCGGCCTTACCATGCGCATCCGCGATGGACAAGCGGCAGTATTCACCGAGGACTTGGAAATTTTGAACTCGCAGCAGGAAAACATTCTGCGCCGCACCGACCGCGGTCTGCTCAATTTAAAGATCGACGCCGGCGGTGTGAACGCACGTCGAATTATCGAGCACGAGCTGGAACGCCAAATACACGCTGCGCGCGCGAGCATATAGCTCATCTCTTTAGAGGTCAGGCCTTTCGCCGTCCGGGAGCGCCGCCTGCGCGTCCAGGCCGCGACAGTGTGGGTTTACACCCACAGCTTTTCGTTTATCTTCAGCCCATGTTCGCGACAATACGTCACGTAATGGTTGATGAACCAAAAAACGTCCAAGGTATCAAGAAGATTGTCTTGATCGTCGTAGAACTCGAGAGAAGCGTTTAGGTAAAAGAACGTCTTCATGCCATTCGGATCGTCGGAAACCAGAGTGTGAATCGCGCCCGGGTTCTCGCGAACGTAGCTTCCCGGCCTCGCCACCCAATCGTATTCGAGGTAGCGCCAGCTGCCTTCCAGCGTGCAGGCGAAAACAGGCCCGCGATGCCGGTGGCGCCCCAGCTTCCCTCCTTTTTTCACCCACAGAATATTCGCGAACGCGCCGTTGCGCACATCAAATGCCAAATGCCGAATGTAAACGTTCTCCATGAAAGGCACGTATGGAGATTCTTGCTCGCTCCCGCCAATGTGGACATCAGGGCACGCGAACTCGCGCGTGGTCACCTCTAAACTGCTCGCAATGTCGATCTTCGGCATCTTTTCCTCCGCTAACTCCATCTCGAAATGCAGCAATGAATTAACGCAACGCGTCGCGAATGTCAATTCAGGAAGTCTTCACTCAACTAGGCTACATTGCCACGGCCGGCCCTGATGTAGCTCACCTCTTTAGAGGTGAGGCCTGTTCCGCTTTCGTTTCGTTGGCCCGCGAAATCACATATGCGCGAATGGATTCGGCGTCTCGGCGTGACAAGTCTTTTGAAAAGGATACCATTCCGTTCGGCTGGAGCAAGCCGTCCAAGACCACATTGAACCATTGATCGTTCGCGAGCGTGGCCGAGTATCGCAGGTCCGGCAAGACTCCGCCGCTCACCGCCACGTCGCCATGGCATCCGGAACAAAATCGCTGGTACAGGCGCTTGCCGTTCTCGATAGTCGCTGAACTCGCCGTCGATTTCGGAGGATTTAGAATCGGCATCTCGATTTCTTGGACGGGTGGCAGCGTCGCCTTGCCACCCAATTTGAAAGCTAGCATGCGCCCGATGTTTGGTCTTCTCCCGGCTTTCAAAGCGATCTCGCCGGTAGCCAGCGCAAAGACTCCGCCCCAACCGGAAAGCACCGCGATATATTGTTCGCCTTTCACTTCGTAAGACACAGGGCCCGCCATTACGCTCGTTTGAACCGCCATCGACCAAACCTTTTCTCCGGTGTCTGCGCGATATGCTTCAAACTGCCCGTCCGCGGTTCCTTCAAAGACAAGATTGCCTGCCGTCGAAAGCGTGCCACCGTTCCACGGCACTGGGCGCTGCACGCTCCAAACTTGTTTTTGCTGAATCGGGTCCCAGGCTACCAAGCGGCCCGTGATGCTTTTGAGGATAGCCGATTTGACTCTTGGATCTTGGGGCATGCCTGCGGCTGCGAAGTCGATACCATCGTTTGTGGCGAGCGATTTCCATTCGAATTGCGGATCAGACTTGTAGAGAAAACCCGCCTCCTGGATCGGTATGTAAACGAGTCCCGTAATCGGGCTGTAAGACATGGGCTGCCAACTGTGCGCGCCCAGCGGCCCCGGAACAACGGGCAGGGGATTCTGTCCCCTGGAATAACGTGCACTCGCATTTTCCTCCGGACGCCCGGTTTTTATGTCGATCGCGCTTGCCCAGTTGACGAACGTGTACGGCTTCGCGGAGATCAGCGCGCCGGTGGCGCGATCGAGCACGTAGAAAAATCCGTCCTTCGGAGCGTGGAATAAAACTTTGCGACTCTGCCCGTTGATCGGAATATCGGCGAGGATGATCTGCTCGTCGGAATCATAATCCCAATCATCGGCGGGATCTTCCTGGTAGTGCCAGACGTACTCGCCTGTCTCCGGTTTGAGCGCGACGATTGAGCAAGTCAGCAGCCCGTCTTCGCGCTTCGGATTCCGATACTTTTCATTCCACGGGCCGCCGTTGCCGGTCCCGATGTAGAGCAAATCGAGTTCAGGGTCATAAACAATGCCGTCCCAAACGGTGCCGCCGCCTCCATGCTTGAACCAATCTCCGCTCCACGTCTTTGCAGCCTTTTCGAGGATCGGACTTTCGAACGGCTTTGACGGATCGCCCGGCACGGTGTAGAAACGCCAGACTAGATTGCCTGCCTCAGCGCCATACGCGGAGACGTAGCCGCGGACTCCCATCTCTGCCCCGCCATTCCCGATGATTACGTTTCCCTTCACCACTCTCGGCGCGCCCGTGATTGTATATCTCCACTTGGGATCGATGGTCAGAGTCTCCCAGATTCTTTTTCCGGTCGCGGCGTCGAGCGCGATCAGCCTGCCGTCCAGTGTGCCGAAAAAGATTTTCCCGTGCCACGCTGCAACGCCGCGATTGACAACATCGCAGCACGCGTTCACACCCCATTCCGGAGGAACTTTCGGATCGTAGCTCCATAGCAATGAGCCGGTGGCGGCATCGAGCGCGAAAACTTTGCTCCACGCCGAAGTGAAATACATTCTTCCGTCGACGACTAGCGGAGTGGCCTCCTGTCCTCGTCGCGTGTCCAGGTCGTAATGCCAGGCGAGTCCCAATCGTGCGGCATTCTGATCGTTGATATCCTTCAGTGGGCTGAACCGCTGTTCGCTATAACTGCGTCCATAGCTCATCCAGTTCCCAGGCTCTCGATCGGCGTTCGTAATTCGCGTGTCGTCAACGTCTGCCGTTTTCGCGCCGCTGCTCGCCGGTGATTCCGCCGGCTTGCGAGAACTGCGACCACACCCTGGAATCATCGCCAGCGCGAAAAAAATTGTGACCATGGAGGAAATGCGGATGGTAGTGTAAGTTCGTCTCATGCAATTCACGTTGGGTGCGTCGCGATCGCGGCGAGCTTCCGCGCCGCTAGGAAGCCGAGAGTGTACACCAACAGCCGTCCCCGGGTTTCGGAGGCCTTGACAAGGATTATGCGGCTGGGAGAAAAGTCAACACACGCAGAAATCAAATCCTGCTGACCTAGGAACGCCATGCAAACTGCCGGACGACTGAAAACCGAAAATCTCGTCGCCATCGATACTCACGTTCACATCGAGTCAGATGGCGGACATGAGGTCAACGAAGCTGCTCGCAAGTATTTCGGCGCGACCGGCGATGTTCCTAGCGGCCCGGCCATCGCTGAATATTATCGATCGCGAAAGATCGCGTGTGTCGTCTTCTCCGTTGACGAGCGGCTCACCGGGAGAAAGCAGATCCCCAATGACCAAGTCGCCGCGCTAGCCGCAGCGAACAGCGACATCATGATCGCGTTTGCCAGCGTGGATCCCACGCGTGGCCCCGAAGCCGTGAACGAAGCGCGCCGTTTAGTCGCTGCCGGTGGAATTCGCGGATTCAAATTGCACCCGCCCATCCAACAATTCCATGCCAACGACCGCATCGCCTATCCGTTTTACGAAGTCCTCGCCGAAGCGCGCATGCCCGTGATTTTTCACACCGGACACAGCGGCATCGGCACCGGCATGCCTGGCGGCGGAGGCGTGCGTTTGAAGTACGGCAATCCCATGGACATTGACGACGTCGCGGTCGATTTTCCTGATATGCCGATCATCATGGCCCATCCTTCATTTCCCTGGCAGGACGAAGCCATTTCCATCTGCTTGCACAAGCCGCAGGTCTATATCGATCTGTCAGGTTGGTCGCCGAAGTATTTTTCGCCGACACTGATTCAGTACGCAAACACTCTGCTCAAGCAGAAAGTGCTTTTCGGCTCGGACTTCCCTCTCATCACTCCCGACAGATGGCTGGCCGACTTCGAAAAAATTGCCATTCGAGACGACGTTCGCCCTCTGATCCTGAAACAAAACGCAGTTCGCCTTTTAAAACTGGATCAAACGAATTAGAACCAAACGCCGGCTGAATGAGATCGTGAGAAGGTGAGATTGCGAAGTCCTACTGCAGGGCCATTCCCTTTTCAACGGGAAATTGATCGGCGTCGGCTGACTCCCGCCACTCGGCGTTATATGCCGCTCCCAAAAGCACCACGATGGCGGTGAGGTACATCCACAATAGCAAACCAATTGCAGCCGCCAGCCCGCCGTACACCACGTCGTACGGCATCCTCCGCACGTACACGCCAAAAAAAATATCAACCACCCACCACAGCACCGTTGCTACCGCCGCACCCGGCAGCAGATCCATATAGCCTTTATGTTCCGGACGCCCAATCCGGTATAGCAGTACCAGCACAAACATCGAGAGCGCGAATATCACCGCCACTTGAAAAATAAATACCAGCGCGGTAATCAGCATGCGCAGTCCGAATTCGAGGATCAACCACCGCCGCGCTTGCTTGCCGAAAATCGTCAAGATGATTACAGAAAGCGAAGGTACGATCGTTAGAACCAGCAGCGCCAACGCGCGCAAATGATTTCGGACGTAGCCAGTTGGAATTATATCTCCCTCGATAATCCGGAATCCTTCGATGAAGCCCACCATCACTTGCGATCCTGCCAGCAGCGTTCCTCCCAGCCCGAGCAGGAACCACTTCCAGGGATGCTGCCCCTTGCGAATGAAATATTGCACCACTACGTCTTCGCTCCCCGGAGGAAGAATCAAGCGTAGATGTTCCGGCAGATCTTTCAATGCGGTGTGAAATGATTCTTTGCTGCTCAGCACTCCCAGCACCAGCAGCAACATGGGGAAAAACGCGAGAAACATATTGAACGCGATCGCCTGGCTCAGCGTGATGCAGCCGGGAAACACGCGCGCTAACCCGCGAAACAGGAG
>Ga0209655_10000875_pt1 | contig 11377 bp, 8 predicted proteins | sample BogFormECP03_OM2_FD_188236 | JGI IMG/M metagenome (GOLD analysis project Ga0209655, IMG submission 188236) | Bog forest soil microbial communities from Calvert Island, British Columbia, Canada - ECP03_OM2 (SPAdes) (version 2) | ecosystem: Environmental > Aquatic > Freshwater > Wetlands > Bog ...
GAAGTAACTGTGCCAGAGGGCGTAGCTCAAAACGATCTCCGGCATGCTGTTCTTTCCATGTTCTCCGGAGGCATGAATGAGCCGGCCAAGATAGGGCTGCATTAGCGATTTTGTATTTCACATCGCGTAAGCTATCCAACAAAAGCCACAATCGCCATAAACGCAGTATCGAATCAGTCTTCGCGCAACGCTGTCATCGGTTCCACCGCCATCGCATGCCGGGCGGGAAAATAGCAGGCGGCAAGCGCAGCCACGGCCAGGACCGCCATAACAGCGGCGTAGGTCGCAGGGTCCCGCACGCTGACGACGACCATGCTGCTGACAGCTCGCGAAGCCAGGAAGGCTACGAGCAGACCTGTCCCCAGGCCGGCTGCAATCATCACAATCGATTGGCGGTAGATCATGCGAAACACAGAACCACGGCTGGCTCCAAGCGCCATACGCAGGCCAATCTCATGGATGCGACGGCCTACAGCATACGAGACCACCCCGTAGAGCCCGATCACGGCCAGCGTCAGTCCAAGCCCACCCATGATAGCGGCGAGTGAGGCGCCGATCTGGAAGAGCAGGAGCCCATTCATCGTATAGAGCCCCTGTCTCATGGTCTGCACCTGAAAGATGGGGAGTTGCGGAGCCAGGGTGTGAACGGTCTTCTCGACCACGGGCATAAGAGAAAGGAGATCCCGGTTTGACCGCAGCTGGAACACCATGAGGCTGTTCCCCTTGAAATGCTGGGCATACGGAATGTAAAAGAACGGCCGCGACTTGCCACCGCCGAAGATCTGAAATTCCGCGTCGCCGGCGATCCCGACCACCTCCATCTTCCGGTCTTTCTCGCTTGCCATGCGGAAGGTGTGGCCAATCGCATCCTGACCGGGCCAGAACTTTTTGGCTGCGCTCTCGCTTACGATCGCTACATCCCGGCCATGATCGTTATCAGCTTCGGCAAAAGAGCGGCCGCGAAGAAGATCGATGCCCATCACGCTGAAATATTCAGGCGAAACAACGTTGTAGCCGGCGCTTAAATCGTCCGGATGGGCGGGGACGGCCCCTCCATCGATGATCATCCGATCGCCACCATTGCCAAAATATCCGAGTGGGAGCGAGCCGGCGTGGCTTACGTAGCTGACTCCTGCGATCTGACGCAGACGGGCGGTGAGACTGCTAGCCAGATCGCGGGTTTCGTCGTCGTTCATCCCGATCTTATTGGAGTCGATGACGAAGTTCATCACATGGTCCGGCTTGAAGCCAAAATCCATGGCCTGCATGGCGGAGAGGCTGCGCACGAAGTGGGCAGCGACAACCAGCAATACAAGCGAACCGGCAATCTGCAGTGCGACCAGGCCATCGCGCACCCAATGACGGCCGGCGGTCACGCCACGGCTACCCTCGTGCAGGACAGCGTTCACATTCGCCCTTGCAATATGCAGAGCGGGCGCAATGCCCACGACAACGCCTCCCAGCAAAGCGACGGCGAAGGAATAGGAGAAGATGCGCCAGTCGAATTCGAACAGGAATCTGACGGGAAGATCCGCGTGCAGGTCGAGGTGGCTGAGAGCGCTGCTGGCAAACATGCCTAGCGCGACGCCCATCGCGCCACCGATCAGCGCGAGCAACACGTTTTCGGTAATCATCGGGCGGACAAGCCGGGAGCGTTGAGCGCCGAGCGCGGCGCGGATAGCCATCTCGCGCTCGCGGGTCGTCGCGCGCACCAGAACCAGATTCGCGACATTGACGCATGCCAGCAAAAGAACCATCACCGCATCGTCACGGGTGCGTCAAGCGGGATCGGCCACATTCACTCTTCCCACAACGCGGTGCAGCTCGGCGTAGCGAAGGCGAAGCCGGTCAGAAAACCGCATTGGGCCCAGGAAAAGTGCGAGGAATGCGGTTTTTTCTGACAGCGCCGAAGCTGCTAACGAAAGGTTTACGGTATATTTATGCGCCTCCAGTGATAATCAATCATCGATAAGCAAGTGTATGAGGCGGACTGGCCAAATCATCATGATGCGACTGCGCTTAAAGGAAGAATTTAGCAGAAACGAAGAGAGGACTGATGCTAGAGAAGTTGGAAACGCGAAGTGCTCCAGCGCTCGGCGCGATCAACGCTTTTGTGCGGGGATCATCTGCCCGGCTGTGCTCCAGCAACAAGCTAGGGTGGGACGGAGTTTGTCTGGAACATCATAGGGTCTTTCCAGGTGAACGAAACGATTATGTTTCTCGTCACCATTTAGTTGCGCTCTTTACCAGCCATGTATCGCGAGGGGAAGCCTCAGCGGAGCGCGCGCGCTTCGTTCCCTACTTCTGCTCTCCAGGAGACATCAAACTCTTTTCTGAAGGTCCGATCGGCGCATGCAAGACATTTACCGACCACACAATGATCTTGTGTGCCCTCGACCCTAGGTTGGTGGCAGAGGTCGGAGACGATCTGGGCGCGCCTTCAACCGTGGAGTTTCGACCGATCGCGAATCTTCGTGATGATTCTCTGCAAGGCATAGTCAAGCTCTTGGCGGCAGAAGCAAATTCACAGGGAGCGTCGGGAAAACTGTATGCGGATCACTTAGCTCACGCTCTCGCTCTTCGATTTCCCCGCTTTCTGGCGGAGTACGAGGTTACGAACCGTCACAATCTGGGAAAATGCCGACTCGAATTCTGCAGCGCGTTCTAGACAGGATGAGGGCTGACCTCGCGACCAACCTTAATCTACATACCATCGCTGCAGAAAGCGGATACAGCCGAACTCATTTCTTGCGCACATTTCGGGCATCGACGGGATACTCCCCGCACCAGTGGCTAACGCACCTGCGGATAGAAGAAGCGAAGACCCTCCTGCAGAAAGCTTCCAATTCTCTGATCGATATCGCGCTGGAATGTGGTTTTTCGAGCCATGGACATTTTTCGAAGACCTTCCGCGGAATAGTCGGAGTAACCCCCCGCGAATACCGCCGCGATTATGGTTTGATTCTGTAAGGATGGCTCCTTTTCGCGAGTAACTTCTTAGGCCATTCGCTATGCTCTCGATGATGGTCAAAGACCATCGGACTCAATGCGCGCAAACGTTGCACAACGATACGGCTGCGCGGTCAAAGGAGAGCGATATGCCTTTAGGGCAACAAATGGAAGGGCGCGCAACATCGTCGGGACTCGATTCACCCGTTAGAACAAAAGTCGCAATCGTCACTGGCGCATCAAGAGGCATTGGCCGCGGAATCGCAGAACGTCTTCTTGAGACGGGGTACTGCGTAGTTGCAAACTCGAGAAATATCACATCGGCCAAAACGCTGCAGTCCGGAGATCGTTTGAAGCTGGTTGACGGCGATATCGCAAGTCACAATGTAGCGAAGCAGGTGGTGGATTCTGCCATCGGCAATTTCGGAAGAATCGACCTGCTGGTAAACAATGCGGGAGTGTTCATAGCCAAGCCCTTTACCGATTACACGACCGAAGACTTTCGCAAAGCCACGGAAACAAACCTCTGGGGATTCTTCTGTGTTTCGCAACTTGCCGCATCACAGATGCGTCTTCAGAAGTCCGGGCATATCGTCAACATCACATCGTCGATAGTGGACCAACCCGTCGCGGGACTCACGGGCAGTCTGGTCAATCTGACGAAAGGTGGTTTGGAGTCTGTCACGGGCGCATTGGCGATCGAGTTTGCGCGAGATGGAGTACGGTTCAATTCCATTTCTCCTGGTGTTGTGAACACACCAATGCACCAAGCAGAAGCGCATGAATTCTTGAAACAACTGAGCCCGCTCAATCGATTGGCCGAAATTGCGGAAGTCGTGGACCTAGTACTTTTCTTGGAATCTGCTCCGTTCCTAAACGGCGAAGTGATTCATCTTGACGGAGGAGCGCATGCCGGCAAGTGGTAATGCATCCCTCGCGAAATTGATCACGATGACGCGCAGTGCCAGAACCTCCTCGGTCAGGACCTGAGCATTTGTTGGATTTCCACGTATGGCCACTAATACCAGGTGCGCGACTTTGGAGGTCTTGAGTGCCGATTGATTTTACGTTGAATGACAATCAGCGACGCCTGCGGCGCGAAGCACGTCAATTTGCGAAAGATGTCCTGTCCGGCGTGCCGGTCGCGACACGCGATTTACCGAGCCCGATCGAGCGTTTTGTTGCGACCCGGCCGTTCTACGAACGTCTAGTGGCGGAGGGCTTTTTACGCAAGTGTATTCCCGTCTCGGTGGGCGGTGACTGTGCTGGACTGGTTGATCTCGCTATCCTGGCGGAGGAGTTTTACACCGTCGATGCTAACGTCTCACTCACCATGCTCTCCACGGTGCTTGGGCTTGCGCCGCTGGTCGTTGGCGGCAAACCAGAGCAGCACCAACGGTTTCTGCCGCCCTTTCTTGCGGCCGAGGGTGCACCGCTTGCCGCATTCGCTTCGACCGAACCCGGCGGCAGCGCCAACGTCGGCTCTCTACCGCCAGGAGAAGGCGTCCGCACCACCGCGCGGCGGTTTGGCGACTCGTGGGTCATCTCGGGCCGGAAGCAATGGATATCTGCGGCCACCGGATGGAACGGACAGGGTGCCGACCTGCTCACCGTCGTCTGCCGCACCGATGCCAACGTCGAACCCTCGCGTGGCATCTCGATCATCGCTGTGCCTCGTCCCGACAGCGGCCTGATTTTTGAGCACGCATTCGACATGCTGGGACACCGTGCCCATCTCACGCCGCGCTTCCGCTTGGACGCTGTTCAGGTTCCGGCCGGAAATCTGCTGGGACAAGAGGGGGGCGGACTCCAACTGGCTGCGGAGAGCTTTGCGGGTAGCGCCGCTCTCGTCGGTATCTTCGGTGTAGCGCTGATGCGCGCTGCTTTTCAGTTTGCTCTTTCCTTCGCCAAGAGCGAGAAGCGTGGAGGCATCCAGCAGATCATCCAACATCAGGCAGTCGGCTACGCGCTGGCCGATGCGAAGACGACGATCGAGGCTGCGCGGGTGCTGAGCTGGCATGCATGCCGCGCGTTCGATACGGCTGCGCCAGGCGCACTCGAGCTCGCTATCCACGCCAAGGTGTTCGGATCGGAAGCAGCGGTGCGGGTCATTACCAATCTCATGCAGGTTGTAGGCGTCGACAGTTATGGCCACGAACTGCCGCTCGCCGGTTTGCTTCAGGACGCTATGGCGTTGCCGCTTTTCGCCGGCGGCAATATCGGCGTTCGCCGCCGCCAGTTGCACGCGCTTATGCTCGATCCCGCGTATGACGATCTCGCGACGCTTGACGGCTAATCTGCGCCGACATCACCGGCCTGGCCATCGCTGCCTGACCGGCTGCCCCAACCAAACCCGCGGCGCCCGACCCAACAACTTGACGGTGGCCCTGCGAACCTACTCACAAGACCACCGGGAGATTTCCGCTATGGATTTGAGATTGCAAGGGAAGCGTGCGCTGGTCACGGGTAGCAGCATCGGCTTGGGAGAGGCGATCGCGCGAGCTCTTGCTGCAGAGGGTGTGGCAGTTGCAATCCACGGACGACAACCGAAACGTACATACGCCGTCGCGGCAGACATCGAGGCGCACGGCGGTAGGGTCGCTGTTGTCCTTGGTGACCTTACAGTCGAAGGTGAGGCACAGAACATCGCGGACAGCGCGATCGAGCAGCTGGGCGGCATCGATATTCTGGTTAACAACGCGGGTGGAACAGGCGAGAAACTGGTTTGGGAAGACACTCCAATCCGGGCTTGGACTGAGTCTTACGAGCGAAACGTTCTAGCTGCCGTAAGACTGATCAGTCGTCTTCTGTTACCGATGCGGCAATCTGGCTGGGGCAGGATTGTGAACGTCTCGAGCGTGGCTAGTGTAATGCCTCAGCCCACGGGCCCGGACTACTCAGCGAGCAAGGCTGCGATCAACAATCTCAGCCTGTCCTTGACTAAAGCGCTCGGTGCATCGGGAGTGACGGTCAATACGGTTTCCCCTGGCATGATCCTTACGCCGAAACTAGAAGAAGTATTCCGTCAGATGGCAACTACTAACGGCTGGGTTCCCAGCGATGCCTCATGGGAGGAGATCGAGCGAGCTTTTTTGAAGGTTTCCCAGGTTCCGCTTGGCAGAATCGGTCGTGTTGATGAGGTCGCGCACGCTGTCGTCTTCTTGTGCAGTCCGCTTGCCAGTTACATCACCGGGGCGAACCTGCGAATCGATGGCGGCGTTGTACCAGCTCTGTAGAGAGGCCAGGAGGCGGCGGTATCGTCGGGCTCTCGACGGCAATGATGTTGGTTCGGCGAGGCCATGACGTCACTGTATTCGAACGCGACTGCATGCCTCTTCCCGCCTCGCCTGAGGGCGCGTGGCAGGGGCGGGAAAGAAGAAGCGTCGGTCAGCAGCACTTTCAGATGCGACAACTCGCCGAGCGAAGTGATCCCGGCTTTCCGCAGGTATTGCCCGAACTCGCGGAGATGATGCCGGTACCCGTGGATCGTGCTCTCCATCAGTCCGCATTCACTGCGCAAATATTCTTGGAACCCAGGAACCTCTGACTCAAGTGGAAATGGGCTGCAGTGACGATTATGCCTTACCCCGCTACCACTGGCCAGCCGTAGCATCTGACGTGTGGCATTCCCTATATCAATTGCATGCTTGCGCAGCGAGGCCGATGTCTTTGCTTCCGCTCCGTGCTGAGCCAACCATTCGGATACAAATTCCTCGACGAGAGCAAAGGCAGAAGCAACGTCTGTGCAGCCCCTCTTCTGTGCGAACTCAGCAAAGCAGAAAAGCCGTGGCAACCGGCGAAAGACGGTGCGGGAAGAATAGCCGTTAGCTTCCATCCATCCCACGTAGTTCTCAATTTGAGCGCCAAGCCAACTGTCACGGATTCGGTCGATGGTTGAAGGTTTAACGTAATAGTGTTCGAGCATGACACCCTCCATTCGGAAATATCCGATGGAAAGCAATCATGCACCTGGTGGCGCTACATTAACATTGGTGTTGTGGTGAATCCGAGTTGGAGCAGAAGGATGAGTGGGGGACCTGTGTTGATTTGGGGCAAAATGCGATGATGACGATCCTGCGCTTCCTGCCCTCTCCCCAATTCGCCACCGGTGTTAACCGTGCCTGCACCTTATAGAGGGGTCAAGACTCAAACAATAATCGCCGAGTAGTCGGTGGACGGGAATTCGGAAATTTGCCTTTGAGACGCTGAATTCGCGCATTGAATCATTTCGCTTGAAGGGACCTTGCTTTCCATTCTTTAGTCGTCGTTGGTCAATTGCTTATTGAGATCCAGGCAGCCCGGAGGGACATATGTTCGCGCACGCACGCACTTTCCGATTCGCCGTTCGCCAACTGCGAAAGACTCCCGTCTTCAGTCTCACTGTGATTTTTATGCTCGCCCTTGGCATCGGCGCCAGCACTGCGATCTTCTCTTTGGTAGAAGGCATCCTGCTGCGACCTCTGCCATTCAAGGATGCAGACCGTCTCGTGACATTAGGGGATCATCTCGGAAATGGTTCTGGCATCGGTGTAACTGCCGTTGAGATTGCCACCTATGCGAACGCGTCAGACGCTTTTTCATCCATGGGCGCTGATGCCCCGGCTCATTTTGAGCTTTCAGGAGACACCAACTATGGAGGTCAGCCCGCCGAAATTCCTGCTGCGCGATTAAGCTCCAGTGTATTTCCGACGCTCGGCATCCAACCCATTTTGGGACGGGTCTTCGACAGCCGGGAAGAGAATTCCCATCAGACGCTGGCGGTTATCAGTTACGCGTTGTGGCTTAGCCGATACCATCGTGACCCACATGTACTTGGCAGTACGATCGTGCTGGATCGCAAGTCCTACGCGATCATCGGGGTCATGCCGCGCAGCTTCGAGTTTCCGCTGGAGACAGGGCACCTCGATCAGGCACTGCTTTGGGTCCCGTTGAGCCTCACATCCGATGAACTGAACCCCGAATCGGGCTTATGGGGCTATCACATCACTGCCCGCCTTAAAGACGGCGTAAGCCTGCCGCAGGCCGCTCAAGATGCCGACCGGGTCGCCCAGCAGATCATGCGCAGTTTTCCCGCCAGCAAGTCCTCACTCCACATTCGCGGTGATGTCAGGGAGCTGCGCGAGGAAGCTGTTTCTACGATCCGCCCGTTATTGCGCACCCTTTTTGTCGCGGTGGGGATAGTCCTGCTGATTGCGTGCGTCAATGTTGCGGGATTGCTTCTGGTGCGAGCGATTCGGCGGCAGCGGGAATACGCGGTTCGTCTGGCGTTAGGGGCACGCTCCGCAGTGATTCTGCGGGAATCCGTCCTGGAAGGCCTGCTATTGAGCTTTGTAGGTGGCCTGCTCGGTCTGGCGTTTGCCGCGACAGCTATCCGCACTGCTCTACATCTGCTGCCTGAGTCCATGCCCCGTGTGGACTCTATTGGCATGGATGGAGAGGTCGTTGCCTTTGGGCTGGTGCTCGCACTTGTCACGGGTGCTCTGTCCAGTCTGGCGCCGGCTTTCGCAGCCTTGCGCACCAACCTGACAGACAGCCTGAAAGAAGGAGGAAGGACGGGAACTGCCGCATCCAGCCATGCCTGGTTACGCTCAGCATTGGTCGTCTCGGAGATTGCGATTGCTTTAGTCCTACTCACGGTCTCGGGAGCCTTCTTGCGCAGCTTCCAGAAGATGCAGGCGATCGATCCGGGGTTTCGTCCGGATCAGGTGTTGGTCTCTGGGTATCGGCTGCCGTTGAAGCAGTATTCGACCAACGACGCCGTCGAGGCGTTCGACAAATCAGTGGTCGATCATCTCTCCGCTAAGCCGGGAATCGTGGCTGCCGGTATCACGAGTACACTGCCGACCGAATTCTACGGAGCATCCGCGTACACGATTGAAGGTGAGCCTGCTTCCAAGTGGAAGCTTAAGTTTGCCTTGTTTACTTCGACGTATGGCGATTACTTTCAAACCATGGACATCCCCTTGCTGGATGGGCGGACCTTCACGATGCACGATCGTGACGACACGCCCCTGGTGGTGATCGTGAATGAGTCGATGGCGAAACAGAACTGGCCTGGCCAGAGTGCAATCGGCAAGCGCATGCATGCGGGTGAGCCGGCGTCCAAGGAGGGCGACCGCCTGCCCGATCAGCTCTTCGCCAGCCTGCAGGCCTTCGAGTCGCGCACCGGCATTCCCTGGGGGCTCTACCCCGCCCTGCTGCTGTCGTCCGACCTCTCCCACCAGATCCGCGCCACCTTCGTCAAGGGCACCGGTGCGCCGCTCCGCTCCGATGCAAACGACCTCTGATCTGGAAAACGCGGGCGATTCTCCCTTTCGGGCGAATGCCAAGGTGGCAACTGGAGTGAATCCGGAAAAGTTTTTCGAGCTTCTCATTTCGCGGTTGACAACGGCTGTGTGATCAAAACCACTTACGTGCAGGGACCAAGGGGGCACTTATGAATGCTGGGCCGTTCCGATTAAAATGCGCAGTTTTGTTATGCGCGATCTTTTTGTTTGCAGCATTCGCCCAAGCGGCGCAGAGCAAGTATGTCGTGATCGATCAGGATGCGGTTGGCCCCGCCGGCACCGACATGAATTCGATGTTGGTATTTCTGCAATCTCCAGAAGTGAATGTTCTAGGAATAACGGTTGTGACCGGAGACGGATGGCGCAACGAAGAGGTCGCACACACGTTGCGACTCCTGGAATTGATCGGGCGCACTGATGTGCCGGTAATCGCCGGCGCAGAAACTCCCATGGTTCGTACCAAGCAGTGGACAAGCTCCTGGGAACAGATGTACGGAAAAGTTCTCTATCAAGGCGCATGGACGATGCCGCGATCCTTTCACAATCCAGAGGAAGTATCGAACTTGGCGGAGGGAAACCCGACCATTAAAGCTGCTACCGAAGACGCCGCGCATTTCTTGGTGCGAATGGTTCACAAATATCCGCATCAGGTGACGATTTATGCGGCTGGTCCCATGACTAATATCGCCACCGCGATACTCATTGACCCGGAATTCGCTTCGCTTGCGCAAGAACTTGTGATCATGGGCGGCAGCATGAATCCGCACACGGATGATCCCGAGTATCTGGATAGCCCACGGCATGAATTCAATCTCTGGTTCGATCCGGAAGCCTCAAGCATTATGCTGCATGCCCCGTGGGCCAAAATCACCGTGACCACCGTGGACGTTTCGATCGAAAACAATCGCCCCAAAATCCACCGCGTGACGATTGCGGTTGACCCCGGCATCGCAGTGAATCCGCTGACGATTGAAAGCCAGTTTCAGGGAGGGGTGAGCTTTGGCGTGTCACAGTTGATGGCGAAAGGAGCGATCACGCTGAAAGACGGCTACGTGGAGCAGAGCAATTTCGACACTTACACTCCGCCGTACATCATGGACGCGCCGACGGCCGTGGGTGTTCATATCGTGCCGAGCACGGAGAAGCCTTCCGGATGCGGCGAACCACCCGTTCCGGTGATTTCGCCCGCGGTGGTGAACGCGCTCTCGCGATTGACGGGCAAGCGCTACCGCAGCCTGCCGCTCGTGGAATTGTAGTTTGGGATTGTGGCCGCCACCTATTCGTGGCGCAGGGCGACCAGGGGATCGACGCGCGCGGCGCGGCGAGCGGGCAGCCAGCAAGCGAGAAGGCCGGTAAGCAGGAGCAAAACCGGGACGCAGGTGAGCGTCCACGGATCGTAAGCGGAAACTCCCCATAGTTGTGTTGCAATGACACGTCCCAGAGCGACGCTGGCCACAACTCCAACGACCACGCCGATGCCCACCAGCCGCAGGCCCATGCGAATCACCATGGCGAGAACGTCAGAACTTTCCGCGCCGAGCGCCATGCGGATACCGATTTCCTGAGTGCGCTGCGCGGTGGTGTAAGCCAGCACGCTGTAAACCCCGATGGTCACGAGGATCAGCCCGATTCCAGCAAAGATAATCATGAGCGTGAAGCCGAAGCGCGGCCCGGCGTAGGAGAACTGGCTGATGTAGCCTTCCAGAGTACCGGTAAGGGTGAGCGCGACGTTGGGATCGGTGGCCCAGATTTCGCGGCGCACGACATTCAACATTGAGAGCGGCTCTGGTGTGGTGCGAACCAGAATGCCGCGAAATGCGGAGCCGGTGACGGTGTACGGTATCCAGATTTCAGGTCCGGGAGGACTCTGAAGGCCGTCGTTTTTGACATCGCCGACCACTCCCACGATCTCGAACGTGGGGTCGGCGACCTTGTCCGCGAATTCAGACAGTTGCGCGATGCGAACCTGCCGCCCGATGGGATTTTCTCCGGGCAAGTATTTCTTCACGAACGCCTGATTCACGACCGCGAGTTTGCGGGCGCCGTTGACATCCGTTTCCGTGAGGGCTTTCCCATCGAGGAACTGGATTTTGAGAACCGGGAAGTATCCTTCGCTAACGAGTTGGACGAGGGCGTTCCAT
>Ga0209655_10000877_pt1 | contig 11370 bp, 10 predicted proteins | sample BogFormECP03_OM2_FD_188236 | JGI IMG/M metagenome (GOLD analysis project Ga0209655, IMG submission 188236) | Bog forest soil microbial communities from Calvert Island, British Columbia, Canada - ECP03_OM2 (SPAdes) (version 2) | ecosystem: Environmental > Aquatic > Freshwater > Wetlands > Bog ...
GAATCGTGTAGTCCGACCCGAGATCACCAAGCGAGACCTCCGGCAGGTTGATGCGCCCTCCCGCCACTCTTGTGAAGCCGATCCAGGCTTCGTTGATGGTTGTAGGACTGAAGGTGTGAACGTCGCTGACGTTGGCGTTCTGCTGCGTCGAGAAGGATTGGTTGATATCCCAGATAAGATTGCCATTCCCATAGGCATTCTGAGTGGATTTGAGATAAAAGTAAGTCGCCGCGAGATGATCCTTCGTACCGATAACCTGGTCGTATTTTCCGAGGTATTCGTTCTGGTCTGTCGGACCGGTGAAGAATCCCGTCCATGCATTGTTCGCGCTGTTGGGCAGGGGGACGTACTTGTTGATGATGTTTGCCGCTGTAATATCCAATAAGGCAGTCGGGACGCATCCCACCTTAGCGGACGAGCAGTTAGGGGAACTATTCGTACCTATCACCGGCGTCTTGGTGCCGGGGAAATTCGGAATCACCTTCGACTGGGTGAAGTCGCCCTGCCGCTCGAGGGACGTCGGAACAACGCCGCCACTAAGCAACTGACCGACGGATTGGCGCAGTCCGGCATAACTGAAGAAGAAGAATGCCTTGTCCCGGACTACCGGGCCGCCAATGGTGCCTCCAAACTGGTTGCGGTGATAGGGAGCATTCAAAGCCTTGCCATTCACGATGGGCGCGTTCCAGGGAACGGCGTTCAGAGAAGTGTTCCGAACGAATTCAAACAGCGAGCCGTGCAACTGGTTGGTCCCCGAGCGCGTGACGGCCGTCACCACGGCACTGGACATGCGGCCGTACTGGGCTGAGAAGTTGGCTGTCTCAACGCGAAACTCGTCGAGCGCGTCCGGGTTGGGCAGTGGGTTTCCGTAGTTGCGGATTCCGGTCATGTTGCTGGCGCCATCGAGGTAAAAGCTGACCATGGGAACGCCACCGTCGATGCCGCCATTGACCACGACCTGCGTGGACGGCACGCCGATCACGTAGTTGGGAGTGCCACTGGGATTGGTGAGCGGGCTGGCGCTGTTGTATTGCACTCCGGGTGTGAGCGATAACTCCGTATACGCATTGCGGTTGACCAACGGCAGTCCGATGATTTCGGCTGGCTGCACTGTCCTTCCCAACGTCGCGGAGGTTGTATCCACAAGAGCCGGAGCTTCTGTAATCGTGACGGTCTGACTTTGCACTCCGATCGCCAGAGTGACGTTCAAGGCTTGCGTCTCATCAACGGCCACGGCGAGATTCTCTTGCACAAATTTCTTGAAGCCGGCCGCATCCACTTCCACGTTGTACGTACCGACAGGAAGATACTGAATGTAGTACGCCCCATCACCGTCCGTTGCAACGGCTCGAGTGAGCCCGGTTTCAACGTTGACTGCTTTCACGGTGGCCGCGGCAACCACGGCGCCCTGTGCGTCCTTGACTGTTCCCCTGACTGACCCGGTAATCTGCTGTCCGCTCGCGTTGACGGTGAATGACAGAGCGAGCAGCCCGATCGCAGAAAATGCGGCAAGGGCGCTCTGCAGACTTTTGACACTGCCTCCAAGTTGTAGCGACTGCGTATGTGTTGTTTTCACTGAGCTCTCCTTCAGTATTTAGTCCCGTATTCTTCAAATCCGCGGCAACAAGTGTCAAGCAGATTGTGCACCGGTCGTTCCGCTATGCGGGACAGGTTCCGGGATGGTTAGGACGGTGTTGATCGAGAGGAACGCTTCGGGGAGTGTAATCGCTAGCGTTTGCGTTTGACGGGTACATCAGGCGCGGCCTGGCGGCCGATGCGCGTGGAGAGTTCCTGCGCAGCCTTCAGCATGGTTTTTCCGATGAGCTGAAAACGGTCGGGAGTAATTCGCGACGATGGGCCCGAGACGCTGACTGCGGCTACGGCACGGTTGCTCGCGTTGAGAATGGGCGCGGCGATGCAACGTACTCCATCCTCGATCTCTTCGTCGTCAATGGCATAACCGCGATCGCGGATGCGCTCCAGTTCGCGCTTCAAGGCAAGCACATTCGTGATGGTGTTCCTGGTTCTTGCCTCCATGCGGGATGCGGCAAGAATCTGGTCCACTTCGTTCTCCGGAAGATATGCCAAGATCGCCTTGCCCAGAGCCGTGCAATAGATGGGGTTGCGCGCTCCGAGCTTTGAGCCCATGGTGAGCGAACGCTGCGCTTCGATACGCTCGATGTACAGCACCTCGGCGCGATCGAGCAGAGCGAGATGCACAGTCTCTCCCACATCGAATGCCACTCGCGTCATGAGCGGTCGAGCTTCGTCGCGGATGTTTACGTGATCGAGCGCCTGGCATCCCAGATCGTATAGACGAAGCCCGAGCCGATACCTGTTCGAATCCAGACCCCTGCGGAGTAGACCGCGACTCTCGAGCACATGGGCGATGCGGTGAGTGGTGGTCTTGTGAAGCTTCATCGCCGCCGACAACTCCGGAAGGCCGGCTTCTCCGGTGCTCTGCTTTCCGATGAACTCGAGGATGTTGATGGCGCGATCCAACACCTGCACTTTGTAGGGCGGCTTCTTCGGGCGTTTTACCGCACGTTTCATCATGCGAAGCTTACCATAGCCAAAATTGCGGATGTCGATTTAGATTGCATCTCCCATGACGGATGGAGAAATTTGCCTAGTTCTCTTCTTGACAAAGGAGAGCGGCGGTGCGGAGATTAAACGACTGTGTTTCACGGGGAGGTCTGAGTGTACCGCTATACGGTACGGTAAATATGTTCATCCCCCCGATGAAACCAAGATTACGATTCAAGGAAAGATGATGAACCCGATTGTTGTGAAATCTGAAGCTCGCCGGTGGGATAGCCTGAGTCTCGGCGAAGTGATGTTGCGGCTCGATCCGGGAGAGGGTCGAATTCACACCGCGCGGCACCTCAACGTCTGGGAAGGCGGGGGTGAGTACAACGTAGCGCGCGGGCTGCGTCGATGCTTTGGGCTGCACACCGGGATCGTGACTGCGTTCGCCGACAACCCCGTTGGACGCCTGGCCGAGGACTTCATTTTGCAGGGAGGTGTGGATACTTCGCTCATTCGCTGGGTTCCATACGACGGCGTGGGCCGCACGGTGCGCAACGGATTGAATTTTACAGAGCGTGGATTTGGAGTGCGCGCCGCCGCCGGTTGCTCGGACCGGGGACACACGGCGATCTCTCAAACGAAGAGAGGCGACTTCGACTGGGAAGAAATCTTCGGGCCGCAGAAGGGTTCGCGGTGGTTCCATACCGGAGGGATCTTCGCTGCGCTCTCGGAATCGACCATCGTTGTTGCTGGCGATGCGATGGATGTTGCGCGCAAGCATGGCACACCTGTCTCCTACGATTTGAACTACCGGGATTCGCTGTGGAAGAGCATCGGGGGCAAGGCCAGGGCGCAGGAAGTGAACCGTGAGCTGGTACGAAAGGTAGATCTGCTGCTGGGAAATGAAGAGGACTTTTCAGCGATGCTCGGTATTGCTCTCGAAGGTGTCACCGAGGATTTCGGCGAATTGCCGATTGCCAGCTACGAAAAGATGCTGCGTGAAGTAGTGGCGGCATATCCAAACCTGAAGCTGATTGCCACGACTCTGCGCACGGCACATACCGCAAGCCGGAACGCATGGGGAGCGATTGCGCTCTACCAGGACGAGATTGTGCACGTTGCGCAACGGGATATCGACATCCTGGATCGCGTGGGAGGAGGCGACTCTTTTGCCTCGGGCTTAATCTATGGGCTGATTGCGGGCAAGCCAGTGGAGTGGGCCGTGCGCTGCGGGGTGGCTCACGGCGCGCTTGCCATGACCACGCCGGGCGACACGAGCATGGCGACGCGTGCGGAAGTAAAGCGCGTGATGAAAGGCAGTTCCGCTCGAATTGAACGGTAGGCCAGGGAGAGATATGTCGGCAGAAACGAAGAGAACTCTGGAACGGGTGGGCCTGATTCCCGTGCTGCGTGCGAACTCGAAGCATGCGGCGCATGCACTGGTCGATGCCATGATGGCCGGCGGCGCCACGATCGTAGAAGTTACGATGACGGTGCCCGATGCCTTGAGCATTCTGCGCGACCTCAAACAGAGGTGCGGAGAGAGCATTCTGCTCGGCTCAGGAACCGTCACGACGGCGGCGGAGGCAGCGGCGACGATTGAGGCAGGAGCCGAGTTTGTCGTCAGTCCCAGCCTCCATCTCGATGTCATCGCGAAGACCAAGGCGCTGGGCAAGATTTCGATTCCGGGCGCGCTGACACCGACGGAAGTCATCACGGCATGGAGAGCGGGTGCGGATTATGTGAAGATTTTTCCCTGTTCGGCGATGGGCGGTGCGAGTTATCTGAAATCGCTGCTCGCTCCCTTCCCACAACTGCAGTTGATTCCGACCGGCGGCGTGACGCTGCAGACAGCGGCGGATTTTCTGAAGGCCGGCGCTTGCGCCCTCGGCGTGGGAGCAGATTTGGTGAATGCCGCCGCAATTGTGGAAGGCAACCCAGAGTTGATTACGAATACTGCGCGCGCCTATCTGGAAATCATTCAGGCAGCGCGGGCCTAGAGAAGAGAGAGATCGTCCCGCATACCGGTACGTGCGACCGATTTTGTGCCTTGGAAGCGTTGACAATCGTTCCCTCAAACAAAAAGAATGCTCTTTCGTCTGGATCGCATAGCAGTACGCCGTACCGCAGAAAGGAAGAATGGGAATTCTCGATCAGTTTCGTCTCGATGGCAAAGTCGCGCTGGTTACAGGATCTGCAAGCGGACTCGGCGCAGCGATCGCCGTTGCGCTGGCAGAGGCCGGAGCTTCCGTGGCATGCCATGGCAATCGTCGGCCCGCGGATGAGACGAGCGAGCGGATCCGCACGATGGGGCGCGTGTCTAAGAGTTTTGCCGCCGATCTCAGTAAGCCCTACGGGGCGGATTCACTGTATGAAGCAGTGGCGGCGGCGATGGGCGCACCGGAGATTCTGGTGAACAACGCGGGCATGATCTATCGCGAGCCCGCGGAGAACTATGACACGCAGGCGTGGATGACAGTGCTTCAGGTGAATCTGACCAGTGTCTTTCGCCTGTGCCAGCTTGCCGGCCGCTCAATGCTTGAAAGACGACGGGGCAAGATCGTCAACATTGCATCGCTGCTTTCCTTTCAAGGGGGCATCCGTGTGCCAGCATACGCGGCATCGAAGGGAGGCGTGGCACAACTGACCAAGGCGCTGGCCAATGAATGGGCGCAGCGCGATGTGCAAGTGAATGCGATTGCTCCCGGATATTTCCTCACTGAGAACACGTCTGCGCTGCAGAAGGACGAGATTCGAAACCGCCAAATCCTGGAACGGATTCCAGCGGGGCGCTGGGGTGAGCCGCAGGATATCTCCGGTGCTGCGCTATTCCTGGCATCGGCTGCAAGCAATTACATCACGGGCGAGGTGCTGGTGGTAGACGGCGGCTGGATGTCGCGCTGAGCGAAGGAAGGAGTTGAATGATTTTAGAAAGTATCAAGCTCGTGGAGAGGAATAATGCAAAGCTCTTCTCACCGGAAACGGGTTTGTCGCGGCAGGTGCTCGCCTATAGTAATCAGCTAATGCTGGTGCGACACCTGATGGAAAAGGGCTGGATTGGCGCGAGGCACAGCCATCCGCATGAGCAAGTTGTTTACGTCATCAGCGGACATCTCAGGTTCAGCGGCGGTGGTAGCGCATTCGATGTGCGCACGGGCGACAGCTTTGTGGTTCCGGGCGGAATGGAGCACCAGGCGAGTGCACTTGAAGAATCGGAGGTTCTGGATGTGTTTACGCCCTATCGCGAAGACTATGCGGAGAACAGATAGCGAGACGGGCCAATGATTAAGTCATTCACTCTTACCGCTGCTCTGCTGCTTTCCGTCACATCCCATGCTGCGCAGCCTTTGCGGTCGCCGTGGGATGGCAAAGAAGTGAAGCTGACGGATGCTTCCTATGCTTGCCCCGCCATCGTGCATTTATCCCCTGACCTTACAACAGACCGATTCTACTCCGATAGCAAATCTTCGATTATCGATCCGGAAAAGTGGAAGGCATACGTCGCGAGTTCTGGGCCGTACAAGGAACTCGGACAGCGAATTGTCGATGCCGCGGATGCGTATCGGACGACGGGCAGTCGCGAAGCGACGGAGTGTGCCATACGGCACATGGACGCCGCAGGGAAGGACGGCGTTTTCACGGGAAAGATGTCGTCGAACCAGGCTTACTATGTGCAGGGATGGGTGATCGGAGCGGTCGCGATTGCGTATCTCAAGGTGCGCGACAGCGGTTTGATTCTTCCGCAACAAGAGCATGAGATCCTGCCCTGGATTGTGAAGGTAGTTCAGCAGACGATGGACTACTACGATACCAGGCGGCAGAAGGGCACGGGTGATGCCGAGAACAACCATTTGTACTGGGCTGGCGTGGAAATATCGGCGGCAGGGATTTCCGCCAACGATCGAAAGCTGTTCGATTGGGGAATGGATGCGTATCGGATTGGCGTGGCGCAGATAGAGCCGGATGGCTCACTGCCGCTCGAGATGCGACGCGGACAGCGCGCTCTGCACTACCACCTGTACGCAGTGGCTCCGCTCGTGTATCTGGCGGAGTTCGGCGAGGACAACGGCTTGAATCTTTACGCCGAGCATAACCATGCCCTGAAGAAGCTTGCTGTGCTGTCAACGCAAGGGCTGGTGGATAACAGTTTCTTCGAAAAGGCCGCAGGCATAGTGCAGGACACGCCCAAGGGGCCTCCGACGGCAGAAGAAATCAGTTGGGCGAATATTTATGTTTCACGGTTTCCCGATCCGGCGATCTCGCAACTGCTGGCAAAGGCACCATCGCTGAGCTACATGTATCTCGGTGGACTGCCTCCAGGATCGGCGCAAAAATGAATCAACGACGGGGGTATTTCTATGGCAGCTTCACTGACCACCTCATTTGCAACTCCACTTCCGGAAGCGGTTGCCAAGGCTGACGGGCCTTACCAACTGCACAGTCTGGATCGCGCGGTTTCGGTTCTCGAAGTGCTGGGGGGGAGCGACACTCCGCTCAGCCTGGCGGAAATATGCCAGCGTATTGGTCTGCACAAAAGCACAGCGCATCGGTCGCTCATGGTGCTGGAGCGCAGCGCGCTGATCGAGCGAACGCTGGAGAACCGTTTCCGACTAGGACTGAAGCTCTATGAACTGGGCAATCGAGCGGTGGAACAGATCGACCTGCGCGCCCGGGTTCATCCCTTCTTCCGGCGCCTCGCGACGCAGGTGGGCGAGACAGTACACCTGAGCGTCCTGCAGAAGACATCGGTTGTGTATCTCGACAAGGTCGAACCGAACCGCAGAGTATGCATGAGCTCGAAGACGGGATCTTCCAACCCGGTCTACTGTACTTCGATGGGCAAGGCGATGCTCGCCTTTCAGCCCGAGGAGACGATTGAACAGATCGTCGCGAAGATTCGTTTCGTACGTCACACTCCAAAGACGCTGTGCACGCGTGAAGCTCTGCTGAAGGCGCTGGAAAGAATTCGCCGCCGCGGCTATGCCATCGACGACGAAGAGATTGAACTGGGCGTTCGCTGCGTTGGCGCTCCTATCTTTGACGAGAACCACCGGGCGATTGCGGCGGTGAGCGTGTCCGGGCCGGCGTCGCGGATCACGGTGCAAAGCGTGCCGGGCATTGCCGAACATCTGCTGCGCTGCTGCCGCGATATTTCCGCGTCGCTCGGATTAAGTGCAAAAAAGAAAACTCACCTGGTATCGCCCTTTCTGCGACACTACGGAAATTGATCTTATTCATGGAGACACATCTGCGCTGGAGGCGCGACGCATGGAAAGCAGCATCACCCGCCGTAACATACTGAAGGGCGCTGGGGCATCGCTCGCTGCATTTGGATTGCCAGGTTCCTCCTTTCAACAGGCCGCAACGCAGACAGCGGCACAAAGCACGGCTAGCGCTCAGGACCAGACGCGCACGCAGCGGATGCAATGGTGGCACGCGGCCAAGTTCGGCATGTTCATTCACTTCGGGGTTTACAGCACGATCAGTCGGCATGAATGGGTTATGGAGAACGAGGCAATCCCGATGAACCAATATGTGCCGCATGCAGTTACGTTTAAGCCCATATCGAATTCACCCCGTGCATGGGCCCAGCTGGCGAAGCGAGCCGGCATGAAATACATGGTGATGACCACGAAGCATCATGAGGGTTTCTGCAATTTCGATACGAAGCTGACCACCTATTGCGCTCCGAAGCAGGGGCCGGGGCGCGACATGGTGCGCGAGTATGTGGAGGCAGCGCGCGCCGAAGGTTTGCGCGTGGGCTTCTACTACTCCCTGATGGACTGGCATCATCCTGATGGAGCGCGATGCGCAACCGATGAGGCAGCAAGGAGACGGTTTGTCGACTACACTCATGGGCTAATCCGAGAGTTGATGACCAACTACGGCAAAGTCGACGTGTTGTGGTACGACGTGGCGTGGCCGCTGGATGCGAACGGCTGGGAGTCCGAGCGGATGAATTTGATGGTCTTTGAACTTCAACCCGAGATCATTGTGAACAACCGCAACAAACTTCCCGGCGACTTCTCAACTCCGGAGCAAGAGATTGTGGCGGCGACGAATGGGCGCGCGTGGGAATCGTGCATGACCCTGAACGATAGCTGGGGCTATCAGCGCGCGGACGACGACTGGAAGTCATCCCGCACGATTGTTCGCAACCTGATTCAGTGCGCGTGTGACGGCGGCAACTATCTACTGAACATTGGGCCCAAGCCGGACGGATCGATTCCGGAGGAATCTGTTCGTGTACTGATCGAAGTCGGCGCATGGATGAGTACAAACGGCGAGACCATCTATAAATCTGAGCTATGTCAAGTGCGACGCTCCAATTACGCCAGCTTTACCAGAACCGGCAATACGCTTTACATGCACGTTCACTTCTGGCCCGGAGAGTATGTTGCTATTAGTGGACTGCAGACTAAGGTCAAGGCGGCGCATCTCCTTAAGACCGGCGCGGAGCTCAAGTTCACCCAGGACGAGTTCCAGACAAAGTTCGTTGGCTTGCCTGACCAGCCGCCTGATTTTCCGGTGACGACGATCGCCATCGAGTGCGAATCGGAGCCGGCGCAGAATACGGACTTTGTTCGTATCAACAAGCCACGCGACGGCGTATAGGGCTATTCCTTCACCTTGACGACGATCGTGCTGAATACGTCCCCTGGAGCGATGATCAGCTGGTGCGGCGTACCTGCGGGGATGTGGACAATGTCGCTCTTCGTAATCATTTGCGACTTTCCGTCTTGAATGCTGGTGCCTTTTGTCTCGCCGTCATTTCCTGTCTGCGCATTCGTGACGGTCCCGCCGGTAATCAGCGTCGCCTTCCCCTCGGTGACGACGAAGATGTCGTCATAGTGCGCGTGAATCTCGGCGCCTCCGCTGGCAGTGCGGACGGAGAGCTTAATCGCGTGCGAGGTGTAGTCTCCAAGAGTCGCTCCGCTGCTGCCTGAGGCTTTTGAGGTTTGCGCGAGCGTAGCCAACTGTGCCGATACGTCTTTACCGGAGAAGACCTCGGCTTTGCTCCCGGTCTGCGCGAAGGAATGAATGGCCAGTACCGCGACTGCGAGAATCGGAATCAGTTTCATCTGTCCTCCTCAGTATCTTTGCGCCGGCTCAGCGGAGGCTTTGCAGCGGAGCAGGATCCATATCTGCGTAGTCCTGATTTTCTCCACCCATGCCCCAGCAGAAGCTGTAAGCCTGTGTGCCCATCCCGGCGTGAATCGACCAGCCGGGGGAGACTACGACCTCGCGATCCTTCATAACTATGTGACGCGTCTCTTCCGCAGGGCCCATCAGGTGAAAGACGCGCGCATCTTCCGTGAGATTGAAGTACATGTAGATTTCGGAGCGGCGCATGTGAGTATGGGCTGGCATCGTGTTCCAGGCACTGCCCGGATGAAGATGCGTGACGCCCATCACCAGCTGGCAACTCTTCGCACCGTCGAGATAGATGTACTTGCAAATCGTGCGGCGATTGCACGCCTCCATACTACCCAGTTCAACTGGGTTGGCCTCACCCCTGCGAATCAGCGTTGTGGGATGGCTGGCATGCGCCGGATAGCTGAGAAGATAGAATACCGCCGGCGAGCCTGAATCCTTCGACTCGAAGGAGATGTCCCGCGCGCCGCGTCCGATGTAAAGGCAGTCGAGATTTTCCAGGGGATGGCACTTGCCGTCCACGCGAATCACGCCGTTTCCACCGATGTTCAACGCGCCCAACTCTCGACGCTCAGCGAAATACTTCGCGCGCAGCGCTTCGTCGGCAGGAAGCACGATCGGGCTTTCCAGCGGCGCAGCCATCCCCACGACCGCGCGATCCAGATTGACATAGGCAAGACGAATTGCGCCCGGCTCGTAGAGTGCGTCGATCAGAAATGCCGCTCGAATTTGGCCCGTCGTCATGGTGGGATAGCGAACAGGGTCGGCCATTAAATAGGTTTTCATTGGTATCCTTCAGCAAACATCCATCATTTGAAGCATTGCGTTGTCATTTGTGATCTTGTTGTGTCTGCTTCAAAAGCCAGCGCACGAAGTCTGTTCCTGCGGCGAAGTTGCCCTGTACAGGCGGACGTTTGCGCCCATCGGTGTACTCGTTGTAGAGCCATGGGTCCACGACGGCAAAGACGGCGCCTTTGCCATATTTCGCAGTGGCCATCATGATGTCGCCCTTATCCTTGACGAGCGAAGTAGCTGGGGATTTGATCGAGATGGTGCAGGTGTCTTTCATGTAGAGTGTGTGCGGATCGTGAAAGAGCGGTCCGCCGCCCTTCACCGCTATCTGGCCTGGCGCGAAGTCATTGCCGATCACGTGATGGCTGAGCGTGTTGTTGAAATGGATGCCGAAGCGGTCTGCGATCAGATTGAGATGTTCAATCTCGGCGTTGGGAGGGTCGTTCTCCATCAGGATTAGAAAGCCACCCTGTTCAACCCACTCCTGCAGCTGATCTGCATCCCCTGATTGCACGTAGTGGGGATTAGGATTCTTTACGGGAATATCTGGCGAGACAATGATGTAGTATTTTGAGCCCTTGAGCTTTTCGACCGTGGGAGCCATATAAAGGGTGTCAAGTGACATGCCATAGCTTTGGAAGATGTGCCCGAAGAGCGAAAAGCCGCTGTCGCTGAAGTCATTCCACTTATAGTGAAAGTATTGCTTTTGTCCGGCGGCGTTTGTCCTTAGCTGGCTGTTGAACCATGCGTCCACCACGACCGTTTCGCCCTTAGCCAAGATCGCGGATGGGGCGAGTTCCATCTCGGTGGCAGCCAGGAGAAACGCACCTACTCCCTTTGGGTCGTTACTGATGACGGGAGCATTCACATAGTAAGTGTAGGTCCCATCGCGAT
>Ga0209655_10000879_pt1 | contig 11369 bp, 8 predicted proteins | sample BogFormECP03_OM2_FD_188236 | JGI IMG/M metagenome (GOLD analysis project Ga0209655, IMG submission 188236) | Bog forest soil microbial communities from Calvert Island, British Columbia, Canada - ECP03_OM2 (SPAdes) (version 2) | ecosystem: Environmental > Aquatic > Freshwater > Wetlands > Bog ...
GGAAACGCGCCTTATTTACTCCGGCTGAGACTTCCAAAATGCCGCGCCAACTGTATCCCCGTCAGCAACCCGCCAACACCAAGAACAACCACGCTCGAGGTCTCCCGCAAGTTAAACTCCCCGACGCGCCAAATCAAAAGATACGCAACGATGAAATTAAACGCCCCCCAAAACATATTCACCATCGGCGACGACAATCCCTTACCCGGCGGCTTAGCAAACGGCGAAGGAAACGCCCGCCCGCACACGCCCTCCGTAAAATGCGGCACCGCATTCACAAGAAAAACCCCGCCAAAAAAATAAGCAACATACACATACCATTCCATATTCCCTCCAGTAGCACAGGCACTCCTGCCTGTGTCCGCAGTAAGCGATAAGCAGCCACTAAAACAAGCCCCCAAGCAATGGCCGGATAATATCACGCGTCAAAATTCACACGAACCCAAGCCGCCAATCCAAAAGAGAAAACCGCGACGCAAATCCAAGCCCCCGCAAGCCAGCGTATAATGTCCGTATGCCGAATTCCCCCACTCAACACATGCAATGCATGGAAGTCTGGGGCGGCAGCCAACTAACTTCCAGCGGCGTAGAGCTAGGCGGCCTAGACGTCTGGGTTTACAGCAAGCCCTTCGGCGAAGCCCAGCGCGGCGGCGATGTCTATTACGTTTCCAGTTGCGCCACCGGCCGCATCGCCCGCCTGTTGCTCGCCGATGTTTCCGGCCACGGTCAGTCGGTAGCCTCCACCGCAGCCGATCTACGCACGCTAATGCGCCGCTTCGTAAATCGCCTCGATCAAAAAGAATTCGTCCGCCTGCTCAACGAGCAATTCACAGCACTCTCGCGCCACGGCAGTTTCGCCACCGCCGTGGTCGCCACTTTCTTCGCCCCCACCGGCCGTCTCTCCGTTTGTAATGCCGGCCATCCCCGCTCGCTACTCTATCGCGCCGCCGATCGCACCTGGTCATTCCTAGGCCAACACGAGGCGCCCGAGAAAAAAGGCCCCAGCAATATTCCCCTCGGCCTTTTCCAGATCGCCGATTACGAGCATCTCGATGTCGAACTCTCAGCCGGCGACTGCCTGATCAGCTACACCGACGCGCTAACCGAATCCTGCGACGCCGACGGCGAAATGCTCGGCGAAGAAGGCCTCCTCCGCATCGTAAAGCTGCTGGGCGATGTTCCCGCCGAGAATCTAATTCCATCGCTGCTAAAAGAAATCGCCCAGCGCTACCCAGAAAATCTCTCCGCCGACGACGTAACGCTGTTGGTCCTCCGCGCCAATGGCGGCGCGCTGAAATTCAGCCTAAGCGATAAGCTGCACGCCTTCGGCCGCTTCCTGAAAACGTTCGTCCGCTCGCTAAACCCGCGCGCCGATCGCGCCCCATTCCCAGACGCCAACCTCGCCAATCTAGGCGGCGCCATAATCCCCGCGCTAGCCAGACGCTGGCGCGCCCCTCGCCCCACGCCACGTTAACGCCCATAAATTCCGAGCGGAAGAAACTTTCCTGCCCCCGACGCGCATGGTAAGGTTACGCCCACAGAGAAAGAGCGCATCATAAACTGGGGATTCTCTTCGTGAACGTCAGCACTCCCAACCACTCCGCAGCCTTAGCAGCCCCGATCGCCGCGTGCACCCGATTTCGCCGCTCCGAACCAGGTGCCGCGTGAAAGACAAGCCCGCTTCGCAACCCGCCCCCGCCGCAAAATTCGATCCCCGCGATTTCCGCCGCGCTCTGGGCCAATACGCCACCGGCGTAGCAGTAGTCACCACGCGCACAAAAGACGGCCGCCGCGTGGGCCTCACAGTAAATTCGTTCTCCTCAGTCTCGCTCGATCCCCCGCTGGTGCTCTGGTGCCTCACGCGCGATTCCTCGCTGCTCGCCGATTTCACCGAAGCCAGCCATTTCGCCGTCAGTGTCCTCTCTGCCCGCCAGCATCATCTCTCGCGTCAATTCGCCACCGAGCTCGAGAATCGCTTCGGCGATTCCGAATGTTTCGAAGGACGCGCGGGCTGCCCTCTGCTCCACGGCGCCACCGCGCATTTCATCTGCCGCAGCGTCCGCCAGCACGATGGCGGCGATCACATAATTTTCATAGGCGAAGTCGAAGACTACCAATGGGCCGAAGGCGAGCCACTAATTTTCCATTCGGGCAGCTACCACGTTAGAACGCGCCACCCCGACGTGCCCGAGTAGCTTTGTCAGGATGCCGCAAACTCAATACGGCTTTAGCCGCGGAAAATCACTCACGAACGAGAGGAAAAACTCATGAACCAATTCGCAAAACTGAATCAACAATATATCGGCGGCAAGTGGAGAGACGGCGCCGCCGGCAAAACCCTCATTGACCGCAATCCCTACAATCAAAATACAATCTGCGAATTCAAACTAGCGAATCTAGCCGATCTCGATGAAGCCTATCGATCCGCCGCCGCCGCGCAAAAAATCTGGGAAGCCGTAAACGCCTACGAAAAGCGCACCATCCTCGAAAAAGCCCACGCATTCGTAGAGAAAAACGAAGCCGAAATCACCGACATCATTATCGAGGAGCTAGGAGGCACCGCGCTAAAAGCCTTTTTCGAAATCGCCATCGTAAAAAATGTAATCAAGGAAGCTTCCACCTATCCCCTGCGCATGACCGGCGAAATCATCCCTTCAACGGTAGAAGGCAAGGAGAATCGTCTCTATCGCGTCCCCGTAGGCGTAGTCGGAGTAATCAGCCCGTTCAATTTTCCGTTTTACCTGAGCATGCGCTCGGTGGCTACCGCCATCGGCGCAGGCAACGGCGTGGTTCTCAAGCCGCATGACGATACTCCGATCACTGGCGGCACGCTGCTCGCTCGTGTTTTTGAAGACTCGGGAATTCCGAAAGGATTGCTGAACGTAATCGTCGCGGACATCCGCGATCTCGGCGACAAGTTCATCGATCATCCAGTCCCCCGCGTGATTTCCTTCACCGGCTCAGAAGGCGTCGGACGCAAAGTCGGAGAAATCGCCGGCCGCAGTCTGAAAAAAGTGATTCTCGAGCTGGGAGGAAATAGCGCCATGATCGTGCTGCAGGATGCCGATCTCGAGCTGGCTCTCAACGCCGCAGTCTTCAGCCGCTTCACCCACCAGGGTCAAATCTGCATGTGCGCCAATCGCATCCTGGTGCATCGCTCGATCTACGATCAATTTCTAGAAAAGTATGTCCAACGCATCGCCGGACTCAAAGTCGGCGACCCGCGCGATCCAAAAACCGATATCGGTCCGCTAATGAACAAAGCTCAGACCGACACGCTCGAGCGACAAATTCAAAAGGGCGTAGCCGAAGGAGCCCGCGTCGCGCTACGCGGCAAAGCGGATGGTAATGTTTTTTCCCCCACGGTTTTTGCCGATGTCCGCCCAAATATGTCGGTAGCCCGCGACGAAATGTTCGGCCCAGCAGTCGCCGTGATTCCCTTCGACACGCAGGAAGAAGCGGTCCGCATCGCCAACGACAGCGCCTTCGGCCTAAGCGGCGCGATCCACACGCGCAACGTCGAAGCCGGCGCCGAACTAGCCAAGCAAATCGATTCCGGCGCAATCCACGTAAACGACGGCACCATCAACGACGATCCGCTAGTAGCCTTCGGCGGCGAAAAAGCCTCCGGCATAGGCCGCTTAAACGGTCGCTGGGCCCTGGAAGAATTCACCACCCTAAAATGGGTTTCCGTGCAACACACCAGGAGACACTATCCGTTCGAGCCCGCCCCGCCACCGGCGGACTGAAAAACGCGGGTCGCCGTCATCCCGAACCCCCTTCAGGGGCGAGGGATCTGCATTTGCATTTGCATTTGCATTTGCATTTGCATTTGCATTTGCATTTGCATTTGCTCGTGCTTTTGCCGTTGCCGTTTCCCTAATCTGAAATTTGAAATTGCTTTCGTCGTTGCCTTTAGTCCGTGCCTTCGTAGGTGTCTTATCTCGAAGCGTCGTTCGGAGCGAGCACAAGCGAAGAAGCTCGAAGCTGTTTGCAAGCGGTATATCCACTCAAAGCAAAAGTAAGATCCAAATCCCCCAAAAAATTCTGCACCACCTCGCGAACCCCAGCCTCCCCAGCAATCGCCAATCCCCAAATATAAAGCCGCCCCAACATGACCGCATCCGCCCCAAGCGCAATGGCCTTGAAAGCATCCGCGCCCCAGCGAATTCCGCTATCAAACAGCACCGGCACGCGCCCTCGCACCTTCCTCACCACCTCAGGCAGCGCATCCAGCGCCGCGATCGATCCATCCACTTGCCGCCCACCATGATTCGAAACAATAATTCCATCCACGCCAGCCGCCAGCGCCTTCGCAGCATCAGCAGCATCCAAAATCCCCTTCAACAAAATCGGCAAGCGAGTCCGTCGCCGCAAAAATGCAAGATCGCCCCAAGTAAGCGCAGGATTAGAAAACGTGCTCCCCCACAAACGCACCACATCCATCGGATTCTCTTCCGGCGCCTGCGCCAACTGCGCCCGAAAAACCGGATCAGTCACATAATTCGCAAGCCCCTCGCCAAGCAAAAACGGCAAATACCCATTCTGAAGATCGCGCTCGCGCCAACCAAGATACCGAGTGTCGAGAGTTACAATCACCGCCGAATATCCAGCCCGTTCCGCGCGCTGCACCATGCTCGCGGCCAGTTCATGATCCTTGCCCCAATAAAGCTGAAACCAGCGCGGCCCATCGCCCATCGCTTCAGCAACTTTTTCAATCGAATGGCTCGACACCGTGCTAAGCGCAAACGGCAATCCCAAAGAAGCGGCCGCCCGCCCGCTGGCAATATCCGCCTCAGGCCGGATAATTCCCTGCACGCCGACGGGCGCAAGAATCACCGGATACGGCAACTTCGTGCCAAAAAGTTTCACGCTCAAATCGCGCGAAGATACATCGCCCAGCACTCGAGGCACGATGCGCCAGCGATAGAAAGCCTCAAGATTCGCGCGCATAGTGCGTTCGCCGCCAGCCCCACCCGCAACATAATCGTAAGCCGCCTGGGAAAGACACTCTTTCGCTTTCTGCTCCAGCAACGCCACGGGAACCGGCACCGCCAACTTTTCGCCCATCAGCCGTTGCTGATAGATTTGCAGTTCGCGTTCGGGACCAAACGAGATCGGTGCGGATTTCGTTTTTTTAGCCATTTGCGCCGCCGGGATTATACGCCGGGGATGCGCCCGATTAAACCGCGCCGCAATAATCTTTTTCAACGCATCAATTCTCACCATACACTAGCAAGGGACAATCTGAGGAACGACGCGTGAAGCATCTGAGCGAGAATTAAGATGATTTCTCAGGGCATGACTTCAATCATGCCGAAACCGTCGCGAAAAGATCCCGGCTTTGGCCGCTGAGGGCCTGTTTCTTGAGTCGCCACACCATGAGCAACAAGCTTTGCAGAGGCCATAACGGATGAAATCTTCCTTGTGCGTAATGAAATTTGGCGGCACTTCGGTCGGCGACGCAAGCTGCATTCGCCGCGCCGCTGAGATCGTGAAGGCGGCAGCGGAATCGCGCCCGGTCGTAGTCGTCGTCTCCGCAATGAGCGGCGTCACCAATCGTCTAATCCAAGGCGCGCGCCAAGCGGAAGCCGGCGAAGAAGAAAAACTTCAGGGCTTGATTGATGCGCTGCGCGAGCAGCACCAAGCCGCAGCCAACGGCCTCGTCGTCGATGCCGCCAAACGAAAAGAAATTGTGGCCGCCTGCGCCGGTGTCCTCGAAGAACTCGCGCGGCTACTCCACGGCACCGCTCTTCTTCGCGAGCTGACTCCGCGAGCCCTCGATGCCATCTCAGGAATCGGCGAGCGTCTCTCAGCCCCACTCGTCGCAGGAGCAATCACCGCAATGGGCCTGCGCAGCGAGCCCATTTCCGCCACCGAAATTATTGTCACCGATGCGCATCACGGCCGCGCCGAGCCTCTGATGCCGCAAACGCGCGAGCGCGCCGAATCGCGATTGCGGCCAATGTTGAACGATGGCGTAGTACCGGTAGTCACAGGATTCATCGGCGCGACCGCCGACGGCGTCCAAACAACTCTCGGGCGCGGCGGCTCCGATTATTCCGCCACAATCCTCGGCGCAGCGCTCGGCGCCGAGGAAACAATTATCTGGACCGACGTAGACGGAGTGAAAACCGCCGATCCGCGCCTAGTTCCCGAAGCGCGCATGCTCCCTGAAATTTCCTACAACGAAGCCGCCGAGCTAGCCTACTTCGGCGCAAAAGTGCTGCATCCGAATACTCTGCGCCCAGTAACAGCGGCGGGCGTGCCCGTCTGGATCCGCAACAGCTTCGAGCCCGAAAAGCCCGGAACGAAAATCACCGCCGCCGGGAAATCCGCGCACAATGGAGTGAAGGCGCTCACGGCCATCCGCGATGTGACGCTGGTCACCGTGGGCGGCCCAGGAATCGTCGGACTAACCGACGTTCTAGCCCGCTCCTTCGCAGCCACATCAGCAACCCGCGCCAACGTTCTCTTCGTCACCCAATCGTCCTCGCAGAACGACATCTGCTTCGTAATCGAACGCGCCGACGAAATACGCACGGTAGCAGCCCTGCGCGAAGCCTTCGCCCCGGAGATCGCCGAGCACACCGTAGAGCACATTCTCGCCGACCGCAACGTAGCAATAGTCGCCGCCGTAGGAGAAAACATGCGCGGCACTCCCGGCATCGCAGGACGCGCATTCAGCACGCTCGGCCGCGAAGGCATCAGCATCATCGCCATCGCCCAAGGCTCGTCGGAATACAACATCTCCTGCGTAGTAGAAGCCTCCGCAATGCAGCGCGCCGTCCGCGCCTTACACACCGAGTTTGGCCTAGGATAAGAAGTGCGCGGCGGAGCCGCGGTATAACGGTGGGAGCCCCCGCATTCATGCGGGGGAGGAGCGCTTTAGCGCTCCGAAAAAAGCGCCCTCTTTAATAATGCGCTTTAGCGCCGGGCACTGGGGCGAGATGCATCGTCAAGGCGCGTCGCTAGAGCCGCCTTATCACGCATTCTCCGCCAAGCCTCGCGGAAAAATATCCACGATCGTAATCACCGCACCATCAACCTTATTATCCTGGGTGCGGTAAGGCAAAATCCGCAACTGATATCGAGATCCCCCACGATCCGTCAACTCGCTCTCCAGCGACTCGCTGCTCTCCATCACCGTCTGCACCATCTGCTGCACCCGCGGCATCTCGACCGACGGATTGATATTTTGAATCGGCCGCCCGAGGTCCCCGGGAATCAGTCCGAAAATTTTTTGCGCCTTGGGAGTAAAGCGGCGAATCGTGAGGTCGCTACCGACGATCACCATGGCAATGTCCACGCTGCTAAGCAAATTGGTCAAGTCGTTGTTAATCCGATTGACGTCCAGATTGCGGCTGCGCAATTCGTCGTTAACGGTGCTAAGTTCCTCATTGGTGGACTGCAGCTCTTCCTTGGCGGTCTCCAGCTCCTCGTTGGTGCTCTGAAGTTCCTCATTGCTCGAAAGAATTTCCTCATTCGCCGATTGCAATGCCTCGTTGGTGGCTTCCTGCGCCTCCACCACCGACTGCAAATATTCCTGCGCGGACGCGAGTTCCTGTTCGAGCTTGGCAATCCGCCGATTGGCCGATGCCGATCCGCGAGCCGCGCGCGCCGATTCTTTCTGCCGCGCCGGCTCAGCCGGCGTATCCTGAAACACCACGATAAAATACATTTCCTGCAGCTTTCCGATACTGAAAGGAATCACTTCGACATTCGCAAGCAGAGCTGAGCCGCCGTGCTCCTCTCCATTGCCATTCTTGATGCGGACGCCCTTCTTGCTGACCGGCGCGTTTTCCTTTTTTGCCCGGCTGATCGCCGTGCGCAAATCGAGCAGCAATCCTTCGCGCGCCATTTTCAATATGCTAAGGCTCGGCCGCCCGGGAGCAAGCTTCAAATAGCGGCTCACGTTCCCCCGCGAATGGACGATCTCCAGATCTTCGTTGATAAACACGGTGGCCGGAACGAATTGCGTCAGCAACCGCCGGTCGAATTCCTTTTGCGCCTCGGCGTAGTTCGCCCCAATATCCAAAAGATGGTTTTGCGCCGGCACCGCCCCACGCTCGCCGCGATCCGCCTCGCGATTCAGCGCAAAAGAAACCACCTGCCGCGCCGCCGTACCCTTCTTCGAAAAAATCTTGAGCGCGCGATCCTCGGCCGCAAACAAAGTACTGAGGTGCCCTACTCCCTCCGAAGTTCCCAGCACCAGATATCCGCCCGCGCGGATGGCATAGTGAAAAAGCGAGATCACTTTGTTCTGCAGCACCGGCTCCAGATAAATCAGCAGATTCCGGCAGCAAATCAAATCCATCTGCGAAAACGGCGGATCATTCAAAAGATTGTGCTGCGCGAAGATGCACATGTCGCGAATGTTCTTGCTGATGCGATAGCCGCCCTCCGTCTGCGTGAAATAGCGCCGCAGCCTCTCGGCCGATACGTCGCCGCGTATATTGTCCGGATAAATTCCCGCGCGCGCTTTGGTAATGCTCGACTCGCTGACGTCCGTCCCGAAAAGCTGGATGGGCACATGCGCGGCTTTGTCGCCCAGAAACTCAAGCAGCAGAATCGCCAGCGAATAAGTTTCCTCTCCCGAAGCGCACCCCGGAGTCCAGATGCGAATGGTGGAGTCCGCAGAGCGATTCCGGAGAATGTTCGGAAAAATCTGCGATTTCAAGGCATCAAAGACGCGCGGATTGCGGAAAAAACTGGTTACATTAATCAACATGTCCTGGTATAGCGCTTTCAGTTCCGCAGGATTCGAGCGCAGGTACTTCACGTAATCATCGAGCTTCTCGATCTTGTGAACCACCATGCGCCGGTGAATCCGCCGCACAATGGTGGTCTGCCGGTAGTGCGTGAAATCGAGCCCCGTGGCCCGCCGCAGCATTCCGAAGATCGAGCTGAGCCCGGAAACCCCGGCCGAGATCATCTCGGCGCTCTCGACGCTGCGATCGCGGAATACATAAGGATGCCGCGCGATGCGCGCCAGTTCGTGCGCAATTTCCTTCGGTGGCAGCACATAGTCCACGCAGCCCGCGGCAATCGCGCTGCGAGGCATTCCGTCATACTTCGCCGTGGATTCATCCTGCGCAAAAGTAATTCCCCCGTGCGCCTGAATTTCCACCATGCCCAGCGTCCCATCGCTGCCTGTTCCGGAAAGAATCACTCCCACAGCCCGATTGCCCTGATCTTCCGCCAGCGAGCGCATGAAATGGTCGGTTGTCATGTGCCCGGCAGGCGATTCCCCGCGCGGGCTAAGATGCAGCGTGTGATCGGTGATGGTCATCGAGGCATTCGGCGGAATCACGTACACATGATCCGGCTCCACTTTCATCAGCCCGGTAACTTCCGCCACTTTCATCACCGTTTCTTTGGCCAGCAACTCCGCCAGAATACTGTGGTGCTTGGGATCAAGATGCTGAATCAGCACAAAAGCCATGCCCGTATCAGCCGGCAGCGCGCGCACCAACTCGGTAAAAGCTTGCATCCCTCCAGCCGAAGCGCCGATAGCCGCAATCAAAAAGTCATTTTTCGCGGATTTTCTCGGAGCGTCCTGAGGTGTGGCAGGGGCGGGCCGCTTTTTGCCGGCGGTGGCTTTGGACTTCATGGCAAGTACCTCAGATGTGGCTGCCTAAAATGATTCGCCTCCGTTCTCAAACAGGCCGAGTGGTGCGGCAAACTGCACTTCAATCCAGTGCACGTCGGCGCCGAAATTCTACGAGTTGCCGCGGGTTGCGGCGACAGTCTGCGAACTCCCGGCGTTACTGATCGAAACAGGCGCGGCATAACGCGGAATTTCCACGCGCACTTTCGTGCCCCGTCCGTTCGAATGAATCTGCAGCTTTCCTTTCAGCTCGTTTATCCGCTCCCTCATTCCCAGCAATCCGATGCCGCTCTCGGCTTTCCCGCTCCCCAGTCCCTCGAGCAGATCCCCGGCGATACCGACGCCCTGATCCTCCACTTCCAGCACCACCGCGCGCGCGCCGTAAGCCAGCAGCAGACGCGCCGAACTGGCATGCGAGTGCCGCTGCACGTTGGTCAGGCATTCCTGCGCCACGCGAAAAAGCGCCACTTCGTGTGTCGGGTCAAGACGCAATTCGCCCTCCGGCAATTCCAGATCCACGCGGATGCCGGTGCGCCGGCTAAATCCGTCGGCATAAGACCGCAAGGTAGGAGCCAGTCCCAGTAAATCAAGAATGGGCGGATGCAGCGTCTGCGAAATCGAGCGAGTCTCTTCCATGCACGCGCGCAGCGATTCGACGCAGTCCCTCAGCTTTTCACGGAGCGAGCCGGTGCAATCCTCGTCGCGCATGATTCCGCCAATGGCGCATTTCAATCCGGTGAGATGCTGGCCGATGCTGTCGTGCAAGTCGCGGCTGATGCGCCGGCGTTCATCCTCTTGCGCGCGGATCACCCGGCCGGAAAGATTTCGCGCGGCCTCTTCCACGCGCTTGCGCTCGGTGATATCCACCATCACGCCCGCGAGCTGGTCGCGGCCCGAAGTAAGCGTGATCTTCTTCACGTAAAAGTGAAACCAGCGCGCGTTTCCATCCGCCTGAATCATGCGCGCGTCAAATTGTTGCTTGCCGCCATCGCCGGCTGCCAGCGCGCAGCTCTGCCGCACCAGCTCCCAATCGTCGGGATGCGCGTGCTTCCTGAAAAAGTCGATCTCGCTCTGCCACCTCTCGATCCAAAAACCGAGAATATCGCGCGCCTCTTTGGTCACCCGCGTAAACTCCAAAGTGACGGGATCGGCGCGCCACAGAATCGCTTGCGTCGAGTCGCACATCTGATCGAGCAGCGATTCGGTATCCAGAAGCCGGCGAGTGGTCTGATTCAGCTCGGAGACGTCCTCGAACAAAATAGCCACGCAATTCCAATCGAGAGGATGCGCCGAAACAGCGAGCATGGCGGAGGCGCCCGGCTTGGTCTCGCTGCGGATATGCCCGAGAACGCGCGAGTGCCGCGACTCCATAGCCTCGCGATAGATTTCTTCGATTCTTTCTGGATTTTCTCGCGCGTAGTGTTCCGAGATGGGAAGATTCAGGAAGCTTTCGACGCTGTCGCCGGCCAGCCGCGAAGCTTTCAAATTACTGGCCACTAATTCCCAGTTTTTCGAGACTCGCGAGCCGTTCAGACGCAAGACAGCCATTCCCAGAGGCAGATCCTTAAGGAACTGCTTGTAGAAATTCGCCTGTGATGCGCCAAAACGTTGCGCCATGTCGCGAAACTGCCGTCCGCCTATTGCAGGCTCGCGCGGTCGGGATGATTACCTCAAAGGAATAATCTCTCTAATTATCTCCGGTGTCAATATGTACGGAGGGACAGTACCGTAAAATGCTTTCACGCTTTGTCAGGGCACG
>Ga0209655_10000882_pt1 | contig 11361 bp, 9 predicted proteins | sample BogFormECP03_OM2_FD_188236 | JGI IMG/M metagenome (GOLD analysis project Ga0209655, IMG submission 188236) | Bog forest soil microbial communities from Calvert Island, British Columbia, Canada - ECP03_OM2 (SPAdes) (version 2) | ecosystem: Environmental > Aquatic > Freshwater > Wetlands > Bog ...
GGGTCGGGCTCGATTTTTCTTCGCAATTGATTGATGAAAACGCGCAGGTATTCGGTTTCTTCCCCGTAGTCAGGTCCCCAGACGGCTTGCAGCAGGCGGCGGTGCGCCTGCGCCTTGCCGGAATTCGAAACGAGCTGGCGCAGGAGTTCGAACTCTTTCGGCGTGAGGCGGACGGGATTATCGTGCACCATCACGGTGCGCTTTTCGAAGTCAATCTTCAGATCGTCGGAAACGAAGGGCGGAGTGGCGTCGCTGGGCGCGGCCCGGCGCAACGCTGCGCGGATGCGCGCCATCAACTCTTCGACGCCGAAGGGTTTTACGACGTAGTCGTCGGCACCGGCATCGAGAGCCTGCACTTTGTCGCGTTCGGTATTGCGCACGGTGAGCATGATGATGGGCGCATCGCAGGTGGTGCGAATTTCGCGGCAGGTTTCGAGGCCGGAAATTCCGGGCAAATTCACATCGAGCAGGATGAGATCGGGGCGCATATCGCGGACTTTTTCGAGCCCTTCTTCGCCGCTGCGCACTTCGATGACAGCGTAGCCCTGCGAGGCTAAAGTGGTGAGCATGACGCGGCGGATTTGTGGCTCGTCGTCCACTACCAGAATGGTGGCGGCGTTCATCAGTCTCTCGTCCTGCCGCGTTCGATGGGCAGCGTGAAAGAAAATACGGAGCCTTGTCCGCGCTGGCTGGTAAGGGTCATCGTGCCGCCGTGGGCCTCGATGATGGCTTTGGCGATCGGCAGGCCCATGCCGGTGCCCTGCACCAGGTAGCGTTGATCCTTCCCGCGATAGAATTTTTCGAAAATGAGGCTTTGCTCGAGGTCGTCGATGCCGGCGCCGCGGTCGGCGACGCTGGTGACGACAAAATCGCCAGCCAGTTCCGCGGTGATGGTGGTAGGCTGCGTCGCGGGCGAATATTGATTGGCGTTTTCGAGCAGATGGATGAGAGCTTCGCGGGCGCGGGAAAGGTCCACGCGAACGCGGGGTAAATTCGGTTGCACGTTGACGTTCACCACGCGATCTCCCAGCGCGACATGACACTTGCTGAGAGCCGCGGCGATGACGTCTTCGATGGGGCGCGGTTCGAGATCGAGTTCGACTTCACCGGCGTCCAGGCGAGCCATTTCTCCGGCTTCACCGACGAGGCGATTCAGGCGATCGGCCTCTTCGTTGATGATGGTGAGAAGTTCCTGGCGCTGGCGGTCGTTGACGCTGGCATTGGAGAGCAAATTCGTGACAGATGCTTTGATGGAAGTGAGCGGGGTGCGTAGCGCGTGCGTGACGGAATCGAGCAGCGCGGTGCGCAGGCGTTCGCCTTCGCGGGCGGCTTCGGTTAGGCCGAGTTGCTCGATGGCGCGGGCGCGTTCGATGGCGACGGCGACGAGAGTGCCGATGGCTTCGAGAGTTTGGCGCGAAAGCATCGAGCCGGAAATGCCCAAGCTGCCGATGGAGCGCCCGCCGAGACGCACCGGGACGAAGGAGAGGCTGTTGGGAACGTCCAGCACGGGCTCTTCGCGCAGAACGATGGTATTGAGGGTTTCGAGATCGAGTTTGGCGACGACCGGACCGGAGCGATAGATTTTTTGTTTTTCGGAGAGCAGCAGGGCGGCGGCGCCAACTTCGAAAATGTCCACAATCTGCGAGGGAATGCGGTTGAGCAATTGGATTACGTTGCCGGATTCCAGCAGGCCCTGGCTGAAGGCGTAAAGTTTTTCGATTTCGCGGCGGCGCTGGGAGGCGTCTTCGGCTTTCTGGCGGGCGCGGGTGGAAAGGTGGCTGGCCAGTACCGAGACAACCAGAAAGGCGAAAAGTGCAACCCAATTCTGCGGGTCGGCGACGGTGAAGCGGCCGATGGGCGGCAGGAAATAATAGTTGAACGCGAGCATTGCCACTACGGACATGAATACAGAAACGGCGATGCCCCACACGGTGGAAACGGCTAGAATGGCGAGCAGAAAAGTGAGCGCGACCGTGGTGGGATTGACGAGCAGAATGTGGCGATAGACGAGGGAAATGCCCAGCACCAGAGCGAAAGCAGCGAGAAATCGCAGGAATTGAGTGAACCAGTGCACGCGCACAACGCTATTCTAACGCAGCTTTCACAGCGTTCGTAGAAGAGAATACACCGATGCCAAAAACTCCCGAGCAGTGGCTGGCCGCGGCGAAGCCTGCGGAAAAAACAAAAGGCGCGCTGAAACTTTTTCTGGGATATGCGCCTGGGGTGGGCAAGACGTTCAGCATGCTGAGCGAGGCTATCCGGCGGCACAGCCGCGGCGAAGACGTGGTGATCGGCGTGGTAGAAACGCATGGGAGAAAAGGGATCGCGGAACTTTCGTCGCAACTGGAGACCGTTCCGCGGCGAATGATTGATTACAAGGGCACGCTTTTTGCGGAGATGGATATGGACGCGATCCTGGCGCGCAAACCGCGAGTGGTGCTGGTGGACGAGCTGGCGCATACGAATATTCCGGGGTGCCGGCATCGCAAGCGGTATGAGGATGTGCTGGAATTGCTGGACGCGAATATTGATGTGATCTCGACTGTGAATATTCAACACATCGAAAGCATTGCGCCGACGGTGCGCGCGATTACGGGAGTGGCGGTGCGCGAGACGGTGCCGGACTGGGTGCTGCAAGTTTCCGATGAAACGGTGATGGTGGACCTGACCCCGGAAGCGCTGCAGAACCGGATGCGGCGCGGCGACGTATACGGAAAAGAGAAAGTGGAGCAGGCGCTGAAGAATTTTTTCCGGCGCGGCAATTTGATTGCGTTGCGGGAACTGGCGCTGCGGCAGGTGGCGGAGCAGGTGGACCGCAGCCTGGAATCGTACATGGTGGAGAAGGATATACAGGAAGCGTGGGCGGTGCGCGAGCGGCTGGCGGTGTGCATCAGCGAAAATCCGAAAGCGCAATATCTGGTGGCGAGGGCGGCGCGCATGGCGCGGCGGATGGACGCGGAGCTTTACGCGGTGCACGTGGATTTAGACAGTGAGAGCGAGCAGGAGGAGTCGAAGTCGCTGGCGTCCAATTTGCAGTTTGCGGAAAATTTGGGAGCGAAGCCGGTGCGGTTGAAGGGGCATAATGTGGCGGAGGCGATGGCGCAATTTGTGCGGGAGAAACATATAACGCATGTGATTTTCGGGCGGTCGGCGACGGAGGGTTGGCGGAAACTTTTGTACATGAATGCGATTAATAAGTTTTTGAATGATGCGCCGGCCGTGGATGTGCATATTGTTACTCAAGACGCGGAGTGAGATTTTCGCGGATTAGTGGTTGGTGGAGTTGCGTCTAAACGCCCACCCTTCCCAAACCGAAGCGTGGGGCACCCGCTCGCGGCGATGTGAATGCGCGCTGATTCCTAGGGCGTGCTGGCGTTTCTCTGCTGATTGTTGTGCGCGTGAAACTGCTGGAACTGGTGCTTTGGCCGAGGTTGCTGGTTCTTTCGCTGCGACTAGAGCTGGGTTGTGAAGCAGCATGCGGACTGGTTCGCGGATGGCCAGTTCGGCGGAAAAATTGCGCATGCGTTCGAGTAGCGCGGGCGTGACTTCCTGGCCGCGCGCGATCAGCAGCAGGCCTTTGCCGGATTTCAGATCTTCGCCGAAAGTCATGCCGACGGTTACGTCTTTCACCATGCGTTCCAGCACCAGCGTTTTTTCCTGAGAAATTCCGCGCATTGCTGCGAAGGCTTCGAGTATTTGCGGGTCGTACCAGCCTTTGCGGCCGCGCATCACGGCCATAGGCTGCTCCGCGGGATTTCCGCCGGCTTCCAGCGAATCAAAATGTAGAGCAATTTTCAGAGCGCAAGCGCCCCAGGGAAGTTCGCCGACGATGGCGATGCCGTTGCGTTGTTTGGGGTGCGCGAATTGGCAAACGGAGAGACGGAGGATAATGATGACGGCGTCTATACGCGGAATCTTGGAGAGGCGTTTTCGACAACGGTGGGCATGCGATCCACCATCACTTTTTCCGGGCCGGTGAGGACTTCGCCTTTGTAGAGTTTGTCGAGGGTGACGGGGGGACCGTGACACATCCGATTTGCGAGAGCATAGCGGCGACTTCGATGGGCCAGCGTTCGCGAATCTGGAAATGGTTGATCAGTTCTTCGACGATTTTGCGGACGCGGGTGACGCGACCGAAGGCCAGTGGATTTGCAAGCGACAGAATATCCACGAGCGCTCTGATGCTGCCGTGCAGAGTTTGTTCGAGCAGAACTTTTTCAGAGGTGACCAGAGGATATTGCTGGCAACAGGAATCGAGAGCGGCGAGCAGCAGATCGCTGGAGCAGGGCTTGGTGAGAAAGCGGAAAATGTTGCCTTCGTGTACGGCGTCGATCGCGGACTCCATGTCCGCTTGGCCGGTTAGCAGGACGCGCACGCTGGTGGGAGCGACTCCGCGGGCGTGAGCCAGGAATTGAGTGGCGGTCATTTGCGGCATGCGCTGATCGGGCATGATCACGGCGAAGGGCTCGGCGGTTTTGAGCATTTCGATGGCGACTGTTCCTTCGTTGGCAGTTTCGACGATGTAATGACTGCGCAACGTGCGCGCTAGTCCTTCGAGTACGTTCGGGTCGTCGTCCACGCCGAGAATTCGGGGGCGGTCGGAATTAGCCATGGGGCACCGCGACCATCTCCTGCACGGCGTTACGAGCTTCGGTGCGCCAGTCCGGCAAAAGATCTTCCACGCCGAGGCGCGCTACGATTTCCGCATTGAGCGGCGCGTTAGGAATGGCGACGACGCCGTATTGGGCGACTTCATGGTCGTGCGCAAGCCAGTTGGCGAAATAGACGCTTGAGAGTAAGTCGCCTTTGGCGCAGGCCACGCGTTCGAGATGGTGGTGATGCGCGACGGCCTCGACGATCACGTAGGGAATTCCCCACATGCTGAGAAGATAGGCGCCGACTTCGGCGTGGGAGACGCCGGTTAATTCTTCGTCGATTTCGAAGAGCGGGCGTTTTTCTCTTTGCGCGCCTTCGATGGCGCGGGCGAAATGTTCGGGGGTGGCTTCGGCCAGGACGAGTTTGCCTGCGTCGTGCAGCAGGCCGGCGATCATACCTAGCCTGCGGACCGTGCTGTCACCGGCGACGTAGCCGGCCATTTTGGCGGTGAGCTGGGCGTGAGCGTGGAGCACTTCGAGGGAAAAACCGGGAATGGATTTTATGGGGCGGAAAGCGCGAAAGATTTCGACGGAGAGCACGAGATTTTCCAGAATGCTTTTGCCGAGATAGGTGATGGCGGTGTTGATGTCGCTGATGTTGCGCGCGACTCCGAAGAAAGCAGAGTTTACCAGCTGCAGAACTTTGGCGGACATGGCGGGATCGCGTTCGATGAGGAGCGCGATGCTTTGCGAAGTGCTATCAGGATCGGCGAGAGCTTCGCGCAGTTCGATGCAGGATTTCGGGAGCGAGGGTAATTGCTGCATGGAGCCGACAATGCTTTCGAGCCGTTTATTGTTCAGGATGCTGTTGAGGCTGGTGGCGCGCTCGATGGCGAATTGCAGCGTGTCTTGATCGCAGGGTTTCACCAGAAACTGGTGCGCGACGGGCACGGCGTTGAGCGCGGCTTCGAGTTCGGTGTAGCCGGAAAGAATGATGCGCAAGACGTTGGGATATTTTTCGCGCACAACTCGCAGCAGAGTGGCGCCATCCTTTCCGGGCATGCGCATGTCGGAAACGATGACGTCGAACGGAGCGGCCTCCATCATTTGCAGTGCGGCTTGGCCAGTGGGAGCGAAAGCCACTTCCCAGATGTGGCGCTGGGGACGGAGCATGCGCTGCAAACCTTCGAGAATCCTGCCTTCATCATCCACAAAAATAATTCGCTTCAAGACGCGAGCACCTCTTTGGGAGCGGCGACGCCGTGGGTTGGGAGGTGCACGCAGAATGTGGTGCCCAGGCCCATTTCCGTTTCGAAGGTGAGCGTGCCGCCGTGTTTTTCTACGACGATGGCGCGCGCCAGGGCGAGGCCTTGGCCGGAACCTTTGCCGACTTCCTTGGTGGTGAAAAACGGGTCGAAGATTTTGCCGCGAACTCCTTCGGGGACTCCGGTGCCGCTATCCTGCACGGCGACGACCACGGAGTCGCCATCTTCGCGAGTCCTTACGATGATGAGGCCTTTTTCACCGGTAACTTTCATGACGTCTCCAATGGCGTGGGCCGCGTTGACGAATGGATTTAGGAAGACTTGTTTGAGATCGCCGAGATGACAAGAGATGGGAGGCAAGACGCCGAGATCAGGTTCGACTTCGGCTACGAACTTCGGTTCGTTGCGCGAGACGATCAGGGGGCTTTCGATGGTTTTGTTGAAGTCGGCGGCGACTTTATCGGCGCTGCGATCCACGTGCGACAACTCTTTCATGGCGCGGACGATGGTGGCTACACGATTTACGCCGTCCATCATTTGTTCGAGGGCTTTGGGAATTTCTGTATTGAGGAAGGTCCATTCGATTTTGGTGCAGATGGCGTCAAGAGCTTGCAACAGTTCGGGAGGCACGGCGCCGTTGCGGGCTTGCCGCGAGATTTCTTCGTAGTAGGTGATCATGGCGAGGCCGTCGCGGAAGAAATCCTGGACGAAGCGGGTGTTGTCTCCGATGAATTGGATGGGAGTGTTGATTTCGTGGGTGATCCCGGCGGCGAGACCGAGGACTGCTTCCAGCTTTTGCGCGTGACGGAGTTCGATTTCCATCTGGCGTTTTTCGGAGATATCGCTGAAGTTGATTACCGCACCGCTGACTTGCGCGCCTTCGAACATGGGAACGGCGGAACAGCTTACGGCCAGCTGCGAGCCGTCAATGCGGCAGAAATAATCGAGGCCGGTGGAATGGGTGCGGCCTTCTTGCAGTAGTTGAGTGAGCGGCCAATCGGATTCCGGGTACGGGGTGCCATCCTGGCGAGTGTGATGAAAAAGATTGTGGGAGTTTTTGCCGACCACTCGTTCCGGCGCGACGCCCAGGGTGCGGGCTGCAGAACGATTGATGAAGGTGATGGAGCCGGCGAGGTCCACGCCGTAGATTCCTTCGGAGGTGGAATCGAGAATCAGGACGAGTTCTTTGCCGATTCGCTCGCGTTCGGACTCGGCGATTTTGCGGGCCATGAACCGGCCCACCTGGCTGCCGATGCTCATCAGGAAATTGCTGAGCTCTTCGTCCATGGTGATTCGTTCGTGACTGAAGCAGGCCGTGACGCCGAAGATGCCCTGAAAAAAACCGAGCGGAACGGCGAAGGCGCCGCGGATACCGGCGGAAGTGGCGGCGGGGTGCGTGTGAAGTAATCGCTCTCGGTTACGTCTTCAATCAATTGCGGCGCGCGGGTTCGCCAGACGCGCCCGGGAAGGCCTTCTCCGAATTGGAACTGGATGCTTTGGCTCAAGGTTCGAAATTGCAGATGCTTCGGTGACGGCACGCACCAGGATTGCGCGTGGACCAGATGATTGGCGGCGGCGCCGAGTTGCCAGATTTCGCCGAAGTCGAACTTCAGGGATTCGCAGAGGACGCGCAGGATTCCGTCGCAAGCTTCGGGAATATTTTGCGATTTGGCGAGGACACGCGAGACCGCTAGCTGGACGTCGTCTTGTTTGCACACGCCGTGGCGTTCGATGGCGTAGGACAAAACGCGTTCGTAGGCGGTGGAGTTCATGCGGCTCTCGACGACGTAGTCGTCGGCGCGGGCGCGAACTACTTCGATGGCTTGTATCGCGTCATGAACGGTGGTGAGGATTATGGCTGGGGTGTTCTTGGCTGCGGCGACGAGGCGCTGCAGGCCGCGAACGCCGTCGGAGTCGGGGACGGCAACGTCAATCAGGAAAACGTCGAAGGAATTTTTGGCGATCTGCGGCAACGCTTCGGACAGGCTGGCGACGGCGCGCACGGCGAACGAAGTGTGGCGAGCTTCGCCAAGCTTCTGGCGAATGTCGGCCTCGTCTTGAGCATCGGCGATGATCAAGAGCACGTGCAGGGGTCTGGGATTCATGGTTTGAGGTGCCCTGAAATGAAACAGCCGTGTGCCGCAGCGCCGCTCTCGAAAGCATTGAGCATGGGAGGCGGACACGGCACGAGCTTGCGGAAGCCTCTGTCGGAATAATCGTCAGGTTTGGACGAAAGGATTAACGGGGGTAAGTCGAACGTTATTTGGGGAGGAAAATGGCCAGAAGAGCGTGTTGGGTGATGGCAGTTCGTTCGAAAAATTAAGATTCGTCCGGAGGGATGTCGAAGTTGACCAGATCGGCTTGGAAGCCGCGGGTTTTTATGGCGCCGTAGGTCATGCCGATGGCCATCCAGATGGCGCCTAGCTTGAGAGCGGGGCCGCTAAGGTGGCTCCAGATGAACGCGCAGATTAGGAAGCCGAGCAGGGGCGAAAGGAGATTGAGGATTTGGCGTTTTTCGGCGCGCACGTAGTAACGGACGAGCGCGGCGACGTTGACGCCCATGAAGGCGAGGAGCGCTCCGAAGTTGAGCAGGTCTGCGCCTTGATCGTAGGTGATGACGAAGGAGCCGGCGAGGGCGATGGCGCCGACGAGGATGACATTGTTGCGCGGGATGTGATTTTTGGGATCGAGCGCGCCGAAGAATTTCTTGGGGATGCCGTTGCTGCGGCCCATGCCGTAGAGGAGGCGGGCGGCGCCGAGTTGCGAGCCTAAGCCGGAGCCGATGTTGGCGACGAGGATCGTGAAGTTGACGAGTTGGAAGAGGAAATAGCCGCCGGCGGTTTGGGCTACGAGTGGGAAGGCGGAGGTAATCTTATCCTCCGGAAAGGGCTGGTCGCGCCAGACCAACTGCGCGGCATAAACCTCGAGCGAGGCGAGGACGCCGGTGATGAGGCAGACGAGGACGGTGGCTAGCATGATGTTGCGGCGGGGATTTTCGACTTCTTCGGAGAAGGTGGAGATGGCATCGAAGCCGATGTAGGTGAGGACGGCGACTGAGGTGCCGTGGAAGACGGTTTTGAAGCTGAAAGTGGCGGGATTGTAAAACGGATGGGTGAAAAAGCCCTGGCCGTATTCGTGGAGGCTCCAGAGGAAATGGATTACGAAGGCGAAGAAGATTACGACTACGATGGACATTCCGGCGGCCATCACGTCGTTGATGCGGGCCGAGGTTTTTACGCCGCGGAGATTTAGCATCGTGAATGCGCCGGCGTAGAAGACGGCGAGGGTCCAGTAGGGCATGAACGGGAGAATATTCTGGGTGAGCTGGCTGCAGATGATGGTGCAGATGAGCGGGTTTAGGATGTAATCCATCACGATGGCCCAGCCGGTGACGTAGCCGAGGGCGGGTTTGAGTTCCTGGCCGACGTAGGTGTAGGCGGAGCCGGCGGAAGGATAGGCGCGGGCCATTTTTCCGTAGCTGATGGCGGTGAAGAGCATGGCAACCATGGCGATTAGGATGGTGGTGACGACATGGCCGCGGGCGTCGTTGCTGATTACGCCGTAGATGCCCATGGGGGCGATGGGTTGGATGATTACGATGCCGATGATGATCAGGTCCCAGAGGGTTAGGACGCGGCGGAGTTTTACCGTGGATTGGGCGGGTTCGTTGGCCATTGGTCCTTTTTATTGAACGAGTGCTGCGTTTCAGTTTCTGTGGCGGCGGATTGCGGGCCGCGATCAGAGATCGGCGCGTCGCCAATCGCGCACTGAAGTGCGCCGCTACGAAAGCAAAGTCAACGGCAAAGTCAAAAGCAACGTCAAAGGCGCCCAGCTAAAGCTGGCCGCTACAAATTCAAATACAACCGCAAAGTCGAAGGCAACGGCGCGTAGGTTCATTCGGTGATCACGGATTTTACTAGATTTCTGGGGCGGTCCACATCGCAGCCGTTGAGGACGGCGTAGTGATAGGCGAAAAGCTGCAGGGGGACTACTTCCAGGATCGGCAGGAGCAGTTCTGTGGCCGGGGGGACGAAGATGGTGCGATCGGCTACCGTGATGACTTCGCGATCGCCTTCGGTGGCAATGGCGATGGATTTTGCGCCGCGGCTTTTGACGTATTCGAGGACCGAGACGGTTTTTTGGTAGCGCAGGACGGAATCGGGATCCGCGGAGTCGCGCGTGGCGAGCACGATGACCACTAGATTTTCGTCCACCAGGGCGTTCGAACCGTGGCGCAGTTCGCCTGCCGGAAGGCCCTCGGCTTGGACGTAGGAAATTTCTTTTAGCTTCAGGGCACCTTCGCGGGCGATGGCGTAATGGACGCCGCGGCCCAGGAACATGAACTTGCTGGCGTGCTGGAAGGCGCGAGCGCAGCCCGAGGCTTGCGCGTCCCAGCTGGGCAGAAACTTTTCGATTTGCCGGGGCAGCTCGGCCAGGAAATTCAGGTGCGTGCGGGTGAGTTCGGCGGTCATGCGGCCGCGCTGGCGGGCTAGAAACAGCGCGAGGAGATAGAGCATCGTCAGTTGCGAAGTAAAACTTTTCGTCGCGGGGATGGCTTTTTCCAGGCCGGCGCAGGTTTGCAGGTTGACGCTGGCTTCGCGGGAGATGGTGGAATCGGCCACGTTGGAAATGGCGACGGTTTGCGCGCCGCGATCGAGCGCTTCGCGTTGCGCGGCAGTGGTGTCCGCGGTTTCGCCGGACTGGGTGATTACGACTACGATCGGATTCGTGTCTGAATGTGTGGAGCGATAGCAATACTCGCTGGCGTATTCCACATCCACGGCGACGCCTGCTAGGTCTTCCAACATAATTTCGCCGGCGAGGCCGGCATTGCGGCTGGAGCCACTGGCGGCGATGATGATTTTCTTGAAGGCGAAGAGCGCTTTTTCGATGGGCTGGAGCGAATTCGAAAAAATTACTTCGTCCGCGACATTCTGGAGGATCGTTTCGCTGATGGCTTGCGGCTGCTCGTAAATTTCCCGCAGCATGTGATTGGGAAATTGCGCTGGAGGAATGCTCAATGGCCCGTCCTGCTTGGTGGACATCAGTGCCCTGCTCCGGTGGATGACGCGGGCAGGCCGCGGGCTTCTTTCAGGGGGATGCTGGTGGGCGCGATGTTCCAGCCGGAGACGGATAATTCTGATCCGCCGAATACTGGGGAAGAGGGAAGATAGCGCGCGGTCAGTTCGCGGGATTCGCCGGGCAGCAGTTCGATGAAATTATCGTCCCAGAATACGGGGAGAATTTCGTCGGACTGACCGCTCTTGTGAATTCCCAGGTGAATTTGGAACGCGAGATGGTCGCTGGGATTTTTTACGAGAACGTGCGCGACGGGGCCATCGGGGCCGGGCAACATGCTGGCGCTTACGTCCACGGTGACTTTTGCGAGCGATTGCAGGGCAGTTAAATCCTCGTACGACGATACGGGCGTGAAGCGGTAGGTGGTCTTGGCCCATTCGTAGGTGTTCTTTTTGGCTGAGAGCCAGTAGAAATTCTGGCTG
>Ga0209655_10000883_pt1 | contig 11356 bp, 10 predicted proteins | sample BogFormECP03_OM2_FD_188236 | JGI IMG/M metagenome (GOLD analysis project Ga0209655, IMG submission 188236) | Bog forest soil microbial communities from Calvert Island, British Columbia, Canada - ECP03_OM2 (SPAdes) (version 2) | ecosystem: Environmental > Aquatic > Freshwater > Wetlands > Bog ...
TGGAGCAGGAGCGGCGGGTGATCGAGCAGCTGATTCACGCGCGGACGCAGGAACTGAACCGCATTAATCCAGGGTGGGATGAAAAGGTGGGGGTGGTGCTGAGCGCGGAAGTGAAGCCGGAAACTTTGGACACCCTTTCGCGGCAGGCTCCCAAGGAAGATTTTTATTTGCTGCGATTGATCAGCGAGCATCCCAAGGTTTCGGCGAAGACGCTGGGGAGGTTGTCGCATCATCCTTATTCGGCGATACGCGAGAATATCGCGCGGCATCCCAACAGCGATGCGCCTACTTTATCGCGATTGAGCAAGGATCGCACGCAGCCTTTGTGGTATCTGGTGGCGTTTAATCCCAATGCGCCGGTGAATTTGCGGAAGAAGTTGCAGGAGCGTATGCGGAGGTTGGGGGAGAAGTCGGCTACGCAGTAGGGCAGTGATGAATGACGCGTGATGAGTGATGAGTTCCGAGTGAGTAGTGATTAGTGGCTTGGAACTGGATCCGCAGCAGTAGTTTAGTTTAATCGGCTTCGTGGGGCGCTGATCGGCGCCCTTTTTTAATTTGTGCGCGCTTTTTTCGAAGTGAGCCGTGCTGGGGCGTAACAGCTTGCTGGGCGTTTTTTCTAGAGTAGAATCCTGGCATGGCGGACTCGTCTTCCTTGCGTGGTTCTGTATCGTTTCCCTCCACTTCGGCCTCGCCGCAGGCTCTGTACAACGTTGCGGATGAGTTTGTTTCGCGGTTGGCGCGCTTGCATCCGGATAAATTGGCGATTTTGGGGATTGGGCGGGCGCTGACTTATGCGGAGTTGGCGGGTTTGGTTGATCGGGTGGCGGAGGCGTTGCGCTCAGCGAATTGCCAGCCGGGCGAGCGGGTGCTCCTTGCTTTGCCGGATTCGGCGGAATTTTTTGGCGCATTTTTTGGCGCGGCTAAAATTGGCGCGATTGCGGTGCCGGTGAATCCGATGGCGCGGGCGGCGGATTACCGGCATTGGCTGGAGAATTGCGGCGCGCGCATCGCGATCGTGCATGCACCGATTTTGGGTGAGTTCGGCGACGGTGCGGCTGGCGATGCGGCGCTCGATATTCTGGTTATTTATGAGAGTACGCCCGGAACGGTGAAGCCGGAGTGTGTGGCGCGGAGGATTTTGGAGTGGGAGGACTGGCTGCCGTCGCGTGCGGGCGCGGTCGCCTCACATCCGACGGTCTCGACCGATCCGGCATTCTTTTTATACACGTCGGGAAGCGGTGGGGCGCCAAAAGCAGTGGTTCACCGGCACCAGGACATGGGCGTTGCGGCACGCAATTATGCGCAGGGAGTGCTGGGATTGCGCAAGGACGACCGGCTATTTTCGGTCTCGAAATTGTTTTTTGCTTACGGCTTGGGAAATGGGATGTATTTTCCGCTGCATTTCGGGGCTTCGACGATTCTGTATCCCGAGCGGCCACGACCAGATGAAATTGCGGCGGTGATTGCGGTGCACCAGCCGACGGTGTTCTTTTCGGTGCCCACTTTTTATGCGTCGTTGCTGCGCGAGGCTGAAAAAGGATTGGCGCTGGATTTTTCTTCGGTTCGGCTGGCGGTTTCGGCGGGGGAATCATTGCCGGCGGAAATATTCGACCAGTTTCAGCGGCGGTTCGGGATTGAAATTCTGGATGGAATCGGATCGAGCGAGATGCTGCATATATTTTTGTCGTCGCGGCCCGGGGAAGCGCGCGCGGGCAGCTGCGGACTGGAAGTTCCGGGATACGAGGCGCGAATCTTGGACGATGTGGGCGAGACTGCGGGGGAAGACGAAGCGGGGAACCTGTGGGTGAAGGGCGAGAGCGCGTTCGCGGAATATTGGCGGATTCCGGAGCTGACTGCGCGGACGAAGCGCGACGGCTGGGTGAATACTGGCGACAAATTTTCCCGCGACGCGGAAGGGTGTTTTTATTATCGCGGGCGCGCGGACGACATGATGAAGGTTTCGGGGATGTGGGTTTCTCCCGGCGAGGTGGAGAATGCTTTGCTGGGGCACGCCGCGGTTGCGGAGTGCGCGGTGGTGGGGAACGCGGACGCGGTGGGGTTGGTGCGGCCGGTGGCGTACATCGTTTTGCGGCAGAGCGTGAGGAATACCGCGGGCGGACTGGACAGCGAAATTAATGGGTGGTTGCGCACGCGGTTGCCGGGGTTTAAATGCCCGCAAGAGTATCGCTTTGTGAAGGAATTGCCGCGGACGGCTACGGGGAAGGTACAGCGGTTTCTGTTGCGAGGAATCGGCGGCGAATCGAAAGTTGACAGTTAATCGTTAGAAGTTGAAAGCTATCAATAGACCGTTACGAGTTGAACGTTTAAAGGAACAGCTGCATCGCCCGCCTTCGTAGGGAAAGCAGATCCCTCCGGCAAAAGGCGCCTGCGGGATGACACTCGCTCCATTTTTCTGCTTAGAAAAATGTTCGAATCGCCTTTCAGAATTCCGTCCCACTCGGATGTGCGCACGGCAGGCTGATCGATCTCGGCAGAGACATATTGGCTCTTTACACTTATAATTGAGGCTGTATATTGGACTGCAGGAGTGAGCCAATGTTGCCGCTGCATCTTCAGCCTGAAAGCCACATTCCGCTGTATGTGCAGTTGCGCGATCAATTGCGCGCGCTGGTACATTCGGGAGAATTGCGCACGGGCGACCGGATTCCTGCCAGCCGCGAATTGGCTATGCAGCTTGGGGTGCATCGCACTACCGTCGCCAATGCTTATGCGGAACTCGAATCCGAAGGCTTGATTCAGGGGCATGTGGGGCGCGGGACATATATTTGCGGCGTGCCGGAGCGGCAGTTTACGCCGCCGCCGCGGACGAATGGGAATGGCGGGTCGGTGCGCTGGGAATCTTTGTTTGCGGACGAGCGCGGCGAGGATGGGTTGAGCCGGCTGACTCCAGAGGTGCCGAAGGACGCGATCGGATTTGTTGCTGCGCGGCCGCCAGAAGAATATTTTCCGCTCGAGGAATTTCGCAGCTGTTGCAACTCGGTGTTGCGCAGCGATGGGCGCAAGGTGCTGCAGATCGGGTCGTCGGATGGATACGAGCCGTTGAAGAGCGCGCTGATTGATTTTTTTCGTGACGAGGGGTGGAACGTTCGCAGCGAGCAACTATTGATTACCGGCGGGTGCCAGCAGGCGATTGACTTGCTGTGCAAGGCGTTTTTGCGGCCGGGGGATGCGGTGGCGCTGGAGAATCCGGCTTATCCGGGGGCGCTGGCGACTTTTGGCGCGGCGCGGGTTCGCACGCTGGCCGTGGCAGTGGATACGGACGACGCGCCGGCTGGGCGGCTGGGTTTGAATATTGACGCGCTGGAATCGGTGTTGATGCAGAACCGCGTGAAATTTATTTTCGCTACGCCGGATTTTCATAATCCTACTGGGACGGCTTTGCCGATGGCGGAGCGACGGCGTTTGCTGGACATGGCTGCACGTTATCAGGTGCCGGTGATTGAAGATTATATTTATGGGCGGCTGCGGTTGCGCGGAGCGGCGACGCCTTCGCTGCGTTCGCTGGATCGGACCGGTGGCGTGATTCAGATTGATAGCGTTTCGAAGATCGCGTTTCCGGGATTGCGCGTGGGCTGGTGCATCGGGCCAGAGAGTGTGATCGAGCGGTTGCGATTGGTGAAGCAAGCCACGGACCTGCATACCGACCAGCTGGCGCAGGCCACTCTCGCGGAATTTATCCGGCGCGGGCATATGTCACGGCATTTAGTGAAGATGAAGAAGGTTTACCGCAGCCGGTTGGACGCGATTGAGTCGGCGCTCGGGAGATATATGCCGGAGGAGTCGAATTGGACTCGACCGGAGGGCGGGATGTCCGTGTGGCTGAGTCTGCCGGCGGGGTTTGATGCGGGGGAGTTGCTGATACATGCGCGGGAACGCGGGGTGATGTATGTGCCGGGGCGGCATTTTTATCATCAGAATCCGCAGCCGAACACCGTGCGGCTGGGATTTGCGAGCCTGGACGAAAAGCGGATTATGCGCGGTATCGAGACGCTCGGCGAAGTGGTGAAGACGGAGTTTCGCAAACGGCAGCGGGGCGCGCGCAGTGAATTCCGCTCGCGCGTGGCGTTGGTCTAGGGAATCCGTGCTGCTGAAACCCAATCCGGAGAATATTTGTTTTGGCTGCGGCGGGGCGAATGAGCGGGGCATGCAGCTGGCGTTTGAGCAGGATGATGTCGCACAACAGATTCGCGGGAATTTTCGGCTCGGCACGGAATATCAGGGCGGCCCGGGATTCATTCATGGCGGTATCATAGCTACAGTGTTGGATGAAGTGATGGGGAAGGTATGCCGATTTCGCGGAGTGCGCGCGGTGACGGCGGAGCTGAACGTTGAATATTTGGAGCCGGTGCTAGTGGATGCGGATTTGGTGGTGGAAGGGTACGAAGTGGAGATGAAGGGGCGCAATTTGTTTCTGGCGGGGGATATTCGCGATGTTTCGGGTAGAGTGCTGGCGCGCGGAAAAGGGCGGTTCGTGATCGTTGATCCGAAGCGTCACGCGAATCAAGCCGCGAAGGACGACCCGCCGCAAGAATTGGCAGGGAATCCGCGCGAGAAGTGAAATTCGCAAATTAGACCGAGGGAGAAACTCGATGGAACTGATGAACAATAATTTGTGGCGTGTGAAAGTAGGCTTGGCAGAAATGTTGAAGGGCGGCGTGATTATGGACGTGACCAACGCCGAGCAGGCCAAGATCGCCGAAGACGCGGGAGCGTGCGCGGTGATGGCGCTGGAACGCGTCCCTTCGGATATACGCAAAGAAGGCGGAGTGGCGCGCATGGCTGCGCCGCGAATTATTCGCGAGATTATGGATACGGTTTCGATTCCTGTGATGGCCAAGGTGCGCATCGGGCATTTTGCGGAGGCGCAGGTGCTGGAAGCGCTCGAGGTGGATTATATTGACGAGAGCGAAGTGCTGACGCCGGCGGATGAAGAGCATCACGTGTGGAAGCACGGGTACAAGGTGCCGTTCGTTTGCGGCGCGCGGAATTTGGGCGAGGCGCTACGCCGGATCGCGGAAGGCGCGGCGATGGTGCGCACCAAGGGCGAAGCGGGGTCGGGAAATATTGTGGAGGCGGTGCGGCACATGCGCACCATCGTCAGCCAGATGAAGCGGCTCACTTTGCTGGGCGAAGAGGAATTGGTGCACGAGTCGAAGGAATTGGGATCGCCTTTTGAGTTGGTGGCTTGGGTCGCGAAGCACGGCAAGCTGCCCGTGCCTAATTTTTCGGCGGGCGGGATTGCGACTCCGGCCGATGCGGCGTTGGTGATGCAGCTCGGCGCCGAGGCGGTATTCGTCGGGTCGGGGATTTTCAAATCGAGCGACCCGGCGGTTAGGGCCCGCGCGATTGTCAAGGCGACGACGCATTACAAAGATCCCAAAGTCGTTTTGGAGGCGTCGGAGGAATTGGGCGACGCGATGAAGGGCCTAGATATTCGGCAGATGGATGAAAAGGATCTTTTGCAGACTCGCGGGTGGTGAGTTGCGTGAGGATGGGCGAACTTACGCCGCTGGGTAGTGACTTTGTCGAGGGGGCGGGTCTGAGACCCGCCCCTACCTTTTTCCATCGGACGTTTGAGCGAGGAAAGTTCTAGGCGAATCGAAATGAAACACGACGGATTGAAAATAGGGATTGTTGCGATACAGGGTGATTACGAGGCGCATGCCAAGGTGCTGGAGCGCTCGGGCGTTGCGTACACGTTTGTGCGCACGCCTGGGGATTTGGCTGGGCTTGCTGGTGTGATTCTTCCTGGCGGGGAGAGCACAACGCATTTGAAGGTGATGACTGAAGAGGGATTGTTCGATGCGCTGAAGAAATTTGCGGCGGCGGATGGGGCGTTTTTTGGCACTTGCGCGGGGACGATTTTGCTGGCGAGGGAAGTGCACGGCCCGGCGCAAGCCTCGCTGGGCTTGCTGGATGCGTCGGTATTGCGGAACGGGTATGGGCGGCAGTTGGCTAGCGATGTGCACATGGGCCAGACGAAATTGCGTCCGGAGCCGCTGGAGATGGTCTTCATTCGCGCGCCGATAATTGAATCGGTGGGCGCGGATGTGGAAATTTTGGCGGAGGATGCGGGGCATCCGGTTTTGGTGCGCGAGGGGAAGATTCTGGCGGCCACGTTTCATCCGGAGTTGGGTGACGATACGGTGGTGCACGAGTATTTTGTGCGGATGGCGCGGAATGGAGTAGCTGTCGCGCGTTAGGCGTTGCGCGAAGCGCTGGCGGTCTAGAGACCGCCGCTACAAATTCAACGGCAACATCAAAAGCGGGCGCAGCAAGCAGCGCCCCCACCAACGGAAAACCAATTCAACGACTGAGAGCTGGCGGGACGGCAGCGGTACCATTCGACGCCGGCGCTGCGAAGTCAACCGCGCGGGTTGGCGGTTCAATCCTTCTGCAAATTGTGAGATTCTGTCGGCCTGATGAAGGCTCCGGTGAAGGTGCTATTTGTTTGCGTGGGGAATTGCGTGCGCAGCCAGATGGCGGAGGCGATCGCGCGACATTCTTGCGCGGATATTATTTCGGCGGAGAGCGCGGGAGTTTCGCCGCTCGGATTTATTGATACCACCACGCAGGAAGTGTTGCGCGAACATGGAGTTCCATTTGCCGGGCAATTTTCGAAGGGGCTGCACAGTCACAAGCTGCGGAAGCCGGATGTGGTGATTAACATGTCCGGGATTCCGGGCAAATCGCTGTTTCCGGAGCACGTCGTGGCGGATTGGCCAGTGCGGGATCCGTTCGGCGAGGATATCGCGGTGCATCGGACTATTTTCAATGACATTGAGGCGCGGGTGACTTTGCTCGCGGCGCGTTTGCGGACGCGGGCGGCTAGTGCGGAGTAGGCAAGTCAAGAGGTCTGGGCTACGGTAGAAGATGCGATTCCTGTAAGTCGGCTCATGAGGGTTTAGCTGGGACTATAATAAGTGTCGCCCGACAAGCGCTGCGATGAACATTCCGAGTTTCCACGATGGCCATTTCGACCGGTTACGGATTGGCCCAAACGAACGGGTGAATCTTTTCCTCACAACGCAAGACGGCAAATCGTTCATCCTAATTCTGCACGAAGTGGATCATCTGACGCTTTCGGAAATTAAAGAAGGCAACACAATCCTCGACTTGGTTTTCCGTAGCCCCGGCGCACTAACCCGCTCAGACATTGCGGGATTGTACAGCATGGATGTCGATGCTCCGAAGGCCACAGATTTATTGCGGGCGAAGCGCGAACAAGGATTTCAGTTTTTGGAACTAAATGCGTCCTACGGCTCGCAGGGATTGGCTTTGTTTCAGACTTGCGAGATACGACAAGCAACTTCCAATTAACTCGGTCACGAAACTCTAACCGAGTACTTGGCGGGGAACAATGCGGCGCGAAACTACTAGCGTTTCCCAGGAAGATTATTTGAAGGCGATCTGGGAACTGGTGCAGGAAGAGCAGGCACCGATCAGCGCGCGGCTGGCTGAGGATTTGGGCGTAACTCCTCCGGCGGTGACGGCGGCGCTAAAGCGCATGACGCGTGGCGGATATTTGCGCGTGCGGCGCGACGGGCACATTGAGCTGTCGGCGAAGGGGCAGGAGATCGCTGGGCATCTGGTGTTGCGTCACCGGCTGGCGGAAAAGCTCTTAACAGACGTGATCGGCCTCGAGTGGGCCCGCGCGCACGAAGAGGCGGAACGGCTGGAGCACGGAATTTCGCCGGAAGTGGCGGGATTGCTTTTGGAGCGGTTTGGGCGCGAGAGCCGCTGCCCGCATGGTGTTCCGCTCGTCGGCGGGATGGCGAAACTGCGGCGGAAATTTGGCGCCGTGCGCTTGTCAGACGTGGAAGTGGGAAAGACATACGAGATTCTGCGCGTGTATGAGAAAGACCCGAAGTTCCTCGAGTTCTTGACTGGTCTCGGCTTGCATCCTGGGACGAAGGTGCGCGTACACCAGCGCGAGTATGACGAGACGATGGTGCTGACGGTTGCGGGGCGGGTGGCGGCGCGGATACATTTGGGGAAGCCGGCTACGCAGCGGGTTTGGGTAAGGGGCGCGGCGTAGCTTGCGCTGTCGGGACCGCGACGCGTTTCGCCAATCGGGAGATTGGCGTTCCCAGAAAAGGCCTTCGTACTGCGGACACGTGCTTCTTCGGGCCGATAGAAAATTATGATGCGGGGCATTTGCGTGCGCTATTGCAACGGCTGCTTCAGGCGACTATGATACGCGGTGTTAGCCCCCGCAGGGTGACTGGAATGGTCCAGAAAACCTTGATTGCTTCGCGCAGCTTCCAGCCAAGTGCAAAGCGAACGATTATTTTTGTACGGGCCGCCCGGACGAGGGCGAATCACGCGACGACGTCGATCCACACCTCTACGTTGATTCCAACGACGACGTCCGCCGGGCAGGGCCGCATCGAGATTTCGGATTTCCTGAAAATCACTGAAGACTGAAGGAGGAACGCGAAATGGCAACTGCATCCGTAGCTGTGCAACCAAATGAAAATGTAACCGGGTATGTGACCAAGACGCGCAAGATGCTGATCAACGGTAAGTGGGTTGATTCGGCTTCGGGCAAGACGTTCAAAACCTACAATCCGGCGACTGGCGAAGTGCTTTCCAACGTAGCCGAAGGCGATAAGGAAGACATTGACCGCGCAGTGAAGGCGGCGCGCGCGGCTTTCGAGACCGGCCCGTGGTCGAAGATTTCTCCTTCCGAGCGCGGGCAGATGATCTGGCGTTTGGGCGACCTGCTGCAAAAGCACCTGGAAGAATTCGCGCAATTGGAATCGCTGGATAACGGCAAGCCGCTGAAGATTGCGCGCGTTGCCGATCTGCCGCTTTCGATTGACCATTTCCGTTACTACGCCGGCTGGGCGACCAAGATCGAAGGCAACACGGTTCCGATGTCCGGTTGGAAGCAGGGCATGTTCCACGCGTACACGCTGCGCGAGCCGGTGGGTGTGGTTGGTCAAATCATTCCGTGGAATTTCCCGCTGCTGATGGCCGCGTGGAAATTGGGACCGGCGCTGGCCACCGGCTGCACGATCGTACTGAAGCCCGCGGAACAGACGCCGCTGACGGCGCTGCGCCTGGGCGAATTGATCCAGGAAGCGGGGATTCCGGATGGAGTGGTTAATATAGTCCCCGGCTACGGCGAGACGGCTGGAGCGGCTTTGGCTGCGCACCCGGACGTGGATAAGGTTGCGTTCACCGGTTCCACCGAAGTCGGCAAGCTGATCCTGCAAGCGGCTGCGGGGAACTTGAAGAAGGTATCGCTGGAATTGGGCGGCAAATCGCCGAATATTATTTTCGACGATGCGGACCTCGACTCTGCGATTCCCGGGGCGGCCAGCGCGATCTTCTTTAATCAGGGGCAGTGCTGCTGCGCTGGCTCCCGCCTGTATGTCGAAAAGAAAGCTTTCGATAAGGTGGTGGAAGGCGTCGCTGCGAACGCGGCGAAGATTCGGGTTCGTCCCGGATTCGATCCGGACAGCGATCTGGGCCCGCTGGTTTCCGAAGAGCAGCTGAATCGCGTGTGCGGTTACTTGGAGAGCGGCGCGAAAGAAGGCGCGAAGGTTGTTACCGGCGGCTCACGTGAAGGGACCACCGGCTACTTCGTGAAACCGACTGTGCTGGTGAACACCAATCCGAAGATGAAAGTAGTGCAGGAAGAAATTTTCGGACCGGTGGTTACGGCGATTCCTTTCAGCGATCCGAGCGAAATCGTGGCGACTGCTAACGATACGATTTACGGCTTGGCCGCTGGGGTTTGGACGCGAGACATCAAGAAGGCGCATCAGATGGCCTCCAAGATCAAGGCCGGGACGGTGTGGATCAATTGCTACAACGTGTTTGACGCTTCGCTTCCGTTTGGCGGCTACAAGCAGAGTGGTTGGGGCCGCGAGATGGGGCACGAGGTGCTGGAACACTACACGGAAGTTAAGTCAGTGTGCGCGGCGCTGTAGTTCGCGTCGGGTAGCGTGGCTGTTGAGTTGGATCGAGCGAATTGTGGCTGTAGGGGCGGGTCTTAGACCCGCCCCTGCGGCTGCACGTTTTGCGTTGCCAGATTAAGCGGCGGTAAATCTTTGATGTGGCCGAGCGTCGGTTGCTCGGCCGTTTTTGTTTCTGTATTGTTTTGCGGTCAGCGCGAGGCAAGCCTCGCGGAAGAGAAAGCGGCGGCCCTTGGATCCGGCATTGCTTCTCTCGGTTTGTAGGGGCGGTTCGCGAATCGCCCTCCGGTCGGACGCTCAGTAACGCCGGATCTCGGGATGAATTGTGCTGCAGCTGCCGCTCAAGCCGCCGCACTCCTAGAGGGGTTTCTATGTTGATTGAAGTAGCGTTGAACGGAGGGAGGACGCGGGCCGAGCATCCTCGTGTGCCTTGTTCGCCGCAGGAGATGGCTGCGGCGGCGAAGGAAGCGGTCGCGGCCGGTGCTGGCGCGGCGCATTTTCATGTGCGTGCTGCCGATGGGCGCGAGAGTCTCGACGCGGATGAAGTGGCGCGGGCGGTCGCGGCGGTGCGCGCGGCTATTCCGGGGATTCCGTTTGGCGTGAGCACTGGATTGTGGATGGTGCGGGATGCGCGGGAGCGTCATGCGAAGGTGGCGGCGTGGAAAACCTTTCCGGATTTTGCTTCGGTGAATTTCAACGAAGAAGGCGGGATTGCGCTGGCGAAATTGCTGCTGTCGAAGGGCATGGGCGTCGAGGCGGGGATGGGCAGTGTGCTGGCGACGGAGAAATTTTTGGAGAGCATGCTCGCGCCGCGGTGCCGGTGGGTGTTGCTCGAGCCGGAGCAGCAAGAGCTGGATGCGGCGCTCGTGGTTGTCGGGAAGATTGAGGAGATGTTGCGCGGCGCCGGGATCGGTTTGCCGATTATTTTGCATGGAGTCGGCCGCACGGCCTGGGAATTGATTGATGTGGCCGCGCGGCGTGGATACGGCACCCGGATAGGCTTGGAGGATGTGCTGACTTTGCCCGATGGCAGGCAAGCGAAGGGCAATGCGGAGTTGGTAGCGGAAGCGCTGAAGCGGGCAGGCCGGATTGCGGCGGCGAATCGCTGCGTGTGAAATTTGCTGCGCGGTCGGGCGTGCGAACGAATCTAGGCTTTTCCGCCGCTGGCTTTTTGTTCCTTCAGTTGCTGCTTCCAGCCGAGGATTCGTGCTTTGTTGCCGGCTTCTTCGGCTTCGGGGACCATGCCTTTGCGTTGATAGGCGCGGGAGATGGTAGTCCAGGCGAGGATATCGTCAGGGTCGAGCTCCAGTATGCGGCGGGCGGTTTCGATGGTGCGGTCAAAATCCTGCTGGGCGTGATAGGCTTGCGCCAGGCCATGCAGCGCGTCGCTAAATTTGGGATCGAGTTCC
>Ga0209655_10000885_pt1 | contig 11331 bp, 15 predicted proteins | sample BogFormECP03_OM2_FD_188236 | JGI IMG/M metagenome (GOLD analysis project Ga0209655, IMG submission 188236) | Bog forest soil microbial communities from Calvert Island, British Columbia, Canada - ECP03_OM2 (SPAdes) (version 2) | ecosystem: Environmental > Aquatic > Freshwater > Wetlands > Bog ...
TTGCTGGTGTTCGGCGGCAAGAAGAAAAACCAGAGCTGCCGAATAGCTGCTGCCCCACACCAGGACTTTGCCATTGTTTCCAGAGGACCTTGCCCACGCCAGAGTGGCTTCCAGGTCCTTAAGGGCGTCCGAGTAGTTTCCGTTATGGCCGACGTGGCCCACGGTTTCGTTCTCTTGGCCCCACAGGTCACCGCCGGAACGTTGATCGATGGCGAGGCAGTTGAAGCCCAGTTTGACCAGTCGTGGGGCGATGGGCGCGTACTCAGCGCGGTTCGAGCCAGCTTGGTGGAACAACAGAATGTAAGGCTGCGAATTGCTGCCGGCAGGATAGAAGTCGGCATAGACCTTGACACCATCGGAGGCGGTGAGCGTAACCTGCTTCTGGCCATACACCGGCAGCGCCAAACCGATGATTACGACCAGCAGTTGAAAAAGGACTCCAGGCAGCCTTTTTTTAGAGAAGAAGCTTGTTTTTGGATGATTCCTCAGCGTGTACATTCTTCCTCCCCAGTGTCGCACCCCGTTCCAAGCGCTATGCAAAGCGCAGCCCGCAATCTTCGATGATCGGCCCCAATAATTGTTTCAGCCAAACAGACATGGGTCCCAAACGGGCACAAGTGATCGCCCGCTATCGTGAATAGGGCGGCCTGGAGGCATCAACATACATTGCAAAGCAGCGGAATCCCCGCTCATAGCAAAATACGCGATGGGTGGGACACCTGGCTCGTTGTTGTACAACTGGGCTGCGTTGGCCGGAGAGCTCGCTGGTGTTTAGAACTTCGGAACGGCTGGTTTCGAAGCGGCTTCCTTCTTTGCGACCTCCGCCTTTTGCGTGCAAAGCGCCTGCTGGCCGCCAGGAATCGCGGCGCACGTTTTGAATGCCTCTGCGGCGTCAGAATAACGGTCGAGTCGGTTGAGCGAATCTCCCATCACAAAGTAATCGCTTGGATCGGGTTGGGAGGCACCGGAGGTGGCTTTTTTCATTTCAGCAACGGCATTTTCGAAATCTTGCTTCTGGTAATACACGAGTCCCAAGCCACTGTGGGCCTGAGATTCATATTGGGATTTCGCGGTCGCGAGTTCTGCGTCGGTCATGCCGGCCGGCTTCACGATAGTGGGAAGCAATTCAAGCACCCGCTTCTCGTAATTTTCGGCTTTGTCGAGTTGGGCCGAGTCATCGTTGGAGTGGGGAATGACCCAGCCGACAAACACCAGGACGGTAACGTCATAGGGATTGAGCGCCAAGGCTTTGTCAGCGTACTCATCCATTTTGTTGAAATCCTGCTTCTGGTATTCGGCGGTGCTCAGTTGCGAGTAGACGGCCTCGGTAAAAGGGCCATTCGGATATTTTTGAACGAAGGCGTCGCCGAACTGAATGCGTTTATCGATACCGTCCGCTTTCAGCTTGAAGAAAGCTTTGTACTCGGCTTCTTCGTGAGGGTCGACTTTGGCGGCGGCATATAGCGTCCCCGACCTAGCGCCAGTTGTGGAATTGCGGGGATTGGCGACAAGGTCGCTTGTTAGCTGCTTGGGACAAAGAGGCCCCCCCTGCGCGGACGCGCGGGGCGAAGCGAATAGTACCAGCGCACATGCGATCGCAGATAGGGTCAATTTTTCGCGGAGCGATTGGGTCTTCATTTGTCCCTCCTCCGTTTATGAGATGTTCCGCGAGCGCTAAGGTTACAGAAGTAGTTGGGTTTGCGACACTTTAGCTAACTTGTTGGGCGGAAGGCAGAAAGCCCTGCAACCCTTCTTGCGTCGATGAGTTCGCTCTCGGAAAACAGCGAAGAACCTTTGCAAATGTTAACAGCTGGAAGTGTTGAAACACGTTGAGACGAACCTACCGGGGCCGCTTCTTCTGGTGGAGTCAGTTTCTTCCGAGAACCCTAGAGTGCGACAAACATGTGAATTCGTGAAAACCGAACATTGTTGTCCCGCACACAGGAGTGTGAGTCCACGGCCATTGCTCGCACTTGCCCGCCCCTTAGAACGGATCCCAGACCGCTAGTGAAATTCAGTGGAGCACGAACTTGCGGCCTTGCAGATGCAACCGAACGAGACGAAAAGCAGCAGAGTGGATGCGAGGTCTGGCATCGAATCTCGACCGATCGGGCTACGCGAATTTAGCCGACTCACTACTGTAACCTTGTGACGATCTGAGAATCAGAGTGTCAGCGGTCGCATTAATAGAGAGGCCTTCGGTCTCCAACGATCTTCACGGTTGACTTTCAGGCTGAAGGATATGTGTAGATCTCAAATGAAATCGATCAAAACGGCGAGGCGCCGTATACAGGGATGGAAGATGAATACTCGTAAAGTAGCTGGAACGATCTTAGGGCTCCTCTTTGCATTTGCCACATTTCTCCCTGTTGCGCATGCAGATCTTTTCGATGAGGCAATAAAAATCACGTTTGGTCAAGCGGTTGAGATCCCGGGGCAAGTTCTGCCCGCTGGGACTTACTGGTTCGTACTTGCCAATCACGGAAGCAATCAAAAGGTTGTGCAGGTGTTCAACGCTGACCGGACGAAGGTCTACGCAACTATCGTTACCGCAGCGCGCGAGCGGGAGAACGAAGCCAGCAATCCCACGTTCACTTTTGCCGCGCGTCCGGCTGGAGAGCCTGTGGCTGTTCTGACCTGGTTTTATCCCAATCTATTAGACGGACATGAGTTCCTCTACTCCACGCAAGTAGAGAAGGAGCTCGCGCAGGCCAAACGCGAAACAGTTGTGGTCGGCAGGACTCTAGCAATTTCCACTAGCCACGCCACCACCTCTGCGGACTAGTCTAAGTTCCCCCGCATGTTGCAGATCCGCTTGCCGGCAGTGGCGCACCGCCGCGGCCGGCAGGCCACTGCGGCAGACATTTCCAATGAAGCTCTCGCAAGTGAGATTAGGCCTTATGAGTTATATGGCAGCAGAGCAAGAACCGCGCGGAAAACGAAGCTGGGCCGAATCCGCGATGAAACTTTTCAGTAGCCTGGGAATCGCACTTACGGGAGTTGAATGGGGGGATCGTCCCCCCAAAACGGTTTCGACATAATCCCGAAAGCGAATCAACTTCAACTTGCAGTAAGAGGATTCCCCGAATCTGTAACGATCTTCACGGACGAACTTCAGCCTGGAGGACATGTTGCAGATCACAATCCTTCGAACAGGAGGAAATTCAGCAGAATGACACAGTCAAAACTGCAACAGATTCTGGAAATTGAGTTGGGGATAGTACAGCAGCGTGTGCTGAATAGGGCCAAGGGCCGATTCCTTCTCCGCGTGATGCCGGCCGCACGGGAATTTCTGCTGCGCGAGGGGACAGATTTGAAGTACGGGGCGTGCCACCTCAAGCGGGCAATCGGGCGGCATGTGGTGTATCCGATTGCGAACCTGCTGGCGACGGATCAGGTGACGCCGGGAGACGTGATCTCGATCAATTGGAGCGAGAGCGAACCGCGACTTGTATTCTCGAAGGAGGCGGAGGAAGCAATCGTCTCAAGCACTTGGCCGGTTGCGGAGACGATGCCGACGCCGGCTTTGAGGCAATCCGACAGTTGCGCGACCGTCTTCTCCCCCGCTGCGACAATGTGCAATGAGGTCATCTGCTGAGGCAACGCCCGTGACGTGGATGCTTTGGAGAAAACGCCAGGAACGAGCAGTAGCGGAATTCTTCTCGGCGATTCTTTCTTGCGGAAACCGTAAAATCGTTCGCTCAGTTGCGACGTTGTTCGGAGGAGCAGTTAGTTTCAGCCTCATGGTGAGCAGCAAAGATTCAACCCCAGACAACTATCGGAGTGAGTCTAGCGGGGTTCGCTTTTCACGAATGGGAAGGGTCACATGAACGCGATGGTGCTTGTGCTCATATTGTTTGTGCTTGTCGTGGTGGTGGTGGGGCGTGAGAAGGACGCGCGAGTAAAGCCGAATGGGATGGAGTGACAGCCCTCGCTTAGGGTTATTGGGAAGCCAATCTTCTCCCTCAAATGCTCCGAAGTTGTTCCAAGAAAATCGCACGAATAAACGTGCCGAAAAACGACGGTTCCACGCTGACCCACTCCCTGAGTTCGCAGGTGTGCACCGACTCCCGATCTAAGGAGTCCTCTCCACCACCAAGCGTCGCCCCTGGTTTTTCTCGTTGCTGAAACGCTCTCCTCAGGAGAAGGCTGAAATTGATCAGCCGCACAGTCCCAATTTCTGGGGCCTAGGCCCCGCGGGCGAGCATTATGGCTAGGGCCTGCAGGTCTTCGTAACGCGCGATTGTGTTTTTGGCGTATTCACCGAAGTGCCCGCTTTCCAACAGATGCTGGCTGACGAAGCCATCCAAATGTTCTGCAGGCAACGGTATTTTTCGCTCGACGGCTTCGGCCAGGCGGCTTAGATGGTCGGCCAGTCTTCGACGCATCTCCACAAGTGCGGGCTCCGTCTTAAAGTCCACATCTCGCTCGCCGTGCAAGAAAGCGACCTGGTTCCAGATGAGCGCGGCCGCAGCGACAGAGCTCTGCAGGATTAATTCGCTCGAACGAACATGCTGCTCGTGGTCAACTCCGAATTCATATTCAACAGCTTCACTCATGGTGCGCAGCGCGGAAATATTCTTTCCCACGCGGTCACGTGTACCCTCCAATTCCCGCTGAAGCTGATCGTACGGTTCCGTGCTGCCAAGCAGCTCGAAAAGACGGGCAGCACTCTTCAGGACCGACGCCAGCACCCGCCGCATCGCAGTCACTGTACGTACAGGCCAGATCTGGTCGAAGACAAACCACATAACTACGACGGCGAACAATATTCCGATGAGGCGATCTCGAGCCGGGGCCAATTCCGTCGGAGCACTAAATCCTTCAAACGCGACCACGTAAAAGGCGAACGCAATCTGTATACCCACGTAGTTAAACCGTGGGCCTCCGGAGATCCACGATGCGAGGAACGCGACCGATCCGACCACGACAACGAAGGACGTAATCGAATCCATGAGCGGAAAAAGAAACGCGGTAGCTCCCAGTCCCAGGATAAGTCCGCCAATGCTCGCGCCCAGCAGGCGGAAAGCCAGGCGCTGTTTCAGGGCAGCCGTGGTGGAAATCATGGTGTCCCAGTATTGGGTGAGGCGGGACAATTCTTGATTAAAGATGTCGTGCTGCTCGGCGCATCGTTTTGGACTGCGTCAGAGGCGTTAGGGGCTGTCTAGAAATCAAGAGCCGCGTACACTGTGTCACTCCACAAAAACGGCGGTCTCGCTGAGGGATTTCTTGGCGATGTCGGGAACCTCAGCATCGTCGGCGGGAAATCCGACGGGAAGCAGAAGGTACGGTTTCTCGTTTGCGGGCCGCCGCAGCACTTGGCTCAGAAAACCCATGGGGCTGGGTGTATGAGTTAACGTAGCCAATCCCAACCAATGTAAAGCGGCAATCAGAAAGCCACAAGCGATGCCGACCGATTCTTGGACATAGTAGTGCTTAATCTTTCGCTGGTTCCCTCCGCTATCAAGATCGATACCATAGTCTAGGCGAAAGACTGCGATGAGGCAGGGCGCGATCTCGAGAAAGTCTTTGTGCCAATCGGTCCCCAGAGCAGCCAGCGCGTCCAGCCACTCTTGCGGAAATCGCCGCTCGTAATTGTGTCTCTCTTCGGCTTCCGCGGCGACGCGGATCTGCCGCTTTATCTCCGGGTCCGAAACCACCACGAATCGCCAGGGTTGCTGGTTGGCTCCAGAAGGCGCGCGTGATGCAATTCTCAGAGCCGTCTCGATGAGTTCGCGAGGGACTTGTCTCGGTGAGAATTTTCGCACGGTGCGACGCGTGCGCATGCGCGATTCAAATTCGCGCGCTCGCGAGAGCTGTTCTTCGGTCGAAAGGTGTTCAAATTCAAGTGGACTGAAAGAATGATCGATTCGTTCCGACATCCTGGCCTCCGAGCCCGTACAGATCAAACCTCTACAAGCGCACGCGGTGCAATTTCCCGCACTGGCGCTTTTGCAGCTAATTACTGTGCAGCCGGCTTCGCGGATCTGAGTCGCAGATCAAAAACATCGGGCCGGGCGTAATGTCCAGTGACGTCCAGAGTGAGACTTTCTCTTGTTATTTCTGAGAAGTCGATTTCAGCGATTAGTATTGCCTCTTCCTCGAAAATCGGCCCCGCCAAGATCTTGCCGTCGGGGCCTATAATCGCGCTGCCGCCCTTAAGTACGAAGGTATCTGGCTGCGATCGTAGAATCTCCAAAGGCTCCAGTTCCTGTGGTAGATCTCTGGCCCGTAGAATTCCGCCACAGGCTATGACGAAGCACCGCCCTTCAAATGCATAATGGCGGCTTGCCACCAGGTTCATCTCTTTCACCCAAGGCCACGCGGCGACGTGGATGTCCTCTCGCGAGAGGTGCATGACCTGGCGAGCCAGAGGCATCCAATGCTCCCAACAGATCAGTCCACCGACGCGACCCGCTGAGGTGTCTGCCGCGCACAGGCTCATGCCATCGCCCATGCCCCAGATCATTCGCTCGTTGAATGTTGGCATGATCTTACGATGGCAGTTAACCAGTGTTCCATCGCTGTTGAAGAGCAGATTTGAATTGTAAAGAGTCCCGTGCCCCGGCCCCCGTTCGATGCGCTCGTTGATACCGACGCTGAGCACGACGCCGAATTCACGTGACCAGGACGCAAGCGCCTGCGTGTGTGAACTCGGAACCACTACGCTGTTCTCCGCCAACCGCGCGAAAAGGTTCTTCGTCGGTTCGTGATTCCAAATAGCGGCGTCGCGGCAGGTATCCAGCCAGGCGGGATAGCCCGGAAGCCAAGCCTCGGGAAATGCGACGAGCTCGGCGCCCCGCGAGGCAGCGTCCCGTATCAAGCCGCGGGCTTTTTCCATGCTTCCATCGAGATCCATTGACATCGGTGCGGCTTGTACCGCGGCTACGCGCGTCTTTGTTTTCATCCCTACTCCCGGGATCATGACCCCGTTCGATTCGGTATACGGCTTGGCAACAAACCCGGCGTGTGTAGTTGCTACTAAGAGATCGAAGCGAAACCCTACGAATCGTCTCGAGTTTCTCGCGCTCCATTCCAGCTAAGAACAATCGATGCTTCGAGCCTCCGTCGACGGCACGACCGCAGCGCCGGGCGACAACCAAACTCTAAACGCTAGCTTTTCGATACTCATTGGATTCCTTCCGGGGCCCCAGGTTTCCTTCGAACATGAAGTTGGCGCAGTTTGCAGGGCTTCCTGGCACAATGGCGAGTCCAAATTCGGCAGGTTGGGCAACCCCTGTAACTTTTTCCGATCTGGCGAATCTAGCTAAAGTTGCCGCAAAGGGAAGGGTACTAAACCCAGTTGTGGCACTTATGGTAACGCTCGTCCATAGTCCCTGCCAACGCTCACGCAGGGGAAAAATTGACGTCAAGCGCGTTATTGAGAACCGTAAGCCGATGTTCGGGTTTGGTTTGAGGCGTATGGCTTACCGGACGCGCCGGAAATGCTTTCTCGAATCGCGATCTGAACCTCACTGCAAGCTGCGCGCTGAGAGCACCAGGGCGATCATCGCGCCGCTGTGGGGAATGGAGCGTGGCTCCCCGCGGGAATAAATGTCCTGATATGTCTCAATCACATTCACATTGTTGTTGCGCGAAGCGAGAAATAAAAAGCATGGAGGGGGACGATGCTGACCCCGCAGGACCGAAAACTGAAATATTCAGACGTTACGCCCGAGCGCCTTTACCTGGACCGTCGCAATTTTCTTCTCGGTTTGCTCGTAACAACCGCCGCGGCGGGCTGCGGGAAAAAATCCGAAGTGCTGCCTTCCGAACCGGGCACGAGCCCCGTTGGGTTGAAACTTAACGGCGTTATCAAAGGGCCCTACGGCACCAGTGAAACACAGACTCCTTACAACGACGTCACGCACTACAACAACTTTTACGAATTCGGAACCGACAAGAGCGATCCTGCGAATAACGCCAAGCACTTCATAACGTCGCCATGGTCCGTCTCCGTTGAAGGGGAGGTGAAGAATCCGCGCAAATTCACGATTGATGAAATCCTGATGCTCGCACCACTCGAAGAGCGCATCTACCGCCATCGCTGCGTGGAGGCGTGGTCGATTGTGGTCCCATGGATCGGCTATTCGTTCAGCGTGCTGGCGAAGCTCGTTGAGCCGACTTCGAACGCAAAGTACGTCGCGTTCCAGAGCTATTACGACACGAAGCAGATGCCAGAGGGACGTTTAGTCGGTATCCAGTTGCCCTATGTGGAGGGGTTGCGGATCGACGAAGCGATGCACCCGCTGACGCTGCTAACGGTCGGAATGTACGGCGACACTCTTCCGAACCAGGATGGCGCTCCCGTGCGCGTGGTGATTCCATGGAAATATGGCTTCAAGAGCATCAAGTCGCTCGTCAAGATTCGCTTCCTCCAGGACCAGCCGCCGACTACATGGAATCTGGCGAATGCGAACGAGTATGGTTTCTATTCCAACGTGAATCCAAGCGTTGACCATCCCCGCTGGAGCCAGGCGAGTGAGCGCCGCCTGGGCGAATTTCGTCGCCGCCCCACGCTCGCCTTCAACGGCTATGCGGACCAGGTCGCGAGCATGTACGCGGGCATGGACCTTCGAAAATATTATTAAGGTTTGGTGGATATCGTGGCTGCAGATGCAGAATGGATTGCAGGCGCGCGCAATTTCGATTCACTGAATTCCGGTTAAGGAAGGTGACGACCGTTCCGTTGCGCTCGATTCTCTGGATATGCTCGTCACGCCTGGCTGCGCCACGATCTCAATGCAAGTCTCATCGCACGTAGAACACACGCGACGGCCGACTTGACGATCCCCTTGCCGAGCTCGCGCTGCGAGGAGAATCATGGGACGGAGGTCTAACGTAGAAGGGCTGTCTCCGGAACGAAACCAGCCTCCCCGTTCATCACTGGAATGTCCAGGCACAGACCCCCGCTTCGGGCAGAAATCAGAAAGGCCGCCTAAGATCGGCGGCCCTTCTGGATTGATTTTCCAAGCATTGTAAAAGCTCCGGATCGCAGCCCGCTCCGGCGGACCGTAGGGGGAAGCAAGAACTGAGGCAACCGGATCTGGCACATTTCTCCGGACATAAAGAAACTGCGATCCGACTGCTTTGCCAAACCCTTTTGGACCTACTTTTGACTTCCCATTGTATTTTCATCGGTGGCCGCCGAGCCTTGCCCAATCGCAAGCTCATATTTCTTGCCGTAGAAATCGATGCTGGTCAGCAATGTACTTCCATCTTCTTGTTTTCGCGTCCCGTAGGCATCCCCCCTTCCCGGACGCGCCAAATCAACCAGCCGCGCCGGCACTGTCGCGACGACCTTGTGGGATTGGATGATATTCAATTCGACGTCGGCACCTGTTCCCTGCCACTTGAGCCGATAGTTGCCCACCGCCAATCGTGTGCCATTAACCGTAACGGGTTCTTGAATGTTCAGTGAACCTTTATTTTGCGAACTATTGGTAGCTGCCGATGCACTTGTTGTCAGTAGCAGCGTTAGTCCCAACAACAGACCGTTGGAAATCTTCGAGACGTTCATGTGAATTACCTTCCTTTTTTTCGATTTTCGTCATCGTGGTCTTGCAGCAAGTTGCGCTTCCACGTTGCTTGACGATTGCGATTTGGCTCCTCCAGTCCGATGCGGGGAAATCGGGAATGTTACATCGTCCCGGATGTCTGGCTTGCAGCAGAGCTTCTAAAGTCCCAGCGGAGAAGTTTCACGTACGATATCGTGATCGCGGTAACTTTTTGTGGAATGCGGCATCACACGATAGAAGTGCGATTCGGTGGCGTCTTTAGCTTTCTTATCTCCACAACCTTCGGCTGCTTCCCCTCCAGCCAAAGAAATTTTTCGCATCTTTTTTCTCTCCGCACCGTCTCATCTCGCGAAGTGAGTGCAACCGATTGAAGCTCTGCTGGGAATCGGTATATCGCCCGTGGCTGCTCACACAGCGATGAGGTGGTTTCTAACCTGGGAATAGAATCTGGTCCGAGGCTGCCCGCCTCCAGTTTAAGGAGATAACCTCAACTCTTAGAGAGATTTCGGGCGGCTTCCTATTGAGATGGAATTGATATGGACGATTTATATGCGATTAACGTCGCCAAGACCGAATTTCGAGAGGGCTACAATCGTGGCGACGCGGCGCGGATCCTGGCGGCTGCGGATCCTGACTTGGTTAACTTCTCGAGCGAGCACCCCAGTGGATTTGGCAAAAGCGGATTGGATGATCTCGCAATTCGCTTGCAGAATCTTTTCGAGCAATTTGCAGTGAAGCTGGCGGTGATTGTCGTCGAGATTCGCATCAAAGGAGATCTCGCCTATGACTACGGACGGCACGAATTGACGCTCACACCCAAGACTGGAGGTCCGACGATTTATCGCCGAGACCGCTACGTGGATATCTGGCGGAAGAATCCGGAGGGGAACTGGAAATTGTGGATGTACATGGATAACCAGGATATTCCTAATCCGTTCGAACCCGGCCCGGTTCCGTCGCAGCAGCTTACGGCGACCGGCGCTCGTGAATCTTCTTGTACAACCGTTCGCTGAATCCCTCCGGCATTCGAAAGATCCTCCCATCTCCGACCAGTTGGACGATGTTCCGCGTCCCATCGAGCACCGCCGTGCAGTGCTCGCAGACCCCAAAGTGCGCCCGCATCCTTTCGCGCAGTTCGATCGAAATTTCCCCGTCCAGATAATTGGAAATTTCCCGCCAGACTTCGACGCAACTGATTTCAACGGTGCTCATAGCAACCTTCCCTTTTTACCAGGCCCTGACTTTCCGGTAGTTCTGCCCCGCACTCCAGCTGCCATCGAAGCCCGGAGCCAGAAAGTCTCTCAATTGCAACCTCGCGCGATGAAGCCGTGTTTTCACGCTTCCTTCCGGAATTCCCAGAACTGCCGCCGTGTCCTTCAGACTCAAACTGTGGACGTCCCTCAATATTACGATCTCTCGGTACATGGGGCTGAGTGAATTGATTCCATTCTGCAATGCCTCGCGAAGCTCTTCGCTTTCGAGCAGCTCGGAAGGAATAGGGCGCCAATCCGCAAAGTCCCTCGGCCAATACTCGCCTTCTTGGTCTTGCTGCACGCTCTCAATCGACTCGTAAAGATGCTGACGCTCCTTTCGCAACTTCATCCTGGCCTCGTTATAGGTGATTTGCACGAGCCAAGTGCTAAACCTAGATTCTCCGCGGAAGCTTGAGAGCTTCGAGAATGCCTTCAGCACCGCCTCCTGGGCGACTTCCTCCGCGTCGGCTGGGTTTCGCAATATCGAAATCGCAGTCGCATAGACCAAGCGCTCATAGGGGCGAAGCAATTCTTCAAACGCCTGCGGTTCTCCTCCGCAA
>Ga0209655_10000886_pt1 | contig 11325 bp, 11 predicted proteins | sample BogFormECP03_OM2_FD_188236 | JGI IMG/M metagenome (GOLD analysis project Ga0209655, IMG submission 188236) | Bog forest soil microbial communities from Calvert Island, British Columbia, Canada - ECP03_OM2 (SPAdes) (version 2) | ecosystem: Environmental > Aquatic > Freshwater > Wetlands > Bog ...
TTAAACGTTCGCCACGTGATCCCCATGCACTGCGGAACATTTCCTGTGCTGGTGGGCCGGCCCGAGCAGGTTCGCCAGCTTACGCAAGACATCAGCGGCCTGGAAATTCACGTGCTGAAACCGGGCGAGTCCATTGGAGAAGCCAGCTCGCACGTTGCGGCGCAGAGCTAGGAGCGAACATGCCGGGAATTCTGGAACCGCAAGTGGAAAAATATCTCTCGAGCCTGCTGCCGGAGCGCGATGCGGTGCTCGCGGACATGGAACGTTACGCGAAAGAGCACAACATCGCCATCATCGGGCCGGATTGCGGGCGTCTGCTGTGGTTGATGGCGAAAATATCCGGCGCGAAGAGAATTTTCGAGATGGGCTCGGCCATCGGCTATTCGGCGATTTGGTTCGCGCGCGCGGCGGGTGCGGGCGCGGAAATTTATTGCACGGACGGAGATCCGGCCAACGCGGAACTGGCGCGCAAGAACTTCGAACGCGCCGGCGTGAGCAAGAGCGTGCGATTCATGACCGGAGAAGCGGTGGATTTGATTGACAGCGTGGACGGAACGTTCGACATCATTTTGATTGACGTTTACAAGCGGCAATATCCTGCTGCGCTGAAAAAATCCTTGCCGCGGCTGGCGAGCGGCGGCCTGCTAATTACGGACAACGTGTTGTGGTCCGGTCGCGTCACGGAAGCGCCGAAAGACGATGACACGCGCGGCATTCTGGAATTCAACCGCAGCGTGTACGGCTCGCCGGAACTGTTCCCCGTGATCGTGCCGCTGCGCGATGGCGTCGCCATCTGCCGCAAGTCGTAGCGCTCGACATCTTGTCGGTCAATGCCATCTCCCGGTTGGAAGGCCGTGTGAAGCAGCGAGATTGGTCGCAGGGGCGTGATGGGAACCATCGATTAGCTAAATGGCTGGCGATCGTGCTGTTAATTCTATCCCCTTTGGGGTAGAATAAGTGAATGAGCACCGCAGAATATACTCCGGCGCAGGCTGCAGCGGTTGCTAACCTGCCCCTCCCCGCGGTTCATAAGCTTATCGAGCGTCGCCTGATTCGACCGCGACGCCTCCGCACCGGCCGTTCCATCCAACGCATGCTCAGTCGCGGCCAGGTGCTCTATCTGCGACTCGAGGCGGAAGGGGTGCGGCTCTTGCCGCTCGCAGCTCGCCGCGCGATCGCCAGGAAGATTGAGTCCTCTCCTGAAGTTGACGCGGTGGTTCTTACGGAGGGCTCGGCCGTGTTGATTCAAGTCAAGTCAGTGCGTCGGGAACTCGACTTGGACCTGAAGAAACTTGAGCGTGCTGAGGATATGATTGTTTCCGACTCGGAGATTATGCGTGGCACGCCCGTTTATCGTGGGACACGTATTCCCGTCGCACTGATTGCCGACATGTTGAGCCAAGGAGCGAGGACAGAGGAGATTCTGGATGGCTACCCAGCTCTGGACCGAGAGAAGGTCGAGCTCGCTCCGCTTTACGTCCAAGCCTTCCCGCGGCGGGGACGTCCAGCTTCCCGCCCGTGGGCAAAACGAAAACCGCTTCGTGCAACCCGGCATGGCCGCGCTCTGGCGGGATAATCGTGAAGTTCCTGATCGATGAATGCCTGCACACATCCTTGGTCGAAGTAGCGCACTCCGCGGGTCATCTGGCAGATCACGTCAATTATCTCGGGCTCGGCAGTTCCAAAGATTGGCAACTGATGGCCACAATCCGCGCACAGGACTACACGTTTGTAACCAACAATCGTTCCGATTTTCTCGTTCTGCACGGCCAGGAATTGTTACACGCCGGTGTGATCATTATTGTTCCCAGCGTGACGCCAGTTCGGCAGCGGGAACTCTTCGGCGCGGCGCTCAAACATATCGGCGAACGAGATCTGACGAATACCGTGGTTGACGTTAAATATGCAGGAACTGGGATCGTTTGCACCGAGTATGACTTACCAAAACCGCGCCAATGAACGTAGAACGATCGCGCACGCGAAGGATTATGAGTTCGAGGCAGGTCGCGCGGCAGGCTTCGGCGAAGAACGCGGCAGCAGATTGCGCAGGAAGAAGGTCACATTGGCGGGGCGTTCGGCCAGGCGGCGCATGAAGTAGGGAAACCAATCGACGCCGAACGGAATGTACACGCGCACGCGGTAACCGTCGCGGACCAATTTCTGCTGCAGGTCGGTGCGAATGCCGTAAAGCATCTGGAACTCGAAGCGGTCGCGCTTGATATCTTGTTCGCGGACGAAGTCGAGAGTGGCGCGAATCATGGCCGGGTCGTGCGTGGCGATGCCGTGGTAAATCCCGCTCGCCAGGAGCATTCTCATCAGCTTCACGTAGTTCGCGTCGACGTCCGCCTTCTTCGGGAACGCCACCTCGGGCGGCTCCTTGTAGGCACCCTTGCAAAGGCGCATGCGACAACCCACGGCGAGCAGATCCTGCACGTCTTGCTCGGCGCGATAAAGATAAGCCTGCATCACGGTGCCGACGTTGGAATACTCGGAGCGCACGCGTTTCACGATTTCCACGGTGCGCTGCGTATAAATCGAAGCTTCCATATCCACGCGCACAAAATTCGATAGCCCGGCAGCGTGCTCGACGATTTTTTCCAGCAGCTCCTGGCAGAGGTCTGCGCTGAGGTCCAGGCCGAGCTGGGTCAGCTTCAACGAAACGTTCGCGTCCAGATGTTCCTGCGCGATGCGGTCGAAGATGGCGATGTATTCGTCAGCAGCGCGGCGCGCGCCGGCTTCGTCGGACACATTTTCGCCGAGCAAATCCAGGCTGGCCAGCTGCAGCGCGCGATTTACTTCCCGCGCGGCTACCAGCGCGTCTTCCAGATGTTCGCCGGCAACGAAGCGGCGCGCGACGCGGCGACTCACGCCATTGCGCATCATCAGCGGCGCCAGGCGCTTGCTCTCCGAAAGACGCAGCAGGAGCGCGCGCATCAGAGAAGACCGAGCTTCATAAATTGGGATGGGGACAACCGGTACAGTTGTGGCGGCATGAACTCTGAATTATGCAGCAATCGCGACAGTGGCGTCAGCCTTTGTGCCCTTCCAGGAACCGTTCCGCTTCGATGGCGGCCATGCAGCCGGAGCCGGCCGCGGTGATGGCCTGGCGGTAGTGATGGTCTTGCACGTCGCCCGCTGCAAATACGCCTTCGATGTTGGTCTTCGGCCCGTCATGCGTGATCAGGTAGCCGTTTTCGTCCATATCCAGCTGGCCCTTGAATAACTTCGTGTTGGGATCGTGGCCGATGGCGACAAAAACTCCGGAGGTTTCCAGTTCGCTGGTTACGTTCGTCTCCATGTGGCGGATTCTTACTTTTTCCACGGATTTGCTGTTCACGTCGTGAACTTCTTCGATCACATAGGGCGTGAGGAACTCGATTTTTTCGTTGGCGTGCGCGCGGTCCAGCATGATCTTTGTGGCGCGGAATTCGTTGCGGCGATGAATGAGCGTCACCTTCTTCGCGAATTTCGTCAGGAAGGTGGCCTCTTCCATGGCGGTGTCTCCGCCGCCGACCACAATGATGTCTTTGCCGCGGAAGAAGAAACCGTCGCAGGTGGCGCAGGTGGAAACGCCGTGGCCCAGCAAGTGCCGCTCCGATTCGATGCCCAGCATTCTGGCCGATGCGCCCGCCGCGATGATCAGGGTCTCCGTTTCGTACGTTTCTTTTCCGGCGACGACCGTGAACGGCCGGCGGCTGAGGTCAACCGATGTGACTGCGCCAGACTGGAATTCCGTGCCGAAGCGCTGCGCCTGCTTGCGTGAGTTTTCGATCAGCTCCGGCCCCAAAATGCCGTCAGGAAAGCCGGGGAAATTCTCGACCATCGTCGTCAACGCCAGCTGGCCGCCCGGCTCGTAGCCATCCAGCACCAGCGGCTTCAGGTCCGCGCGGGCCGCATAGATCGCCGCGGTTAAGCCGGCGCAACCACTCCCGATGATGACGACTTTGTGCACTGAGTTTTCTCCCGGGTATTCGGTGCTGCAAACCAGCGCGGCGAACCAAACCAAACAAGCCATTGTATCATTCCGCACCCGCGCCGCCAGCGCCGGCGACTCTGGAGCCACGGGCTTGTGGTGCCACCGCAGGACACCTGATTGCACTGGTCGGCGGCTTGTTTGATAATGGCGCGCGGATACGACACGAACATGGCAACACCGACCAATCTTTTTCGGCTGCTCAGCGAATTCATCGTGCTGCTGCTGGGCGCGCTGCTAATCTTGCTGGCTGCGACGGGGCGCATTGGATTGCCTGCGCGGCCTGGTGGCGTCGTAGCGCTGGGAGCGATCTTCATATTTTGGGGCGTGCGGGCGGCTACGCGCCCGGAAGCAAAGGCTGCGCGGCTGGAGACCATGATTCGAGCGGGATCGCTCGCGCTGGTGGGCATTTTTATTCTTGCTGTGCCGTTTGTGCCCGCGCGGCATGCGTCGCAATTGTTTATGCTGGCCGGCGGCGTGCTGGTCCTGCGCGGCGCACTCGCGGCGGCGGTTTCGGTCGCGCACCGTTGAAGTCGCGGCAACCCACAAAATCGAAAACAGGCGCATTCGCTCTTGCCAGTGGTGCGCGTTACGGATAATCTCCGCCGCAGCAGCGCGGGATGCGGAGCAAGCATGGCTCACCCCCATGGCGCGGAACCGGCGGTCCGTTGCGAGAATTGAGAAACGATGCAGAACATGCGAGGAGAACAACCATGCTGAAAGCGTTCAAAGAATTTGCGATGAAGGGAAACGTGCTGGACCTGGCCGTGGGCTTCATCATCGGCGCCGCGTTCGGAAAAATCGTGGCGTCGCTGGTGGCGGATATCATCATGCCGCCGATCGGCTTGATCGTGGGCAAAGTGGATTTCTCCGGCTTGTTCCTGAATCTTTCCGGCAAATCGTACGAGACGCTCGCAGCAGCGAAGGCGGCCGGTGCGCCGACGCTTAACTACGGTATTTTTTTGAACAACGTGGTGGACTTCCTGATCGTGGCGTTCGCGGTGTTCCTGATCGTGAAGATGGTGAACCGCTGGAACAAGCCCGCGCCGGCTCCTGCCGCGACTACAAAGGAGTGTCCGTACTGCGCGTCTGCAATTTCGCTGAAGGCGACGCGCTGCCCGAACTGCACGTCGGAAATTCGCGCGTAGGCAATTGCAGGACTCGATTACGGTTTTCTATTGCGGCGTTTGAATGCGAAGCAAGAAAGTGGTTCGTGCGCCAGCTCAGCTTCCTGGTAATTTCTTGGGAGCGTCCCCGGATTCGAGCCGATGGTCGCGTATTTCGTGCACGTGCTGGCGCAGTCGCTCGACCACCGCGTCCGTTTCGCCCTGCGCCATCTCCCGCTCCACTTCGCCCAGTGCGAAGTGAATAATGTCGTGGTGATGGATTTCCTCGCCGGGCAATTTGTCGCTCAATTCCAGCCAGACGCGGTGCAGCAGATCAATTTCCTTGGGCGTGAGCCGCGGCGCGTGCGGACCCAGATAGAAAATCTGCTCCTGGCCGGAGGGCGTGAAAATCTCCAGGGTGACGCGCGGGCGCGGCTCGGGCATGCGTTCCCAGGCGAGCCCGATCTCGCGAGCCTGCTCGGTGACCGGCATCTTCGATGAGCTGCCCGCAACGACGGTGCTCGACTGCAGATTCATCGCGGTGCGCAGAATGCCTTCCCACAAATCATTCGCCGCAGCCACGGCCAGGCGCACGGGTTTGCCTTCTTTTTCCGCGAGCGCCAGCACTTTGGTGAAAAGCAATTGCTCGATGGTGCTGAAAAGCTGGTCCGGAGCCAGATCGTATTCGCCCGATGCCGCGCGGCGCAGCATGCGCACGTGCAACACCACGATTTCCGCTTCCTTCTGCCGCACGCGCCGCAGCGCCGCTTCCAGATGGTACAGCGCATAATACGTGCTCACCGGAACCAGAATGCTGCCCGGCGCGACGCCGACGCTGGTGGGCGTCAATTCCGCTTCTTGCGCCAGATTGAATTGATCGAGCTCCACGTGCGCAGCGCCCGCGGCGTGCACGCGCATGCGATGCTCGGAAATCTCGAACACGGTGAACAGCAGCACAGTGAAAATGATGCCCGCGACGGTCGCTTGCGGCTTCGTGAACAAGTTGATAATCGCGATGGCCACCAGCACCAGCGTGATCAACCCGAGGCCGATGGGAATTTCCTTGCCGAAAATCACCGGGTTGAGCGGCACGCGATATTCGCGGTCCTGCGGATGGGTGTAACGCAGGACCAGCACCGCGATGCCCTTCATGGAAAAACTCCAGATCACGCCAAACGCGTACAGGTTGCCGAGAAACGTGACGTCTCCGCGGCTGGCGATAATGGTGACGATCTGAAACGCCACCACCATGTTAATGATGCGGTGCGTGGTGCCAAAGCGCGGATGCGGATGCCGAAACCAATCCGTGAGCACGCCGTCTTCAGACACGCGATTCAGCACGCCGTTGGAGCCGACGATCGCAGTATTCACTGCACCGGCGAGAATCAGCGTGCCGACCACCACGACGAAGACGTGAAAGCCCAGCCGCACCGGAAAACTTCCCACCAGGTGCATCGCCAGACCGCCGATCAGGTTCTCGGTAAAGTTTCCGCGCACGCTATCCGGAATGATCATCACCGCGAAAAACGAAACCAGCGAAGTGAACACCAGGCTGTAGATAAAAATTACCAGCCCAGCTTTCTTCAGGTTCTTCAGCTTGGGATGCTCGATTTCGCGATAGACCTGCGCGAGCGATTCTTCGCCGCTCATCGCCAGCACCGAATGGCCCAGGCCGACGAAAATAATAATCAACGTGATGGTGTGCGCCCAGTGATAACGGTCCAGCCAGCCGAGCGAGCCCTGATCGAGCTTCATGTTCTGCGCGTTCGGCAACGGAGGCAGGCTCCAGCCGCTGCGCACCCAGAGCGTGTAAAAACACCAGCTGATCAGCACCACCACCATGATGGTGGTGAGTTGCATGATGCGCAGAGCCTTGCCGCTGGATTCCGGAACGCCCTTGATATTTTCCCACCAGAAATAAAGCGTGATAATGATCGCGACCGTCGCGGCTGTGGCGTCCACATTCAAGTGCAGCGTGGTCCCGGCATGGTGGAAAAGCTCGTTAATGACGCCCACCAAATATTGTCCCGCCGAAACACCGCTGATCGGCCCGGTGAGCACGTAATCGAACATCAGCGCGGAAACGGAAAATTTCGCGAGGGTGCCGCCGAGGGCTTCCTTCACCACGCGGTACACGCCGCCGCGCACGAACATGCTGCAGCTTTCCACGTAAATCGCGCGCACCGCGTAGGAAAACAGCATGATGCCCAGGATGAACCAGGGCGCCGTCTTGCCGATGAACTGCTCGGCCTCGCCGCCGGCGTAATAAGCGGACGACGCCAGATCGTTCAGCACAATCGCCGCCGCGCGCCAGAACGAAATGAAAGCCAGCATGGCCGTAGTGGCCACCAGAACTTTCGTTACAGGGCGGGCGCGACCCGGAGTGAATGTGGGACCTGTGGAATTGGATTCCATACGCTTTTTAGTGTGGAGAGGAACTATACGTTGAAATGCGGCCAAAAAGGAAGTCTGTGCAGCGTGGCGCCCGTGCTATTGGTAACTACTCGCCGGTGATTCGAGGGAGCTTCGCGCGGTGGCCGGTCGCGTGCGGCGCTGTGCAGCGCGCGTTATGCAGTGGTTTCTTTTGCCGCGGAACGAAAATCGCGCTCGCAGGCTTCGCAGGGACAAATTTCGCGCAGGTGCTCGAAGCTGAAAATTCCCGTCGCGTGACTATCGGAAAATTGAATCTGAATCGCGTAGTTCCCCACCGCATTGGCGCTCTTGGCAGTGACGCGCGGCTTGTACATGGGCAGCAAGGGCGAGCTGGCCGCGGCTCCGCCCTTGGATTTCTTCTCGCGCTCGTCGTTGCACAGCGCGCAGGGGCAATGATCGCGTAGATATGGAAAAGCGTAGCGGCTGGTGTGCTGGTCCGACCAGGTGATCTCCACGCCTTCACCCGTCGAGACGTGCACCTTGATGCTCGCCGGCTTCTTTCGCGCGTCTTGTGCTATGGGCATGAGGAGTCTATTCCACGATTGCGATATGCTGACTGCATTACGGCTAACCGCGTGCAGCCTACAACAGAATATAGTGTGACATAAACGGCGCCAATCGGGCCTTCATTCAGGCCAGCTCAGGTTTCAACGACGCCGCTGCCGCTGGCACCAGGTGCCCATGCGCGAATTCGATGCGGCGGTCGGCGAGGCGGCCGATCGAGGGTGCGTGCGTCACCATCAGGATCGTATGGCCTTCCACGTGGAGTTCGCGCAGAAGACGGAGCACGATTTCCTCGTTGGCCTCGTCGAGATTACCGGTGGGCTCGTCCGCCAAAATCAACTTGGGATGATTGATCAGCGCGCGAGCTACCGCCACGCGTTGCTGTTCGCCGCCCGAAAGCTGCGAGGGAAGATGCTCGATGCGATCGCCCAGGCCCACACGCTCGAGCGACTGGCGCGCTTCCTTCTCGTCCGTGGTGCTGTGAAAATATTGCGCCAGCATCACGTTTTCCACGGCCGTGAGGTAAGGCACCAGGTGGAATTGCTGAAAGATGAAGCCGATTTTTTCGGCGCGGAAACGCGTCAGGCCGGCTTCGTCCAGTCGCGCCACGTCCGTGCCATCCACAATGGCTTTCCCGGCCGTTGGCGTGTCGAGCCCGCCAAGAATATTGATGAGCGTGGTTTTGCCAGAGCCGGAGGGTCCCATGATGGCGATCCATTCGCCGGCAGCGACGGTGAAGGAAACTCCGTCAAGCGCGCGCACGTTGCCGAATTCCTTGCGCAGATTTTCCGCCTGAACGACTGTTGCCACGATCCTCTATTCTCCTCGCAGAATATCCGCGGGCTTCACATTCCCAAGCAGACGCAATGGAATTGCGCCCGTCAGCGTCACTAGGACCATCAGCGCGATGGTCGCCGGGAAAACTTCCCAGCGCGGCGCGATCGCCGTGCCGAATACGCGCAACCCCATCCAGTAGGACAAGGCCGCGCCTAAAATCGTCCCGAGCAATCCGCCCGCGGCGCCGAGCACGCCCGCCTCGGCGAGAAATATTCCCACAATGCGCGAGATCGAGCCACCTAGCGACTTCATCAACCCAACATCTTTGCGCCTTTCCATTGCCAGCGCAGCCATGGTGCCCAGCACGCACAGCGCGGTGAGAATCAGAATCAGCAGCACCATGGAAACGATCAGCAGACGGATGCGCCCGAGCAGCGCGCCTTCCGCTTCGGCCACCTGGCGAATGGGCCGCACCTGATATTGCGGCAGTGCGGCAGCCAAGCGCGCGGCATAGTCAGCAACCACCTGCGTCGTGCCCGTCACGCTTAGTTGCGCAAGGCCGATCTGGCCCGGCAAATTTGCCAGCGCCTGCACTGCGCGCAGGCTCGCAAAGACCTGATTATCTTCAGTGCCGCCTGCATCCACAATGGCCGTCACACTACACTGCGCGCTGCGATCCAGGTAATGCAGATCGAGCGGATTTCCGACCACGAGATGCAAGCGTCGCGCTACGTTGCGGCCCACCAGGCAGTGCGAATCGTCCGCGCGCGAGACGATCCAGTTCCCTTCCAGCTTCCATGTGACGTCGAGCTTCTGTGCCTGATCGAGCCAAGTACCCGCAACGACGACCGGAATATTTTGCGCGCGGGCGACGATGTAGAGATACGGCGCGGCCGCAGCGACCTGTGCGGATGGCAATTGTTGCATCGCCGTCAGCACATCGCGCTCAGGCATCAAACTGGGCACTTCGGCGCCGCTGATCTGCGCCGGGGCTCCGCTGGCGGGCGAAATCACGATATTCGCGCCGAGCCTGCGGAATTCCTGCGCCAATTTATTCTGCACACCGAGATCCAGATTCAGCAGAGCGGAAATTACCGCCGCCCCGCTCACAATCGCGAGTATCGCGACGGCCAGGCGCCCACGGCTGCCGCGCAAAAGTTGAAACACGAGCCGCCAGAACACTACTCGCCCCTCAGAATCACGGCCGGACGGAAATGCGCGGCGCGCCGCAGCGGAACCAGGCTTCCGGCCATCGCTATAATCGCGGCGAGTGCCAGCACTACCGGAAACAGAATCAAACGCGGCGCGGCAGGCGTCCCGAAGATGCTCTCGCCAAGGAATCGCGCCAGCCCCGCGCCCACGAAAAATCCGATGGCGCCTCCGGCAATCGCGAGCAGCACCTGCTCGGCGAGAAAAATCCCGCTCACCAGAGCGTTGCTCGCGCCAAGGGCCTTCATCACGCCGATTTCCGCTCGCCGCTCGAGCACTGTGGTAGCAGAAGTGGCCGCAACGGCCAGCGCCGCCGCGCCCAGCGCAGCCAGGGTGACAATCCACAGCAATGTGCCGACGCGCGTGAGAATCCGGCCTTCGGTTTCCGCCACGCGCCGAATCGCGTGTACTTCGGTTCCCGGCAGCACGGTCCTTATCTGAAAGCCGATAGACGAAATATAGGGCGAGCAGAACCAGCGGTCGTACTCGGTCGGCGTGAGCTGAATACCTTTATCGGTTTGCGCGCGCTCGCCGCGTTCGGCCAGCGCATCGGCTGGCTTGGTCAAAGCGCTTACGAAGAGCTGGCGGAACTTGCCGGGATGACCGGAGATTTCCTGCGCGACGGCCAGCGGCACCAGCACCGCGTTATCCTCCGCATCGCCGGTGGAAACAATTCCCGTCACTACCAAGGAACGGATGCCGCCGGAAACTCCGTTCTGCGCTACGTGAATGGTTTTTCCGAGCGCAAAGGCCGCGGGATATTTCCCGGCCAAGCTCGCGCCGACGACGCATTCGTCGGCGCCATCCGTGAACCATCGTCCCTGCACTTTCCACCACGGATGCGTAGCGCTTGCGCCAGTCTCAAACTTCGTTCCGTCGGGCACCGGCACTTCGTGCTGATACCACGTGCCGATCAAAGTGGTTGCGGCACCGGTTTCCGAAATAGAGGCAGGAACATCGAGAAACGGCGTAAACCCCAAAATATTGTGCCGCCAGAAAATTGTTTTCAGCTTGCCGAGGTCCGCTTCGTTCAGGTACGCGCCCTCATCCACCGGCCTATAGTCCACGCCGCCAATTTCCACCGGCAAAGTATCGGATTCCGGAGTGACCAGCAGATTCGCACCGAGGCTGCGGAATTCGCGCGCCAGGCGGTCGCCCACTTCCAATGCAATCGTGAGCGTGGCGGTGGCAACAGCCATGCCGATCACCAGCGCCGCGGCCGTCAGCAATTTTCGGCGCGGATTGCGCGCGAAGGATTCTCCTAGCAAGCGGGCAAACATTGCGTCAGGAGTGAATCTTGGAGGCGGCGTCGCCCAGCGCCGA
>Ga0209655_10000887_pt1 | contig 11323 bp, 10 predicted proteins | sample BogFormECP03_OM2_FD_188236 | JGI IMG/M metagenome (GOLD analysis project Ga0209655, IMG submission 188236) | Bog forest soil microbial communities from Calvert Island, British Columbia, Canada - ECP03_OM2 (SPAdes) (version 2) | ecosystem: Environmental > Aquatic > Freshwater > Wetlands > Bog ...
AATGTTGGCGGTTCGCCATTTGTTTCTATTTAAGGTGATACTGAAATTTATTTACAAATAGCGGTAGCGGCAATTGGAGCGCCTATCACGGCAAACGTTAGTTTGCTAGGCATTACTTACGCAGCAGGACCTATAATTGGGCCGTAAAGGAATATAAATGTTTACAACCTATAACTCATTAATCACACAGACACAAGCAACCTTAGATAGGAATGACGCTTCTACTGTTGCGCAAATTCCTTACTTTATCTATCAAGCTGAAGTAAAGATGTGCGAGATGATAAAGACGTTAGGCGTTGAAGATTATGTGGTCGGCGCATTTACGCCAAATGTGGACGTATATCCCTATCCTGCACGCCTTCGGCGTGTCATCAACATTAACTACGGCACACCGCCCGGAATTAATAATAACACTAGAAATCAATTACAAGAGCGTAGTTATGAATATTGCCGTATGTATAGTCCAGATTCTAATACTCCCGGATTACCTCAATTCTATGCCGATTATGGATATTATAATTTCCTGGTTGTCCCAACGCCAACTGTTGCTTACCCATTTGAAATCGCTTATATGGGGCTTCCAGAGCCTTTAACGGCTATGAATCAAACAAACTGGTTTACCAATTATGCGTCGAATGCGTTGTTTTATGCGACGATTATTGAGGGGCTTAATTATTTGAAAGATTATGAACAAATCCCCGCATGGGAAGAAAAGTTTAAAGAGGCTTCAGCTATTTTACAAAACACTGATGAGATGCGTAAGAAAGACCGAGGTGTTAATAGGGACGCAGACTAATGGCCGATTTAATAGCAATGAAAGGCTATGCTATCAAGATGGCTCCCGGAATTCTTCGGGACGGTACTCGATTTGCTAAGCCCAATTGGATTGATGGTCAATGGTGTCGTTTTTATCGAGGTCTTCCTCAGAAGATGGGAGGCTATAAGCAAATCCCAGACCCATTCGATACAACTTTTCCCAATCAAATTCCACGCGGTTTGTTCGTGCTTCCGCAATCACCGAATTTTGACGTATATGTAGGAGACCAGGATAGTGTAGGGTTTATCCCAATTGACTTTTTTGGTAATCCTGTGGGTGGTTATGTCGACAGAACGCCTGTGGCACCTCCATTTGCGGCTAACCCGGCTAATCAATGGCAATTCGATATCATGTTCTCAGGCGTGACAGACGCAGGAGGAACAAGCGTTATTATCGCTTTTGCGGCTCCGAATTTACTGTCAATCGACAATCCAGACAAGAGGCCTATTTATTATGGGCCAGCTTATAATTTCATACCGGCTGAGCAACGTCTTATTGAAACTGGATTTTCAGTAGCGGGCGGTATTGTCGTATTACACCCTTATTTACTTATGCTGGATGACGCAGGATTAGTCATTATTTCAGAAGCTTCAAACCCAACAGTCGAGTTAGATTCATTTAGAATTGCGCCTTATAAGCTTTTAGCAGGTCGGCCAGCTCGAGGTGGCAATACCTCTCCTGCCGGACTTATTTGGAGTACGGATAGATTAATCCGCGTCACACAAACAGGTTCAACTGAAACCCCTGAATGGAATTTCGACACCATTAGTGCAGGCATTAGCACTATGTCGAGCGCCTGCATGGTTGAGTATGATAATGATTATTATTGGATGGGGATTGATAGGTTCTTTTTTTACAACGGCGTTGTTCTAGAATTGCCCAATGATATGAATCGTAATTACATATTCGACAACCTTAATTATAATCAGCGACAAAAGGTGTGGGCGACTAAGGATACTGAATGGGGTGAAGTATGGTGGTTTTATCCGTCTGGTAATAATTTAGAGTGTGATTCCGCTGTTATCTATAACGTACGAGAAAAAACGTGGTACGACACAAAGCTAAATCGTTCTTGCGGATATTATAGTACCGTTTTTGCCCAACCGATTTGGGCTGATAATCAAATAAACGTCGCTAATGTTTATCCGCTTTGGTTGCAAGACGAAGGAAATAATCAGGTCAGTTTTGATGCAGCAGGACATCCTGTGGTAACTGCTATTAATTCATTTCTTACTACAGGCCCAATGTCCTGGATTGGCGTAGGTCCAGACCAACAACGTCGTGGCATGGATAGATGGATTTCTTACTATAGATTTGAGCCTGACTTTGTGCAGATTGGCAGCATGACAATGACGATTACGTTTAATGATTATGCCGCGTCGCCAGCTCCAACTTATACGATATCAGGTCCTTATACGTTTGGACCTACAACCGTGAAAATCGATATCGATAACCCAAGGCAAGGTAGACAGTCAACTATTACTTTTACAAGCAATGTTATTGATGGCTACTTCGAAATGGGCGAGCCAATTCTTATTGCAACAGTCGGCGATGGTCGACAATCAGTTCCGGGGGCTTAATATGGTCATTCCAATCGCAATAGATATGAAAACTTGGTGGAGTTCATTGGCTATTGACTTCCCAAATGATAATATTCCTGTATTGAATGACAAAAGAGATTGGAAAGTTACTGGTAATTTTTTAGTGCAGGAAAATAGCTTTGCAATCCAAGGTGCCCCGTCCACTTTTGCTTTCAATGACTTCGAGCCTTGGGCTATGGAAGTTTTTTTAACGATGAATAATTTCTAAGGGGAAATTCTATGCTATCAGCACTCTCTCAGCTCGCTCCACTGGCAATCGACTTATTACCACAACGCGGTTATTCGCATGGTGGATATTCTCATGGTGGTCATCATCCTCATCATCCGATGCATAATGGAGGCCATTATGTGCATGGCGGCTATTCGCACGGTGGGTACGCTGAAGACGGCCATATTCCAGGACATTATATGGATGGCGGCTATGAAGATGGCGGACTGGGCGCAGTCCCTCAAGAAGGCTCCCCAAATGGCGGAACAACCGAATACGTACAACATGAGCCTAATATGAACGCTCCAATGGCGCCTTATGCCCATGGTGGATACGCTCATGGCGGTCATTATATGCACGGCGGTCATCACCCAATGCATGGTGGTGGTCACTATATGGATGGCGGCTATACCGAAGGTGGTCCCATTCATCACAGTACCTACGCGGGCGGTGGTCACGCTAGAAGCCATCACCAAGCGCATCATTTGCATCACTATGGATTTGGCGGCGCGTTGAAGAGCGCTTATAACGCTGCTAAGCCTGGGTTATCCCAAATGGCTAACAAAGGAGTAAATTATGCAGCTAAACAAGCTGGTAATGCGGCTCAAGGATATGCAACCAAGCATCTTGGAGCAGAAGCAGGTCAAATGGTTGGAAACGCTGCACGACAAGGCGTTCAGGGCGCAGGACAACATATGCAAAACCGCGCTGGATTGTCTCGTCCCGCAGGTGCACCTCCAGCTCCTCCTGCACAAATTAATGTGCCACAACAACAGCAACCACAGCAGCAAGCAGCTCCTCAACAACAAGAGGAATATAACGCCATGAATGAATTGCCATTCGCGAACGAAAGACGTGGCGGCTATATGCATCACAGAGCAGGCGGTGGAGCACTTTACCCTTATCAACGATAAGGGTTCCACGTGGAACAGGGGTAACTAATGAACAGAGCACTAAAACAAGCGGCAGAGAAAGTCAGAAAGCAAGGTCAGCGTGGCGATAAGGTATTAGCCCATATCAGCCCTGCTGAATCTCGTTATCTGAAGGAAAAGTTCGGTGGCGACAAGAATCCAAAGACCGGATTGCCTCAGTATGGGTTAAAGAAACTCTTCAAGAAATTCAGCCCTATTAGCAGTAACAATAGAAAAAAGATAATAAGTATAGCTGCACCTATCATCGGGAACATGATTTTGCCGGGTGCCGGGGCCGTTATCGGGGGGGCTATCGGGGGGGCCGCGAGCGCCAAGAAAGACGCGAACGGAAAGCGAAATTATGGAAAAGGCGCTTTAAGAGGCGGCTTAACCGGAGCATTAATGGGGTATGCAATGCCTCAAATTGGTGGCGCACTTGGTGTAGGCGAGGGCGGAACGGCTGGAAGAGCATTTGGTATGGGTTCTCCCAGCTTTATGAACAATTTAGGGCTTCCTAACATGTTTGGCGGTGCTGCTGCCGCGGGCGCAGGCGGTGGGGGCGGTGGATTCTTATCTAACCTTTTCGGAGGAGGCGCTGGCGCTGCTGCCGAAGGGGCTACAGGTGGTGGCGGTCTCTTGGGAGGAGGCGGCTTGGGTAATCTTTTATCACTAGGTGCTTTAGGAACTATGATACAGGGTGTTCGAAAAGGCAAAAGTACTATTCCGAAATATGAAGGGCCGACTGCTGCTGAAACAATGCGCCAGCATGGTTTAACGCCTCCTCAAATTGTTCCTTATACACAACCAAGGCCTTATACCAGACGAGATAGACCACCTTCTCAGATATTTACGCCTGAAATAATTGAACCAGATTATTTTGAACCGATTCCGTTTCCTGGACAGTACGCCTATGGTGGCGAAGTAGATTATGCGGGCGCTCAAAACTACATTCATGCGCCAACCCCATATGCTGATGGTGGTTATGTTAATGATGGTTATTTCCATGGCGCATCTGGTGGGCAACAGGATAATCGTAAAACCAAGATGAAAGAAGGCTCTTATGTAATGGATGCAACCACGCTTAGCCTTTATGGTGATGGAAATTCAGAGGCCGGGAAAGAACGTTCCGCTGAATTGATGGAAAAGTTTATTAAAGCTGCTCATGACCATGGGTATGAAGCGCCTAAGAAAGTGAAAATGTTGCCCGCAATGGTTTCAGATGGTGAATCAATTTGGCCGCCTGAAGCGGTTTGGGGCGCTGGAATGCTCGTGGAAGGCGACCCAAGTCAGGGAGTCAAAGTGCTCAATAGATTCCGAAACAAGCTTCGAAAACAAAAAGGCGTTAAGTCGTTCCTGCCGCCTAAGTCAAAACATCCTAAATATTATTTGGAGGCAAAATAATGGCCGCTAATGGACAAGCAGTTGCCCAGCAAATCGCAGGACAAGCGCCCCCTTCCATTCAGGAATTGGATAATTTAATCCGCGCTAGGGCTCAACAGCTCGCTCAGCAACGACAACCTGTGTATGGCGGCGCTGAACTTCGCGTTGCGCCATTACCTCCCGGTATTCAGAGAGCGCAGCAATTAGCGGGACAAGTAGGTGCGGCGGAACCTTTATTGCAAGAAGCAAGACGATTGCCTATTAGAACTTTCCCACAAGCTCGTCAGGAATACATGAATCCTTACGTGCAAGAAGTGGTTCGTAGAGCTGCTGAAGAAGGAAATGAAAATCTTGCTAGAAATATTTTACCCGCATTAGATGCTAAGTTTTCACGGTTGGGACAGTTCGGCAGCACAAGGCATCAAAAAATTGCCGGACAAGCTGCACGAGATATTCAACGAGATATTTCTGCGAACCAACAAAAAGCTTTATTGACCGGATATCACCATGCGGGAGAACTTTTTAATAGAGACCAAATGGCTAATCTCGAAAGAGGAAATATGTTAGCGAGATTGGGCGCTGTTTCTCAATCAGGCCGTGAAGCTGATATTGGTGGTTTAGCAAAGATGGGTGACTACGAACGTCAGTATGAACAACAAATGCGTGATGTTCAGTATCAAAATTGGTTAAGACAGCACTCTTACGACTGGGATGTTTTATCCAAATGGATAGCCGCGAATCAAAATATTCCCTACCCAACCACTAATACTAATGTGGAAGTGGCTCCTCAGCAGCCTATTCTCAATCCTGCAGGAAGCGCGGGCGTTATCGCTGGTAATGTATTGCCCACATTATTGCAGCAACAAGCGGCAAATAGACAAAGACTCTTAAATGGATGGATGTAATGTTTACAACAATTAGTCCCGCAATGAATCGATACATGGCCACCCAGCAGGCGATACAGCCTCAAGGGCAAGATGCCATTGGTGCAGGTGCCGCTCGTGGAATTGATGCTGCTAGAACCTCATTAAGTATGACGCCAAATATTAGTCGTCCTTCAGCAATGGCGAGAGCTATTGGTGGTGGTGCAGCAGCATTTAAAGCGCCTCAACCAGGAACAGGGCAAGCTGGCATGTTGAACTCTATCGCGCAAGCCATGGGGCCTGCAATGCAAGAGTATTACAAGGAAATTGATACGCGGAATGCGCTTCAGATGCAGATGGCAGAAGCTGAGCAGGAACAGCAAAATAAAATGATGGATAGAGAGTATAGACAGCAAGTATTGGGAGAAACATCTAGACATCATCGCGCGATTGAAGCTGAACATGCGGCCAGAATGCAAGCATCCAGACCTCAGTTTACAAGAGATGGTATTGATATCTCTAATCATGCTCCGGTTCCTAAAGGTGCTATGGCTTCTTTAAATAAACAAAAGTTCGCGTTTGGAAGATTTTCAAAGGAAATAGAGGACCTTGAAAAAGACTTTAAAGCTTTTGATGAATTGACTAAAAATAATATGATTGAGCCAGGTAATCCTTATGTTGGAGGAGCTGTTAATGCCGCTAAAAAAGCATATGGGTATATGGCCTCTGGGAAAACAGCGCAAGAGGTTAGAAAGGAAACATTATTACGTGATAGAATTCAGCAAAAATCAGATAAGCTGAGAGTTACTGCAGAATCTGCTTTAAAAGGTGGTGGCGCTCTGGCTCAAGGTATGTATGACCGCTTAACGTCTTTGAATCTATATCCAACTACTAATGAGCCTGCTGATGAGAGAAATCAAAAAATAAGCGCTATCAAAAAAGAAGCACTTTCCAATTACGGCGCATTAAAAGATAGCGTTCAATACGGGGTCTTTATTGACCCTGCGGAATATGAAAATATGCACCCTGAGCATGAATCTGAAATAAAAGCAGATGCTGAAGTTTCAACGGCAATTTCTAGAGCCGATGATATTAGGAAGAAATTTCCAAATTTAAATAATCCATCTATACCTGATGATGTCATTTTAAAGTGGGCAGAATCTAGGGGGTTATAATGGCAGCTAATCAATATGATGCCGTTTTTCGTGAACTAGATGCGCTAGCGGGCCTTAACAATCCTCAGCAATCTCAAATTCAACCTCAATCGGATGATGAAGCTATTTTTCAACAATTAGATTCCCTGGCTGGCATCAAAGCACCAAGCGCGCCGCAAGAATATAATCTTGGAGAAAGGGCGTTACAATTTGGTCGAGGGATTGCTCAAGGAGCTGGTTCATTAATCGATTTGGCATCTAAAGGTGTTGCGGGCGCAATGAATCTTCCGGCTATGATGCTAGAACCATTAGCGAAAGGTAGAGCGATGCAAAAAACTCCGGAAGAAATTCAAAAAATACAGGAAGATTTTCAAGCAGGTCAAGAAGTTTTAAGAAATACAGAATTCGCTAATAAGGGAGCTAAGCTGGCCGATTTATTAGCGGGAAGAGATTTAACGCCAGAACAGGAAGACTTAGTGGGGAGATTATTGCAAACCACAGGTGAATTTATGACACCTATTCCTGGCGCAGGCTATATAAAGGCCGGAAAGACTGGATTAGGCGCTTTAGGCAAAGTATTAACTAAAGAAGCGGGAATCGCCGGAGGGGCTGCAACTGCGGTTAATACGCCACAATTAGCTGAGGAAGGAAGTGGTTTAGGCGTATTGGAAAATATGGGAAAAGCCATTGTTGGCGGAAGAGTGGGCGCCAATCCTTTAGCGACAGTTAAAGGAATTGCCAATATTCCAGGAAAAACTTTAGAAGGCATTAAGAACATACCAGCGAAAGCACTTTCTTTAGGCGCAAAACCTAATCAAGAAGTCTTTAAATTAGCCGAAAAGCATGGTGTTGAACTACCGTTTAACGTTGGGATGAATAGTTCCCCTCAAAACTTTCTCGCCAATAATTTCTTAAAGACTATGTTTGTCAGTAAAAATTATAAGAAAGCGCTGGAAAGTGCTGATGAATCTATGGTTCGCGCCGTTAAGAAAAATATTGATACATTAGGACCATCTCAACTGAAACCGTCAGAAGCTTCTGGTGAGTATAGAAAGTTGCTAAAAGAGCAGGAAAAAGAGGCAGAGTCCGTTTCCCGAGAATTATACGACAAGGCGGCTTCATTATTAAAGCCAACTGATAAAGTAGTTCCGAAACATACGATTTCATCTATTGAGTCAATGAGAGAGCTGCTCAATCGAGACATAAAGTCCCCCGCAACTAAGAAAGTTGCGGCTAAAATAGCTGAATTAGCTGACAGTTGGGGTATCAATCCAACAGGGCCTAAGATTGGATTTGGTAAGAAACCAAAAGAAATATCTGCAACAAATACTAAATTATTGGAAGAAAATCCAGAATTTATCAATAAGATATTAGATAATATTCAGCATAATAAAACACCCATTAGTATTGAAAGATTAAATGGTGTGAGAAAAGAGTTAGGAACCATTACTGGGCACGACCCAGATATCAAGGGAGTTGAGGCTTATTTAAATCGGTTAAAAAGTGATATTACTAAAGATATAGAAGGGTCTGCTAATAAAGAATTTGTATCTGCCTGGAAAGGTGCTAATAAAGTATTCAAAAATGCCGTTGCTGATAGATTTAGAACTGATATGGCTAGAAGCATCATGACGGGAGAATTGCCCGTGGAATCATTTAATTTAATGTCTAACGCTAAAAATATTAGAGAATTAGAGCGCATTGCCGGAGAAAGTCCAAAATCTAAAGAGGTTTTTGATGCGCTTAAGAAGGCAAAAGTCAGGGACATTTTTTCAACAACTTTAAAAGAAGAAGGATTAAGCACGGCTAACTTTGTTAACCTTTTCAAAAAGGAAAAAGGAGAGGAAACTTTACAAGCATTGTTAGGACCAAAAACTTATAAGGATATGTCAGAAATATCAGAAATTGCTTTAGAATTTAAAAAGTCTAATCGAGAATTATTAAATACCAGCGGAACCGCTATGGCAAGCGCCGATATTAATCGTTTAGAGAAGTTAGTGAAGACTGGTTTTGGCGTGATGCTGGGAACACCCATTGTCGGGTTACCAGGCGCAATAGGAACGGCAGCCACTCCTTATTTAGTATCAAAAATGGTTGCTAACCCAAGAATTGTTGCTAAAGCCCGAGCTTATGCGATTGCTCGTCAACAAGGAAATACAAAATACGCTCAAACGATTTTAAATGAATTAAACAAAATGACAGAACCCGCAGCGCGAGCGGCTCTTATCGCTGCTGAAAAAGAACTTTCTTCTAAGGAGAAAAAAGAAAAATGACAACATATTCTAGTGTTTTTGGGAACGCACTTTTGCCCCCCGTCTACAACAATTTCAACTCCATCACGTTCGCGGCAAACGTTCAGCTCGCCTGGTCAACACAATTCCAGAATGGCCCTAACGTTGTTAGCACTATCATGAACTTCAACGCCACAGGCGCTGGATTGACTGTTACTTTACCGGATGCAACCCAAACCTCCGTGGGTGCTCAATTTTATGCGAATAATATTGGTGCAAACAATTTCAATTTACTTTATTTCGATGGCACTGTATTAGCAACCATTGCGCCAGGAACTTACAGTATATTTTATCTCGCTGATAATTCTACTCAGAACGGTACATGGTTTAGAATTCAAGGGGGAGGTGGATTTTCTTCTGTTACTAGCGTTGATGCTACCACCACTAATACAAATACTGATGAGAATTTATTAATAACTGGTACTCCGGGCTTACCTATTACTGGCGTTGGAACTATTAATTTTGAATTTATTGGAGATTTAGCGCAGTTAATTGATTTTGGCGCAGGAACTGGGATTGCAGTTAGAACTTCGGCTGCTCCAACCTGGGCATTAAGACAAATTTTACCATTCCCAGGGCAAACGGTTCCCGTTAATGGAGACGGTGTTGCGGGCAATATACAAATTCAATTAGCAAACAATATTACGGGCATTAATAGTATTCAGGCGGGTAATATTCAAATAGGAGGAGGAAATACAATTTCCGCTTTTGTGGGGGACGTGATAACGCTTGCTCCTCAGACCGTTACTAATACTAATTTCCCATTTGTTTTATTAGGACCTAATGGGTTGATACGATTCAATAACAATGCCAATACTCATTTCGTTAGTATTCAGGGTCCAACCGTTATTCCCGCTGCCGTTGATATTGCATTGCGTTTACCAGAAACTGCTCCAGCGGATGGTCAGGCGCTTTATAACATTACGGGCGGTCAATTAGGATGGGCTAACTTCTCGTCAACCGCAGGCGCAACTGTGGCGGGAACATTGCCTGTTTATGTGAATAATGCAGGCGGTCTTGGAGATACGGGTATATTCAATTCCGCTCTAAATGATTTGACAGGCATCAATTCTGCTGTAATCGCGAACCTACAGCTCGGATTGGCTGGTCCTGGGACAATCTCTACCGCTGCCACAGCGATTGCTCTAAGCCCGGGAGGATTGCAGAATACTCTAGTGAATAGCACGCTTAACATAACTACTGGAAATTCAGTTCTCTGGTCTAACATTGGAAATACTCAAACGGTCGGATTCGTTGCTCCAGCTCCGTTGGTTGCTACAACATTATGGTCACTACCTTCTGCGGCAGGCGTCGCTAAAAGTTTTATGACTACGAGCTCTGCTAGCACAACGGCTCTAACTTTTGCATCTTTAGTGACCACGGACAACGTACCTAAAGCCTATGCTTCAGTAGCTGCAGGCGGCTCTGGCGGTGCGCCTGCTGGCTCAATTAATGTAACTTCAGTTGCTGCGGGTGGCGCTGGTCTTTATACCGTTACGCTGACGAATGCCTTAGCTAATACTACTTACACCTTTTCAGGAGTAGTTTCAGGCGCTAACAATGGGTATGTTTCAAACTTTACGGTGATATCGGCAACGCAGTTCACTTACAATACCTATATCGTGAATCCAGTGGGGCCAACTGTTACTGCCGCTAACGCGCCAGTTACATTCCAGGTGTTTGGTCAGTTTGCGACTTAAAATATTGGTCGATTGATTCTTGAAAGCAACGCTCCAGGAAGTTTTTGGCCTCCTGATAAATATCGTCCCCATATTGCAACCCCATCTCTTTCATATTAAAGAGCCTCGCTGTAATGGTTGAGTCAATTAGGTCGCTTACTTTATTTTTAACTAAAAGCTCCTGAACACTGACGATTTTCGACAGAGCATCCTCGCAATTACACGACTTAATGGGGCAGGCAGCCATATTTCTTGTTCCAATAGTTGACATTCGGTCTGTCCTATTATAAATTATAGCAATACAGAATTAAAGGACAATTATGATTTCAAAGGAGAAACCAAAAGCAAAGAATATCTTTATTCTTATTTTGCAGGAAAATTATATCAAACTACAACGGCTTGCGAGAAAGGATTATAGG
>Ga0209655_10000888_pt1 | contig 11323 bp, 6 predicted proteins | sample BogFormECP03_OM2_FD_188236 | JGI IMG/M metagenome (GOLD analysis project Ga0209655, IMG submission 188236) | Bog forest soil microbial communities from Calvert Island, British Columbia, Canada - ECP03_OM2 (SPAdes) (version 2) | ecosystem: Environmental > Aquatic > Freshwater > Wetlands > Bog ...
GGTTCTTGGGAACAAACGCGCAAGCGCAGCACTGACCCTGGCGCATACCCCATCCGCTCTTGATCACTTAGTCCGTCACACATGCGGTCTTCTGCGCCGATACAACAAGTAACGGAGGCTGACGGCCAACGCATGAACATCCCCAATTCTTCGACCAGGAACAGGTCATCGATAACATCGACAAACAGTTCGCAACCAGTACCGGCAGCGGGCTCCGCTAGCGGAGTAAAGGTAGTGGTGACAGCAACGGAGCTTCGCCAACATCCGGCCAATTCTGCGGGCGGCGGCTCAGATCGCGTGTCGCTCTCCAACTTTAGCGCGGCCTTAACGGCAGCGGACAGCAACTCACCCCAGCAAGTTGCCCGCCTGGCGGGAATCCGCGCCGCAAGCGCATTTATTTCACCAAATACACCGATCTCGTTCCCGCGTTCCGTGCCGTAAAGATCGACGAAGTGCTGCTCGAACACTGCACGCTAAGCTATGACTTGATGGATTTGTGGGAACAGTGGAATTTCAAGGGCGATCTCGCGCTCGGCGTAATCGATCAGCGCAGCGACGCAATCGAGACGCCGCTGATAGTCCGCGATCGCATGAAGCCTGCACTGGAATATTTCTCGCCCGAGCGTCTCCTACTCACGAGCGAATGCGGATTTGGCCACGTTCCGCTCGATATCACCCGCAGGAAGCTCCGCGTTCTCTCCGAAACCTGCCGCGACTTGCGAAGTTAGGTGCTTCCCCGTCCGACCTGCTAGCCGGGTTCAGTTCCCGGCATCGCCCAGTCGATTTGCGTCATCGCGTTTGGCAATGGAGATGTCTGGCTCGGCGGCAATCTACGCAGAATGTAACGAGGTTTACTGCCGTCGACAGATTTCCGCTCCCAGAGCCGCTGCTAGAAACGCCGACAAATGGAGATCGTCCTCGGGCAGCTATTTTTGGCGGGAATCAATACGCGGCGGCGACGAGGTAGGCGTAAATACGTTGAGTATCGAAACGCTGTGACCGTCGTAATTTGCCGTGTACGCATACTGGCCCGAGACGAATACATGATTCGGACTTCCACCGCCGTTCCCGAATCCGCTCGTAGTCTGCGTCTCAACAAGTTGCGGCGAAGCCGGGATCGATACGTCAACGACGGCAACCTCCTCAGCATTGTATTCGGTAATATACGCATAATGACCGGCGACGAAGATGCCCGCAGGACCGCCGGATACCGGCACACTGCCAACGACGGTTGGGGAATGGGGATTCGATACATCCACAACATATACGTAGTTGCCGCCGAAATTCGTAACGTACGCGTAGTTACCGGAAACGAACACGGAATCGGCGTCATTTTGGTTCATCACGCCGAAAGCAGTGCTTGCCACAATGCTCGGCGAGAACGGGTTCGTGATGTCCACGACGTAGAGACCGCCGGCCGCTGGCGAAATGTAGGCGTAATGGCCGGCGGTATAAATGCCGCCCAGATCGTTTTGTATTTTGATAGTCGAGTCGACGGTTGTCGATGCGGGATTCGAAACGTCCAATATCTTGAAGGCGGTGCCGTTCAAAATGTAAGCGTACTTCCCCCCGCCGAGCGTAAAGTCTCCACTGACCGCGATATTCCCGTTGCCGAGCGCTGAAGTCGAAACGAGCACCGGGTTCGCCGGGTTCGACACGTCGAGAACCGTAAGTCCGCTGTATCCGAAATCGGTTACATATGCATAACTTCCCGAAATGTTGATCGCGGTCGGCAAATTATGGAACGGGAAAGTCATCGTACCGACGTCTACTGGTGCCGCTGGATTCGAGACGTCGAGCATCGAGATGCTACCGGAAGTGGCGTTAGAAATATTTCCGTCGTAAAAGTTTGCCGTGTAGGCATAGTGACCTTGGACGACAATCCAGTTCGCCGCGGCGTCCGGAGTGGACGCGCCGAAAAAGAGGTTCGGAAAAACAGCGATGGTCGAAGCAATGGGTTTCGCTGGCGCGGTAAACGTCCAGCCGCTGTTTCCCCCGCCGTTCGTGCTGTGCGTTCCGGCATAGCAGAGCGCCCATGAAGGTGCGGTGCAGGTCGAGTTCGTGATATCGAGGTAGTCGGCAGAGACTTCCGTGTTTACCGTAAAATTTCCCGAGACGTTCACGATGTTTCCCGCCGAGCCGTTCGAGACGAGCTCGTCCGTCGTGATGCCCGTGAGGTTGTACTGCGAGCCGGCATTGGGATTCAGCGTTAGCACGTGGGCGTAGACGCTCCCAGTCGTGCCGCCGACGGACATCGCGGCGATTTGCGTTAGGGCGCCGCCGACCGTGAGCGTGCTCGTCCCGAAGTTGAACGTAGGATTATGGGTAGCCCCCGTCCAGTTAACATTCCAGCACGCGCCGTCCGCGTCGAGTGCAACCGATTGCGAAGCGCCGGAAAACGAGTTCGCATCAAAAAAGCAGCTCGTCTGGGAGTCAGGAAGGCTAGCGCCGCCGGAACCGCCGCTAGTCGCCGACCAGTGAGCGGTGTTTGACCACTTGCCGCTGCCACCGACCCAGTAACGGTCACCTGCGGCGAAAGAAAGCTTGGGCAATACAAAAAACGCGATGCCGATAAAACAGCAAGCAAGAAAATGAAATCGCTGTTTCATTTGGCGAGTGTAGCATCAAGTGAACTCAAGACAACGGAGCACGTGCGAACGCAACCGATCCCACCATGAAGCGATGGATCACACGGGAGGAAACTACTCGACCATGGGCGTGTAGATCCATTTGTTTTCCGCGAGTTGGAATACCAGCGCTCGATCCGCGCCGTATTGCAGATGCACCTTCATGCATTTTGGGTCGTAACCGAAGCTTGAAACGTAGACGTCATAAAAGCCCGGCTTCACCGTGATCACGAAGTCGGAGGTGCCATCAAATGGAACGCGCATCAGCTCATCTTGCTGATGTTGTTCGACGCCCTCATTTGCACGCGCATCCCATTCATGATGAATCACTACGAAGGCCTTCGAGATCATGCCGCCCTTAGGGTCCTGCACCCGCACTCTCACTTCGGGGTTTCCGCTACTGGCCGACACTGCGCACGCAGCGGAAAAACCCAACAACGCCGCCACCCGCACCACGGTTCTCGCAACAGTCATCACTGAAGCACCATCCTAGGCTTACTGCGCGCAACATTCCGTGCGCATCGGTGACGCAAGCCTATAGTGGAATCAAAAGTTGTGCATCCGAACTGAACTTATGGTCAAGGCCTGAAGGCTGCAATGCCGGCCGCCCAGGGGTCGGCTGAACTTAACTTTGCGCTCGAGGAAGTCGAGCCAGACGATGCCTGAACCTGGTATTCGATTATCAACTTGGTGTTTGGTTTTGCCGGTACGCTTTCGACGATCTGGAATCCGCTCCCGGCTGTAACAGTCTCCCCGTCGGCTGTCAGAATAGCGCCTAACAACAAGTCTCCATTCGCGGTGGTAGTTATGCTGCCGCTGTTGGGGCTGGCGTTGCTGCCTTGACTCGCAATCGCTTGGTCAACCGAGCCCGAGGTGGCTACTCCGGAGAACTCGAGAATCGCGAAGCGGAGTGTGTCGGCACTTGAAACTGAGATCGTGACGGTGTTTGCTCCTGCGGCGATGTTCTCGGCATAGAAAATAGCGAGCGTGTCGCCGTCCGCGGTCTGATTGATTTGGGTCGCGTTGCGGTAGGTGTTGCCTTTGGAATCCTTGACGGTAATCGTCTCGTTCGGCTGCCCGACTCGGATGCCCACGCCAATCCAGTTGCCCGCGGTATTGTTCGAGGCGAAAGCGAGAGATGCGGAAGATAGGGCCGCAATCCCTTCATCGACGCTCGTATGCTGCACCAGCTTGATACCGGCGGCGCTTGCGGCAGTGACTGTCAGCGTGAAGGATTGGGTGGCGCCGGTTCCCACGCCATTGTTCGCCGTGATCGTAATGAAGTAAGTGCCCGCAGTGCCTGTTGCGGGTGTTCCGGATATGGTTGCAGTGCCGTTGCCGTTGTCTTGGAAGGTCACAGGATTGGGCAACGAGCCCGACTCAGTGAGGGCGGGAGTTGGGGAACCGGTTGTAGTTACAGTGAAGGTTCCTGCCATACCTACCGTAAAGGAGGTGTTGTTGGCGCTGGTGATGGCCGGTGCTTGTGTCACGGTGATCGTGCGGGTGGGAGGACTCGGGTCTGTCGAGCCAAGGCTGTCGGTTACAGTCAAGGATACGGTGTAGGTTCCCACCTCCGAAAACGTGACTGCACCCGGGTCGGCAAGAGAACTTGAGGCAGGGCTCCCACCGGGGAATACCCACGAGTAGGAGGCGATAGAGCTGGTCGAACTCGATCCAGTTCCCGCAAATGTGACCGATTGACCGGGACTAATTGAAACATTATTCGAAGGGCTCGTTATTGTTCCCGTTGGAGGTTGGTCTGTGGGGTTCAGCGACAACTGCACAAATTGTGCGACGGAAGGGACGCCGGCAGAATTCAGAATAAACAGCAGATAATAACCTGGAGGGGCGATGCTCCCGTTTGGGGGCGCTGTGGCATTTAATACACCGCTGCCAACCGTGAAGTTCAAGCCCACCAAGCGCTGATCCATATCGAATGCATGGGTCGGTGAACCAGCCCTTACCAATACCGCGGAGGATATGCTGGCTGCGTTCGGGGTTTGAATCTGAAAGCTACTGCCATAGCCCAACACGCCGGGCGTAACGCTCGTAATTGTCGGACGCGTGGCGAGGCCTCCACCGGACGTGAACAGGTAGGCGGGAGAATAGATTTCCATGTGGGGTTCGTAGGTACCGCGTTCGGGATTGCCACCCAGCACCAAAACAGTTGCATCGGGTAACAGCAATGCGCCGGAGTGATAGAGCCGAGCATACGCATTCGCACCTGCGGAACTGAATGTGTTCGAGGCCGGGTCATAGAGATCCGCATCCAAGCTCGCCGTCGTCGAATCCTCGTCGTTCACCGAGCCGTTGACGGCCAATACCTTCCCATTCGGGAGGATGACTGCATCCATTTCGGTGCGGGGTTCAGACATGGAGGGGCCGTACACCCAGGCGGGCTTGCTTGCGCCCATATCAATGATTTCAGTCGTAGCGGTAGCTGGGTTCCCACCGCCCATAATGATCACGCGTGGATCGTAGTTGTTTGCTGGAGTTAGTGGAAGTAGGACGGACGTACCGTAAGTCCTCGTGCCGCTGTAATTCGTAGTAGCCACACCAACCGTCCAGGTTTGCGTAGCAGGGTTGAATATTGCCGAGCTGGTTTGAGACCCAGAGTTGAAAACAGTCCCGTTAGGGAGCAAGTGCATACGAGGATAGAGAGGTGGCGTGAAAGGCGCTTCATACGCTGGGCTCCATCCGGAACCTACTCTATAAATTTCCACCGTCTGATTGGTAGTGCTGCTCTCGTTAAACCCAGAGAAAACCATCACGCTACCGTCACTGAGGGTAGTTGCGGTTGGATACCAGCGGCCGTTTGCCATCGATTGAAGGTCAACGAAACTGCCTGTAGCTGGATCGTAGGCCGACGTCAGCGGCTGACCAAGGAAAGGATCGTATTGCAGCGTCCCGCCCATAACGAAGGGACGACCATCGGGCAGCACTATCATCCCATTGCAGAACATGTCCCACTGCAGCGGTTGAGTCGTCACGGTATCTGTCGCCGGATCCCATACAGCCGCCATATAACTCGTGTCGGATGGAAAGTTTCCAGATCCAGACACGATCAAGACGTTTCCGGTGTGCATCAGTGCCACGTGGACCGGGTTAATAGGCATTTGTGTCGAGAGCGTATTCCACTCACCCTGGACGTTTGCCTGAGCTTGGGCTGAGGATTGAATACCAAGTGTCACTAGGAGAATGAGGACGAAGGTGCCGGCCGCACTCCGAAGCCTGCGGATCAGCAACGAGTCTATCCTAAAGGCTGGAAGGGAGGTGGGCATACGTCTCCTGTGATGCATAACCTAACCTCGAATAAACAAGCAGTCATAGTTCCATAAACGGACAGCAGTCTCTTTTTGTAAACCATTGTAAACACATTGCTTGTGCAAAAAAGCGGCGCAAATGCGCACTCCCAAGCAATAGTTGGGAAGAGTTTTGCAACCTTTAAGTACATCGTTGCCTTAGTCTACTTTTCCCCGAAAATTCATTGCTAATGCACCCTACAGCGAGACGCTTCGGTCTCGCCCTGCTGGATTTGTACGTGATTGATTCGAAGCCATGTTGTGAGAGCCCCCGGGTTGAAGATCCCAGACGCGCCAAAATTCGCGCATGTCTTCCCGAGCACCAACCGCCACGCGAACATATCTGTCCATTTGAGGCACCGGCGGCCCGAGAGTAATGTTATTTCGCCTGAAGTGTTCAATGACTTGAGAAGACGGAAGCCCCGTCTTCATGAAAACGAAGTTCGTCAGCGAATCAATCTGCCGCAGCATGCGTGTATTCGTTTGGTTATAAAACTCCTGTCGAGCATCTGTATTTTTCCCAAAGCTAAGTCGAACGTAGTCGGGATCATCCAGTGCCGCAACCGCGGCGAGCACGGCAAGTATGTTGACCCCTCTTTCCAACCGGAGGAGCGACAACTTTTGAGAGACTTCTTCTGAACTCACGGCATATCCCAAGCGCAGTCCAGCGAGACCATAAATCTTGGAGAATGTCCGCACGACGATCACTCGCTTGTCGTCAACCGGGTGATCGATGAAAGACACGTAGTCCGAGCTTGGGCCAACATATTCGTGATAGGCCTCGTCGATGAGGACCATCACGTCCGGAGGCAACTTTTTCAAAAAGGCTTCGAGATCCTTCCTCGGCGTTAAGCTTCCAGTCGGATTGTTCGGATTGCAAATATAGACCAACGCGGCTGGGGCCGTCGTTTGATGAAGCATCGCATCGAGGTCATGCGCGAAACGCTTGTTCAGTGGAACAGCCGCGACCTCGGCTTTCGTTTGTTTGGCGAAACCCACCATCGGTTCAAAGGTCGGTGACGCCAGAACAAGCCTTTTCCCTTCGCCCAAATAGGCACCTACCGCCATGCGCAAAATCTCGCGGGAGCCATCACCGACAGTTACCTGGCCCGGCCTGACTTTATGGAATCGCGCGATCTGTTCCACCAGCGGCCCGTACTCGCCGTCCGGATATTTATTAACCATCTCCGGATTCTCTCGTATCACTTTCAGAACTCTTGGTGAAGGACCATAAGGATTCACGTTCATGTCGAGTCGGATCGTCTTTTCGGAAGGGCTTGAGCTCGAACGACTGTCGGGAGCAGCCTGAGCCAGTTCTTCCAGGTCCGAAGCCGCAGCGCCTGCAGCAGCTCCGGCGGCTATCCGGCAAAAAAAATTTCTCCGAGAAACGTGCATTGGGGCCTCTAGATATCAACCGGCGATATCGAAGTCAAGCAAGACTAGAGCGTAATCATAACGATTCACAGGTAAGACCGGGGGGTGCCGATCGCCGCGGGTAGCTCGCAGCAACGCGTCGACTGGCCTATGAGGCGGCGGATTCTGGGTTGTTGAGCCCAGATCTCGCTGCCGGCATCCGTCGAGTAAAAGATTCAAAAAGGTGGGGTTTCGTCTCGGAAATTGGCTCACGGCAGATGAAGCTCGAACTCTGTGGCAATTCCCCGATTCTATTACGCTCGTAGCCCTCGGCCTTGAGACTCTGAGTCTGGTCCCTGAGAGGACTTTCGGCGCCAAATTCGTTGTGTCCCGCGTGGTAGGCGCGTACCATTCGCAGGCCCCAGTTCTGGCACGGAGATTCCTGCCGGCACCAGGAGCCGCGCGCTGGCCGGCAGCGGTGCAGTGGGCCGCGATAAAGTTTGGAGGAGTGCGGATGAGATTGCTTCGGCGAGTTGTGTTTGTGGTGATTGCGGCGCTGGCGATGGCGGGGGCGGTTCGCACGCAGGAAATGCAGGAAGGGCGCTTGCTGCGCTTCCCCGATGTATATAAGGATAAAATCGTATTCAGTTACGCGGGCGATCTGTGGCTGGTGCCCACGAGCGGCGGCGTGGCGCGGCGCATCACCACTCATCCCGGTCTCGAGCTTTTCCCGAAATTTTCGCCTGACGGCTCGCGCATCGCCTTCACCGGCCAATATGACGGCAATCCTAATGTTTACGTGATCCCGGCCGAAGGCGGCGACCCGAAGCAATTGACGTTTGAAACTCCCGCTCTGGTGTTGCCCGAACGCATGGGCGTCGAAAACGAAATCATCAACTGGATGCCTGATGGCAAGAGCATCTTATTTCTCTCGCGCCGCGAAACGTTCAATTCCTGGTTCGGCCGCCTTTTTACCGTGCCGATTGAAGGCGGACTTCCCGTGCGCCTGCCCATCGATAAGGGCGGGCTGACGTCGTTCTCGCCCGACGGCAATCAGATCGCCTTCAACCGCATCTTCCGGAACTTTCGCACGTGGAAGCGCTACACCGGCGGGATGGCGCAGAAAATTTCCATCTACGACTTCAAGACCAACCACTACGAGGAAATCGACAGCGATTATCAGGGAGTGGACACCTTTCCGATGTGGCGCGGTGACACTATTTATTTCGACTCCGATCAAGGACCCGATCACCGCATGAATCTGTTCGCCTACAGCTTAAAAACAAAGCAAATCCGGCAGCTTACGCATTTCACCGAGTTCGATGTGAACTGGCCAAGCCTGGGGCCCAACTCGATCGTGTTTGAGAACGGAGGGTTCCTGTATCTTTTAGATCTCGCAACCGGGGAAGCCAGGAAGGTCACCGTGTACCTGCCCGGCGACCTCGACCTGGCCAGAAAACACTGGGCCAACACCAGCAAATTGATCAGCACATTCGACATTTCTCCCGACGGCAAGCGCGCCACGTTCAGCGCTCGCGGCGATGTCTATACCGTCCCCGCAAAAGAAGGCGCCATCCGCAATCTCACCCGCACGCCCGGAATCCGCGAGGATAGTGTCGCGTGGTCGCCCGACGGAAAGTGGATTGCCTACATCTCCGATCGCACCGGCGAGGAAGAAATCTACCTGATGCCCCAGGACGGCATGGGCCAGGAAATCCGCGTCACCTCCGACGGTTCGATGCACCGCTTGCAGCCGGTCTGGTCGCCGGACAGCAAAAAGCTTCTCTATGCGGATAAATCTCTGCGCCTGTTTTACGTGGACATCGATGAGAAGAAGCCCGTGCTGATCGATCAGGGCAAGTACGCCGATCTGACGGATTACAACTGGTCGCCGGACAGCAAGTGGGCCGTCTATGCCAAGGCCGAGGAGAACACCAATCCCGTAATTTACCTCTACAACTTGGCCGGCAAAAAGATCACTCCGGTCACCAATGATTTCACCGGCAGCACCAATCCGGTTTTCGATCCCGACGGCAAATATCTCTACTTCCTCTCCGCGCGCGACTTTAACGAAGTGTTCGGCGCTTACGACATGGAGTTCTCGAATCCCAAGGCGATCCGCGTTTACGCGGTAACGCTGCGCGCCGATACTCCCTCGCCATTTGCGCCGCAAAGCGACGAAGTCGAGCTCAACGAGAAGTCCAACCCCGACGAAAAGGAAGAAGCCAAGCCAGCCGCTAAAGAGAGCAAAGAGAAAAAGCCTGAAGAAAAGAAGACGGAAGAGAAAAAACCGGAAGAGAAGAAGGAGCCATTCCGCATTGATCTCGACGGCATTCAAAACCGCGTCGTAGGCTTCCCAAATCCTCCGGAAATAATTACGAGCGTGGCCGCCTCCAAGGGCTTCGTCTTTTATCTAACGTCGCCGATCATCGGCCTTTCAGGCCCGCTGTCCGGCGAGGTCCCCGCCCTGCACATTTTCGACCTGAAAGAACGCAAGGATGCGGTGCTCATCAACGGCGCAACCGGCTTCGCGCTTTCATTCGATGGCAAGAAGGTCCTCTACACGTCACCAGAAGGCGGTGTGATCGATGTCGGTGTTTACACCTTCGGCCAGCGCACCAGCACCTACGGCATTGTCGACGCCACGCCGCCAGCCGCCGGCCCGCACAAGGCCGGAGATGGCGCACTCTCACTTGATAACTTGCAGGCTGAAATCGATCCGCGCGCCGAATGGAAGGAAATGTTCGACGAAGTTTACCGCCAGGAGCGCGATTATTTCTTCGAGCCTTCCATGAACGGAGTGGACTGGACCAAGGAGCGCGATAAGTACGCGCAGCTTCTGCCTTACGTCGCCGATCGCTACGACTTGACCTACATACTTGGCGAACTCGTCGGCGAGCTTTCGAATTCGCACACTTACGTCGGCGGCGGCGACTATCCCGATTTGCATCCGGTGAATGTGGGCTTGCTCGGCGTGGATTTCGACGTGGACTCGGGCAGTGGACTTTACCGCTTCAAGAAAATTTATCCCGGCGAAAATTGGGACCCCGCGAGGCGTTCGCCGCTCACTGAGGCCGGCGTGGACGTAAAACAGGGCGATTACCTGCTGGAGGTCAACGGCCGCCCGCTGAAATCGCCGCAGAATCCCTACGAGCCGTTCGTCAATACCGCCGGCGAAAACGTCATGCTAACCGTGAACTCGAAGCCATCCCTGGACGGCGCTCGCCACGTCGTCGTCCGGCCCCGCGGCACTGAATTCGGCCTCCGCGAACTCGACTGGATCGAGACCAATCGCCAAAAAGTTGAGCAAGCCACCGGCGGCCGCATCGGATACGTCTATCTGCCGGACATGGAAGCGGACGGACTCAACGAGTTCGTAAAGCAATTTTTCCCGCAGATCCGCAAGCAAGGAATTATTTTCGACGTCCGCTACAACGGCGGCGGCTTCGTCGATCAGCTCATTTTCGAGCGCCTGCGCCGCATTCTCGGAGGCTTGGATTCAGCTCGGAATTTCGAGAGCACCACCGAGCCACAGGTTGTGTTCTACGGGCCGATGGCGTGCATCACCAATGAGTACGCGGCCTCCGACGGCGACTTCTTCACCTATTTTTTCAAGCACTATAAGCTCGGCCCGGTAATCGGCATGCGCACCTGGGGCGGCGTTCGCGGCATTCGCGGCGAGATTCCACTGATGGACGGCGGCTACGTAACGCGGCCCGAATTTTCGCTCTACGGCCTCGACAGCCAGTGGCTAATCGAAAACCACGGCGTGCAGCCCGACATCGTCGTTGACAACACGCCTGACAAAGTGATGGCCGGACACGATCCGCAACTCGAGAAAGCCATCGAGATGGTGATGAAGGAAATTCAGGAGCACCCGAAGAAGCTCCCGCCGCGGCCAGCCGATCTGCCGGCCTATCCAAACGGCCCGGGAAAATAGCGCGGCGATTGGCGAATCGGCACGCTGCCGTTGAAGCGTGCCCTCGTTTATAATTCCCGCCCTGATGGAAGTCGTCCGAACATGCGACGCGTGCGGCGCGG
>Ga0209655_10000889_pt1 | contig 11312 bp, 5 predicted proteins | sample BogFormECP03_OM2_FD_188236 | JGI IMG/M metagenome (GOLD analysis project Ga0209655, IMG submission 188236) | Bog forest soil microbial communities from Calvert Island, British Columbia, Canada - ECP03_OM2 (SPAdes) (version 2) | ecosystem: Environmental > Aquatic > Freshwater > Wetlands > Bog ...
GCGAGCCTGGCCGCAGCCTTCGGCCGGAAAAGGCTGATACCGGCTGCAATCAACAGGCAGAACGATCCCAACAGGGCAACCAGTTCCAGTGGATTGACGGCCACCCCATACACAGAGAGTGACAACAGTGTGTAAACCTGGAATCCAGTGACCACACCGGTTACGAAATAGACAACAAAAGGCAGCATGGGCGAAGCCTCATGACACGCGCCGCAATCATTCTTGCGACTTTTGCATCGGCAAGACGTAAACGTGAAACGCCATCGGAAAAATCAGAGAAACAAATACTCCGACTGAGACGAAAGCGTTAATCCTTGACGGGCCGTGAATGACGATGCTTTCTTCTTTTTCTTCTCGATTCTCTTCATCAACTTCAAGGCTGCGTCGCGCGGTGTTCAGGGCTGTACTCCAATCTCAAAGTTCAGGGTTGAGAGAGACAACCGATACTGGTACTGCGCGTTGACATAACCGATGGCGGCATCGGTTTGCTGCAGTTGCGCCTGACTGAGCTCGACAATGGAACCCAACCCCAGCCGATAACGGCCCTGCGCGAGGGTCAGAGCCAGGTCGGCTTGCTTAGCGAGTTCCGCGGTGACGCCGACCCGTTGAAACGCAGTATTTGTGGCGAGCCAGGCGGTGCGAACATCCCGCACTACGCGATCACGTAAATCACGGGTGCTTTCCGCCGCAGCTTTTGCCTTGAAACTTGCTTCCGAAACCTCCGCGTTGAGTAGAAAGCCAGTGAAGATTGGTACGCTCAGGTTGACCCCGAGGGCTCCGTACCAACTGGAAATAAAATAGTTGGGGAAGCAGCCGTCGATGCAATCGGGGCGTACCGGAGTAACTCCCGCTGTGCCAAGAGCGCTGATTGTGGGCAAGAGCTGTTCGCGTTGTGCGCGACGGAATTTCTCTGCGGCCTGTTGATTGTAGGTGAGCGATTGCAGATCGGGACGCTGCTGCATGGCTGTGTTGATCAGAACATCGACATCCAATGGCGGTGATGGTAGTTGTGTCTCCTCCTCGGCCAAATCGTAGCGAACCTGCTTGTCGAAACCGAGCACCGCACTGAGTGCCGCAACCGTGGAATCGACATTGTTCTGCGCGTCGAGTTGGAGCAGCTTGGCTTGAGATAGATTCACCTGAGCAAAAGAGAGATCCAGGTCCGACTTCAGTTTGTTTTTCGTCAGTTCGTCGATTTGATGTTCCACTGACTGTCGCGTGGTCACGGTTTGTTCCGCGACTTTGAGCAGAGCCTCCGCCTGCAGCGCGTTGTAAAAAGCCTGGTCAGTGGCCATGACAATATCTTCGGTGGTCGCCAGGGCATTAGCTTGTTGGGCCTTTTCCAGGAGCTTTGAAGAGGAGACCAGGTTGGTAGTGCGTCCAAAGTCGGTGATGAGCTGGTTGAGCGTAACCCCGGCGCCGGCGTGTTCCAGCAGGCGGGATGTGGTGAGCGCTCCCGCGCCAATGCGACTACCTTCGTTGGCATCAACTGCTGTGATGGCACCATTGAAATTGGGCAGCTCCGCCGCTCTGGCCTCGCGATAAATCTGGTGTTGTGCCAAAGCCAGCAGGCGCCCTACGCTGATCCGGGGATTGTTCTTGATAGCCAACTGCTCTGCCTGGGTGCGAGTCAAGCGCATCGCGCCATTTGGTGCTTCAGTTGACGCCACTTGCGGTTCGACGGAGGAAGCTGTCTGCGAGCCGGCACCAGGAGGAAAACTAGCAACCAGCGCCATTCGAGCGTCCAGAGGCACTGCGGCCGGTGTTGAGTTTTGCGTGGGTTGCGGCTCGGGAGCAGACGGTAAGTTTTCAACGGGCCTCGACTTGTCAGGAATCTGCGTTAAGCCGAGCTGGGGAAAAATGGCCCACGAGGATAATAGGAATGCGCTGAGGATCAAGAAACGCGCTCTTGCCATATGAAACTGCCAGCCTATTCCACGAAGCAGCATGTTCCGTTTCATTTAAGCCGACTCCGTTGGCAGGTCCGTCACGGTTTGCGGTTTCCGTTTCCCGTACACCAGCAGATAAGCGGCAGGCACGATGAACACGGTGAGCACCACTGAGGAAGTCAAGCCGCCGATGATGGCCTTCGCCATCGGGGCATACTGTTCCGCGCCGGTGCCCAATTTCAACGCCATCGGAATCATTCCAATGATGGTGGCCAGCGAGGTCATCAAGATTGGCCTTAGGCGCACGCGGCATGCGGTAATTACCGCGTCCTTTGGCGACATTCCCTTTTCCCGTTCCAGATTGTGGGCAAAATCAACAATGAGGATGCTGTTCGAGTCTGCAATACCGACCAACATCAGCACTCCCATCAGCGACATCACATTCAGTGTGCTATGGGTCAGCGGCAAGATGATCAAGACGCCGACAAATCCCATGGGGATCGCGAGCATGATCAAGAAAGGATCGATGAATGATTTGAATTGAGCGGTCAGAATCAAAAAGAGAAGCATGAAGGAGATCAGGAATCCAAAAGCGAAGCTCTTGAAAGATTGCTCCATGCCGTCCACCATGCCGCGCAGGTTTATGCGTACGTTGGCGGGAATCTTCTCGTTCGCGATGATATTGCGGATGGAACTGGTCACGCGTTGCAAGTCTTCCCCGGAAGGAGTGACATAGATGTCGGCAACGCGCTGAATCTGATAGTGGTCGACTTCGGTTGGGGTCTGGACTTGCCGCACATTGACCACATTGTTCAGAACCGTCGTCGGTCTGCCCTCGGCAGAACAGCCCCAGGAAGGTTGCGGACTTCCGGGCCGCGGTGAGCCAGTCAGGCCACAGTTCATACCGTTTCCATTGCCCGGATCACGCAGGGGAATCTGTCCGAGGTCCGCACTATTTTGAATGGCGCCCTGGCCATGCTCGAAATACTGCACGGTCAGGTAATAGTCGTTGCCGGTCTTGCGGTCGACCCAGTAATTGGGCGCGATTTGGTAGTTGGAATTGAGGGCGGTGATGACGTTATCCACCACGTCTTTCTGCGACAGCCCCAACTCCCCGGCATGCACGCGGTCTACATCCAGGCGCAGCGCCGGGTAATTCATGTCTTGTGGAACAAACACCTGGCCGACGCCGTGCACCTGACGAATCCGCGCAGCCAGGCTCTGCGCAATGCCATTAATTTCGTTCAGATCGGGGCTGCTCACCTGCACATCAATAGGCGCCGCTTTACCCGTGTTCAGGATGGCATCGACCATCGAGCCACTGGAAAAAAATGGGCGAATATCGGGAAACTGTTCCGCCATTCGTTTCTGAACCCGGTCCATGTACTCGAAGCTGCTCCACCGATGGGGCTCGTTTAACTGCACCTGGACCGTCGCCGTATAGGAGCCGGAATTCGTTGTGTAGAGCGCAGAGAAATCCGGAACCACGCCGATATTGGACACGATCCTCTTCAAATCCTTGCCTTCGACCGTGTTCCGGATCAGGTCTTCCACTTTCGCGACGTATTGGTCCGTCACCTCGATGCGAGTGCCGGTTGGAACCTTCATGTTGATCGTGAACTGCCCGGCATCGGTCTTCGGGAAAAACGCCAGACCCAGCAGCGGATAAATCGCAAGGCTTGCCAGGAACACGCCACTCAAGGCCAAAACCGTAAGACCGGGACGCTGCACCGCGCGCCTCACCCAGTGCTCGTAATAATCCAGGAGCTTGTTGAACATGCGGTTAAATCGGGCATTGAATTTGTCCATCCACGATTGATCGGCCGCCTTGGTCGGCTCAATCTCATATTCCTTATGCTCATGCCCGGCAGCGTGTGGCACCGCCTTCAGGAAACGCGAGCAGAACAAGGGAATCACCGTCATTGCCACGACAAAGGAGGCCAGTAGCGAGAGGCAGAACGCCAGAGCCAGAGCGGAAAAAAGAAATTTAGCTACGCCGTAGAGGAATACGACGGGAAAGAAATCGACAACATCCACCAGGGTAGCGGCCAATACCGCCAGATTCACTTCCCTGCCGCCAACTTCGGCGGCGATCATGGGCGCGGCCCCCATTTCCAGATGGCGGTAGATATTTTCGAGCGAGATGACGGAATTGTCGATCACGCGCGAGAAGGCGAGCGCCATTCCTCCCAGGATCATGGTGTTGACGGTCCCGCCCATCAGGGCCAGCACCACGAACGCGGCCAACGCAGACAGCGGAATCGAAAGCAGGACGGCCGAAGTGGCGCGAAAGCTGCCCAGAAAAACCAGGATCATCAGGCTGGTAAGAATTAGCCCGAGAAATCCTTCGTGCAGCACGGTATCAATGGCTTCCTTCACATAAACGGACTGGTCAAAGACAATGCTGGTCTTCAGCTCCTTGGGAATGTCGTAGAGATGCTTGACGAGCTGGCGAACTCCATCCACCACCGCAATGGTGTTGGTATCGCCGCCCTGCTTCATGATGGGGATGTAAACCGACTTCTGGCCGTCGATGCGCACCTCGTTGTACTGAATCTGGTTGGCATCTTCGGCTTTCCCTACGTCATTTACCGTAACCCAGGAGTGCCCTTTGACCTTGAGGGGCACTTTGCCTAACTGGTCCATGTTGTCGACCAGGCTGTTGGAGTACACGAAGTAATCGTAAGGCCCCATCTTCACGTCGCCCGCGGGAAGGATGAGGTTCGAGTCGTTGACCGCCCCCACCACGTCCATCAAGCTGAGCTGGCGGGACGACAACTTGTACGGATCCACATACACCATGACTTGGCGATATTTGCCACCGAACGGTATCGGAATCTCGGCGCCAGGCACGACCGCGATCTGGTTGCGAATGGCAAACTGCGCGTAGTCGTGAAGCTGGGTTTCGTTCAGGCCTTCCCCCTTCACGGTGACCAGGGCCACGGGCAGGCTGGAGGCATCGAACTTCAGAACCACAGGGGGCAGAGTTCCGGGCGGTAAACGCTTCAGGTCAGCCAGGGCCAAATTCGAGAGTTCGCTGACATCGGCGTCAGGGTTGGTTCCGGGCTGAAAATACACCTTGATGATGCTCACCCCCAGTAGCGATCGAGATTCCATGTGGTCGACACCGGCAGCCAGCGTGAAGAAACGCTCCAGGGGGTCGGTGATGTCGAACTCGATGTCCTCCGGCGGCATGCCGCTGTAAAAGGTCGCCACCACCGCCTCGGGCAGATTAATCGGCGGGAACAGATCGACCGGCATGCGCGCAATGCTGGTTACGCCAATGACCAGGAGCGTCAGGCAGATCACAATGATGAAATAGGGATTGCGAATCGAAAACCCTGGCATAACCCTTATCCAATCTTCCTTATTTCGAACTCGTTAAAGTAGCCAAAATGGCGTGCTCTACTGTTGAGTATCCGCCTGCTTGTACTCGGGCACGACTACAACTCGAGGGAGAACTTTTTGGCCGGGTTTCAGCCCACTGCGATCGCTAACTACAACCTGCTCCCCTTCGCTTAATCCGGAAACGATCTCAGCATCGCTGCTGGTCTCTATTCCGACTTGCACGGGACGTTGCTCCACCATTCCGTCCGCGCTCACTACAAGAACACTTGTCTTATCGCCCGCGTGACTCAAGGCCTGCACAGGGACGGACGGGATGTTGTCCCTCCGGTCAAACTGAAGATCCGCCTCGGCGTATAGACCAGGCAGCAAAATCCGTTGGGGGTTGTAGACATCGACCTCGGTGTGCATGGTGCGTGTGTCTGATCGCACGTCCACCGAAAATCGCGCTACCTTACCGAGAAACGTCCGGCCGAGGGAGGGTACGCGGACATTGACTGGATCTCCAATCCGGATGTAGCGAACGTACCCCTCTGGAACCGGGATGACCAGACGAAACAAGTCGTCCTCCGAAAGTTTCACCAGCGGCATCGCTTGCGTGCTGGAACCGGTTCCTGCCTGCATCAGGGTCCCGAGGTTCGCGTAGCGCTCGGTGACAATGCCAGCAAACGGAGCCGTGATTCTGGAATAATCGTAGAGGCTTTGATCGTGAGAAAGTTTCGCCCGAGTTACGGAAAGCTGGCTCTGGGTGGCTTCCAGAGCTGCTTGGCCGGCATCGACCTGGGCGGACGACGCCAGGTCCTTTCCCTGGGCATCATCCACCTCCTGCTGCGCCACAATGCCGGGTTGGCTCTCAAAGACTCCGTTCAAGCGGGTGTATTCGAGATGCAGCGCATTGTACTGGGCCTGATAACGCTTCAGTTCGTGCTCCGCTCTGGTCACCTGATTGTTCGCATTTTTGATTTCAGCCTGGTCTTCCTGTAGTTGGGCCTCTAACTCGGGAATTTCAAGAGTGGCCATAACCTGGCCGGCCTTCACGCGCGTTCCGTAATCGACTGCCAGTTTCTCGACGTAACCGGATTCCTTCGCGTAAACATCAATTTCTTGAAACGGGACTAGCTCGGATGAAAGCGTGATCTGGCGACCGAGGGATTTTTTCACCACCTTGGTTACGCCGACAGTAATCGCAGGACCGCTCGCTTGCACGCGTGTGTCCCCGCTTCCCGAACAGGAAGACACATCGACAACTGCCGCGACTACAAGAACCAAGAGCATGGAGGAAATCAGACGGCTGCACCTGCGGTCTCGCATATTGTTGGATCTACCGGCGGCTTGAATCATTGCTGAACTGTGACCAGCCTTCCCTGGCGCTTCCCCGCCAGCAATCTCCCGACCAGAACGGTCTGCCTCAAAGCAACGTCTTCATAACTTCGCCTGACTTCCCTACTGAGAATCGTGGCCGCATAACCAGCCATCGGCGCATCCCGAAACATGCATTTGAGTGCGGGCGTCCGCGAAACCTGTACTGCGAAGTCCGAGGGTAAAATGTTTCGACTGCATTCGCAACCATGCCGGTGTCGAACTGGCGAAGAGCATCTAACTCCACTTCCGTTAACCGGCGTGCAACGGCCATGTAGGCTTCCTCTGTGGAATGTCTGGGAGCGACCTCATAGCCCCAATTCTGCTTCTAAAGGAACCGGATTAGTATCAACGGAAATGGAATTGTTGCGTAGAGTGACCTCGGCCACGCCAGTCGTTGTTTGTACTACACTACGTAACTCTGCCCTGTTCTCGAATTTGTGCAGTGTGCCACCGCATGGCCAATACGGCGGGTAGGATAAATAATTCTGGGAAGTTGAAACTGTGCACGAAAGAGAGCTCATTCTTTTATCCTTCAATCCACAAGATGATTGCGCAATGCGTAGTGGATCAGTTCCGCCGTGGTGGTAAGGTCCATCTTTTCCAGAATGCGCGCCCGATAAGTACTCACGGTGGTTACGCTCAAATGCAGTTCCTCAGCGATCTGGCTCACTGTCTTACCCGAGGCCATCATCCGAAGTACTTCAAATTCTCGGTCGGACAAAACCTCATGGACGGGCCGTAGCAGATCGTCGTTCAGGTCCACCGCGAGCTTTTCAGCCAACGCCGAGCTAACATAACGGCCGCCGGCCAGCACTTTTCGGATGGCCTTGATCAATTCTTCGGGAGCGCTTTCCTTTTTCATGTAACCAGATGCTCCCGCTTTGAGCGCCCGTTTGCCGTACTGGTCCTCAGGATGCATGCTCAAAACCAACACAGGGAGTTTGGGCCGCACCGCCTTGATGTCGCTGAGGATGTCGAGGCCGCTTCGTCCCGGCATAGTGATGTCGAGCATCACTAAGTCCCAGTCACTGGCCTGGACCTGGTCCAGAACTTGCCGTGCATCGGCCGCTTCCCCACACACTACCTCCTGAAGCTCGTGCACCAGGATCTCCTTCAATCCCCGGCGCAGGATGGCATGATCATCAGCAATCAGAACCCTGGTCATTTGCGCACCTCTGTCTGTTCGCCGTCAGCGTTCGGAATCCGGACCTCGACGGTCGTGCCTTTGCCCGGAGCGCCACGGACGGTGAAATCGCCCCCGAGTAGGAGAGCTCGCTCCCGCATTCCCATGATCCCAAGGGACCTCGCTGCCGAGAGGTGCTTCTCGTCGATTCCTCGGCCGTTATCTTGAACCTCCAGAAACACATTGCCACTCTCTTTGCTCAACCGTGCGCTAACCTTAGTAGCCTTCGCGTGCCGTGCGACATTGGTTAATGTTTCTTGGAAGATGCGAAAGAGCGCCGTAGTGCATTCCGGATCCATCGCAATGTCGGCGTCGGGCAGGCTCACCTCGCACTTCGTTCCAGTGCGCGCTTGAAATTCTTCCGCGGCCCACTCTACCGCAGCCACAAGACCCAGATCGTCCAGGATTCCCGGCCGTAGTTCTGTGGCGATTTTACGGACTGACTCAATCGCCTCATCTAGAAGTATCAAAGTAGATTGACTTCGTTGAACGATAGGCCCTTCGTCTGTCGGCAACTCCCGCAGCACCGCGGTCAAGTCGATCTTGATCGCCGTTAAAGCTTGCCCCAGTTCATCGTGAATTTCCCGCGCCACCGTTGTCCTTTCCTCTTCCCGCACAGTCTGTAGCCGCGCAGCTAGAGCGCGCAGTTGATCGGACAAATTCTTGAGCTCTGCGGTTCGGTTTTCTACTCTGGCTTCGAGCTCGTCGCGAGCTTTCCTGAGCGAAGCCTCCATTTGACTGCGTCCTGAACTGAGCCAGCTTATAAAAGCTGCAGAAGCTATGAACGCAACGATGAGGAATATGTTCTCCTGATGCCAGGCGGCATGCTGAAGGGAGAAGAAATGTTCGACCGCCAGGGTGCTCAGAACAACTGCCAGCCATCCGGCGCGGTTACCGCCCACCCAGGCGCTTGCTGTAACGGCGGCAAAGAACAAAAACCAGAATGGTCTTGAAAAAGCGTTCTGCAACAGAGAAGTCAGAACCAATGCGGCTGTCACGAAAACTACTGCCAATCCGTAGCGCCAAGGTGCAGACGCAGTGAACGCCGGGGAGGGAGAGTTTGGCATGTAAAGTGTAGCCAAGCAGACTAGCGTAGTCGGACTCCTTAATATTGACACGAGCGCCCTACGAATTGCTATTAAGCTCTGCGAACGCCTCTATCTTTTTGCTGTTTTGCAGGCTCATCCCCCACATGCCTCGAGCCTTCGCCCTAACCAACGCGGACGATATTACTGTTGGAGGACGATCGAGTCTATCTCGCCTTCTCGACGGCAACTCTCGCAGCCGTTGCTGCATCGGCTTCAGAAGCAGAGAGCTCTTGAGGAATTGTTCGGACAAAGGATGCGGGCGCCATCCGAAACGACTGCGGTTTGATGCGTTGCCAATTGTTTCGCTCGAGGAACTCGCGCTCGAGTCACTTGCGAGTTGAAGCGACATTGCTTATCCCCTCTCGCCGGAAAGTGACCATAATTTTTGTCTTTTCGGAAGCGGATTACTATCAACGGAAATGGAATTGTTGCGTAGAGCGACCTTGGAAACGCGGGTCATCGCTTGTACTACACGGCTGCGCGGCCCTTGCAGCCTCGGGCCCTCGAAGTTAATTTCCTCGCTGTCAGAACGCTTCCAGCACAAGGACACTTGAACTTGTTCTCAGCCCGGCTTCCAATCATGGGTTTTCGGTGCAGGTGAGTAATACGGTGAGTAGATTCGTCTGAGTGCCATCGCCCGGATCCAATCCGATGGCTGAACTTCCCATCTGGAAAATTTCTGGTCCGCTTCCGGAGACGAAAGGGAGCGCTGGGCCGCTCCCCGTGAAGGACTAATCCTGCTCAGAACGCGAAATACAGCATGAACTGCGTGCGGCGCGGGTTGGCATTCATCGCGCTAGAATGTCAGCCGCCCGGCGATCTGCACGATGCGCTGGGTTTGCAGAGCGGTGACTCCTGTTCCCAGCGTCGTACTGGTAATCTGACCGAAAGTTGCGCTGGTCAGGTTTGTGTCCGGATTCGCGAATTCCGCGTGGTTGAGAACATTGAAGGCTTCCAGGCGCAGCTCAAGATTCACCCGTTCCGTAATGGCGGTGGTCTTGGCCAGCGCCAAGTCAAGGTTGGTGCGGCCAGGCCCGCGGAAGAAATCCCGCGCGGTGGTGCCGTAGCCACCCCCCAGAACGTCCGGCACGGCCGCAAACGCAGCGCAGTTGAAGTACAGATTTCCCGCATCGGTTAGGCCAGTATTGGGATTATTGCAACTCCCCGCGTTCCTCGGATTGAAGAGTGAAATGTTACTGAATCCGGGCGCGAAATTGGCATTAGCCAGAAAACCGTCGCCAGCTCCGGATGGTCCGGGGTCCGTCGGATCTATCGGCAAATCCGAGTTGATGCTTAGCGGGAACCCTGTCCTCCAGCTGAAGATGGGGTAGAGGCTCCATCCTTTGACTAGCCGCTTCGGTCCAGCTCCCCAGGCTCGATCAAACGGCAGATCCCATCCGCCGCTGAAAGTGACCCGGTTGGTAACATCGAAGTCGGAGCTGGCGCGGAAAACGCGCGGGTCGTAAATGGGCACCTCCGAGTCGCGGTTTCTGAATCCGGAAGCATTGTCGATGCTGTGCCCCCAGGTATAGGCCAGGGTGAAGTATGTGTTTCCAATCACGCGATTGTCGCCATTCTGCTTCGTCAGGGACGCTTCCATACTGTTGAAACCGGCGAAACTGATGTTGGAAAACTCCGTTAGGCTCGCGAGAGGACAAGCAGTAGGGCCCACTGAAGCCGCGCAGAAATTGGTCAGCGCGGCATTCTGGTTCTCGTTCAAGATGCGAGAAGGGTTCGTGTTCAATGTGCTCAGATCAAAGGGGTTGACATCCTCCAGCGAAGTCAGCCCTTTCGAGCTGCTGCCCACATAGTTGAGCTCGAATATCGTTCCTGCCGCCACCTCCCGTTGCACGCTCAGGTTGTATTGGTAGTCATACGGGGTGTGAAGGTGCGGATTCACGAAAAAGACGCTGCCGGCGCCAAAAGGAAGAAAGTCTCCCGTGGAGGTGCTGAATGCAGTCTGGGGATTTGGCGGTTGCGACGGAAACGGGTTGTTGGCGAAGGGTGTCGTGGAGTTGGCCCACGGTGAGCTGTAAAAAGGAAACCCCGATGCGGTCGCAGCCGGTTGGATCCGAGTGCCAGCCGGGCAGGAACTCAGGGCTTGAACTGGCTGCAAACACGGGTAAGTCACAAAGGGCTCGCTGAAGAATGGAGGCGCTCCGTTGAATTGCAGGTTATCTTCGCCCTTCAATACGTCGTAGAAGATGCCGAAGCCTCCGCGAATGCTGGTTTTGCCACCGCTTCCCGGACTCCAGGCAAATCCGATGCGCGGCGCAAAATTTGTTGTATCGGGGAAATTGGATCCCTTGGGCGCTCCGGCGTCGCCCGGGAATACCAGACCGAGCGGCGCATTTGGAAATCTCGTGGACTGGTCCCCCGGGACAATCGAAAAGCTTCTTCCCTGGGTATCAAGCTTGGGGGTGTTGTACTCGTAGCGAATCCCCA
>Ga0209655_10000890_pt1 | contig 11311 bp, 13 predicted proteins | sample BogFormECP03_OM2_FD_188236 | JGI IMG/M metagenome (GOLD analysis project Ga0209655, IMG submission 188236) | Bog forest soil microbial communities from Calvert Island, British Columbia, Canada - ECP03_OM2 (SPAdes) (version 2) | ecosystem: Environmental > Aquatic > Freshwater > Wetlands > Bog ...
CGAACTTCCCGCTCAATCCTCTCAGCGAGCTTGTCCTTGGTGCTTTCCAGGTCGTAGCGCCCCTGCAGATTGATCCAGAACTGCGCCGAGGTTCCGAAGTATCGCCCGAGCCTGAGTGCGGTGTCGGCAGTGATCCCGCGCTGTCCCGCGACGATTGCATTGACGCGATTGCCCGGCACGCGCAATGCCAACGCGAGCTGATTCATGCTGAGACCGAGCGGCTTCAGAAATTCTTCACTCAGTATCTCGCCGGGGTGAACCGGCGGAATCTCTCTCTTTTTTCGTGCCATCGCGGTGTGCTCTCTAGTGATAATCAACGATCTCAACTTCGTTGGCGCCACCTTCTTCCCATACGAAGCAGATGCGCCATTGCTGGTTGATCCGAATGCTGTGTTGGCCAGCTCTGTTCCCGCGAAGCGGCTCCAAACGATTTCCTGGGACTGCTTGCAGCTCTGCCAGCACGGTCGCGGCATCGATCATTTCAAGTTTTCGTACCGCTGCCCTCTCGAAGCTCTGAAAGCGCGGGACGCGCTTGCCATCGAACAATGCCTTCGTGTCCTTTGAGCGAAAGGACCTGATCACTATGTGGAATGTACTACGTTCAGCATACTACGTCCAGCATGAACCTCATTATAGATAGCCGCTAGCGCGTGACGCCTTGCGAGGCGTGGAGTTGCTGTCGGCGTGCCTTATAAATCTCGCGAACTCTGCCGCTCGCAGCGAGCTTCAGCGGGAGTTGGCCTTCCGTCAGCAATTCCATAGCTGTCCTCAAAAAGAGGGAGTTCCTGCAAAACGAAAAAGAGCGTCCGGCAGCGCTGCGGCATCAGGGATAACCATCGCGGCGTCGCCAAAGGCGCTGCCGACAGTCATGCTATTCGGAATCACAATACAACGCAGTCCGGCCGCGTTCGCTGCAGCCAGCCCGCGCTCAGAGTCTTCGATTACAATGCACTCTTGTGCGCTCAGCTGTAACCGCTCCAGCGCGGTGAGGTAGGGTTCTGGGTGAGGCTTCGAACGCCCATAGTCCTCTCGCGTTACCGCGAACTCGAAGAATTGAGACAGATTCGAACGCTGATGCATCAACTCAAAGTGTTCCCGCCGTGAAGTTGTAACGATCGCCATTCGGAATTTCGCGCGCAACAAGGTGAGCACCTCCAAAATTCCATCCATCATCCCTAGTCCGTTTGCGAGCATCCCTGAATACGCTTGATCGCGCTGAAGGCGAAGCTCCGCGATCTGCGCCGGGGTCCTGCCTTGCTCCCGCAGGAGATCGAAGCTGCTTCGCCCCTGGCGCAAAGACCACTCCACGTACCGTTCGCGACTTAGTTCAACCCCTGCGCTTCCCAGCGCATTGCGCGTCGCTTGGAAGAACAAGCCTTCCGTATCGATCAGCACTCCATCGTTGTCCCATAGAATCGCTTTCATCATTGATCCTCGCGACCTCCGGCCGGAGTGCCATACAATTTTGTCAACGCTCTTTCGAAGCCGCTAGCGCGTGACGCCTTGCGTGGCGGTGGAGTTGCTGTCGGCGTGGTGGTGGATCAGTTTCCATTGGCCGTCTTCGAGCCGGAAGATGTTGGTCGCGCGCTGACTGAAGCCGACCATCGGTCCGTCGGCGGAGCGCAATTGCCCGGTCTCGGTGACGACTGAGAAACCCATATCGCCATCGGCGACTATCAGCATTTCCTGCGGAGCGATGTGGCCTCCAGGATAGAGCCGCACCATGTTTTGAAAATCAGCGCGAACCTCGTTCCATCCGGTCGCGCGGCCGCCGTCCGCGTCCAGGTCCGTGACGTCCGGACGATGGGACCACACTGCGCTCATCGGATCGAGATTGCCCTTCAGCGCGGTGTTGAATGCGTCGTAGAAAAGCACGGTAGCGGCACGGATCTCTTTTTCAGCAGCCGCCGAATTGTTGGGTGTCTGCGACTGCGCGTTTGCGGTCTGCGCGAGTTGCGGCGTCAGGTTGAGCAACGCGACTGCGATTATCACCGAACTGAAATTTAGCCGACACCGGGATATTTCCACTGATGCCTCCGAGGGCATTCACGCACTGGAATTTGACTGCAGCGATGCCGCGAGGGCGAGTGTCCGGCGCGCCTGCTTCAGATGAGGCATGTCGAGCATTTTGCCGTCGAGTGCGACGGTGCCCGCGCCCGACGCGAATGCGTCGATTACGCGATTGGCGTAGGCGACATCTTCGGGCGACGGCGTGAACGCGGCGTTGATTACGTCCACCTGATCGGGGTGGATGGCAATCTTCCCGGTGAAGCCTGCGCGACGCGCCGTTTCCGATTCGTGCTTGAGCGCGGCGGCGTCCTTGAAGTTTACCGAGACGGTGTCGATTGGCTGGACGTCGGCCGCGACCGCGGCCAGCAGGCATAGCGAACGTGCAAGCTGGTAGGTGAAATCGAGATTGCCGTCGGCGCCGCGATTGGTACTGGCGCCCACCGCGGCCGCCAGATCTTCGGCGCCCCAGGTCATCCCGGACAGCCGCGGACTGCATCCGGCGAAGCCGCCCAACGCGAACATCGCGGCCGGTGTCTCGGTCGCCACCGGAATGATCGCGATCGACCCGGGCTCGACCGCGTCGCGCGCTTCCAGAGCGGACAGGTAGTGATCGAGCATGACGACGTCGTTCGCCGAGGTAACTTTCGGCAGCATGATTCCGTCGGGCGCGCCGGCGACGATGGCGGCAAGGTCGGCGGTCGCCTTGGGCGTCGAGAGCGGATTAATCCGCACCCACAACTGAGTCCTCGTGCGATCGCGATGCACGCGAAGATAGTCGAGCACCATCGCGCGCGCGATCCCCGTGCGGTCCGCCGCGACCGCATCCTCGAGATCGAGCACGAGCGCGTCGGCGTGCGAGGATTCGGACTTGGCGAGCTTGCGTTCGCTGTCGCCCGGCACGAACAGGAGCGAGCGGAGCGTCATGACGCGGGCCGCTTGCGCATCAGCGCCGACCGCTTGCAGAAGGCGACCTCTTCGGCGCGCTGGTTGAAGCATCGATGGTCGAACACGACGATACCCGAGCCGGGCCGCGAGCGGCTTTCGCGTTTCTCGGCGACTGTGGTCTCCGCGCGAAGCGTGTCGCCGATAAACACGGGATGCGCGAAGCGCGTGTCGGCCATGCCCAGGTTGGCGATGGTGGTGCCGAGGGTGGTGTCTCCCACCGATACACCGATCATCAGGCCGAGCGTGAAGATGCTGTTGACGATGCGCTGGCCGAACTCGGTGCCCTTGGCGAATTCCGCGTCGAGATGAAGCGGCTGCGGGTTGTGGGTGAGTGCGCAAAAGATCAGGTTGTCAGTTTCCGTGATCGTGCGCGTGATGGCGTGCTTGAACACCTGGCCGGGTTCGAATTCCTCGAAATAAAGTCCGGACATTTTATTCCCGCTCCTTGATCATCGATTGCGCGACCTGGAGACTGACCAGCCGCGCGATCAGAATTGCCATATAGAACTGGCCGAGAACCGATTCCATCACCGAGAGACTGCGCGCGCCCTCCGACACCGGCGCGATATCGCCGAAGCCGGTCGTCGTGAGGCATACGAAGCTGTAGTAGATGAGGCTGTGGAACGACGCGAGCAAGGGCGCGACTCCCGCGGCCGGCCCCTGGAAAAGCTTTGCGCCGAAGGAGCCGGGATGTCGCAGTTCGACTCCGGCGAAGGCGTATGCAAACGCGACTCCGGTCAGCAGGTAGGCGCAGATGGCGGCGCTGATAGTGTCGAGGGTGACGCTGGTGACGACGAACAGGCGCGAGACTAAGGCGACGACGGTTACTGCCAGGAACAGGCAGGAGGAAATCGTCGCGAGCATTTCTATCGTGAAGTTTCCGGTAAACCACAGCGCTATGCGGCATCCAATCGCGGGTACGATCAGCACCAACGCGACGATGAAATAGATGCGCAACGCGCGGAAGGCATAAAGGGCGGCGAGCAGCACCAGTAAGATCGTGATGGTCGCAATATTTTGGGCGTAAGCGTGGCCGGCGAAGAGCGGCTGAGTGATGAGCAGGAGCATGATCGAGGTGAGCAGCATGGTGAATCTGCCCGGCCAATTGTGATGCGCCAATCCCAGCCGCCGCCATAGCGCGGCGGGGCTGAGAGCGCTGTATCGCTCGCTCATTAACCAACCGTTTCGCGCAACGGGGCAGGCAGTGTCAAGGCGGTTCAACTCATGTGCCAAAGCGCGACACACCTGTCCGCGGTTCGCGTCAGGGCTTGAGACCATCTGCTCGTAAGTGCGCTTTGCTAGGCAAGTTGGCAATCGGTCATCGCAATATGAGGCCTTGTTGTTCGTCGGGGAGAGGCACGGACGTTGCGTAATAGGCGTAGGGGAATCGCGGTCGGGAACGGATTGCATCGGGGGATCGATCCGGTGTGGGGTTGTCCGCCGCGATAAAGGAGCGCGTCGCACGATGGACCGAATCATTCAGCAGTCTCTGGCCGGGCGGCGCTTCGGCCTGATGGGATTCGAAGCGTCGGAAGGGGATACGATCCTCGCGGCGCTCAGCACGGTCCGCGGAATCGGGCACGTGGTCGGCGCGGCGCCGAATATTCCGGGGCTCAACTCGTTTTCTCCATTCGATGCGTGCTTCATTAACGCTTCCGCCAAGAGCATTGGCGAGATGCCGGCGCCGATCGAAATGATTGCACTCAGCAAGAAACCGGCGGTGATCGTCGGCGATCTCGACGAACTGGTAACGCGCTTCGCCGTCGTCGCAGACCTCAACCGCGACTTCATCATGCGCCCGTGCAAGCCCGAAGAATTACTCGTGAGGGCATATCGCATCCTGAGATTCGCCGAGGTTGCGGCAGTCGCGATTCCGGCCTCGGTGCGCAACGGCGGGCGGCGGGTGGTGCTGGCCGACGACGACGCCACGACAGTCGTTATGATCTCGACCATCCTGAAACACTTCAATTTCCAATGTGACATTGCGCACGACGGTGTGCAGGCCTTTGATATTGCGCGCAAGAAAAGACCCGACCTGATGCTGCTGGATGTGTCGATGCCGCAGATGAATGGGTTCGAAACGCTGACCGCAATTCGCGGCGATCTCGCGACCAAGGGCACGCCGGTGATCCTGGTCAGCGCGCATCACGATGAAGCCGAGGTGGTCAAAGGCTTCTCGCTCGGCGCCGACGATTACATTACCAAGCCGTTCAATTCGGGCGAGCTGATGGCTCGGATCAACCGGGTGTTGCGGGAATCGGCAGAGCGATGACAGAAGGCGGTTGTCATGCAGCGTCGGCCTGTTTTAGTGTTGGCGCGTGTTTCGACTCGACGGCAAGACTGCAGTTGTCACGGGGGCCGGCTCGGGGATTGGACAGGCAATCGCGTCGACCTTCGCGCGCAACGGCGCCCGCGTGTTTGCTCTCGATCGTGACCTCAAAGCTGCCAGCGGCACCGTCGAGAGTATTCGCGCGGCTGGAGGCGCGGCGTCGGCTATCGACTGCGACGTTGCAATCGCCGATTCGGTAGAGGCAGCCTTCGCGCGCATCGACTCTGATAAGAATTCGCAGCGCATCGACATACTGATCAACAACGCCGGCATTGCCAACATCGGCACGGTCGAGACCACCTCGGAAGCCGATTTCGATCGCGTCTATTCAGTCAACGTGAAAGGAATATTTCTGTGTTCGCGCGCCGCGGTGCGCCGGATGCTCGCGAGCGGCGGCGGTGTGATCCTGAACCTGGCGTCGATCGCGTCACTGATCGGACTCACCGACCGCTTCGCCTACTCGATGAGCAAGGGTGCGGTGCTGACGATGACGCGATCGATTGCGGTCGATTACGTCAAGCGGGGCATCCGCTGTAACTGCATTTGCCCGGCGCGCGTTCATACGCCGTTCGTCGACGGATATTTGCGCGCGACATATCCGGGGCGCGAGGCGGAGATGTTCAAGCAACTGTCGGAGTATCAGCCGCTCGGCAGAATGGGCACGCCCGAGGAAGTCGCGGCGCTCGCGCTCTACTTGTGTTCCGACGAGGCCTCGTTCATCACGGGGCAGGCGTATCCAATCGACGGCGGCGTGCTCGCATTCTGATGAAACAGTACGGCCGCACGATCAACCTGAAGGACGATCCGCAAATCATCGATCGCTACCTCGAGCATCATCGCGCGATTTGGCCGGAGGTCGAGCGCGGACTCAAGTCCATCGGCATCGAGCGGATGCTTATCTTCAAGCTCGGCCGCCAACTCTTCATGTTCATGGAGACGGCGGATGAATTCGATCCGGAGCGCGACTTCGCGCGCTACGAGGCGAGTAATCCGCGCAATCGCGAATGGCAGGAGCTGATGGCGTCGATGCAGGAGCCGGTCCCCAACGCGCAGCCGGGTGATTGGTGGGCCGAAATGAAGCTGGTCTACACGCTTTGATGCGCGCGATCTGCTGGGCCGTTCCTAATTCGTTGGCTTGGTAAATTTCAGCGTCATCCGGTCGCTCTCTCCGATTGCCAGATACTTGGCGCGATCCTTTTCTCCTTCGCGCAAGGTTGGCGGCAGACTCCACACCGGATGGTCGCGCAAGTCCTTGGGATTTGCATTGATCTCCGAAGTTCCCGCCAGCTTGAAACCGGCCTGCTCCGCCAGTTGGATCATGTAGTCCTGGCGCATGTATCCATTCGTGGCCTTGGGATCCTGCGGCTGCGACGCATCGGCGCGATGGTCTTCTATGCCGAGGACGCCGCCGGGTTTCAGCGCGCGGAAGAATGCCTTGAAGTAGTCCGGCGTGGTGCCGCGTGGAAGCCAGTCGTGGACGTTGCGGAAAGTCAGGACCATGTCGGCCGTGCCGGCGGGACAGATTTCGGTTTGGGCCGGCGGATTCAATGTTGTGACGACGATCTGCCCGTAGATCGATGGATCAGCCTTGAGCTTGTCCTCGAAGGTCTTCGCGCCTGCTCCTCCTCCGACCGCTTCGTAAAGCCTGCCGTGGTCCTTTAGAAACGGCGCCAGGATTTCGGTGTACCAGCCGGCGCCGGGCGAGATCTCGACCACGGTCATGTCGGGTTTGATGCCGAAGAAGCTGAGTGTCTCCAGCGGATGGCGATACTTGTCGCGAGCTTTGTTTGCGTCGGAACGTTGCGCTCCGGCAATCGCCTCTTTGAGTGCGTCCGTCGCGGCGGCATCATCTTGTGCCGCCGCCTGCATCGGCACGATCGCCAGGATCGACCAGGCAAGCATGACCAGCAGCGTCGATTTGATTGGGTGCTTCATTTCGTTCTCCACTCTGAGCCACCGGGGAATTCGAAAGCGGCGAGCGACGCGGGGAGCATCTCGATGCTGAAGCCTGGCGCGGTTGGCGCCAGGTAGCGATCGCCGCGCACTATTACCGGGTCCTTGAAGTGCTCGTGCAGGTGATCGGCGAATTCGATCATTCGATTCTCGAGACTGCCGCTCACGCAGATGTAGTCGATCAGCGAAACGTGCTGCGCGTATTCGCATAGTCCGAGGCCGCCGGCGTGCGGGCAGACGGGGACGCCGAACTTTGCGGCCAGCAGCAGCACGGCGAGCGCCTCGCTAAGTCCGCCGAGGCGGCAATTGTCGAATTGGCAGAAGTCAATCGCGCCGGCCTGCATGAGCTGCTTGAACATCACGCGGTTGGCGGCATGCTCGCCGGTCGCGACGCCGATCGGTTTGATTGCGCGGCGAATGGTGGCGTGACCGAGCACGTCGTCGGGGCTGGTGGGCTCTTCGATCCACAACGGATTGAAGCGGGCGAGCGGGCGCATGAACTCGATCGCTTCGCCAACGTCCCACGCCTGATTCGCGTCCATCATCATGACGGCGCTTGGTCCGATTTCTTCGCGCACCAGTGCGGCGCGGTGAACGTTGGCGTCGGAGTCGCGCCCTACTTTTATTTTGAAGCGGCTCCATCCGGCGGCGAGCGCCTCGCGGCACAAGCGACGAACCTTGTCGTCGGGATAGCCCATCCAACCGGCGGAGGTGATGTAGGCCGGGTAGCCGTCCTTACGAATCTGCGCTTCGCGCTCGGCGCGTGTAGCAAATTTTGCGCGCAGGATTTCGAGCGCCTGGTCGCGAGTGAGTGCGTCGGTCAGGTAGCGGAAGTCGATGCATGAGACGAACTGTTCGGGCGTCATGTCGGCGACGAGCTTCCACACCGGCTTGCGCTCGATTTTGGCGTAGAGATCCCAGACCGCATTTACGATTGCGGCGGTCGCCAGATGGATTGCGCCTTTCTCGGGACCGATCCATCGGAGCTGGCTCTCGAAGCTGAGCCGTTGCCAGAAGCCGCCGAGGTCGGCGACTAGATCTTCGTAGGTTGTGCCGACGATCAGATGCTGCAAGGCGCGGACGGCTGCAACCACAACTTCGTTGCCGCGGCCGATGGTGAACGTCATGCCGTGGCCCTCGATACCGTCGTGCGCGTCGGTGGTGAGGACTACGTAGGTGGCGGAATAGTCGGGGTCGGTATGCACGGCGTCGGAGCCTGCCAGCGTGCGCGAAGTTGGGGTTCGGATATCGCGGACGGTCAGTCCGGAAATTGTGCGCGGCATGATCGCTTCCTCAGCGCGGCATGGTAGCATCGCGCGGCCAACTTTTGCGATGACGACTCAATTGCCAGCCTCGATTCGCGATCTCCGGCAATCATGGCCGCGTCCGTCGGCGCCGCGGCCGATCGTCGTGATCGGCGCCGGCAGCATCGTTCGCGATGCACATCTGCCGGTTTACAAACGTCTCGGGTTTGCACTCGCGGGGATTTTCGACGTGAACTCGAAGGCGAGCCAGGAGCGGGCGGCGGCGTTTGCGATTCCGCGCGTGTTCGAGTCGATCGATGAGGCGGCATCGATGCGCGGCGTGGTTTTCGATGTCGCTATCCCGCCGCAAAATATTGCGAGCGTGCTGGAACGGCTGCCGTCCGGCGCCGCGGTACTGATTCAAAAACCGATGGGCCGCGACCTTGACGACGCACGCCGTATAGTTGCGATTTGCCGTGAGCGACGTCTTTCCGCCGCGGTGAATTTTCAACTACGCTTCGCGCCGAACATGCTGGCGGTCAGGGACGCGCTCGAGCGCGGCGTCTTCGGCGAGGTGCTCGACATCGAAGTGCGGATAAATCTGCACACGCCGTGGAACTACTGGGCGTTCCTCAAGGGCGTGCCGCGCCTCGAAGTGCTGATGCATTCGATTCACTATCTCGACCTGATTCGATCTCTGATCGGCGAGCCGCGCGGCGTCTATTGCAAGGGAGTGCGGCATCCGGCGATGCCCGATTATTCCGACACGCGCACCAGCATCGTGCTCGACTACGGCGACACGATTCGATGCAGCCTGACGATGAATCATGCGCATACGTTCGGCGGGCATCACGAGATGTCGCAGCTCAAGCTCGAGGGCAGGCGCGGCGCGGCAATCGCGAAGATGGGCGTGAATCTCAACTATCCGGCGGGCGAGCCCGATACGCTTGAGATCGCAAGCGAAGATTCGAAGGGCTGGAGCGCGATTGCTCTGCGTGGATCGTGGTTTCTCGAGGCATTCGAGGGCCCGATGTCGAACCTGCAGCGATTCATCTCGGGCGAGGACCCGAAGCTGGTCTCCGGCGTCGAAGACGCGATCCGCACGATGGCGTTAGTAGAGGCATGCTACGAATCGAGCGCACGGGGCGCCACGCCGATTCCTTCAATCGATTAAAATCGCGATCATTGTTCGCGGAGGTTGTTCACCAATGAGCGCAGAGCATGTTGTGTTTTTGTTTGACGTGGATAACACGCTGATCGACAACGACCACATCGTCGAGGACATGAAGACCAATCTCGAACGCGACATCGGCAACGAGCAACAGACGCGTTACTGGGAATACTTCGAGCAGCTACGCACCGAGCTCGGTTACGCGGACTATCTCGGCGCGCTGCAACGCTACCGCGTCAATCATCCGCGCGACTTCGGAATAATCGCCGTGTCGTATTTCCTCATGAACTACCATTTCGCGAACCGCCTGTTCCCGCTCGCGCTCGACGTGATCGAGCACTACAAGCAATACGGCGAGACGGCGATACTGTCCGACGGCGACATGATTTTTCAGCCGCTCAAGGTCGAGCGCTCAGGACTGCGCGAGGCGGTCGATGAGAAAGTGATGATTTACATTCACAAGGAGCAGGAGCTTGACGACGTCAAGGCGCGCTACCCGGCGGACCACTACGTGCTGATCGATGACAAGGTGCGAATCCTCGATGCGGTGAAAAAGACCTGGGGCGCGCGGGTGACGACGGTGTTTCCAAAGCAGGGACACTATGCGTCTGACGCGGCGGAAGTGGCCAAGTACATGACGCCCGACGTCACGGTGGACAGGATCGATCAGCTGCGCGACTACGATTTGTCGCGGCTGCGTGCGGCGACCAGGGGATGAAGCGGAGGCGCTAAGCGGGAGCAACCCTGCTAAAGTTGTGAGACCTGAAGGAGAGAAATCATGCGTGCAGCAATAATGCGGGACAAAAAGATCGTCGTCGATGAAATTGGAACTCCTGCTCCAGGAGCGGGCGAGGCGCTGGTTAAGACGCTTGCGTGCGGGATCTGTGGATCCGATCTGCATGCACTCAAGTATGCGGAGAAAATGGTCGAGTCGTCGCGCAAATCGGGCGCGCAGTTCGTGATGGACCTCAAGCGCGACATCGTGATGGGACACGAATTCTGCGCGGAGGTGGTCGACTACGGGCCGCAGACGCAAAAGCGGCTGAAGGTGGGGACGCGGGTGTGCGCGATGCCGGTGCTGATCAGCGCGGCCGGCGTCCAGGCGGTTGGCTACTCGAACGACAATCCGGGAGGCTACGGCGAATTGATGCGCCTCACCGAATTTCTGTTGCTCGAGGTGCCCAACGGACTCTCGACGGAGCGCGCGGCGCTGACGGAACCGATGGCGGTGGGATATCACGCGGTGCAGAAGGCGCGGCTCGGCAAAGATGATGCGCCGCTGGTCATCGGATGCGGACCGGTCGGCCTGGCGGTGATAGCGGCGCTCAAGCTCGGCGGCGTGCATCCGATAGTGGCGGCGGATTTTTCACCGCGACGTCGCGAACTGGCGTTGCAGATGGGCGCGGACGTGGTCGTCGACCCAAAAGAAAAATCGCCCTACCAGAGCTGGCGCGAGATGGCGGTCTACAGCGATCCGTCGAAGGCGCCGATGCTGCCGCCGTGGATGCCGGGACCTGCGGTCAGACCCGCGGTGATTTTCGAATGCGTCGGAGTGCCGGGCGTGATCGAAGGGATCATGTCGGCGGCGCCGGGCAACGCGCGAATCGTCGTCGTCGGAGTGTGCATGGAGCGCGACCAGATCGAGCCGCTGACGGGAAT